>ERZ1739169.52-NODE-52-length-38702-cov-16.492664_pt1 | contig 38702 bp, 35 predicted proteins | sample MGYA00581756_ERZ1739169 | MGnify/ENA primary metagenome ERZ1739169 (study PRJEB40789, sample SAMEA7425667) | Salamandra salamandra | biome: salamander skin | place: Germany | collected 2020-03 | study: cvxcv | reverse complement strand
GCGCAGTGTGATAGGTGAGTTATTTTGGTTGTTTTTTGTATGTGAGTGCAGTGACGGCTGTCTGTACACTTGCTTACACTCTTTCCCAGCTCGCGGCTCTTCCGAGCGCGCCACGGCGGCGACCAGGCCGGCGACGGCGACAAGGGCGCGGCGGCGCCAGCGGGCCGCGCTCATTGGCGCTTGGGGAAGGGCAGGTCGACCTCGATGACGTTCGAGTAGACCGGGCGGGGCGCGGCGGCCGGATCCGTCAGCGCCACGACCAGCCGGTAGCGGCCGGGAGCCAGGTCGGGGAAGAAGGGCACGTACTGGCCGTTGCCGGCGCTCACCTGGTATTCGTGCCCGCCGTTGCCGTCCGGACGCCACAGCACCGGATCATCGGCCCAGTCGGCCACGTGGCGCGGGCCCGCGGGCGTCGCGGGCCGGTCGGCGTTGTCGGCATAGCCGGAGGAGGCCTGCGCGGCGGCGGCCGCGGCGGCGGGCGCGGCCAGCGTCACCGGCGGGCGCTGGTACAGCGGCTGCAGCGTGCGTCGATCCTGCGCGTCGATGAACAGCAGCCAGACGCGGGGCGATTGCAGGCGCACCGGGTCCGGGCCGAGGTTGGTCACGTGCAGCGTGAAGCGGCCGCCGGCCTCGTACAGCGTGGTGCCCAGGTGGCCATAGACCGACAGCATCAGGCCGCTCGTGGGCGTGCGCGCCGCCGGGGCATAGCGATGCTTGTCGATCTTCAGGTCGGCGTAGCGCACCCACGCCGGCGGCGCATCGGCGGCCGCGCCGGCCAGACGCACCTGCAGCCACTGCGGACGCAGCGCGATCACGTCGAGAGGGTCGCCGGCCTTGGCGGTCCGCGTCGACAGCGCCTTCACGTCGGGCGCGTCGTACAGGTCGAGCCGGTCGAAGGGCACGGCGCTGTCGCCCTCCAGCGGCGAGCCTTCGCCGTCGATCTGGATGTGCGCCACCGTGCCGTCTTCATGGAAGCCGTAGGTCAGCTCGAAGGCGCGGTCCTCCAGGTCGAACAGCGCCTGGGTGGTCCACTGCAGCGGGCGCGCGGTGCCATCGGGGCGCAGCGCGTAGTCTTCGGTGCCGTTGCTGTCGGCGCCGTAGCGGCAGCCCACCGAGAAGGCCGCCTTGGCGGCATCGAACACGGGGTTGACGAACTGGTGGCACGGGCTGGCCTGCGGCGCGGGGTGCGCGATCTCGCGGAACCTGCCTTCCTTGGGCCGGTACAGGAACAGCCGGGCCTGGACCTGGCCGCCGCCGCCGCTCTGGCCGATGACCAGGTCGCGGTAGCCGTCGTGGTCGATGTCGGGCGTCTCGAAGACGTCCACCGCCTCGTCGTCGAGGCGGGCGATTTCCTGTGGCGCGCCCTTGCCGACGCGGACGCTGACGCGCTGCGGCGCGGCGCCGTCGACGGTCACCACCGCCCGCAGGCCCGGCTTGATGTCGTAGGCATGATCGCGCGCGAATGCGTCGGCGCTGACGCCGGCGCCGGCCAGCATGGCCGCAAGCAGGAACATTTTCAAGGCAGCGCCTCCCGGATTTCTTCTCGGCGCATTATGCCCGAGCGGCCGCGCCGCGCGCCGTCCTGGCGCGGTCGCGCGGCGAGGCTCGCGGCGGCCGGAGGTTCCTGGGTAGAATCATCGGATAGCTTGCGATGCGCGCGCCATGAACCTCCCGTTCCCCATCCGTCAAGAATGCCCGCCGGGCGCCTGTATGTGCGACCGCGACCGGCTGCTGGCCGATCCAGCGGCCGACGCGCGCATCCTGCGGCTCACCAAGGAAGAGGAAAAGCGCCTGGTGGCGCGGCTGGAGAACATCGCCAGCCTGGAAGACCTGCGCGCCATGCAGGGCCGCATGCAGGCGCAGCTGGGCATCGTGGTGCGCATCGTTCCCAGCGACAACGAGGTGCGCACCTCGCGCGGCATCGCCATCCAGCTCGATGACCAGCCCGGCCTGTGCCGCAAGACGCGTTCGTCGATTCCGGCCGCCATCCGCCGCGGCTTCGACAACAGACCCGAGATCGTCTACGCGCTGCTGAACGAGCGCGACCTGCTGAACGGCACCTAGCGCCGTCATGCCATGGGCGCCCTCGCGGGCGGCGCCCGCTGCGTCCCTATCTGCCGCGCGGCGCGGGGCAGGGCGCCAGCGGCACCACGTCGGCGGGCGCGCGGCCCGCTTCCGGCCGGGTATCCATCTTCTTGCCGCTGCGCGCCGGATAGGCCAGCAACACGGCGCTGCCGGATTCCAGCCTGGGGCTGTTGGGGCCGCCATAGGCCACGGTCCAGCCGCGCACCGCCAGCGGCGCCAGCGTGTATTGCAGGGCCGAGCCGGGCGAGACATGGGCGACCTTGCCGGCGAACAATTCCTGCTGCCGGGTTTCGACGCCGTTGACGGATTGGTAGGTGGCGATGCTGACCAGCGCGGCCGATTCGCCGTGGCGCGCCAGGATCGCGGTCTCGTAGCGGCCGGGGGGAATGGCCGTGAGGCTGACGCTGATGTTGCCCTGCGCCTGGCCGCCGCCGTCCAGCCGCACGCCGGTGACGTCGGCGCGCGCCAGCGGGGCCGAACCGGTGTTGCGCACCCGCACGCTGTACTGCCCCGACGTGCCGGTCAGCGTGCACACCTCGATGCCATAAGGCGGTGTGTTCGCTTGCGCGGACGCCGCCGCCAGGACGGCGGCGGGCAGGATGGCGACGCGGAAAAGTCGGGACGGCACGGTACGCTCCTGTAAGGAGGCAGCGCGCCGGGACGCCGCGTTGCCTGCCTTATTACACCACTTGGCGGCCGGGGCCGTCGCCCTGCGGGCGCCTGCCGGCCAGCCAGTGCAGGATCAGCGCCAGCACCAGCAGGGCGGCCATGATGAAGCCCCAGAACAGCCAGCCCAGCACGGCGATCCAGGTGCCCAGGCTGCCGGCGGCGGGCAGGATCTGGTTCAGGCCCTGCACCAGCCAGACCAGGCCGGCTTGCAGCGACTGGATCAGGCCGGCGTCGACCCAGGGGGCGGCCCAGGCGGGCGCGGCCCATTGGGCGGAGCCGATGGCCGTGGCGCCGGGCACCTGCGCCGAGGCGATGGTGGCCAGCACCCAGTCGGTCAGTTGCAGCGTCAGCGCCACCAATCCGGTCCATAGCGCGGCCAGCACGGCGAAACCGAGCCAGATGATTTTTTTCATTGCGGGGTACTCCGGTGATTCAGGAAAGAAACGCCACGATAGAGCGGAAAGCCATTCTGAAAAACCAGCGTCTTTGTGACAATCATTAAGAAAAAACCGAAGTCTTGGCATGCGCCAGTATCTGCTGCACCAGCGGATGGTGCTGCCCGCGGCGGTTGCGGATGCCGTAGATCTCCTCGTGCACGCTGTCGCAGCGCGCCAGCGGGCGCAGGCCGCGCAGCAGCCCGACGTCGTCGCCGCCCAGGCGGCTGAGCGGGAACACGCCCAGGCCGCGCGCGGCGAACACCGACATCAACGCGCTGTCCTCGAACTCGCCGACCACGTTGGGCCGCAGGCCCTGTTCATTGAACCACCGGTCCAGCGTCTGGCGCAGCACCGAGTGGCCGGTGGGCAGCAGCACCGGCAGGCGCTCCAGGCAGTGGGGGAAGTCCTGGCTGTCGGCCTTGCGCACCAGCCGCGCCGGGCCGTACCAGTCCACCGGCGAGGACACCAGCCGGTCGCTGGTCAGGCGCAGGTTGGGGTTGGCCGGCGCGCCCTGGCCGGCCAGCACCAGGTCCAGGTGGTGGCGCGCCAGTTCGCCCAGCAATTCCTCGACCTCGCCCTCGTGACAGGTCAGGCGCAGGTCCGGGGTGTCCAGCACCGGCCCCAGCAGCGCGTGGGCGGCCAGCTTGGAGATGCCGTCCGACAGGCCCACCGACAGCCGCATCACCGGCTTGGTGGCGGCGGCGCGGACCTCCTGCGGCAATTCCTGGCCGATCTGGAAGATTTCCTCGGCGCGGGCGAAGGCGGCCTGGCCGGCGTCGGTCAGGGCCACGCCGCGGCCGGCCGGGCGCAGCAGCTGGTGGCCCAGGTTCTTTTCCAGTTCGCGCACCTGGGCGCTGATGGTCTGGATGGCCATGTCGAGCCGCTCGGCGGCGCGCGAGAAGCCGCCTTCCTTGGCGACCATCCAGAAGTAGTACAGGTGGCGGTAATTGAGCATGGCGAGATTCACTTCGGTTTTTTCGAACCATAACTCACTTTCAGGCTGATTTCTCCATCGACCCGGGATCCGGATCATGAGGGCCTTCACACATCAGCGGGAACATCATGGAAGCCTTGCTCTCATTTCTACAAGCCGACTTCGCCGGCACGCCGGCCTGGAGCTGGCTGCTGTTCATCGGCATCGTCATCTCCCTGCTGGTCTTCGACCTGGGCGTGCTGCACAAGGAAGACCGCGAGATCGGCGTGCGCGAAAGCCTGCTGCTGTCGGCCGGTTACATCTCGGCCGCGTTGCTGTTCGGCGGCTGGGTCTGGTGGCAGATGGGCCCGTCCAGCGGCATGGCCTATTACACGGGCTTCCTGATCGAGAAATCGCTGTCGCTGGACAACGTCTTCGTGATCGCGCTGATCTTCAGCTTCTTCGCCATCCCGCGCCAGTTCCAGCACCGCGTGCTGTTCTGGGGCATCCTGGGGGTGATCGTGCTGCGCGCCATCATGATCGGCCTGGGCGCCGCGCTGGTCAGCAACTTCGGCTGGTTGATGTATCTGTTCGGCGCTTTCCTCGTGTTCACTGGCATCAAGATGTGGATGATCGCCGACCAGGAGCCGGACATCGCCACCAACCCGATCCTGAAGTTCCTGAAGCGCCGCATGCGCGTCACGGAAGGCCTGCGCGGCAACGCCTTCTGGGTGCGCGAGCCGGATGCGGCCACGGGCAAGACGGTGCGCTGGGCCACGCCGCTGTTCCTGGCCCTGGTGCTGATCGAGTTCGTGGACCTGTTGTTCGCGGTGGACTCGGTGCCGGCGATCTTCGCCATCACCACCGACCCGTTCATCGTGTACACCAGCAACATCTTCGCGATCCTGGGCCTGCGCGCGCTGTACTTCGCGCTGGCGGCGATGATCCACCGCTTCCACTACCTGAAGTACGCGCTGTCGCTGGTACTGGTGTTCATCGGCACGAAGATCTTCCTGGTCGGCTTCATCGGCAAGATTCCCGCCGTGGTGTCGCTGTCGGTGACCTTCGGCCTGATCGGCGGCGGGGTGCTGTTCTCGCTGTGGAAGACCCGCTCGGGGGCGTCGCAACCCGAGCTGAAGACGGAGTAAGCGCGTACGGCGCGTGTGAAGGGCCCGCCCATGGCGGGCCCTTTTTTCATCGCGGGGCCGCCTCGAGCGTGCGCAGGAAATCGGCGATGGCCGCGGCGGCGGCCTCGGGCGCGGCCTGCAACAGGCAGTGCGGCGCGTCGATCTCGACCCGGCGGGTCTGCGGCGCCAATTGCTCGACCAGCGCGGCGGCGGCGGGCGGCACCACGCGATCGTGGCGCGCCTGCAGATACAGCAGCGGCAGGCGCACGCCGGCAAACGCCGCGCGCTGGTCGGCGGCCATCACGGCCTGGAGGCGGGCCCGCATGACGGCGGGCGCCACCTGCGCGACGGCCCGGTCCAGCGCGGCGCGCAGCGCCGGCGTGCCGTGGGCGCCCAGCAACAGGTGATGCAGGACCGCGCGCGGCAGCAGCGTGACCGGCAGCCAGCTGGCCAGCGGCCGCGCCAGGCCAAGCCGCGGATGCGGCGCGCGCACGAACGAGGCGCATAGGATCAGGCCGCGCAGGTTCGGCGGCGGTGCGGCGGCGATGGCGGCGCCCAGGGGGCCAGAGAAGGATTCGGCCAGCAGCACGAAGGGCGCCTGCGCGGGCAGGGCCTGTCGCACGCGCTGTTCCAGCGCGGGGTAACCGAGCGGCTCGCGGACGGGATAGCGCAGCACCACGGGCGGCGGCGCGCAGGGCAGCGCGGACAGCAGCGGATCAAACAGCTCGCCGGTGCCGTCCATGCCGGGCAACAGGACCAGTTGCAGGGGCATTCATCAGGTTCCGATTGGGGATAGCCGCATTCTGACAGGGTGCCGGCATATTCAGTGGATATGGATAGGTAGCCCTATATATATTTGTCATATGGAATGGCGCGGCGTAGAGTGCGGAACGTACCCAGACCCACGCAAGGAGCCGTCATGACCTGGTCCGCCAAACAGTATTCCGCCTTTGAAAACGAACGCACCCGTCCGGTGCGCGATCTGGTCGCGGCATTGCCCAACGAGAACGTCGCGAGCGCCGTCGACCTGGGCTGCGGCCCCGGCAACTCCACCGAAGTGCTGGCCGCCCGCTACCCGCAGGCCGACGTGACCGGCATGGACAGTTCCGACGACATGGTGGTGGCGGCGCGCAAGCGCCTGCCGTCGATCGCGTTCGAACTGGCCGATATCGAGACCTGGAATCCGCCGCGCCAGTACGACGTGATCCTGGCCAACGCCGCGCTGCAGTGGGTGCCCGACCACGCGACCCTGTATCCGCGCCTGGTGGGCAAGCTGGCGCCGGGCGGCAGCCTGGCGGTGCAGACGCCGGACAACCTGGAAGAGCCGGCCCACAAGCTGGCGCGCCAGGTCGCCGCCGACGGCCCCTGGGCCGCCAAGATCGGCGACGTCAAGCATCCGCCGCGCCACAGCGCCGCCTGGTACTACGAACTGCTCAAGCCGCATTGCGACCGCCTGGACGTGTGGCGCACTACCTATCTGCACCCGCTGGTAGGCGCGCAGGCGGTGGTGGAATGGTTCAAGGGCACGGCCCTGCGGCCCTACCTGAACAAGCTGGACGCCGCCGAGCAGGCCGCGTTCCTGGCGCGCTACCAGGAAGAGATCGCGCGCGCCTATCCCGCGCTGGCGGACGGCACGGTGCTGCTGCCGTTCCCGCGCCTGTTCCTGGTGGCGGGGCCGAAGGGCTGACGCCCGCGCGCCTCAGGCGCCGTCGCGGCCGTCGGCCTTGCCGGCGAAATAGCGCGCCGGCGTCTGCCCCAGCGTCTTGCGGAACATGGTGATGAAGGCGCTGACCGATTCGTAGCCCAGGTCCTCGGCGGTGCGCTGCACCGACACGCCCGACGACAACCGCTGCAGCGCCATGACGATGTGCATCTGCTGGCGCCAGCGGCCGAAGCTCATGCCGACCTCCTGCCGCACCAGGCGCGCCAGCGTGCGCTCGCTCATGGCCAGGCGCCGGCCCCATTCGGCCACCGTGCTGCGATCGGCGGGATCGGCGTGCAGGGCCGCGGCGATCTCGCGCAGGCGCGGGTGTTCCGACAGCGGCAGGTGCAACTGCTCGGTCGGCATCTGCGCCAGCTGTTCGACCAGCACGGCGGCCAGCCGGCGGTTGGCCGGCTCGGCGGTGGCGGCCGGCGAAAGGTCGGCCAGGTGAATCATCAGCTCGCGCACCAGCGGCGTGATCGCCAGGGTGCAGCACTGGCGCGGCAGGCCCGGGGTATCCGCCGGCACGAACAGGAAGCAGACCCGGCCGTTGTCGGTGACCCGGTTGCTGTGCGGCGTGCCGCCCGGAATCCAGACGCCGTAGCGCGGCGGCACCATCCACAGGCCCTGCGGCACCGTGCTGGTCACGGCGCCCTGCAGCGACAGCACCAGCTGGCCCATGCGGTGCCGGTGGGTGGGGGACTCGTGGCTGTTCCGGGCCGCGTCCACACGCATGGCGTAGGTCCATTGCGTGGGCATGTCGGGATCGAAATAGGGGCTGTGGGCTTCCGGCGGATACATGGGGTGGCCGTGGGGTGTCCCGGGTTGGCAGGATTTAGGGATATCTTGTCATTATCTCGAAATTCAGCAGCGATGGCATTGCCTAAGCTGTCGTCATGAATCCTTCCCAGCCTTCCCCCGCTTCCCAACGCCCCGTCCTCCTGATCGTGGGCATCCTCTTCATCGCCATGGCGCTGCGCGCGCCGGTCACCGGCGTGCCGCCGCTGGTCGGGCTGATCCGCGAACAGCTCGGCCTGTCGAACACCGCCGCCGGCATGCTGATCACGCTGCCGCTGCTGGCGTTCGCCGTGGTGTCGCTGGTGTCCGCCGGCATGGCGCGTCGCCATGGCCTGGAACGCACCCTGTTCTTCGCGCTGCTGCTGATCGGCGGCGGCATCGTGCTGCGCAGCCAGGGGCAGGCCTGGGCGCTGTATGCCGGCACCGCCGTCATCGGCTCGGGCATCGCCATCGGCAACGTGCTGCTGCCCAGCCTGCTCAAGCGCGATTTCCCGCAACGCCTGGCCGGCCTGACCTCGGCCTATGTGCTGACCATGAGCATCGCGGCCGGCGCCGCCTCGGCGCTGGCGGTGCCGCTGGCCAGCCTGGCCGGCGGCGACTGGCGCATCTCGACGCTGTGCATGCTGGTGATTCCGCTGGCCGGCGCGTTGCTGTGGCTGCCGCAACTGGCCAACCACACGCCGCCGGCGTCGTCGACCGCGCACGCGCCGCATGGCGGCCGCCTGTGGCATTCGCCGCTGGCCTGGCAGGTCACGTTGTACCTGGGCATCAATTCGTTCGTGTTCTACGTGGGGGTGAGCTGGCTGCCGGCGATCCTGCGCGACGCCGGCTACTCGGCCGAGCGCGCCGGCTCGCTGCATGGCCTGCTGCAACTGATGTCGGCCGGGCCGGCGCTGTTCCTGGCGCCGGTGGTGCGCCGCATGAAGGACCAGCGCGCCGCGGCGTTCTGCTCGGCGGCGGCCTCGCTGGTGGCGTTCAGCGGGCTGATCGTGGCGCCGGGCTGGGCCACGCTGTGGATCGTGCTGCTGGGCCTGGGCACCGGCGGCGGCATCATCCTGGGCCTGATGTTCGTGGGCCTGCGCGCCAGCCATGCGCAGCAGGCGGCCGCGTTGTCGGGCATGGCGCAATGCATCGGCTATCTGTTCGCGGCCAGCGGGCCGACGCTGGTCGGCGCCCTGCATGACCGCCTGGGCGGCTGGTCGGTGGCGCTGGGCCTGTGCGCCGGGCTATGCGTGGCGATGGCGGGCTGCGGCCTGCTGGCGGGCCGCAATATCCAGGTCGGTCAGTTCCGCGCGCACGCGGCCGAACCGCAACGCAAGGCGAGCTGAGGCGGCCCGTCCTCAGGGCGGCCCGGCCTGGCTGCGCCACAGGCGCACCAGTGTGTCGGGGGCCTGCGCCTCGGGCACGTCGAACGCGAGGCTGGCGCTGTCGCCGCTGGCCGGATCGCGGAACACCACTTCCACATGAAAGTAGCGCTGGTCGCCGCCCCGCGCGGCGCAGTCCGGGTTCGCCAGCGGCGCGGTGCGGCGCAGGGCGTCGCCGACTTCCTGGCGCAGGTCCGGCGGGCAATCGGTCAGGTCGATGCTGCGGGTGCGCGCCAGGCCGGGCAGGTACGCCAGCCCGCCTTCGCGCGTCAGGCTGACGCGCAGCGTGAGTTCGAGCGGCGGCAGCGCGATCATGGCTGTATGCCCACCGCCGCCCAGGCGCCGGCCACGGCCTTGTGCGCGGCATCGCCGCGTACGCTGCGCGCCACGTCGAGCGTCAGGCGCGCGAAGGCGGCGAAGTCGGCGTCGTGGCGCAGCCGCTTGTCGCGCAGCGTGTCGTACCAGATGCGGCCGGCGACTTCCCAGGCCGGGCCGTCGAGCGCGGTGGCGGCCAGATAGAAGGCGCGGTTGGGAATGCCCGAGTTGATGTGCACGCCGCCGTTGTCCTGCGGCGTGTCGACATAGGCGCTCATGTGCGCCGGCTGCGGATCCTTGCCCAGCACCGGATCGTCATAGGCGCTGCCGGGCTCGGCCATCGAGCGCAGCGCGCGCGCCTTGACCTTGGGCAGGAACAGGCCCTGGCCCACCAGCCAGTCGGCCTCGCGCGCGCTCTGGCCCAGCGCGTATTGCTTGACCAGCGCGCCGAACACGTCGCATAGCGATTCGTTCAGCGCGCCCGACTGGCCCTGGTAGGCCAGCGCCGCCTCGCTGTCGATGACGCCGTGGGTCAGTTCATGGCCGATGATGTCGACCGCCACGGTGAAGCGGTTGAAGATCTCGCCATCGCCATCGCCGAACACCATCTGCGAGCCGTTCCAGAAGGCGTTGTCGTAGTCTTCGCCGTAATGCACGGTGCCCACCAGGGGCAGGCCGGCGCCGTCGATCGAGTCGCGCTGGTAGACGTCGTGGAACAGCTTGTAGGTCGCGCCCAGGTGCGCATAGGCCTCATCGACCGCGGCGTCGCCGCTGGCCTTGGCGCCTTCGGCGCGCACCAGCTTGCCGGGCAGCGTGGTGGTGTTGCCGGCGTCATGCACCGCGCGTTGCGGCGTGCCGGGCTCGCCCTGCCGGCGCGGCGCCGCCACTTGCGAGCGCGGCGGCTGCGCCGCCATTTCACGCAGGCCGCGCTGCTGCTGGTCGATGATGAGGGTCTTGACCGCCGGCATGCTGACCCGCGCGTCGGAGTGCTGCGCCAGGCGGTCCAGGACGTAGGGCGGAATCACGCCGATCAGGGGCGTGGACGCGGAAGGGCGTGGCATTGTCGGTCTCCATTCGAGGACATTGCGGACGCGGCGCGCGGGCCGTACCCGAAGGCAGGCTTTACGGTAGCAGATGGGTCGCGCGCGGGGGCGTAACAGGATGCGGCGTGATGCTAGAGCCTGTTCACGCTACAAGGAGCCTCGCGCAGGCCCTGGAACGATAAGCGCGGCGCCGCCTCGACGCCCGCGATCCGATCCGTTATCTTCAGCGCGTTGCGCCACCGCCGCTTTCATTTCGAGACACCGCATGTCCGCCGCCGATTACCGCATCCGCCATCTCGCGCTGACCGATACCCATATCCTGCTGACGCTGGCCGACGGCCGCGAGCTGCGCGAGCCGATCCGGCGGCACATCCGGCTGGAGAAAGGCAGCCCGGCCGAGCGCGCGCAATGGCAGCTGGTGGACGACGACCATGGCGTGGTCTGGCCCGGCCTGCTCGCGCCGTCGCCCGAAGGCATGCTGAACGTGCGCGACCTGCTGTGGGACGCGCACTACGAGAAGGCGCTGGCCGCGTTGCAGGCCGCCGGCTGGCAACTGGACAGCCTGCCGCAGCGCGAGCAGGAACTGGTCGCGTTGTGGCGCATGGAAGCCGACATCAACAACGGCGGCTTCATGCAGTTTCTGTGCAACTGGGGCGACCCGACCTGCCAGCTGGCGCTGCTCGCGCTCAGGAAGATCGGCGCCGAGCGCACGCTGGCCATCGTGGCGGCCATGCGCGGCCTGATCGATCGCTTCGAGGCCGCGCCCGAGGTCATCGAACTCAACGACATCTATGGCGCGATGACCGAGGCCGAGCAGACGCGCCTGCAGGAGCTGGACGAGGCCTACTTCGAATACCCGGACAACCTGGCCCGCCTGGGGCTTGCCTGCTACGACGCCGGCGAAAGGCCCTAGCCGGCCGGCCTGGCGCGCATCGCCTGTCCCAGCGCGCGCAGGCCGGCGGCCAGCGGCGGCGTCCATGGGCGGGCGATGTTGAGCCGCAGGCAGTTGCCGTACTTGCCCGACGCCGAGAACAGGGCGCCTGGCGTGTAGGAAATGCCCTGCCGCACCGCCGTGCGCAGCAGCGACAGCGTGTCGATGGGCTCTGGCAGTTCCAGCCACAGCCACCAGCCGCCCTCGGGGCCGCTCACCCGGGTGCCAGCGGGGAAATGCTGGCGCACGCTGTCACGCGCGGGCGGCACCACGGCGGCCAGCCGGGTGCGCAGCTTGCGCAGGTGGGCGGGCAGCTTGCCGCTCTTCATGTAGTCCGCCAGCACCTGCTGCTCCAGCAGCGGCGCGGTCAGGGAGTTGCTGACCTTCAGCGATTCCAGCTGCCGGTGGCGCTTGCCGCCCAGCACCCAGCCCAGCCGGAAGGCGGGCGCCATGCTCTTGCCGCATGAGCCGCAGTAGATCACCCGGCCGTCGCGGTCCCAGGCCTTGATGGCTGGCGGGCGCTCGGTCTTGTGGCCCAGGTCGCCGAAGGCGTCGTCCTCGATCACGGTCAGGTCGTGGCGCTGCGCGATCTTCAGCAGGCGCTGCTTGGCGGCGTCGGGCATGCAGTCGCCCAGCGGGTTCTGGAACGTCGGCATGACGACCACGGCGCGCACGTCGGGCTGGTGCTCCAGCGCGTATTCCAGCGCCTCCAGGCTCAGCCCCTGGCCGGGCACGCAAGGGACCTCCAGCGCGCGCATGCCGAGGTGCTCGATGGCCTGCAGCAAGCCGAAGTACACCGGCGATTCCACGATGATGGTGTCGCCCGGCCGTGCCGCCGACCGCAGGGCGATCTGCATGGCCTCGGTGGCGCCATTGGTGATCAGCAGATCGTCGGGGCCGGCGTCGATGCCGCACGTGGCCAGGTGCGCCAGCAGTTCGGTCTTGAAGGCCGGCAGGCCGGTGCCCGACGGATAGGCGCCCAGCGCCAGCGGCTGCTGGCGCAACTGGCGCTGGGCGATGCGGGCCAGGGCGTCGCATGGATACCATTCCGGCGCCGCGCTGGCCAGGTGCAGCGCCAGCGGCAGCGGCTGCCCGGTCAGGGCGTAGAGCTGCGTCATGCGGTGCTGCAGAGAGGCCAGGCGGTCGTATTCCACGCCGGCCGGCGGCGCGGCGGGGGCGGCGGGCCGGGTCGGACGCAGCGCCTTCCAGTCGGCCACATAGGTGCCGGACTTGTAGCGCGCCTCGGCATAGCCGTCGCGCTCCAGCTGCCGGTAGCAGCGCACGGCGGTGGCGACGCTGACCGCGTGCTCGGCCGCCAGTTCGCGCACCGAGGGCAGGCGCTCGCCCACTGTGTATTCCGAGGCATGGATGGCGGTTTTCAGGCGGGCCGCGAGCCGGGCATAACTGTGCTGCATGACAGATGCGGAAAATGGATATCTGTACAGCATAGCCCGCCGTCGCCCTGTCGCCGCCGGGAGCGCCGGCCGGGAGGCATGATGGGCCTTTCCCCGCTACTTCACCCCCTTCGAAGGCGCATGCCATGCACGCAGCAAATTTCACCCTGTCCCGTTACCTTGAACGCATCGGCCACGCCGGCGACCTCCGCGCCGACAGCGCCACGCTGGCCGCGCTGATGCGCCGCCAGTTGTTCAGCGTGCCGTTCGAGAACCTGGACGTGCAGGCCGGCCGCGTCGTCTCGCTGGCGCCCGAGGACATCGTCGACAAGATCCTGGCCCGTGGACGCGGCGGCTATTGCTACGAGGTCAACGGCCTGTTCGCGATGGCCCTGCAGGCCCTGGGCATTCCCTATCGCTTCGTCGCGGCCCGGCCCATGTTCTATCCCGTCAGGCGGCCGAAGACGCACATGGCGCTGGTGGCGCGGGTCGAGGGCGCCGACTGGCTGTGCGATCTGGGCTTCGGCAGCTATGGCATCCGGGCGCCGCTCAATCTGGCCGATCTGGACCGCGAGGTGCGCCAGGACATGGATGCCTTCAGGCTGAGCCGCGCCGAGGGCGGCGAGTATCTGCTGCAGGCGCGCGCGGCCGGCCAGTGGCAGAACCAATATGGATTCGACCTGTCGCCGCAGGAGTGGATCGATTTCGCGCCGGCCAACTACCTGAACTCGACCCACCCCGATGCCATCTTCGTGCAGAAGCGCGTGGTGGTGCTGCATGCCGAGTCCGGCCGCAGCATCCTGGTCGGCAATACGCTGAAGGTGGTGGCGGCCGATGCCGTCACGGAAACCCTGCTGGACGATGCCGCGGCGGTCGCGGCGCTGCGTCAACGCTTCGGGCTCGATCCGCGCGCCGAGGAGCGCGCGGCGTAGCGCCGCGCCGCCTCAATCGAACACGCCCGCCAGCACGTCGGCGACCACGCCGCTGGCGATGGCGATCAGGATCAGGTCGTTGCCCGCCACGCGCCATTCGTAGCCGGCATGCACCGGCAGCCGGGCCAGCATCGGGCCCGGCACCATCTTCTTGGCGATGCCGGGGGGCAGCGGCTTGCCGCGCGCCAGGTTCTTGCGGATGCCCGGCGGCAGGGAGCCATAGCCGGTGGCGCCGGCCTGCACCGCGTAGCCGCGGGCGGTCGAGATGCTGATGCCGGCGGTGGTCAGGGTGACGTTGATGCCGGCGTCGTCGTCCCGGCCCTTGTTTTTGCCGTTGCCTTGCCCGGCATGGTCCGGTTTTCCCCGGTTCTCCGGCGGCGCCGACCAGGCGGGCTGGATAATGGCGGTACAGGCCGCGACGGCCATGAGAGCGGCGAAATGACGGCGCATGATGCGATCCCTGAATTGCGGTGCGGCCAGCGTATCGTATCGCTGGAACGCGCACTGTCTCCGTTGGCAAGCGGTTTTTCTCATTGCAACAACCGTAACCTTGCAGCGCGCTGACTCAAGCTAGAATCGCTCGCTTCTATTCCGGGGGGGAATGCCAGATGCGATATTTCCTGATCTTGGTGGGGGCGGCCGTGGTCGCCTATTTGCTTGCGCGCGGCATCGCCGCCGTGCTCTCGGATCGTAAACGCAACAAATCAGAAAGGGACTGAAAAGTGAAGCCGACCGACCTCCAGATCGTCAAGTCCGTCAAGCCGCGCAGCCTCAAGGTGGGCATCATCACGGGCGTGCTGTTCGTGCTGATCCTGTGCCTGGCGTTCGGTTCGTGGTTCCAGGTGGACCAGGGCGAACGCGGCGTGGTGCTGCGCAACGGCAAGCTGGTGCGCGTGTCCGAACCGGGCCTGGATTTCAAGACGCCGTTCATCGACAACGTGATGACGGTGTCGGTGCGCGACCACACCTTCGTGTTCGAGAAGCTCGAAGCCTACAGCTATGACCAGCAGCCCGCCACGCTGCGCGTGTCGGTCACGTACCGCGTGCCGGCCGAGCATGTCGCCGAGCTGTACTCCGAATACGGCACCATCAACAACCTGCAGATGCGCGTGCTCGAGCGCAAGACCCCTGACGCGGTCAAGAACGTGTTCGGCCAGTACACCGCCGTGCGCGCCATCCAGGAACGCCAGAAGCTGGGCCTGGACGTGAACAACGCCGTGCTCAAGACCATGGAAGGCGCGCCGGTGCAGGTGGTGGGCGTGCAGATCGAGGAAGTCGGTTTCTCGCAGGCCTACGAGCACTCGATCGAACAGCGCATGCTGGCGCAGGTGCAGATCGAGACCACCCGCCAGCAGAAGGAAACGGCGATGATCAACGCCGAGATCCAGGTGGTCAAGGCCAAGGCCGAAGCCGATGCGCGCCGCCAGCAGTTCACCGCCGAGGCCGACGGCATCCGCATGCGCGGCGACGCCGAGGCGGCGGCGATCCGCGCCAAGGCCGAAGCGCTGGCCGCCAACACCAACCTGGTCAGCCTGAACGCGGTCGAGAAGTGGGACGGCGTGCTGCCGTCCACGCAGGTGCCGGGCGCGGCCCTGCCGTTCATCGGCATCAAATAGCGGCGGCGCTGTCGCTGTGCGCGGCGGCCGGCATGCGCCGCCGCGCGAATTCCACCAGATGCTCGCCTGACAGCGCCTTGCTGTAGAACCAGCCCTGCACGACGATCTCGGCGCTGGATTCGAGCGCGGCGAGCTGCTCCTGGGTTTCCACCCCTTCGACGATGATCTGCAGGTCCAGCGCCTCGCAGAAGCGCAGCAGGCCGCTCATGACCTGGGCGCCGCGCGCGCTGCTCTGGGCCAGCACGAAGCTGCGGTCGATCTTGACCGCGTCGATCTCGAACTGGTGCAGGTAGCTCAGCGCCGAGTAGCCGGTGCCGAAATCGTCGATATACACCTTGCAGCCGATGCCGTGCAGGCGGTCGAACGCCGTGTGCAGCGCCTGCGCGTCCTCGACCAGCGCGTCCTCGGTCAGCTCCACCGACACCTGGCCCTGGGCCTGTTCCAGCACCTTGACGAGCTTGTCCAGATACGACTCCGAGGTCAGCGTGCCGCTGGTGACGTTGACGGTCAGGGGCAGGGTGAAGCCGGCCTTGCGCCAGGCCAGGCATTGCAGCACCGCCTGCTTGGCCACCCACAGGTCCACTTCGCGCATCAGGTCGGCCTGCGCCAGCCAGCGCAGGAATTCCAGCGGCGCCTGCTGCGTGCCTTCCGGACCGGTGGCGCGCAGCAGCGCCTCGCAGCCGGTGCAGCGGCCGCTGCGCAGCGAGACCTGCGGCTGGTATTCGAGATAGAAGTCGTATTCGCTGATGGTGCGGATGCGCGAGATCTCGGCGCTGCGGCGGGCGCGGTTGGTGTAGGTCGAGACGACCGGGTCGTGCGCGAACAGCAGCGATTCCTCCTGCAGGCGCGGGAAGGTGGTGTCGAGCGACTTGAAGTAGACGGTGGCGTCGGCCTTGCGCTGGCGTTCCAGCGCGACCACGAAGGGCGCGTAGAGGCAGGCCCCCAGCGCGATCAGCACCACCTGCAGCACCACGCCGCCCAGGTGGCCGCCCGCGCTGAGATAGGCGTTGAGCAGCACCGGCGAGGTCAGCGGCAACGTGACCGAGGCGGGCGGGATCCAGCCCAGCTGCACCACCGCCAGCGCCACCAGCGCGTTGCAGACCGGCGCCAGCACGAACGGGATCAGCAGCCGCGGATTCAGGATCAGCGGCAGGCCGAACAGCAGGATCTCGTTGACGTTCAGCAGCGATACCGGAATGCTGGCCAGCGCCAGCAGCCGCAGCGACTCGCTGCGCGAGAACACCAGGATGGCGGCCACCAGCGACAGCGTCGCCCCGGCGCCGCCAATGAACACGAAGGCGCCGAGCAGGCTGCCATTCAGCGCGTACATGCCCTCGTGGCCGGCGGCGATGCTGGCCGCGTTCAGGGCGGTGGCCTGGTCCAGCACATCGATGACGGGCGCCATCGCGTGATAGCCATGGATGCCGAAGAACCAGAAGATCGAGTTCAGCGCGGCCGTCATCGGGCCGGTGGTGAAGGGGCTGTCGAGCGAGGCCAGGTCGAGCGGGATGTCGAACTGCGCCACGCCGGGAATCCGTATCAGCGCGCTGACCGCGAGCGCCACCGCGCCGGCGGTCAGCAACCCCGGTATCACCATGTTCAGGGTGCCGCGCACGTTTTCGCCGATCAGGCCGTCGGGCGCCAGCCGCGTCCAGCGGCGCCGGTGCAGCCAGGCCAGCAGCGGCAGGCTGCCCAGCGGCAGCAGGATGGAGATGCTCAGGATCAGGGTGGCGGCCGCGTGCGGGTAGGGCGCCAGCAGGCCCTCGGCGATCACCACGTACGACAGACACAGGAACGCCGCCGGCAGATTGGGCACGCGGTGGCGGATCGACAGCATGTAGCCGACCGAGGTGCTGACCAGCATCGGCATGACGCTGTTGAGCTTGGCATGCACCGCGGCCAGTTCCTGCACCACCGTCGAGGACAGGCCGAGCTGCCCGGCCACCACCGACAGCACCAGGAACAGCGCCGACACGAGCAGGCATGGCATCGTCCAGAGCAGTCCTTCGCGGATGGCGCGCAGCGCGCTTGCGCTGGCCAGGGCCGCCAACCGATCTTTCGGATAGCGCATGAAGCTCGATGTCGGCATACCGGTCGCCCTCAGAAGCCCGCTACCGAGGGCGGGCTGGCCCGGGACGCGGCTGCGTCGCCGGACCCGGTTTGTAAGAATCCTTTGCCGCATCCTAGCGCCTCAGTTCCCGACTTAGCAATCGCGTTGCCGAAAAAGCTTAGGGATTCCCCTCTGTCAAGAATTGAAAAGCGGGCGCATCGTGCACGTATCGGGAGAAGGCGGCGCGCTACCATCGGGCGCAAGCCCCTGTTTGGCGGGAGCCGCGGTTTCAGGACAGGCTATACCGAGAGGGAGACACGATGTCGCAGTTGGAGTGGGTGCCCGGCGACAAGACGCCGGAACGGCAGGGCTATTACGAGACGCGGCTGGACACCGGGGACACCGCGATCACGCTGTACAGCGTGCTGGGCTGGATGCCGGTCAAGGCGCCGGGCAGCATGGTCAGCTGGCGCGCGCTGCCGCCGGCCGCCGAGCGGCAGGAGGCCGAACGGCACATCCAGGAATTGCGGGCGGCGCAGAGCCACGTGCCGATGGATTACTAGCGGGGCGGCGGGCAGGCAAGGGCGGCGTGGCCTTGCGGTAATGAGAATTGTTTGTAAAATCCGCAGCGTCGCCACACTACGCCACCGGATCGTTCCATGTCCCGCCCCGCCTCGACCCGCCCCGGATGGCTCGCCTGCTATGACGAGCTGATCGGCGCCTGGAGCCGCCGCTCGGGCAACCGGCACGATGCCGAAGACGCCGCCCACGACGCGGTCGAGCATCTGCTGAAGGCGGATGGCAGCGTGGCGGCCAAGGCCCGCGGCTATCTGTTCCAGGTCGCCGGGCATCGCCTGATCGACCGCTGGCGCCGCCAGCGGCGCGAGCAGCACGTGCCGCTGGACGAACTGGACGAGCATGACCAGCCCGCGCAGACCGATCCCGAAGCGCCGCTGCGCGCGGCGCGGCTGGCCGACGATCTGGCGCGGGTGCTGGGCGAGCTGCCGCCCAAGTGCCGCCAGGCATTCGTGTTGAACCGGATCGAGGGCTGGACCCAGGCCGAGGTGGCCACCTACATGGGCCTGTCCAAGAATATGATTGAACGCTATGTCATGCGAGCGATCGAACACGTGCGGGAGCGCCTGCACGAGCACAATCCATGACGCAGTTTTCCTTCAATTCATGTCCACGCCCGCGCGTGGACGGCAGCCGACGATGACCGAGTCCTTTTACCGTGACGCTGACGACCCGAGCCAGCCCGCCACCGCCGCCTGGTGGTTTGCCCGCTGGCATTCGGGCGACATGACGCGCCGCGAGCGCCGCGCCTTCGCGCGCTGGCGCCGCGAGCAGCCGGACGCGGCGCGCGAATTCGACCGGATGCAGCAATTGGGCAAGGCGGCCGAACAGCTGCCGCAAGACCGGGTGCGGGCGCTGCTGGGCGGCGCCGTGCCGGCGCGCCCATCGCGCCGCCGCGTCGCGATGCCGCTGCGCGTGGGCATCGCCTGCGCGGCGCTGGCGCTGGTCGCGCTGGCCGGCTGGTGGAGCCTGCCGGGCGAGGCGCCCACCTTCACCACCGTGGTCGGCGCCGACCGCGGCGAACGCAAGCAGGTCACGTTGCCCGACGGCTCCGTGCTCGACATCAACGGCAATACGCTGGCCGAGGTCAAGTTCTACGCGGGCCGCCGCGAGATCGAACTGCAGGGCGGCGAAATCCTCTTCAGCGTCAGCCCGGAGGCCGAGCGTCCCTTCATCGTGCGCGCCGGCAGCGGCGACGTGCGCGTGACCGGCACCGTGTTCGACGTGCGCCGCGACGAGGACGTGGTGACCGTGCTGGTGCGGTCCGGCACGGTGGAAGTCACCGGCGGCCATTGGTGGAATCTCGGCCTGGCGGTGCTGCGCGGCGGACACGGCATCCGCGTGCCCGGCAGCGGCGCCATCGGCGTGCCGGCGCCCACCGATGTCGATACGGCATTGGCCTGGCAGACGGGCCGGGTGGTGTTCAAGAATGCGCCGCTGGCCGAGGTGGTCAGCGAAATGAACCGCTACCTGGCCACGCCGTTGCGCCTGGCCGACAGCAAGACCGGGCGCTTGCGCGTCTCGGCCTCGTTCAGCCTGGATCGTCCCGAGGCCCTGCTGGAAGCGCTGCCGGCGGTGGCGCCGGTGAAGCTGGCGCCGGCGGCGGACGGCGCCATCGACATCTCGGCGCGCTAGGCGCGTGCGCCGTTACAAAATAATCAGGCCCGGCATTCAGGTTTTTTCGCAGCGGCATCGTTCTACCCAGGAAGGCGCGTCGCGCCGCGTCCCCCCGAAGGGACTTTCCTGTCTATCGTCGAACCGAAACCGCTGCTGACCGTGAATGCTTCTTCCAGGCGCCGCCCGCGCGCCACGCACCGCTTTACCCTTTCCTCCCTGATGCTGTCGCTGGCCATGGCGGCCGGCGCCTGCGGCGCGGCCCAGGCCCAGCCGCAGACGCCCGCGGTCGCCGTCGACATCGCCCCGATGCCGCTGGGCGACGCCCTGTTGCAATGGGCCGCGCAGACTCGTCAGCGCGTGTTCTACGCGCCCGAGCTGGTGGCCGGTCTGCGCTCGCCGGGCCTGCGCATGAGCGGCAGTCCGGAGCAATCGCTGGCCCGCCTGTTGCAGGGGACCGGCGTGGCTTATCGCTGGCAGGGCGACAGCATCGTGCTGACGCGCGAGGGCGAGGAGGTGGCCAGCCTGTCGCCCGTGAAGGTGCTGGGCGCCGGCGATCCCGCGGTGACCGAGGGATCGGGCTCCTACACCACGCCGGCCACCTCGGCGGCCACCGGGCTGGCGCTGTCGCTGCGCGAAACGCCGCAGTCCGTCACGGTGGTGACGCGCCAGCGCATCGAGGACCAGAACCTGCGTTCGCTCGACGAGGTGATGGGCAACGTGGTGGGCGTGCAGGTGGTGGCCGAGGACAGCGACCGCACCGACTTCTGGTCGCGCGGCTTCTACATCGACAGCCTGCAATACGATGGCGTTCCCACCACGATCGGCCTGTCGATGTATGGCGAGTCGGACAATGATTCCATCATCTACGACCGCATCGAGGTGGTGCGCGGCGCCACCGGCCTGATGACCGGCGCGGGCAATCCGTCGGCCTCGATCAACCTGGTGCGCAAGCATGCCAACAGCCGCGAATTCACCGGTTCCGTCAACGTCGGCGCCGGCTCGTGGAACCAGTTCCGCAGTTCGCTCGACCTGAGCACGCCGCTGAACCAGGCGGGCACGGTGCGCGCGCGCATGGTGGCGCTATACCAGAACAAGGATTCCTACATCGATCTGTATCACGCCGACAAGAAGGTGTTCTACGGCGTGATCGATGCCGACCTGACGCCGTCGACCACGCTCAGCGTCGGCATGGACTCGCAGGACAAGCGGCCGCGCGGCACCACCTGGGGCAGCCTGCCGGTGGTGTTCAGCGACGGCACGCCCACCGACTGGCGCCGCTCCAAGACCACCGCGGCGGACTGGACCTATTGGCACACCACGCAGCGCACCACGTTCGCCTCGCTCACGCACCGGTTCGACAACGATTGGGAGGCGAAGGCCGACTGGTCGTTGCGCAAGAGCAAGTACGACGCCAAGCTGCTGTACCTGTACGGCCAGCCCGACCGGGAAACCGGCGCCGGCCTGGGCGCGTTGCCCGGCTACTGGAATTCCTACGCGCAGCAGACCGCGCTGAACCTGCAGGTCAAGGGGCCGTTCCAATTGCTGGGGCGTCGCCATGAACTGGTGCTGGGCGCGATGCGCAGCCGTTACAGCGAGGATTTCTACAGCTACGGCCGCGCCGGCGCCATGCCGGACACGGGATCGTTCTACGATTGGGATGGCAAGTATCCGCAGCCCGACTGGACCACCTCGACGCTGCGCGACACCGTGACGCATCAGCGCGGCGCCTATGCCGCGGCGCGCTGGTCGCTGAACGACAGCCTGACCCTCATCACCGGCGGCCGCTACGCGACCTGGCAATCGCGCTCCCCGACGCGCGACCAGAAGGACTCGCGCCTGATTCCCTACGCCGGCCTGGTGTACGACATCAACAGCACCTACTCGGCCTACGTCAGCTACACCGACATCTTCCAGCCGCAGGACTATCGCGACCGCAACGGCAATTACCTGGATCCGGTCGAGGGGCAGAACTACGAAGTGGGCGTCAAGGGCGAGTACCTGGACGGCAGGCTCAACGCATCGCTGGCGCTGTTCAAGGTCAAGGAAAGCAAGACGGGCGTGCCGGACGCCGGCTACATCGTGCCGGGATCGACCGACAGCGCCTACAAGACCGCCGACGGCGTGACCACGCGCGGCATCGAGATGGAAGTGACCGGCCAGATGGCGCCGGGCTGGAACACCACGCTGGGCGGCACGTACTACACCAGCCGCGACGTGCATGGCGTATCGGTCAACACCGAACGCCCGCGCGCCACGGCGATGCTGTTCACGACCTATCGCCTGCCGGGCGCGTGGAGCAAGCTGACCCTGGGCGGCGGCGTCAATTGGCAGATCAGCACCTACACCAACGTGGAGCTGGACGAAGGCAGCGTCACCGCCAAGCAGAAGGCCTACGCGCTGTTCAACCTGATGGCGCGCTACGACTTCAATTCCCGCCTGTCGGCGCAATTGAACGTGAACAACCTGTTCGACAAGAAGTACTACCTGGGCGGCGTGGCCAACCAGGTCTACTACGGCGAGCCGCGCAGCGTGTTCCTGAACCTCAAGGCGACGTTCTAGCGTCCCGAGCCGCGGCCCGCGCCCGCGCGCGGGCCACGCCGGACGCGGCGCGTCCGCCGGCCTCAGGCCTGCTGGCGGGTCGCCGCCAGCACGATCTCGCGGATGCACACGCCAGGCGGTTGCGAGTAGGCGTAGTACACCGCGTTGGCCACGTCCTCGGCGGCCAGCACCTTGCCGCCCATGTCGGCCTTCCAGTCCTGGTAGCCGCTCTTGATGCCTTCGTCGGTGGTGTGGCTGAGCAGCTCGGTCTCGACCGCGCCGGGGGCGATGGTGACCACGCGCACATTGTGCGGCGACAGTTCCTCGCGCAGGTTTTCCGACAGGCCATGCACGGCGAACTTGGTGCCGACGTAGGCGACGTGGTTGGGGAAGGTCTTGCGGCCCGCCACCGAGCTGATGTTGATGATGGTGCCGTGGCCGCGCTCGACCATGCCGGCGGCGACGGCGTGCACGCCGTTGAGCAGGCCCTTGACGTTCACGTCCAGCATGCGGTCCCACTGCGCCGGATCCTGGCGCGTGATATCGCCCAGCAGCATGACGCCGGCGTTGTTGACGATGGCGTCGGCGGGGCCGTACTGGGCCTCGGCCTCGCGCAGGGCGGCGGCCAACGCGGCGCGGTCGGTCACGTCGACCTGGCGGGCCAGCGCATTGGGCAGGTTCAGGGCCTGCATCGGCGCCAGGCGGCGCGCCAGCAGCAGCAGCGGATGGCCGTGCGACGAGAACAGGCGGGCGGTGGCCAGGCCGATGCCGGAACTGGCGCCGGTGACGACGACGAGGGGGCGTTGGGGGGTAGTCATGGTGAAGACTCCAGGTATCGGTTATTCATATGCCGGAGGGGCTGAAAACGATTCTAGGCCCGGCTTTCACGCTTGAAAAATGGTTTATTCTTCTCGCATCAATCGGGAAAACTTATGGATAGCCGCCAGCTCAACGCCTTCATCGCGGTCTTCGAGGAACGCAACATCACCGCCGCCGCGCAGCGGCTGCACCTGAGCCAGCCGGCCCTGTCGGGCACCATCAAGAGCCTTGAGAGCCTGCTGGGCGCGCAGCTGTTCGAGCGCCAGGCGCGCGGCGTGTCGGTCACGGACGAGGCCCGTATCCTGTATCCGCAGGCGCGCCGCCTGGTGGCGCAGACCGAGTCGATGGCGCGCCAGTTCCGCCAGGATACCCGCCTGGCCGAGCTGCGTATCGGCGTCGAGGGCGAGATCGCGGGTGCGCACATGCGCGCGTTCGTGGCGCGGGCGCGGCAGGCGGTGCCCAATCTGTTGCTGCATTTGCTGGAAGGCTGCGTCGGCGACGCCCGCCTGGCGACCGAGGACGAGCGCTGCGAGGACGAACTGTTCGTGCCGCTGTGGGACGACCCCTATGCCATCGCGCTGCCGGTCGAAGCCGCCGAGACCGCCGCGCCGCACTGGATCGTCTGTCCCGATCATCCGAGCCATCAACGCCTGCTGCCGTACTACGGCGCGGCCGCCGGCGCGCCCGCCGCCCAGGCCGGTTCGTTGCGCCTGGCGCTGGAGCTGGCGGCGGCCGGCGTCGGCGCCTGCATCGCCCCGCGCTCGCTGATCGCGCAGCAGCCGGGCGTCGCGGCCCAGGACCTCGATGGCCTGGCGCTGTCGCGCCGCGTCGGCCTGTGCTATGCGGCGCAGGCGCTGGACAAGCCGGCGCTGGCCTTGCTGGCGGAACAGTTGCGCCAGTGACCGCAGGGGCGGGGGTGACCTGGCGGAAAAGGCCGGTCCATTTATAATTGAGAATAATTTCCATTATCTCAACTACCCCGGTGGACCGGCCGAGGCCGGATCGCGATGCCTCCCTCTTCCTGCGCGCCCCATGCCGAGGCGCAGTCCGTTTACCTGGCCCACCACCATTGGCTGCGCGCCGTGCTGCAGCGCAAGCTGGGCAACGCGTCGGACGCCGCCGACGTGGCGCACGACACCTTCGAACGGCTGATTCGTGCCCATCCCGCCGAACCCCTGAGCGAACCGCGCGCCTATCTGCGCACCATCGCCAACCGCCTGCTGATCGGCCGCGCGCGCCGCGCCGCGCTCGAGACCGCCTATGCCGAATCGCTGGCCCTGCAGCCGGTGCCGGTGGAACCTTCGGTCGAGGCCCGCGCCTTGATCCTGGAGGCGCTCGAACAGGTCTGCGAGTTGCTCGACACCTTGCCGATGACCAGCCGCCGCATCTTCCTGATGGCGCAGCTCGACGGCATGTCCAACGGCGAGATCGCCGAGCGCCTGGGCCTGACGCCCAACGCCGTGCAGAAATCGCTGGCCCGCGCCCTGGTGCGCTGCTACACGGCGGTGTACGGTTGAACGGCCGCGCCGAGGGGGCCCGCCTGCTGAGGCCGCACGCGCCGGAGGCCGGCAAGATCAATCCCAAGGTGATCCGCCAGGCGGCCGACTGGTGGGCGCGCTTGCGTGACGGCGGGACGCCGGCGGACCGCGACCACTTCGAGCGCTGGCGCCAGGCGCTGCCCGCCCATGACCTGGCCTGGCAACGCCTGGTCGCGCTCACGCAAGGGGTATCGCAGGGCGTGCAGCAGGCGGGGGCGGGCGTGGCCTCGCGCGCGCTGCAGCAGGCGCCGTTGATTCGTTCGCGGCGCAACGCGATCCGCTGGATGGTGGCGGCGGCCGGCGTCGGGCTGGGCGCCTGGGGGGCGAGCGATCGCGAGGTCCTGCGCGGCCTGGTGGCCGACCTGCGCACCGGCACCGGCGAACGCCGCAGCGTCACGCTGGCGGACGGCACCCGCGTCGAACTCAATGCCGGCAGCGCGCTCGACCTGCGCTATACCGATACCCGGCGCGAACTGGTACTGCTGGAAGGCGAGATCCTGGTGACCACCGCCAGCGATCCCCTGGGCCGGCCGTTCTCGCTGCGCACCGGCGCCGGCGTGCTGACGCCGGTGGGCACGCGCTTCCTGGTGCGCGACCTGGGCCATGGCCGCGCGCGCGTGGCGGTACTGGAAGGGGCGGTGGACGTGGATAGCGGGTCCGCGAATGGCGCGCCGCGCCGGGTGATGGCCGGCAGCCAGGCCGAATTCTCGCGCGCCGGCGCCTTCGACGCGGTCGCGCTGCGCCCCGAGGTGTCGGCCTGGCTCGATGGCATGTTGCTGGCCGACGCCATGCCGCTGGCCGATTTCCTGGCCGAACTGGGACGCTATCGCCCCGGCGTGTTGCGCTGCTCCCCGGATGCGGCGTCGTTGCGCGTGGTGGGGGCGTTTCCCGTGGCGGATACCGACCAGGTCCTGGCGATGCTGCAAGAGGTACTGCCGGTGCGGGTGCGGCGCTACACGCGCTACTGGGTCAACGTCGGGCTGGCCTGACGCGGCCAATGTGTAACTGAAACGGCGGAATGGCGGATCTCGCGCTTCATGTAGGGAAAGCAGCCCCGACGACGGGCGGCGCCGATCCCTCATGACACAGGACTTCTCTCCATGCCTCGCCACCTTCCGCTCGCGGTCCCCGCCGTGAAAGCCTCCCGCCGCGTTCCGGCGACTGCGCGGCTGCGCGCCGCCTTGTCCCTGGCATTGCCGCTGGCGGCCGCCAGCGGGTCCGTCGCCGAGGTCCATGCGCAGGCCGCGCCGCGCACCGTCTCCTTCTCGGTGCCGGCCGGCGCGCTGGGCGGGGCATTGGGCACATTCGGCATGCAGGCGGGCGTGATGGTGGCGTCCGATCCGGCGCTCACCCGCGATGTGCGCACCGAGGGCGTGACGGGGGCCTATCCGGTCGACGCCGCGCTCGAACGGCTGCTGGCGGGCACTGGTCTGCAGGCCGTGGCGCGCGCCGAAGGCGGCTATCGCCTGCGCCGCGCGGTCGATCCGCAGGCGGCGCTGCTGGCGCCCGTGACGGTCACCGGCAGCTATCAGGCCACCACCGACGGCACCGGCTCCTACACCTCGTCCGCGGCCACCATCGGCAAGACCACCCAGGCGCTCAAGGACATTCCCCAGTCCGTCACCATCGTGACGCGCCAGCGGATGGACGACCAGGACATGACCAGCCTGCCGGACGCGATCAACAACACCACCGGCATGGTGGGCGTGCAGGGCGTGGGGCCGGGCATTGCGATCAACGCGCGCGGCTTCCCGGTGGACATGCTGCAATACGACGGCGTGCCCCTGCTGCGCAACAACTACAGCCTGGGCAACTGGGAGCAGGATTCGCTGGTGTTCTATGACCGCGTCGAAATCCTGCGCGGCGCGGCCGGGCTGCTGCAAGGCGCCGGCAGCCCCGGCGGCGCGGTCAATCTGGTGCGCAAGCGGGCTGGCGCGGAGCCGTCAGTGGTCGTGACCGGCAAGGTTGGTTCCTGGGACCGCTATGGCCTGCAGCTGGATGCCGGCAGTCCCTTGAATGCCTCGGGTTCGCTGCGCGGCCGCGTGGTGCTGGACGATGAGCGCAGCCATTCCTACATGGACTACGTGTGGGACAAGACGCGCAATGTGTATGCCGCGCTGGACTACGACATCAGTCCGGATACCACGGCGGGTATCGCGGTCAGCAACCGATTCAGCCGTTCGCGCCCGATGCTGGTGGGTTATCCGCGCTTCGCCGACGGTGGCGATATCGACCTGCCGCGCTCGACCTTCACCGGCTCGACCTGGAACCGCGCCAAGAACGACCAGACCGTGTTCTACGCGGACCTGGAGCACCGCTTCAACGAGGCCTGGCGTTTCAAGTTGGGCGGCGTCGCCATGAACGAGAAGAACACCAGCGTGCATCAACGCGTGGCCGATTCGGTGCAGCGTGATGGTAGCGGCTTGTCCTACGGCAATTTCGGCGTGGATTTCAGCAGCCGGCAGCGCGGCCTGGACATGTCGGTCAGCGGCGATTTCACTGCGCTGGGGATGAAGCAGGAAGTGGTGCTGGGCGCCAACTATTCCAAGCTCACCACCCAAGACCGCTTCACGCGGGCATGGAGCAATAGCGACGGCAACATCTTCGATATCGACCACAACCGGCCCTGGCAGGACATCGACTCCATCGCCGCGGCAAGCGGCTATGACAGCCGCAGCAGCTACGACATCCGCCAGAAGGGCATCTACGGCACGTGGCGCGTCAAGCCCACCGAGTCGCTGGCGCTGATCGGCGGCGGCCGCGTCGGCTGGTACGACTTTGCCTACCGCTCCGCCGGCGAAACCTCGGCCACGAGGGAGTCCGGTCGCATGATTCCCTATGCGGGCATCGTCTACGCGTTGAACAGCAACTGGTCGGTCTACACCAGCTATTCGTCGGTGTTCGAACCGCAAACCGAGCGCACTGTCTCGGGCGGGCTGCTCAAGCCGGTGGAAGGCGCCAATTACGAAGCCGGTGTGAAGGGCGAGCTGGCGGACGGACGCGTCAATGTGGCGCTGGCCGTGTTCCGCTACGATCACAAGAACCGCGCGGTGACCGACTACGAAAGCGGCTTCGCGTGCGATGGCTGGTATTGCTCGCGCGCGGCCGGCGAAGTGCGCAGCCAGGGCTTCGAGGCGGAAGTGTCGGGTGAGGTGATCCAGGGCCTGCAATTGTTCGCCGGCTACACCTACAACACCACCAAGTACCTGGCCGATCCCGACAACGAGGGCAAGATCTTCAACACCTGGACCCCCAAGCACATGCTGCGCCTGTGGGCCAACTACAAGCTGCCGGGCGCATGGAACCGCCTGAGCGTGGGCGCGGGCGTCAACACGCAGACCCATACGCTGAGCTCCGATCGCAAGTTCGCGCTGGCCGGCTTCACCGTCTGGAACGCGCGCCTGGGCTACCAGGCCACGCCGGAAGTGAGCGTCGGGTTGAACCTGAACAATGTCTTCGACAAGAAATACTATGTGCCGTCCTACAACACGCTCAGCAGCAACAACTACTACGGCGAGCCGCGCAATGTCATGCTGACCGTGCGTTACACCCCCAAGCTGTAGGGAGGGCGGCGGGAATCGGGAATCCGGAATGGGATAAAATAGTAACAATTCCCATTTAGATTCCACCGCGAGACGCGCCGTGTCCTCGACCGATTCCCTGCCCACCGACACCGTTACGCGGATCTATCGCGAGCATCACGGCTGGCTGTCCGTCTGGCTGCGCAAGAAGCTCGGCAACTCGTTCGATGCCGCCGACCTGGCCCACGACACCTTCGTGCGCCTGATGGCGGCGCGGGTGCGCGCCGGCGGCGGCGACGAGCCGCGCGCGCTGCTCACCCATATCGCCAAGGGCCTGGTGGTGGACCACTGGCGCCGCCGCGCGCTGGAAGACGCCTACCAATGCGCGGCCGCGCAGTTGCCGCCGCGCGAGGTGCCGTCGCCGGAAGTGCGGGCGCTGATCCTGGAAACGCTGTACGCCATCGACGCCACCTTGCGCACGCTGCCCGCCAAGACCCGCGCCATCTTCCTGGCCTCGCAATTCGACGGCATGGCGTATGCCGATATCGCCCGCGCGCAGCGCGTGTCGCTGGCCACGGTCAAGCGCCACATGCAAAAAGCGCTGACGGCCTGCCTCATCGCCTACCAGGGGGGCGCCGCGTGAGCGCCACCCCGGATACGGCGGTCCTGGAAGAGGCCGCCGGCTGGCTGGTGCGCTTCCAGTCGGAGACCCTGTCGGCCGCGGACCGTGCCGCCTTCGAGCGCTGGCGCGGCCGCAGCGCGGCGCATGCCGCCGCCTGGGCCCGGGTGGAAGACATGCTGCGCAGCTTTGGACAGGTGCCGCCCGATCTGGGCGCGCGCACGCTGCGGCAGCTGGAGCGGCCCGGCCGGCGCCAGGCGCTGCGCAGCGGGGCGGGCCTGCTGCTGCTGGGGCCGGCGGCCTGGCTGGCCTGGCGCGAATTGCCGTGGCACGAATGGAGCGCCGACGCGCGCACCGCCACCGGCGAGCAGCGCCGCATGCAACTGGCGGACGGCACCCGCCTGCTGCTGAACACCGCCACCGCCGTCGACATCCAGTACACCGCCGAGCAGCGCGTGATCTGGCTGCGCGCGGGCGAGATCCTGCTGACCACCGGCAAGGACCCGGCGCCGGTCCATCGGCCGTTCATCGTGCGCACCGCGCAGGGCTCGGTGCAGGCGCTGGGCACGCGCTTCATGGTGCGGGACGAGCGCGACGGCATCCGCGTCGCGGTGTTCGAGGGCGCGGTGGCGATCCGGCCGGCCGCCAGCGACGCGCAGCGCGTGTTGCGGGCGGGGCAGCAAACCGTGTTCGACGCGCAGCGGATCGAGCCCGAGTCGGCCGTCGATACCGCCCTGGTGTCCTGGGAGGACGGCATGCTGGCCGCGCGCAACTGGCGCCTGGCCGACCTGGTGGCGGAACTGGCGCGCTACCGCCGCGGTTTCCTGCGTTGCGATCCGGCGGTGGCCGAGCTGCGCGTGTCGGGCGCCTTTCCCTTGAACGACATCGACGCCGGCCTGCGCCTGCTGGAGAAGACGCTGCCGGTGCGGATCCAGCGCATGACGCCGTACTGGGTCACCGTCGCGGCGCGCTGAGGGCGCGGCCGTTACAAATTAATCGCCGAGTCCCTGACACTTTTTCGGCCTTCGTTCGGTGTACCGGGTGAATCGTCGCGGCGCGACCGCGATGCCCCGCCCACGAAGGATCCCTCATGGCAAGCCGTTACTCCCGTTCCCTGTCTGTCCGCCGCGCGCGGACCTCATCGTCGTCCACGCGGGCCGCGGTGCGCGCCCTTGGCCTGGGCGTGGCGCTGGCGCTGGCGTCGGCGGCCGCGCAGCCGGCGCGCGCCGCCGATGCCGTCAGCGCGGCGAGCGGCAAGCCCTATGCGATTCCCGCCGGCCCGCTGGGCGACACGCTGGCCCGCTTCGCCGCCGCCGCCGGCGTGCCGCTGTCCTTCGATCCGGCCCTGCTGGCGGGTCAGCATAGTGACGGCTTGAACGGCGTCTACACGGTGCGCGAGGGCTTCGCGCGGCTGCTGTCGGGCTCCGGCTACGCGCTGGCGGAGCAGGGCGGCGGCGCCTATTCGCTGCGCAAGCTGCCGCCGCAGGGCGAGACCACGCTGCTGCCGAACGTCGTGGTGACGGGCGCGGACGCGCATCTCTCGGCGTTGCCGGTCGCGTACACGGGCGGCCAGGTGGCGCGCGGCGGCCGGCTCGGCCTGCTGGGCAACCGCGATGTGATGGACACGCCGTTCAGCGTCGCCAACTACACCTCGGACCTGCTGGCCAACCGCCAGGCGGTGACGCTGGCCGACGCGCTGAACGTCGATTCCTCGGTGCGCTTCACCGGCCAGATCGGCGGCGTGACGGACTCGTTCTACATCCGCGGCTTTCCGATAGGCGAAGGCAACCTGGGCGAGATCGCCTTCGACGGCGTCTATGGCGTGGCGCCGAATTACCACGTGTTCACCGACTACATCGAGCGGGTCGAGGTGCTGAAGGGGCCGGCCGCGCTGCTGTACGGCATGTCGCCCAACAGCGGGGTGGGCGGCGTCATCAACATGGTGCCCAAGCGCTCGCTGCCGCAGGACCTGACGCGGGTGTCGGCCGATTACGCGGGGGCGTCGCAGTTCGGCGGCCGCGTCGACCTGAGCCGGCGCTTCGGTGACGATGGCGCCTGGGGCGTGCGGGTCAACGGCCTGCACCGCCAGGGCGACACGCCGCTGGACAACCTGCATTCGCGCACCGATCTGGGCGCGCTGTCGCTGGACTACCAGGGCGAGAAGCTGCGCGCCTCGCTGGACCTGCTGATCCAGAACGAGAAGGTCGACGCGCCCACGCGTCCGTTCCTGGTGGCCACGGGCCTGCGCGTGCCCGACGCGCCGGACGGCCGCCGCAACGCGACGCAGCCGTGGGGCTGGTGGAAGTCCGAAGGCGAATCCGCGCTGCTGCGCGTCGAGTACGACATCAGCGACCGCCTGACGGTGTTCGCCGACGCGGGCGGCTCGACCACCACCATCAACCGCCTGTCCGACCAGACGCCGACTATCGTCAACGCCGCCGGCGATACGCTGGTGACCCCCAACCATTTCAAGTTCCAGGTCGATCGCAGCACCTACAACGCCGGCCTGCGCGCCAAGCTGGACACCGGTCCGGTGCGCCATGCCATCACCTTCATGGGCACGCTGTACAGCGACCGCAATGCCCAGGCCAGCGTGAACGGCACGCCGCTGTCGTCCAACATCTATCACCCGGTGACGCGGCCCCGGCAGGACATCGCGGCGCCCGCCAGCGTGCCCAAGGTGTCGTCCTCGGACCTGAGCGGCTTCGCGCTGGCCGACACGCTGAGCGTGCTGGACGAGCGGGTCCAGTTGACGCTGGGCGCGCGCCAGCAGCGGGTCGAGTCGCGCAACTTCAATGGCGTCACGGGCGCGCGCACCCTCAGCTACGACGAAAGCGCGATTACGCCTCTGGCCGGCCTGGTGCTCAAGCCGTGGCGGAACGTCTCGTTCTATGGCAACTACATCGAGGGCCTGAGCAAGGGCGACGTGGCGCCGGCCACCGCCACCAACGCCGGCCAGGTGTTCAAGCCGTACAAGTCCAAGCAGAAGGAAGTCGGCGTCAAGGTCGATTTCGACAGCGCCATGCTGACCCTGAGCGCCTTCGAGATCACCAAGCCCAGCGGCCAGCTGACGGGGGGCGTGTATGCGGCGGACAGCGAGCAACGCAACCGCGGCCTGGAACTGAACCTGTCGGGCGAGCCGCTGCGCGGCCTGCGCCTGCTGGGCGGGGTGACCTTCCTGGACGCCGAGCTGACGCGCACCAGCAACCCCGCCACGCGCGGCAACCAGCCCGTGGGCGTGCCGCGCTTCACCGCCAACCTGGGCGCGGAATGGGATACGCCCTGGGTCGCCGGGCTGACCCTGACCGGCGGCGTGATCCACACCGGCAAGGAATACGTCAATCAGGCCAACACGCAGTCGGTGCCCTCGTGGACCACGTTCGACCTGGGCGCGCGCTACGTCACGCGCATCGACGGCAAGGAAGTGACCCTGCGCGCCAATGTCGTCAACGTGTTCAACCGCGCGTATTGGTCGGGCGTGGCGTCCTACGGCACCATCTCGCAAGGCGTGCCGCGCACGCTGATGCTGTCGGCGTCGATGGACTTCTGAGGGGCCGGCGGCGGGCCGCCAGGCGGCCCGTGCGTAGTGGCTTGATCCGCCGGCGGCCTAGGTTGTCAGGATGCCGCGGATGCGCGCCAGGTTGTCGAGCGTGCTGCGCAGGTGGCGGGCCAGCGCCTCGGCGGCCGCTTCGTTGCGTTCGCGCTCCAGCAGGTCGAGGATTTCCAGGTGCTGCTCGCAATGCTGGCGATAGCGGCTGCGGTCCTGCATCGAGCGGTACGACAGCAGCCGCCGCACGCGGTTGACGCGCTTGATGGTGTCGATGAAGAACGGGTTGCCCGAGGCCTCCACCAGCGACTCGTGGAAGCGCACGCCGCGTTCGTGCAACTGGTCGGCGCTGTCGCTGTCGATGCCGCCGTCGAGCAGGTGCCGCTCGGCGGCGCGGCAGCGCGCCAGCACGGCCTTGTCGATGCGGTAGGTGGGCTCGAGCAGCGCGGCCGGTTCCAGCGCCAGGCGCAGGCGATACGACTGCAGCAGGCTGTCGGGCGTGGTCATCATCGACGAGAATTCCCAGCCGTAGCCGGGGCGCCGCTGGGCCCAGCCTTCCTGCGCCACGCGCGCCAGCAGCGCCTGGGTCTGCGCCTGCGTCAGGCCGTAGCGGGCGCGCAGCAGCGCTTCGCTGCACTGCATCGGCAGCGCGCCGCGCAGCAGTTCGTCGGCCAGCCGGAAATAGCTTTGCGTGACGATGTCCTCGGCGGCGGGCGGCGCCAGCTCGGCGGACGTGCGCGCCAGCGCGTCGTGGTCCAGCTGCAGGAAGTAGCCGCGGTTGGGCTTGCGCGCGACGATGCCGTGCGCTTCCAGCAGGCCGAGCGCGTCGTTGACCGGCGAGCGCGACAGGCGCAGGCGGTCGGCCAGTTTCTGCGCGCTCAGGTGCGCGCCGCCGGTCAGGCGGTCTTGCCGGATCAGCTCCAGGATCTTGCTGGCGGTATGGGTCTGCGCGCTCATGGGGGATGCAAAGTGGGACTCAGCCCGGCGGGGCCGTCTCGGACGGCGCCGAGGTCGCGGCGCCAAGCGTATCCGCGAGGATAGCCGGAATCACGCCGCCCATCCGCAGCAGATGCAGTTCCAGTTGCGTTTCCACGGCGGCCGTGGCCTGCAGGGCCTGCTCGCGGCCGTCGGCGCGCAGCAGCCGCACTGCGACCGGCTGGCGTGGCGCCAGGCGCTGCGGCGGACAATCGATCTCGAAGCGGTCGCCCGGCTGGATCGCCAGGCTGTGTGGCGTGACGCCCGCCGGCAGGCGCAGCGGCAGGATGCCCATGCCGATCAGGTTCGAGCGGTGGATGCGCTCGAAGCTGACCGCCAGCACCGCGCGGATGCCCAGCAGGCGCTGGCCCTTGGCGGCCCAGTCGCGCGACGAGCCGGTGCCGAAGCGCTCGCCCGCCAGCAGCACCACCGCGTCGCCGTCGCGGCGATAGTGTTCCGCCGCTTCCCAGATCGGCTCGATGGCGCCGCTGGGCGCGTGCAGCGTATGGCCGACCGGGGCGTCCGGGCACAGCAGGTTGGCCAGGCTCTTGCTGTAGAAGGCGGCGCGCATCATCACCTGCCAGTTGCCGCGGCGCGAGGCGAACACGTTCAGGTCGTCGCGGTCGTCGCCCTGCGCCACCAGGAAATCGGCGATCAGGCTATCGGGCGGTATGGCGCTGGCCGGCGACAGATGATCGGTGGTGACGTCGTCGCCCAGCACCAGCAGCGGATAGGCGGCGTAGCGGCCCAGCTGGCTGGCGGGGCCGGCGCTGGCGAACGGCGGCCGCCGCAACGCCGTCGAGGCCGGGTTCCAGGGAAAGCGCGGCGTGTCCGGCGACGCCAGCGCCTGCCACTCGGGGTTGGCGGCGGCGATGCGGAAGGCGCGCTGGAAATCGTCGGCGCGCAGGCCCTGTGCCAGGGCCGCGTCGATCTCGTCCGCGCGCGGCCACAGCTCATGCAGATGCACCGCGCGGCCGTCCGGCGCGATCTGCACGGGCTCGCGGCTGAAGTCGCGCTCGGCGTCGCCGGCCAGCGCGAAGGCGATGACCAGCGGCGGCGACATCAGGAAGCCCAGGTCCAGATCGGGGTGGATGCGGCCGGTGAAATTGCGGTTGCCCGACAGCACCGCCACCGGGTGGATCGCGCCGGCGGCCATGGCCGCGCGCACCGCGTCCGGCAGCGGCCCGGAATTGCCGATACAGGTGGTGCAGCCGTAGCCGACGATGCCGAACCCGACCGCCTGCAGGTCGTCTAGCAGGCCGGCGCGTTGCAGATAGTCGGCGGCGGCGGGCGAGCCGGGGCCGAGCGAGGTCTTGACCCAGGCTGGCACGGTCAACCCTGCCTGGCGCGCCTTGCGCGCCAGCAGCCCGGCCGCGACCAGCAGGCGCGGATCCGAGGTGTTGGTGCAGCTGGTGATGGCGGCGATGGCGATGGCATGGCGCGGCAGGGGCGAGTCGGCCTTGGGCGTGAACGCCAGGCTGGCGAGGAGCTCGCGGGTCTGGCCATAGGGGCGCAGGTCCTGCGGCCGCGTCGGGCCGGCCACGTGCATGTGCACCTGGTCCAGCGCGATCTCGATGACCCGGGTGTAGCGCGGCGTGGCCGCCGGATCCAGCGCCAGGCCGGCGCTGGCGGCATAGGCGCCGACCCGCGCGACGTGGGCCGGGTCGCGGCCGGTCTGGCGCAGGTAGTCGAGGGTGGCCTCGTCGATCGGGAAATAGCCGGTGGTGGCGCCGTATTCGGGCGCCATGTTGGCGACCACGCAGCGGCTGCCGGCCGACAGCGTGGCGACGCCGGGGCCGAAGAACTCCACGAACTCGCCCGACACCTGGATCGCGCGCAGCCGCTGGGTGACGGTCAGCGCCAGGTCGGTGGCGGTGACGCCGGCCGAGAGCGCGCCGCTCAGGCGCACGCCGATCACGTCCGGAATGCGCAGCATGGTCGGCATGCCGAACATCACCGTCTGCGCTTCCAGGCCGCCCACGCCCCAGCCGAGCACGCCGATGCCGTTGATCATCGGGGTGTGGCTGTCGGTGCCGATCATCATGTCCGGATGCAGCGCGCCGTGGTCATCGCACACCACCGTGGCCAGCTGCTCCAGGTTGATGGTGTGCATGATGCCGGTGCCGGGCGGATGGATGCGCACGTTCGACAGCGCCTTGGAGGCCCAGCGCAGGAAGCGGTAGCGCTCGGCGTTGCGGCGCAGCTCCAGGGCCAGGTTGCGCGCCGCCGCGTCGGGCTGCGCATAGGCCTGCACCGCCAGCGAGTGATCCACCGAGACGTCCACCGGCAGCACCGGATTGAGCGCGCGCGGATCTACCCCGGCCTCGTCCAGCGCGTCGCGCATGGCGGCGATGTCGACCAGCGCCGGGGTGCTGGTGGTGTCGTGCATCAGCACCCGGCCGGGCTGGAAGGCGATCTCGGCTTCGCTGGTGCCGTCGGCCAGCCAGGCGAACAGCGCGGCCACGGCGGCGTCGCGCTCGGCGCCGCGCATGTTGCGCAGCGCGTTTTCGAGCAGCAGCCGCAGCACCACCGGCAGGCGGTGGTAGTTGGGGCCGTACATGCCGGCCATGTCGATGTGGGTGTAGGCGGCGCCGTCGAGCGTGAAGCTGGCGTGGCGCAGGGCGGGGGCAGGTTTTTCCATGGCTGCTAGTTTTGCATATTGAATATGCAAAATGCAATCTGGAAAAACGGGTCGATCCGCCAGGCGATGCGTTATCCGGGGACGGACCGGGGGGCGTCCAGGGGCAGTTCCAGGCCACGGCGTTCGCCGTCGCGCACCCGGCTGACGGCGTGGCGCAGGGTGGCGCGGTAGTCATCGCGCGCGCCCCGGATGGGGCGGTGGGCGCAGGCGATCAGGGCGGCGTCGCCCAGGCCCAGCGGCAGCACCAGGGGGCGGGACTGCTGGCGCGGGCGTTGCTCGGTCATGACGAACTCGCCGCCGCTGAAGTCGTGGGCGGGATCGGACAGCAGCGCCACCAGCAGGATGGGAAACGCCGTGTCGTCGTGCGCGTGCCGCAGCGCTTCAAAGCCGTCCTGGCGCAGGCGGGTGAGGGCGGCCGGCTCGGCGTACGGCGCGGCCCGCCCGGCATCCGGGTCCGGCGGATAGCGGATGTCGCGGCCCAGCCGCTGCGCCCAGGACTGCGCCAGCGGCGCCAGCCGCGCATACAGGGCGCGCGGCAGGTCGCGCAGCAGCGGTGGCGCGGGCAGGCGCAGCGCGCGGCGTTCGTCGCGTTCGCCGCCGATGCGCACGGCGGCCGGGTCGTCGAAAGCCTGCGCCAGCGCGCGCGCCTGCGGCGGGTCGAACAGCGCGGGCAGCGGCGCCCAGCCTTCGGCGTCCAGCTGGCCCAGGATCCGGGTCCAGTCGTAGCGGTCCAGCGGATGGCCGGCGGCGTTCATGGCGTTGTCGCCGGCGCGGCGGGCAGGCGCCACAGGTACCACGCCGCGATCGTGCGGTACGGGCTGAAGGCTGCGCCGATGGCCCGCATCTGGGCCGGCGACGGCGCCTTGTCCAGGCGCTTCAGGCGGCGGTAGCCCTCGCGCACGCCATAGTCGTCCACCGGCAGGATGTCCATGCGTTCGAGCGTGTAGATCAGCAGCATCTCCACGGTCCAGCGGCCCACGCCGCGCAGCGCCACCAGGCGTTCGATCAGGGCCTCGTCGCTCATCGCCAGCGCTTCCTCGCGTTCGGGGATCACGCCGTCCAGCGCCGCCTGCGCGATGCCGCGGATGGTGGCCAGCTTGGACGCCGAAAAGCCGCAGGCGCGCTGGAGCTCGGGATCGGTATCCAGCAGCGTGCGTGGCCGCGGAAAGGACTGGCCGGGATACAGCGCCAGCAGGCGGCCGAGGATGGCGTCGCCGGCGCGCGCATGCAGCTGCTGGTAGGCGATGGCGCGCACCAGCGCTTCGTAGGGCTCGCGCGCCGGGCGCGAGGCGTGCAGGCAGGGGCCGATGGCCTGGACGTGGCGGGCCCAGTCGGCGTCCAGCGCGGCCAGGTGGCGGGCGGCGCGCTCGAACAGGGCCGGCGTCGGCGGGGTTGCCGGCGCGGCGGCCTTGCGGGGCCGGCGCCGGGCGGCGGTCGGGGCGGTATCGGGTGGCGTCATGGAGGGCGGGAAGCGGTGGACAGGGCGGGGCGCCGGCGAAGGACAGCATAACGGCTCGCGCGGCCGCGGGCACTCCGTTGCTTGCGGCCGCGGCGCGCGCCCGTGACCGGGGCGGGGATGGGCCGTGCAGTATGCTTGTGGGCTTCATGGACCCCTTTCCCGCTGCCTGCAATGACTGATTTTCCCTTTGACGCCGTGCTGTTCGACTGTGACGGCGTCCTGGTCGATTCCGAGCCGATCACCGCCCGCGTCCTGACCGAGATGCTCAACGAACTGGGCTGGGCGATCACCTTCGAAGAAGCCACCCGCATCTTCACCGGCAAGGCGGTGCGCGACGAACTGCCGCTGATCCAGGCGCGCACCGGCGTGGCGCTGTCGCCCGACTGGTTCGCGCAATTCCGCGAGCGCCGCAATGCCGCGCTCGACCGGGAACTGCTGGAAATCCCCGGCGCGCCCGACGCGGTGCGCGCCCTGCACCGGACGCTGGACGGCCGCATCGCGGTGGCCTCGGGCGCCGACCGCCGCAAGGTCGAGCTGCAGCTGGCCAAGGTCGGCATTGCCGACTGCTTCAGCGAACGCGTCTTCAGCGGCCACGAAATGCCGCGCAGCAAGCCCTATCCCGATGTTTATCTGGCCGCCGCCAGCGCGCTGGGCGTGGACCCGCGCCGCTGCGCCGTGGTCGAGGACACCGTCACCGGCGCCACCGCCGGCGTGGCGGCGGGCGCCACGGTGTTCGGCTACAGCCCCAGCGACAACGGCCACAGCGGTCCCGAGGCGCTGCGCGACGTCGGCGTGGCCCACGTCTTCACCGACATGGCGCAGTTGCCGGCGCTGCTGGCCGGCTGGGCCGCGGCGCGCTGACGCCGACGGGTCAGCGGCCGGCGTACTGCTCGCCGCCGTCCAGGTCGATCACCGTGCCGCTCAGGTAGCCGGCGCGCGGCGAGGCGCCGAACACCACCATGTCGGCCACCTCGCCGGCTTCCATCAGGCGGCCGAAGGGCAGGTCGTGCAGGGTTTCCTGCCAGCGCGATTCATCGCCCCAGCGGGCCTGCGCGCGCTGCTTGGCCAATGTCAGCACGCGGTCGGTGCGGGTGCGCGACGGATTCACGCCGAACACGCGCACGCCATGGCGCGGCCCGTCGCCGCCCAGGGCGCGCGTGAACGCGATCAGGGAGGCGTTGGCGGCCGCGCCGCAGATGTAGTCGGCGCGCGGCGCCGCGCCGGCCATGCCGATGATGTTGGCGATGACGCCGTTGCCGGCGGTCCGCATCAACGGGTAATAGTGGCGCGCCAGGTCGATGTAGCCATGCACCTTCAGGTCCCAGCCGGCGCGCCAGCGTTCGTCCTGCACCTGGTCCAGCGCGCCGCCCGGCACCGCGCCGGCGTTGTTGACGAGGATGTCGATGGCGCCGGTGTGTTCGACCACGCGCGCCGCCGCGCCCGGCTGCGCCAGGTCGACCGCCAGCGTGCGGGCCT
>ERZ1739169.51-NODE-51-length-39766-cov-28.856236_pt1 | contig 39766 bp, 35 predicted proteins | sample MGYA00581756_ERZ1739169 | MGnify/ENA primary metagenome ERZ1739169 (study PRJEB40789, sample SAMEA7425667) | Salamandra salamandra | biome: salamander skin | place: Germany | collected 2020-03 | study: cvxcv | reverse complement strand
GTTGCCTGCGGTCTGCACCCTGAACGAAGCGGCTCATACCCACCTCCTGCTGACCACAGCAGGATAAACTAATTCGCTCGAACCGGACGCGTTTTCACACAGCCTCGGCCCATAGCGGACATTCGGATCGAAGACAAACTGCGCTGGATGGAGTCTGCGATCATGAGCCGAGATGCGAGAAACTCTATCCTTCTAGGGTAGGCACGCTGGTCTTCATGGGCCTGTTTTGGGCCGGTGCTCATTTTAATATCGGGGCCAACATTCCGGATCGCTGGCTTTGGCCAATGCTCGGGATTGTGGTGAGGATGGATATCCTTAGGTCAATTCGGGACTTCTTCCGCAAGCAAAAGGCCGAAGTCCGCTAACCACCCTTAGCCGAACTTCGCTTCCCGACCCATAGCGGACCTGCGAGGCCGCCCCTAGGGTGGGCACATGACAAGACGCTACCTGCTGAGAGACGAAGTCGATGGGGCGCTTCGCCGGGGCAACTCGGTCGAGTGCTTTCTGGGGTCGTGCGAACGCGCTGGGAAACCCGGCGTGCGGCACCTGTCACTAAACTTGGATGATGGGACCGTCGTCGTTGGGCTATTTGAGACGCAGGACTTGGGAGACCCCGCCTTCCTAGACCTGTATGAGTTCGGCCCCCTCAATGATGCGCTCGGACTTGGCGACGCTGAACAAACCGTCCGCTTTTCGTCCCTAGATGAATGTCTCGCCTTCATGGAAGACCACTGGCCCGGCAGCAGTGGACACCTAATCAATGAAGGCGTTCTTCAGGACGAGTATGCGGACTTTCTCGCCGCGCGTTCTGCCGGTTTTTCCTGAACGTCCGCAATCCGCCCCGAGCGGCGGTTCAGTTGGTCTGCTTTCAGCCCTACGATCGATGTCTGGTTCCGGGCCTGACGCCAATGTCGTGCTCCGACCCGTTGCGGTTATTTTGTAGAGTCAGTCAATCTATATCGTTCAACGGCACATCGGCTTAGCCACCAGCACAAAAACCCAATATGCTGAGTACTTTAGAGGGAGCGTGGGGTGCGAAATATTCTGCTCGTCGTTGGCCTCCTAGTGTCTGGTTGTGCGTCAGCGGAGTTTGAGAAGCCGCTTACAGAAAAGGAGCGCTCTGAGCTTCTCGCGGCCCTGCCCGCGAAAGACCGGGAGGCGTTCGAGACGCTGATCTGGGCCCGGGAGGTCGATCAGCGGCCGATCATGGCAGACTTCAACACTTGCATAGAGCGAGAGGTGGGACAGGGCGACCCAACTTTACCTCCCTCGGCGGTAGCGATTGCAGTCGCGGACAGTTGTTTCCCGATCGTCAAACGCCTCGCTCGGGGCATCGCAATGCGGTTGCCAGCGCTGATGACGGGGGCAACCGGTGATGATCTGAACAACTGGGCCGACGATCAGGCAGCGGAGCAGAAAGCTGAACTCATTAGCGCGGTGGCGACGCGCGTCGAGGAGGCGCGTCTAAGCGCCTCGTCTGCAGCAACCGAGCTTCCTTCGCCGTTTCCGACCTCCATGCCTCCCTCTGAAACGAGGCGCTGAAGGGCTGTCACTGGAAAGCCTATGGTCTGCTACCCACCCATGGCGGACATTGGCGTGCCTACGGTCTTGAGCCTTTGATGGGAAATCTCAGGAGGATTTTTCGGCAACCCCGGATGATCTCAGGAAGGTAGGATTGGTCGACCCCGAAGTGGTAAGAGTGCCGTTGCTCAAGCGGATCGGGGGTGGCTTCGACATAGACCGCGATTTGCCCCAACGACCCCATCTCAAGCGTTGCTTTGATAGCCGGTTCGATGGGGGCGAGTGCCGCCTTGCCGCGCAAATCCTTCGACATGGCTTCAATCTCGGTGAGGAAAGAAGCAACTTCGCTGGTGCGCAGCCAAGGCCCTCTCAACTCTACTGACGAGCCGGGAGCTTGGACCCTCGCGCGGATTACGAGCCAGTTGCCGTCCCAATAATCATTGTCGTCGGGACGCTCTCGGGATTCAATCCAAAGGGAAAGCCCACCAAGCTTCAGGTCTGGTTCGTCATCATCAGCGAAAGCATCGGTCATGCTGAGAGCCTAGCGCGTGAGGCCGTATCGGCAAACGTCTGCTCCCCCTTTCTCAGACATCCGACACATCCGCTTCCAGCAATCCTCGCCCAAATCATAGCGCGCCCCGCCCCACGCTCGTATAGAGCGCCCGATGAAGACTGCTGATTTCGATTTCGACCTGCCCGAGGACCGCATCGCCTTGCGTCCGGTTGATCCGCGCGATTCCGCCCGCCTGCTGGTGGTCGATGGGGATGCGCTTCAGGACCGGATCATCCGCGACCTGCCCGACTTCCTGCGCCCGGGCGACGCCCTGGTGTTCAACGACACCCGTGTGATCCCCGCCCGCCTGTCGGGCGTGCGCCAGCGTCCGAACCCCGTGGTCGGCGGGCCGGACGGCGACACCCTGACGGTCGAGGTCGAGGCCACGCTGCACCACCGCGACGCGCCCGACGTCTGGTCCGCCTTCATGAAGCCGGGCAAGCGCATCAAGCCGGGCGACAGGATCAGGTTCGGCGCGCACGGTGACGCCGCCTGCGACCTGGGCCGTCTGGACGCCACCGTCACGGCCAAGGGCGACGACGGCCTGATCACGCTGAAGTTCGACCTGTCCGGCCCGGTGCTGGACGACGCCATCCGCGATGTCGGGGTCATGCCCCTGCCGCCCTATATCGCGGCCAAACGGCCCGAGGACGACCGCGACCGCTCCGACTACCAGACCGTCTATGCCCAGCATGACGGATCGGTCGCCGCCCCTACGGCGGGCCTGCACTTCACCCCCGCCCTGCTTGACGCCATCCGGGCGCGCGGCGTCTCGACCCACGCCGTGACCCTGCACGTCGGCGCCGGCACCTTCCTGCCGGTCAAGGCCGACGACCTGTCAGACCACAAGATGCACAGCGAATGGGGCGAGGTCTCAGCCGAAACCGCCGCCGCCCTGAACGCCGTCCACGAGAACGGCGGCCGCATCATCTGCGTCGGCACCACCAGTTTGCGCCTGCTGGAAAGCGCCACCGCCGAGGACGGCGAGATCAAACCCTTCCACGGCGACACGGCCATCTTCATCACGCCGGGCTATCGGTTCCGCGCGGTGGATGTGCTGATGACCAACTTCCACCTGCCCAAATCCACCCTGTTCATGCTGGTCAGCGCCTTCGCCGGTCAGGCCGTGATGAAGGCCGCCTACGCCCACGCGATCGCGGGCGGATATCGGTTCTATTCGTACGGCGACGGTTCGCTGCTGTTCCGGGCTTAATCCCGAAGGAAGCGCGGAGCGAACGGCTGCGCCTGTGGCCAATCGCGCCTCAAACCCCTAAATCCCGTCTTCTGATGGAAACCCAGACGCCCGAACCTTACGACGACCTGCCCTCAAACCTGCGCGGCGGCCTGATCGCCATCGGCGAGGCCGCGCGTGATCTGCGCGATCCCTGGTGGATTTTTGGCGGCGCCGCCATGGCGCTTTACGGCCTGACCGATCTGCATGTCCCCGACATCGACGTCATGTGCAGCCCGCGCGACGCCCGCATCCTGCTGGCCGCACTGGGCGGTGCTGTGGTGGTCGATCCGGGCGAGGGTCTGTTCCGCTCCGCCGTTTTCGGCCGCGCCCCGGACCAGTTGATCATGATCGAGGTCATGGCCGATCTGGAGGTGCGCGATGGCGCCGAATGGCGGCCCGCAGGCTTTACTTCGCGGCGTCAGGTCTTCATCGACGACACCCCCCTGTTCATCCCGGACGTCCGGGATCACATCGCCCTGTACCGCCTGTTCGGCCGCCCCAAGGATCTGGTGCGGGTCGAGCAGCTTGAACGACTGATCGCCTGAAATGCCCTTCCCCTTCGACATCTCCGCCACCGAGGGCCGCGCCCGCACAGGCGTCCTGAAAACCGCGCGCGGCGACATCCGCACGCCCGCCTTCATGCCGGTCGGCACCGCCGCCACGGTGAAGGCGATGACGGTGGATCAGGTCAAGGCGACGGGCGCCGACATCCTGTTGGGCAACACCTATCACCTGATGCTGCGCCCCGGTCCCGAGCGGATGGAGCGCCTTGGCGGGCTGCATAGGTTCATGGGTTGGGACAAGCCGATCCTGACCGACAGCGGCGGTTTCCAGGTGATGTCCCTGGCCGGGATTTCCAAGGTCAAGGAAGAGGCCGTCACCTTCTCCAGCCATATCGACGGCTCCAAACACGTCCTGACGCCGGAACGCTCCATCGAAATCCAGGCCGACCGGATCGGCGCCGACATCTCGATGCAGTTGGACCAGTGCGTGTCGTGGCCCGCCGAAAAACCCGCCGCGCAAAAGGCGATGGAGTTGTCGATCCGCTGGGGCGCTCGGTCCAAGGCCCGCTTCGGCGAGCGCGAACATCAGGCCCTGTTCGCCATCCAGCAGGGCTCGACCTTCGAGGATCTGCGTCGCCAGTCGTCGGAACAGCTTCAGGAGATCGGCTTCGACGGCTACGCCATCGGCGGCCTGGCCGTGGGCGAAGGCCATCAGGCCATGTGCGAGGTGCTGGATTACGCGCCCGAGTTCCTGCCCAAGGATCGCCCCCGCTATCTGATGGGCGTGGGCAAGCCGATCGATCTGGTCGAGGCGGTGTATCGCGGCGTGGACATGTTCGACTGCGTCCTGCCGACGCGCGCCGGGCGCCACGGTCAGGCCTGGACCTGGGACGGCCCGCTGAACCTGAAGAACGCCCGCTTCGCCGAGGATCAGGACCCGCTGGACCCGACCATCGACGGCCCGTCGTCGCAGTGTTCAAAAGCCTATCTGCACCACCTGATCCGCGCAGACGAAATCCTCGGCAAGGTGCTGCTCAGCTGGCACAATATCGCCTTCTATCAGGCCCTGACGGCCGCCATGCGTGCGGCGATTTCCGAAGGTCGTTTCGAACAGTTCCGCCGCGACTTCCACGCGCGGCATACGTCGAACGGGTAGGTTCAATCGACGTTCAGTCGCCCGAAATCTCAGATCGTCATTCCGGGGCGGAGCGAAGCGAAGAACCCGGAACCTGGGGCCCCAGCGCCTACTTCTTCGGTCGGAACCAACTGGGCGATGCAGGCGGGTTGCAGTTGCGCTGCATGCCGATGCCTTTCAGGAAGGCGCGGCGCATCCGTCCGGCCTGAATAGCGGACTGGACGTGGCGGCTGTGCTGTTCGGCGCCGCTCAGGCGGCGGACCCAGCTGCGGCCCGGAATGAAATCGGTCGTCGTGCCGCGAATGGCGTCCAGCGTGGCCTTGGCCGCCGCATCCGCCGCCTGTTCGCTGCGGTAGGAGCCGTCCTGGCTGGGCGGCTCGTCCGTGTCGGGGCCCAGGGCCTCGTCCAGCCGCCCGACCTCGGCGGCGATAGTGGTGCAATGGGTCAAATTCCGCAGGTCATAGGGATTCGACTCAGCCTGCAGCAGCACCATCGGTATCGGCTGGGCGCGCAGGTTCAGGTCATCGAGAGGCGCCGTCACCGCCGCGCCGAAACCGGCGCCGACCTGTTCGGCCCCGCCCATCGCGGACCGCCCGGCGTTGCAGCCGGCCAGGGTCGCAGCCGTCGCGACAAGAATTAGGATACGCTTCATGCGGCGCTTAAACCACGCCGTGAACGGCGATCAAAGCAGTTCAATAAGTCCCGCCGCAGCCACCGCCCAGGCAACCAGGCTGAAGATCAGGCCGATGGCCAGACCTATCGCCAGGCGAGATGCGCGGGGAGTTTCCTGCCGTGCCATGACCGTCCTTGATTCGCTTTTGCGTCCTTGCCGATGAGACTGCGATCTGCAGAGTTTTCCACAAGCGGAAAAACGCCGTGCCGCCGCATATCCGTCTCGAAACGGAAACGCAGAAAGAACCGCGTCGTTCCAGACGGCGCTCAGGCTTTCAGATCACGCGCCATCAGCATGGCGCCTTCCAGCCCGGCGTTCTCCAAAGACGCCGCGGCCAGATAAGGGCCGTCGCCCATGATCACGGCCGAGCCATAGTTCGCCACCGACCGCCGCGCCGCCGCCTCGACCTGCGCCAGCATGCCCGGTGTGGACATGACGCCGCCGCCGAAAACGATGCGGTCCGGCGCCCAGGCGAACACCAGAGACGCGACCAACTGGCCCAGATAATCGGCGACATGGCCCATCACCTCAGGCGCATCCTCCAGCCGCCGCCCTTGCAGACGCGCTTGCACCGCCGGGCCCGCCGCCATTCCCTCGATGCAGTCGCCGTGGAAGGGGCACAGGCCGGGCTGGGCGTCGCCCGCGACCCGACGCACGAACAGATGCCCGATCTCGGGATGCAGCGCGCCTTTGAGGGTACGCCCCTCGACATAAAGACCGCCGCCGATTCCGGTGCCGACGGTGACATAGGCGACAGCCCGCGCGCCCCTGCCCGCCCCCAGCCGCGCCTCTGCGACAGCGGCGGCGTTGACGTCCGTATCCACGGCGAAAGGCGCATTCAGATACTGGGCCAGCGCCTTCGCCAGATTGAAGCCCGTCCAGCCCGGCTTGGGCGTCGCCAGCATCAGTCCGTAGTCTGGCGAGCCAGGATCGACCACCAGCGGACCGAACCCCGCAATGGCGAACGCGGCGATCCCGCGCCCCGCGACAACCGCCGTCAGGCCCTGGACCACATCTTCGGGCTTTCCACTGGGAAAACGGCCTTCGTCCAGCACGGCGCCGTCCGAATCCTCAATCCGCCAGACGATCTTCGTCCCGCCCGTCTCAACCGCAAGGAAGGCTGACGGGCTCATGGCGGCTCCATGAAAAAGGAGGAATGGTACGTCCTCTCGGGCTCGAACCGAGGACCCTCTGATTAAAAGTCAGATGCTCTAACCAACTGAGCTAAGGACGCACCGTACGTCGTCCGGGACCGGCCCGAAACGTCGAAGGGCGCCTTCTGTTGCAATCCGCTCTTCCGGTCAAGCCCGCTCAAAGATACTCCTTGGGGATGAAACCACTTAATGGCCTGCGCATCCTCGAATTCGACGGTTTAGGCCCCGTGACCTTCGCCGGAATGATGCTGGCGGACCTGGGGGCGGAGGTGCTGCGGCTGACGCGTTCGGAATCAGCCGGGGCCGCTGTCTTTGATCAGGTCGGCGGGGCGGTGCTGCATCGCGGGCGGGCCGCTGCGCCGGTCGATCTGAAGTCGCCGCAGGATCGCGAGCACATCCTGCAACTGGTCGACCACGCCGATGCGGTGATCGAGGGTTTCCGTCCGGGCGTCATGGAGCGGCTGGGCTATAGGCCGGACGTGCTGGCCGCCCGCAATCCACGCCTGGTCTTCGGACGGGTGACGGGCTGGGGTCAGGATGGGCCGCTGGCCAATGAAGTCGGCCATGACCTGAACTACATCGGGCTCAGCGGCGTGCTGCACGCCATGGGCGACGCGGACCGCCCGCCCAGCCCGCCGCTCAATCTGGTCGGCGACTATGGCGGCGGCGCCATGCTGCTGGTCACGGGCCTGCTGGCGGCCCTGATCGAGACAAAGACCACCGGGCGCGGACGGGTCGTCGACGCCGCGATGACCGACGGATCGGCCCTGCTGGGCGGCCTGTTCCAGGCCCTGCGCGGCCAGGGCATGTGGAGCGACCGGCGCGGCGCAAACCTGCTGGACGGGGGCGCGCCCTTCTATCGCTGCTACACTTGCAGGGACGGCGGCTTCGTCGCCGTGGCGGCGCTGGAGCCGCGCTTCTATGCGGCCCTGCTGGCGGGACTTGAAATCGATCCTGCACAGGCCCCGCAATATGACGTCTCCGGCTGGCCGGCCCAGCATGAGCGTTTCGCGGCCCTGTTCGCCACAAGGGATCGCGACGAGTGGGTCGCTCATTTCGACCCGACCGAGGCCTGCGTGACACCGGTGCTCAGCCTGTCGGAAGCCCCCGCCCATCCGCACAATATGGCGCGGCAGACCTTCATCGACGGCCTGCCCGCCGCGGCTCCACGCTTCGACGGGGAACGGCTCGAACCCGGCGGGTCGGCGAATCGCATCGATATTCAGACGGCTGTCGCCAACTGGAGATGACCAGACGCCTTTTCGTCGCTATGGAACAGCTATGACGTGGGGGCGTTGAACAAGGTCATGGCCTTGGGGAGTCTTTATCGATGAGACGCATGACTATCGTTCTGGCCGTCGCGGCGCTGAGTGCGTCGGGACTTGCGAGCTGTGACGATTACCAGACGCGCTCAGACGACCACGCCGAGGCGCCTGTGGTCGAAGAAGAGGTCCACGCCCCAGCAGCCGAAGAATCAGCAGCACCGGTCGCCGCCCCGCATGTGGTCGACCCGACCCCGACACCTGCGCCGGAAACACCGCCGCCTGCTGAAAAATCATCCGCCCAATCCGTCCAGCCGGACAGCGAAACCCTCTTCTACTGAGGCCGCCGACGCGACGCCTTTGATCAGGGCGGCGCATCATCGGCATGACTAGCGCGAAGCGCTGATGACCAAGGTTCAAGCTTGACGTTCAGACCCTCCCTGTTCCTCGTCGCCCTGGCCGCAGGGTCGGCGTGCGCCCTGCCTGCCTTCGCCGACCAGCAACGCGCCCAGATCCGCGGCGACATGGAGACCGAACTGCGTCGGGCGCTGGAGCGCGCGGTCGGAGAGGTGGACGATGCGCCGGACAGCCGGTTCGAGGCCCGACGCCGGGCGCGCCGCGCCAGCGAGTCCGCCACCGCCCTGCTTCGCTCGGAAGGCTATTATCAGTCCACGGTCGAGGATGTGGTCGAGGGTGACGACACCCCCGTGGCCATCGTCTCGGTCCAGCCCGGCCGCCGTTTCCTGCTGACCGACCCGACCATCAGCTGGACGGACCCCGCGCCGGACGCGGAGTCCGCCGCCGACGCCAAGAACGCCATCGGCCTGAAGGCCGGCGATCCCGGTCGCGCGGTCGATGTCATCGCCGGCGAGGGCCGGCTGGTCGCCGCCCTCACCCGCGACGGCTATGCCGACGCCGTGGCCCAGCCGCGCCGCGTCGTGGTCGATCACGCGAGCTTCACCGTCGCGCCGGAATACCGCATCGATTCCGGCAAGCTGGTGCTGCTGAACGGCGTGCGGGTCGAATCGCGCGGGCGCACCAATCCGCAGTGGGCCGCCAATCTGGCGCCCTGGACCGAGGGCCAGCGCTACGACCCCGAACTGGTCGCCGAGCTTGAGCGCCGCCTGCTGGACACCGGCGTCTATGACGGCGTCAATGTCGGCCTGTCGCCGCTGGATCAGGTGACCGCCGAGGGCCTGCGCCCCGTCATCGTCAGCCTGCAGGACCGCCCCCGCCGCATTCTGGAGGCGGGCGCCACCTGGTCGACCGCCGAGGGCGTCGGCGTCGATGTCATCCAGACCCGCTACAACCGTTTCGGCCGCGCCGACACCCTGCGCCTCGAAGCGCGCCTGGCCGACATCAACAGCCGGATCGGCGCTGACCTGTCCCTGCCCCACTGGCGCAAGCCGGGCCGCACCCTGACACTCGGCGCGGGCGTGGTGAACGAAGACACCGACGCCTATCGCCGCGCCGCCCTGGTCCTGAACGCCGACCTGCGCCAGCGCATCGGCAAGACGTCCTTCTTCAGCTACGGCATCGGTCTGGACGCGGGCCACTATAACGAGAACCGCTACGACTATACGTCCCTGCCGCCCCAGCGGGTCTCTTTCGACCGCAATCTGGCGATCGTGACCGTGCGCACCAGCGCCTATCTGGACAACTCCAACGACCCGCTGAACCCGACCAAGGGCTGGCGTCTGGCCGCCTCGATCCAACCGACCGCCGTGGCGGGCGAGGATACGGTGCTGTTCATGCGCAGCGAAGGTCAGGCCACCGCCTACTACCCGGTTCAGAATGACGGCCGCACCGTGCTGGCCGGACGCCTGCGCGTCGGCTCCATCATCGGCGGCAACGAACTCAGCGTGCCTTCCGACCGTCTGTTCTACTCGGGCGGCGGCGGCTCGGTGCGCGGCTATCAGTATCAGGGCGTCAACCCGCAACTGCCCGACGGCACGCCGCGCGGGGGCATGTCGCTGTTCGAAACCTCGTTCGAGGTGCGCCGCGACGTGGGCGCCAGCTTCCAGGCCGTGGCCTTCCTCGACGCCGGCGCCATCGGCTTCCAGGAGACGCCGAACCTGAGCAACATGCGTTACGGCGCGGGTCTGGGCGTGCGCTACAAGCTGCCGTTCGGCCCCGTGCGCGGCGACATCGCCCTGCCGCTGAACAAGCGCGACGGCGATCCTGACTTCCAGGTCTACATCAGCATCGGACAGGCGTTTTGACCGAGATCCCGCCCTCCGAGACTGCGCCGGTGCAGGACGAAACGCCCACGCCTTCCGCCACGCCGCCGAAGAAGCCTGCCCGCAAGCGCGGCTGGCCGCTTAAGAAGATCGGCGTCATCGCCGCCTGCGTCCTGGCGGGTCTGGTCGTCCTGCTGGGCGTCGCCCTGGTCGGCGCCCGCCACTACGTCGCCACCGACGGCGGGCGCGAGCGCGTTTCCGGTCTGGTGCAGAATCTGAAGCTCAGCCGCTTCGGACGCCTGCACGTCTATGGGCTGAAGGGCGATGTGCTCAAGGACTTCTCAGTCGACCGTATCACGGTGACCGACAGCGAAGGCGTCTGGCTGGACGCCCGCAATCTGCGCATGAAATGGTCCTACACGGCCCTTCTCGGCCGTCGCCTGCACGCCCAGAACATCCAGGCGGATGTAATCCAGGTGATCCGCCGCCCCGTGCTGGAAGAGGCCAAGGACGAGCCGCCGGGCGGCCCTATGCCGATCTCGATCAAGATCGACAAATTCGCGACCAAGCTCGACCTGATGGAGGGCTTCTCCAAGGAATACGGCCGCTGGAGCCTGGCGGGCGACGCCAGCGTCCCGCGCACGGGCGCCAAGGTCGTGAACCTGAACGCCGACAGCCTGAACCGACCCGGCGACTATCTGCGTCTGGCCGCCTCCATCGGCGGCAAGCTCAGCGAGATGCGGGTCAACCTGCGCGCCAACGAGGCCCAGGGCGGACCGCTGGCGGGGGCGTTGGGCTATTCGCCTGACCAGCCCTTCTCCGCTATCGCCGTGCTGAACGCCGACGTGGTCCACGCCAAGGTCCAGACCGGGCAGTTCACCCCCCTGATCGTCGACGGTCAGTTCACCGACAAGAAGGGCGCGCGCGTTTCCGGTTTCGCCGACTTCAGCGGCTCGGATCTGCTCGAGCCCTTCATTTCAAGAGTCGGCCGCACCGCCCGTTTCGGCTTCGCCATGGTCCCGACCGCAGACAAGGATCTGCAGGGCGTGGGCTGGCGTCTGATCTCGGACAACGTCAACTCGCACGCCAGCGGCGTCATCCGCACCAAGGACAACACCTCGCCCACCGGCATCAAGCTGGACATCGAGATCGCGTCGCTCAGCCGCATGATCGGCGCCAATATCGCGGGTCCGACCGCCTATTCCGGCGTGTTCAAGGGCGGCGCCGACGCCTGGACCCTGACCGGACAGGCCAGCGTTCTGAACGCCGATCTGGCCTCCTACCGCGCCACCCGCATCGCCGGTCCGTTGAATCTTCAGGCCAAGGACGGGCGCTATGATCTGGACGGCGACGTCCGCGTCACCGGCGGCGCAGCGGAAGGCATCATCGGCGGCCTGCTGGGCGCGGCCCCGCGTCTGCAGATGCAGGCCGCCCGTATGAAGGACGGCGCACTGCTGCTGAAAAAGGTCGATCTGCAGGGCCAGGGCCTGACCCTGACCGGCTCGGGTTCACGCAACCTGTTGGGCGGCATGAGCTTCAACGGCGACGCCCAACTGACCGACGCCGCCCGAGTCATGCCAGAGGCGCGCGGTGCCTTCGGCGGTCCGATCCGCGCCTCGTCCTCGGGCAAGGCCAAGGCCCCCTGGGTGCTCAGCTTCGACGGCCGCGGCCGCAATCTGACGCTGGGCATGGAAGAGCTGGACCGCCTGCTGGGCAAGACCCCGCGTCTGGAGCTGGCGGGCAAGCTGAACGGCAACCGCATTGAGGTCGATCGCGGCGAACTGACCGGCGCACAGGGCCGCGCCGGGGCCAAGGGTCTGATCGAAACGACCGGCCAGCTGCGTCTGGCGCTGGACTGGAATGCACGCGGTCCCTTCAACGCCGGTCCGGTCGAGATCGCGGGCGACATGAAGGGCAATGGCGCTCTGACGGGCACCCTGTCCCAGCCCCGCGCCGACCTGACCGCCGGCTTCGAGAAGATCACGGCGGGCGACCTGATCCTGACCAATGCCGATCTGATCCTCAGCTTCCGCAAGGGCGCCGACGCCTCCGACGGCCGCATCACCGTGACCAGCGGCTCCAACTATGGTCCCGCCCGCGCCGCCGGGAACTTCTTCCTGGGCGGCAAGCGCATCCGCCTGACCGACGTGGACGTGAACGCTGGCGGCGTGACGGCCCAGGGCGCCATCGCCCTGTCCGACAACATCCCCTCCAGCGCCGACATGACCTTCTCAGCCCGCGCCGGGGCCTTCCTTGCCTCAGGCGAAGCCAACGGACGGGTGCGCCTGACCGAAGGCGGCGGTTCCGACAGCGCCATTCTGGACGTCACCGGCCGCAATGTGCGTCTGGCCGGTCAGACATGGATGGTCCGCACCCTGGACCTGAAGGGACGCGGCACGCTGGACAACCTGCCCTTCACCCTGGCGCTGGACGTGGGCGGCGACAATCCGGCCCAGTTCAACGGCACGGGCGTCTATGCCCGCCAGAACACGGCCCATTCGCTCAGCCTGCGCGGCGGCGGACGGGTGCGCGACGTGGCCTTCACCACCCGCAGTCCGGCCTCGGTCACCCTGAACGGGGCGGAAAAGACGGCGCACCTGGACCTAGGCGTCGGCGGCGGCATCCTTCTGGCTGACCTGCGCCAGGACGCCCGCACGGCCTCCATCCAGGCCAATCTAACGAGCGTCGAACTGGGCTCCATCGCCCCAGACCTGCGCGGCACGGCGACGGGTCAGGTCAATGTGCGGGGCGCAGGCAATGACCTGTCCGGCACGGCCAACATCGCCCTGCAGAACGTGCGCAGCATCGACGCCCCGCGCGGTCTGGCGGTCAACGGCCGCGTGGACGCCACGCTGGCGGGCGACAGCCTCAGCATCAAGGCCTCCGCCGTGGATGAAGGCGCGGTCCAGGCCTCCGCCGACATCACCCTGCCGGTCGAAGCCTCCGCCGCACCCCTGCGGCTGGCCATCGCCAATACGCGCGAAATGTCGGGCCGGGTTTCGATCAACGGCCAGATCCAGCCCATCTGGGACCTGTTCCTGGGCGGCGACCGCAGTCTGGCGGGGCAGGTCAACGGTCAGGCGACCATCGCCGGCACCCTGAAGGCCCCGCGCCTGAACGGACGGTTCGATCTGTCGCAGGGCAGCTATCGCGAGAACGCCATCGGCCTGCGTCTGGGCGACCTGACGCTGCGCACCAGCTTTGACGACACCACCGCCCAGATCCAGACCTTCACCGCCAATGACGGATCAGGCGGCACGGTTTCGGGCCAGGGGCGCATCGGCCTGCGCGAGGGCTCCGGCTCCAACGCTCAACTGACGCTGACCCGGTTCCGCGTCATCGACAACGACATCGCCCAGGCCCGCGCCTCGGGTCCGATCACCATTGTTCGGGGCGCTGACGGCAACATCCAGTTGGGCGGCCAGATCAATGTCGACGAGGCCAAGATCGAACCGGAAGTTCCCGGCTCCACCGGCATCGTCGCCATGGACGTGGTCGAGATCAATCGCCCCGGCGGCGATCCGGTAGAAAAGGAAGCGCGCGAGCGCGGCCCCCAGATCGGCATGGACATCGCCCTGCGCTCCACTGGCGGCAAGGTGCGGGTCAGCGGGCGCGGCCTGAACGTCATCCTCGACGTCAACGCCCGCGTTCGCGGCACCATCGCCCAGCCGCAGCTGACCGGCACGGCCAATGTGGTGCGCGGCGACTATGAGTTCGCGGGCAAGCGGTTCGTCTTCGACGACGACGGCCGCGTCACCCTGTCGACCGATCCCAAGCAGATCCGCCTAAACCTGAAGGCGGTGCGCGAGGACCCGGCCCTGACCGCCACCATCGACGTCACCGGCACGGCGGCGGAGCCGAAGATCGCCCTGACCTCCAGCCCCGCCCTGCCCCAGGACGAAATCCTGTCGCAGGTGCTGTTCGGCCGCTCGGCCTCGCAGCTGTCGCCCTTCGAGGCGGCGCAGCTGGCGGCGGGCGTGGCGTCTCTGGCGGGCGGCGGCGGGTTCGATGTGATCGGCAACCTGCGCGAACTGGCGGGCCTGGACCGCCTGTCCTTCGGCGGCGAGGCCTCGGCGGTCACCGTCTCAGGCGGTCGCTACATCACCGACAACGTCTATCTGGAGGTGATCGGCGGCGGCGAAGGCGGGGCTGCGGTCAAGGTCGAATGGCAGCCGCGCCGCAACATCGCCGTGGCGTCCAAGTTCGGCGGCCAGGGCGACACCAGCCTGTCGATCCGCTGGCGTCGTGAAAGCCGTGAGGCCGGTCAGCGCAACGATCGCCGACCGAACCGTCACTGATCGGGATTAAAGGACGTCGAGCACCCGCTCGACGGGCCTGCCGATCACGGCGCCCTTGGCCGTCTCGGCGATAGGGCGTTCAATCAGGATGGGCTGGGCGATGGCGGCGGCGATGATCGCGTCATCGTCCGCGCCTGCGTCCAACAGGGCCTTGGCGTCCGCCTCCTTTTTCCGAAGCAGGCCCGCCATCCCGACGCCGGTTCTGGCCGCCAGCCGCTCCAGCGTGGCGCGATCCCAGCCGGTCTTCAGATATTCGACCACCGTCGGCTCGACGCCCTTCTCGCGCAACAGGGCGATGGCGTTGCGCGAGGTGCTGCATTTCGGATTGTGGAAGACGGTGACGCTCACTCAAGGCTCCTGTTTCAGGCGTGTCACGGCGACATACACCACCGCGCAGCCGACTTGCACCACTACGCCACGCCTTAAAAATATTGGCCCAGAGCCGCCGATTTCAGCATGATATGATCCATTCCCACGTCAAACTGACGTGCATTCTTCCACTGTCCATCACCCGTGGCCTTCACCTTTGCCCGCCTCGCGTCTAGGGTCCGGCCGATGCGGATTCTGATTTCTGACCAGGCCGTCCTCGATCACGTCGCCGCGCGGCGCGAGGCCATCATCGCCCGCACCATCGACTGGGCGAACATCAACTCCGGCAGCCGCAACGCAGCCGGGCTGAACGCCATGCTGGATGTGCTGGAGGCCGAGGCCCGCCGTCTGCCGGCAACGGTCCAGCGCATCCCGACCCAGGGCTCGACCACCGTCGCCGACGACGGTTCAGTGCGCGAGGAAGCCCACGCCGACGCCCTGAAGATCACCGCCCGCCCCCAGGCGCCGATCCAGGTTGTGCTGACCGGCCACTACGACACCGTCTTTCCCGCCGACAGCCGGTTCCAGACCGTGACCACCCGCGCGGACGGCGCCCTGAACGGTCCCGGCGTCGCTGACATGAAGGGCGGGATCAGCGTGCTTCTGGCCGCGCTGGAAGCCTTCGAAACCCATCCCGACCGTCACGGCGTCGGTTGGACCGTGCTGCTCAGCCCCGATGAAGAGATCGGCTCGCCCGCCTCGGCGCCCCTGCTGGCGGAACTGGGCGCGCGCGGCCATGTCGGCCTGACCTATGAGCCCGCATTGGCCGACGGCACCCTGGCGGGCGCTCGCAAGGGCAGCGGCAACTATCATCTGATCGTCACCGGCCGCGCCGCCCACGCGGGCCGCGCCTTCGGCGAAGGCCGCAATGCGGTGGCGGGCGCCGCCATCATCGCCGCAGCCCTGCATGGGCTGAACGGCCAGCATGAAGGCGTCACCGTCAATGTGGCCAAGATCGCGGGCGGCGGGGCCCTGAACGTCGTCGCCGACAACGCCGTGGTCCGCTTCAACGTGCGTGTGCCAGACAAGGCCGCCGCCGACTGGATCGACGCCCAGGTCCGCGCCATCGCCGCCACGCCGCCGTTCGAGGGGCTGACGCTGGACCTGCACGGCGGCTTCACCCGCGCGCCTAAGCCGATGGACGCCGCCCAGACCGCCCTGTTCGAAGCCGTCAAGGAAGCGGGCGCCCTGCTGGGTCAGCCCATCGCCTGGAAACCGTCGGGCGGCGTCTGCGAGGGCAACAACCTGCACGCCGCCGGTCTGCCCAACATCGACACCCTGGGCGTCCGGGGCGGAGAGATCCACTCGGATCAGGAGTTCGCCTGGCCCGACAGCTTCGTCGAACGCGCCCAGCTCAGCGCCCTGATCCTGTGCAAGATCGCCTCGGGCGAGATCGACGCGGCCAAACTGAAATCCCTGCGGATGGAAACCCTCTGAATGCTTGTCGTCCGCCCTGCCGGTCCCGCTGATCTCGACCACCTGTTGGAGCTGGCCATCCTGTCCGGTCCCGGCTTCACCAGCCTGACCGAAGACCCAGACGCCCTGTCCGAACGGCTGGAGCTCAGCCAGGCCAGCTTCCGAGGCCAGGTCGCACCGCAGGAGGCCTGGTACACATTGATGCTGGAGGACGGCGACACCGGCGACATTGACGGCGTCGGCTCGGTCAAGGCGACGGTGGGTCTGAAACGCCCCTTCTTCTCGTTCCGCGTGGTGAACAATACGGCGTCTTCGCCGTCCATCGGGGTCAAGCTGGATCACCAGACCTTGGTGCTGGTCAATGAATGCACCGGCTGGACCGAGGTGGGCTCGCTGTTCCTCAAGGCCGACCGGCGCAAGGGCGGCGCGGGGCGTCTGCTCAGCCAGTCGCGCTACATGCTGATCGGCGCCCAGCCGGAACTGTTCGCCGAGAATGTGCTGGCCGAACTGCGCGGCGTCTTCACCCCCGACGGCGCCTGCCCCTTCTGGGATCATGTGGCGCACAAATTCTTCCCGATGGAGTTCGACGACGCCGACCGGATGACCGGCTCCACAGACAAGCAGTTCATCCTCGACCTGGCCCCGCGCCATCCGATCTACACCGAACTTCTGCCTGAACCGGCCCGCGCTGTGATCGGCAAGGTCCATCCGCAGGGCGTGCCCGCGATGGCCCTGCTGGAAAGCGAAGGCTTCCGGCCCAACGGTCTGGTGGACATTTTCGACGCCGGTCCCACGGTTTCTTGCGGCCGCGACAACATCCGCACCGTGCGCGATGCGCGCCAGCTGCGGCTGGAGATCACCGACCATGTCGAGGCCGAACTGCCCGCCCTGGTCTCGACCGACAGCATCGCCGCCTTCCGCGCCGTGCGCGCCAAATGCGACATCGACGGCGATATCGCCCGCCTGACCGCCGAAACCGCCGCCGCGCTGAAGATCAGGAACGGCGCAACGATCCGTGTGAAATCATGACCGTTTTCAAATCCATCGATCCCACGACCGAAGCCGTGAACTGGGAGGGTCAGCCCGCCAGCCCGGCCCAGGTCCAGTCCGCCGTCGACGCCGCCCGCGCCGCCTTCCCCGACTGGGCCGACCGCCCGCGCGGCGAGCGGATCGACGCCGTCAAACGCTATCAGGCCGTGCTGAAGGACCGCGCGCCCCAGATCGCCGAGGCCATCAGCCGCGAGACCGGCAAACCCCTGTGGGAGACGAAAACCGAAGCCGCCGCCATGATCGGCAAGGTGGACATCTCGATCCGCGCCTATGACGAGCGCACCGGCGAACGCACCAGCGACACGGGCTTCGGCCGCGCCACCCTGCGCCACCGCCCGCATGGCGTGGCGGCGGTGCTTGGCCCGTTCAACTTCCCCGGCCATCTGCCCAACGGCCATATCGTCCCGGCCCTGCTGGCGGGCGACACGGTGGTCTTCAAGCCGTCGGAAGAGACGCCCCTGGTCGGTCAGGTGATGGCCGAGGCCTTCGCCGCCGCCGACCTGCCGACCGGCGTGGTCAATGTGGTTCAGGGCGGGCGCGAGACGGGTTCGGCCCTGCTGGACGCCGGCATCGACGCCCTGATGTTCACCGGCTCTGGCGCGGCAGGCGCCCATTTCCGCAGGAAATTCGCGGACGATCCCCACGTCATCCTGGCGCTGGAGCTGGGCGGCAACAATCCGCTGGTCGTCTGGGATGCGGCGGACGCACAGGCCGTGGCGGGCATCGCCGTTCAGTCCGCCTTCATCACCACCGGCCAACGCTGCTCCTGCGCGCGCCGCCTGATCGTGCCGGAGGGCGCACAGGGCGATGCGATCATCGAGGCCGTCGCCGCCCTGTCCGACCGCCTGAACTTCGCCCCGTGGGACAGCGATCCCGAACCCTACGCCGGGCCGCTGATCTCCGCCCGCGCGGCGGAGGCGGCCCTGAAGGCGCTTCAAGAGCGCATCGACATGGGCGCCAAGGTCATCCGCGCCTCCGGCCCCGTCGCGAATCTGCCCGGCGCCTTCGTCAAACCCGCCATCATCGACGTGACCGGCGTCGACGTGCCGGACGAAGAAATCTTCGCCCCCTTCCTGTCGGTCGTGCGCGTCCCGACGTTCGAGGCCGCCATCACCGCCGCCAACGCCACTCGTTACGGCCTGTCCGCCGGTCTGGTCAGCGATGATCCGAAGACTTGGGACCACTTCATCCGCCGCATCCGTGCGGGCGTGGTCAACTTCAATCGTCCGACCACGGGCGCGGCCGGCGACATGCCCTTCGGCGGACTGGGCGCCAGCGGCAACCACCGCCCCAGCGCCTATTACGCCGCCGACTACTGCGCCTATCCGGTCGCCAGTTTCGAAGCCGATGCGGTCGCCAACATCGAAGGCGAGATCAAGGGGCTGCGATGAACACCGCTGTCGAAGCCAATGCCGACGGTCTGATCGGGCCGACCCACTCCTACGCGGGCCTGTCGCCGGGCAATCTGGCCTCCAGCCTGAACAAGGGCGAGGCGTCGAACCCGCGCGCGGCGGTGTTGCAGGGCCTCGACAAGATGAAGCTCCTGGCCGACCTGGGCCTGCCCCAGTTCGTCCTGCCCCCGCACGAACGGCCCAACATCCTCTTCCTCCGGTCGCTGGGCTTCTCCGGCACGGATGGACAGGTGCTTGAGCGCGCGTGGAGGACCGCGCCGTCCTTCGCCGCCGCCGCCTGTTCGGCCTCGCCCATGTGGGCCGCCAACGCCGCGACCGTGACGCCGTCCAGCGACGCCGCCGATGGTCGGGTGCATTTCACCCCCGCCAACCTGCACACCAATCTGCACCGCAGTCTGGAGCATCAGCAGACGAAGCAGGCGCTGGACGCCCTGTTCCCGGACGCGACCCGGTTCGCCGTCCACGACGCCCTGCCCGCCGTCGCCCATCTGGCCGACGAGGGCGCCGCCAACCACGTCCGCCTGTGCGCCACGCACGGCGGTCGCGGGGTCAATCTGCTGGTCTGGGGTCGCGACGCCTTCGAGGCCTGGGACGGCCCCTTCCCCGCCCGCCAGACGCGTGAAGCCTCTGAAGCCATCGTCCGCCGCCATGAGGCCGGACGCCCCGTGCTGGCCCAGCAGTCGCGCGCCGCCATCGCGGGCGGGACCTTCCACAACGACGTGGTCTGCGTCGGGGCGCTGGACACCCTGTTCTTCCACGAACTGGCGTTTGAGGACACGGACACGACCAAGGCCGCCATCCGTCGCGCCGCCGACGGCCTGTTCGAACCCCAGTTCGTCGAGGTTTCGCACGCCGATCTGCCCCTGGCCGATGCGATCAGCAGCTATCTGTTCAACTCCATGCTGATCCAGGTTCCGGGCGAGGACCGCCTGACCCTGATCTGCCCGACTGAAACCCGCGACAACGCGCGAAGCCATGCCGTCGCCGAACGGATCGCCGGGTCCAACGGCCCCATCGGCCGCGTCCAGTATGTCGATGTGCGCCAGTCGATGCGGAACGGCGGCGGTCCTGCCTGTCTGCGTCTGCGCGTCGTGCTGAACGAGGCGGAGTTGGCGGCCACCAACCCGGCCATGCGCCTGACCGACGCCCTGCACGCACGCCTGTCGGATTGGGCGAACCGCTGGTATCGCGACGAACTGCGCCCCGCCGATCTGGCCGATCCCAAGCTGCTGGATGAAAGCCGAGGCGCGCTGGACGAGCTGACCAGCATTCTGGACCTGGGCGCTGACTTCTATCCGTTCCAGCGGCCCTGATGGTCAGGCGGCGAACCGCCCGCCGTTTTCGGCATAGGCCTGGGTGCCGCGGGTGATGACGCTGTCGGTCGGCAGGATGGTTTCGATGGCCAGATCGTCCTGCCCCTTCAACGCGGCATAGACGGGACCAAAGTCCTTCAGCGTCACTTCCTTCAGCGCCTCAATGCTGTCGATGACGAAATAGACCTGCTGGAAGTCGTCGATCCGGTACAGGGTCCGCATCACCCGCTCCAGATCAAAGCCCAGGCGGTTCGGCGAGGCATCGTCCAGCGCAAACACGCTTTCCGTCGCCGACGACACGATGCCCGCGCCATAGATGCGAAGGCCGTCAGCCTCCTTCATCAGGCCGAACTCGACCGTGTACCAGTACAGGCGCGCCAGATTCGGCAGCATGCCCAATGACGCCGCCCTTTGTCCGCCCTTGCCATAGGCTTCCATGTAGGCGGCGAAATCGGGATCGGTCAGCATCGGCACATGGCCAAAGACATCATGGAAGATGTCGGGCTCCTGCAGGTAATCCAGCTGATCCGGCTTCCTGATGAACTGACCCGACACGAAGCGGCGGTTGGCCAGATGATCAAAGAACACCTCGTCCGGCACCAATCCGGGCACGCAGACCACGGTCCAGCCGGTCAGGGCTTGAAGCTTGGGATTGATGACGTCGAAGTCCGGAATGCCCCCCGCGTTCAGGTCCAGCGCCTCCAGACCGCGCAGAAAGGCCTGGCTGGCGCGGCCCGGCAGGATTTTCATCTGGCGGGCGTACAGGGTGTCCCAGGTCTGGTGCTCAACCTCGGTATAGGCGGCCCAGTTCTGCGGAATGGTCCAGTCGGCGGCGGCGCCTTCCGGGGGTTTTTCGAAGACGTGCTCGAAATCAGACATGGAGAGCGGTTCCTCTTTTGAGGGCATATAGCCATCCACCCCACCCGGTTCCAAGGGTCAGTGCAGCCGCATGTCCAGCGGTGCGTGGTGACCCTCGGCGTCAATGGTGAACCACCGCTGTTCGTCGGCGACGGTCAGTTGATCGGCGTCGTCCTCCAGCACGGCCTCGGCGGCATAGGCGATGAAACCGCCTGCGTCGCCTATGGCGAAGACGCGGTAGAAGGGCTGTTCCGGCGAGACGTCGCCCGTTTCGCCGACCGCCCCCGCATAGCCCGCATCAACGTCGATCACGACGCCGCGAAAGGCGTCGTCGCGGTGCCGAACGACCTGGCCGAGGCTGAAGCGCGTGGTGTGAATCTGGGTCATGATGACTTCATACGCTCCGTGGGCTGAAGCGGACGCCCACAGGCCCGTTCATCTTCCTGACAGATTGGCTTGGCGCGGACGATTGCCTCGGGTTAGGTTCGACCCGACGGGCGCCGCTTTGGACCGCCCACATTGGATACGGCCCATGCCGGAGACCCACGGCGCGCCACGACGGCGCGACGAGCGGTCCCAGCCATCCCGCAATCGGGATGCGTCGGGTCGGGATGCGCCGCTCTTTGGCGCGCTCGATCTGGGGACCAACAATTGCAGACTGCTGATCGCGCGCCCGTTGCGTGAGGGCTTCCGCGTCGTCGACAGCTTCAGCCGCATCGTGCGGCTGGGCGAAGGCCTGTCCTTGACGGGGCGGCTGGACGACCGGGCGATGGACCGGGCCTATGACGCCCTGGCCCTGTGCGCCGAGCGCGTGGCGCGAAAGGGCGTCGATCCCTCCCGTCTCAGCGCCGTCGCCACCCAGGCCTGCCGCGCCGCCGCCAACGGGGCCGAGTTCATCGAGCGAGTGCGCCTGGGCACCGGCCTGAAACTGCGCATCATCGACCCGGCGGAAGAGGCCCGCCTGGCGGTCGAGGGCTGTCTGAACCTGATCGACCCCAAGGCGCAGGCCGCACTGGTCATCGACGTGGGCGGCGGATCGACCGAATTGGCCTGGCTGCTGCGCGAGGGCGAAGGCTTCACGACCACCGCCTGGATGTCGGCGCCTCTGGGCGTCGTCACCCTGGCCGAGCGTCACCCCGAGCCCGCAAACGCCGGTGAAGACTGGTACGAGGCCATGGTCGCCGACATGGGCCTGGCTATTGCGGCGGGCGGGATCGACCAGCCGGAAATACGCGACCTGTTCGCCCGAAACCGGGGCCATCTGGTCGGCACGTCGGGCGCAATCACCAGCCTGGCGGGCATCCACCTGAAACTTCCGCGCTACAACCGTGACCGGGTCGACGGCCTGTGGATGACCCGCGCCGATTGCGAGGCGGCGGCGGACCGGCTGAAGGCCCTGGGTCCAGAAGGCCGCGCCAGGGAGGCCTGCATCGGTCCCGACCGCGCCGATCTGGTGCTGGCGGGCGCGGCGATCCTTGAGGCCATTCAACGCGCCTGGCCGTCAGAACGCGTGCGCGTCGCCGATCGGGGCCTGCGCGAAGGCCTGCTGCTGCAGCAGATGCGCGAAGCCAGCAAACCCGTCCGCCCCTCACGCCGTCGTCGGCGCAGACGGGGTCGCGGCGGCAAGGGCGCAGCGGCGACCGCCTAAGCGGCCGGCGCCGTCGTCGGCGAGGTCACGCGCACAGGCAGTTCAATATCGCAGATGGAGAAGTCCGCGCCCTTGGCCTGACGCGCGTGCTCCACGATGGTGGCGAAGGTCGCCGAGGTCGTGTTCAGCACCGCCGCCGACGGACGCGCCGTCACGGGCAGGTCCGACGCAACCCGCACCTGCGTCATCCGGTCCGGTCCTTCGACCATGCCGTCAGGATTGGGGCTGGATTTCAGCGCCCGCACCACATCCAGACCCGACACTACGCGCCCCCAGACGGTGTAACGCTTGTCCAGCGAAGGATAGGCCTGACGCATCAGGAAGAACTGGCTGTTGGCGCTGTCATTGGCCTCGTCACGCGCCATGCCCGCGACGCCGGGGCAATAGAGGCCCCAACCATGCACCTTGCGATCCGGCGTGCCCGCCATGGCCGCATCCGGCTGGGTCTCAACCGGCACAGAATCGACAAAGCCCAGAACCGATCCCATCGGGGTCGCAACCGGCGCGAACGGCATGTCCGGCCCGCGCCGGAAGGTGAACTCGGCCTTCAGGTCCGGGTAGTAGCTCTGGCCGTCGCCGGTGCCCAGCGGATCGCCCGTCTGGGCCATGAACCAGTCGATGACCCGGTGCCAGGTCAGATTGTCGTAGAAGCCGCGCGACGCCAGCAGGCGGATACGCTCCACATGACCCGGCGCGATCTGGGGGGCCAGTTCGACCAGGATCTGGCCCTTGGTCGTTTCGATGACCAACAGGTTCTGCGGCGGGATCGTGCGCCATTCCGTCGGCACGGGCGGCGGCGGCGGGAACACCGGTTCGGCCTGCTGCGCCTCAACCGGCCGCGCCTGGGCCGCGCCGCTCAGCAGAGCCAGCACGGCCCCCGCCAACAGAGCCCGTTTCATGCCCATGCCCCCGCCTTCATCGTGTTGATCAGCCCCCGCTGACTTCAGCCACGGGCTGAACGTCGCAGATGTTGAAGCTGGAGCCCTTGGCCGTGCGCGTCTCTTCGATGTGCTGGGCGAAGGCGGCGCTGGCGGTGTTCTGCACCCGCACGGTCGGACGCTGGGCTGCCGGGATGGCCGAGGCCATGCGCACATGGGTCATGGTGTCCGGGTCGGTCACCTTGCCGTCCTGGGCCTCCGAGCCCGCCTTCAGACTGCGGACCACATCCAGGCCGGACACGATGCGGCCGAAGGCGGTGTAGATGCCGTTCAGGTTCGTGTTGGCGCCGGTCATCAGATAAAACTGGCTGTTGGCGCTGTCGGGCGAACTGGCGCGGGCCATGCCGAACACGCCGGGGCAGAACAGGCCGTTGGCGTCGACCTTGAAGTCCGACGTGATCATCATCTGGGCGTTCGGCTGGGTCTGGACCGGCAGGGTTCCCACCAGACCGACGATGCCCTGGCCCGCGTTCTCGACCTGGGTGAAGCCCGCGTCACGACCCCGGCGGAAGCTGAACTCGCCCTTCAGGTCCGGCAATTCGCTGCCGCCCTCGCCGGTGCCCTTGGGGTCGCCGGTCTGGGCCATGAAGTTCGGGATCACCCGGTGGAACTTCAGTCCGTCATAGAAGCCCTGATTGGCCAGGGTGCGGATGCGCTCCACATGGTTCGGCGCCGCCAGCGGCGACAGCTCCACCAAAACCCGGCCCTTGTTGGTGTCTATGACCAGCAGATTATCGGGATCGACCGTGCGCCAGTCGGCAGCCGAGGCCCCCGTCTGCACCCCCGTCTGAGCCAGGGCCGGAGCCGACGCCACGCCGGACGCGAGAAGAGCGGCGGCGGCCGCCGCGATTACACCAAGACGCATTCCAGAGCTCATCCCTTGTTCTTGACCTTGGCCCGCACGCGTTCGGCGATGGCAGGGCTGACGAAACTGTCGATCGCGCCGTCCAGACGGGCGATTTCCTTGACCAGCCGTGAAGCAATGGCCTGATGCCGCGGATCAGCCATCAGGAACACCGTCTCGATGTCCTGATTGAGGCGCTGGTTCATGGCCGTCATCTGGAACTCGTATTCGAAATCGGCGACCGCGCGCAAACCCCGAATGATGACGCTGGCGTCCAGTTCTTCGGCGAAATGCATCAGCAGGGTCGAAAACGGCTGGACCACGATGTCGCCGCCCAACGGCGCAACCTCGGCCCGCAGCATCTCGACGCGCTCGGCGGTGGAGAACAGCGGCCCCTTCTCATCATTCTGGGCCACGCCGATGACCAGCCGGTCCACCAGCTTCAGCGCCCGTTTGATGATGTCGGTATGGCCGTTCGTCACCGGATCGAAGGTGCCCGGATATAGACCGATACGCATGCGTTTCTCCCCAGCCTGTCGCCCGCTGTTGACCGCCACTTAGCAGGTGCGAAATGAGCGGCCTAGATCGTCTGACACGGGTTTGATCGCCAGAGGTCATTCAATCGAGCGATCAGGGCGTCGGATGTGCTGAAGGAATGATCATCAATCGCCGCCACCGCACAGGACGGTGTGGCGCTGTTGCAGATGAAGGCGGCGTCGAAATCGGCCAGTTCACTTAAGTGGATCGGACGTGTCGCGCTGCTCCAGCCGGCCTCTGCGGCGCCGCGTTGGAGCAGCCCCTGCCCCGTTCCGCCCAGCATCGGCGCCTTTGGCCAGACCAGAGCGTCGCCTTGAATGAAGCCGATATTCCAGATGCTGCCTTCGGATATCCGCCCGTCCGCATCAACAAACAGGGCGTCGTCGAAACCGGCCTGCGCCGCCAGGCGCCGCGCGCGGGTAAGGCCCAGGGTCGCGGCGTGTTTCAGGTGCGGGACTTCGCGCGCATAGATCTGCGTCTTCAGACGCAGGGGCTTGGTCAGGGCCGAGGCAGGCGGCGAAAGCGTGGTCAGAACGCGCGGCTGAACAATCGCATCGGGCGACCGCAGGCTGATCGCGTCTGAAAACAGATTGACGCGAAGGCTGAACCGACCCTGACGATCATCAAGCGCCTGTCGCATTCGCTGAAGCAGCAGCGTCTCGGGGACGGCGACGCCGAACAACTCCACCGCCTCGGCCTCCAGACGCGCCAGATGCAGGTCCAGCCCCCGCACGCCCCCGTCCTCGACCCGCATCGAGGTGAAGGCGCCATAGTTGGACAGAACAAAATGGCTGAGGTCGCCGGCACTAGCTGGGCAGCCGTCGATCAGGAATTCCGACAACACGCTCGCTCCCCCTTTCCTGTCCTTCTCCCGTCGGGAGAAGGATAGACATCTTTCGTCCGCATAGTGGATTGTAAAGTAACATGATTTCTGTACGCGTAAATGCCGTGCAGAAATCGTGTAGATTATTCTGCGCTTCAGCCCTCAAAAGATGGCCTGAATCGACGGCAGCGTCCAATGGGGTGGAGCCACTTCATCCATATTAACGGTGGGGCGTGACCAGCTTGGCAAGGTGCCAGACATCGTCCTAAGCAGGATCTGTTTTTGGAGATGAAGGTCTGCCCATGGCTGATGACACATACACCGCCGCATCCGATGCGCGGGACGGCACAATCGAACTGGTCAGCGCCTATGTCTCGAACACCAACACGCGCCTCACGGCTGAAGAGTTTCAGACCCTGATCCGCGATACCTTCGCCACGCTTTCGAACCTCGATGTTTCGCCGACTGGGGCCGAGCTGGAAGCGACGGCGCCGGATCGTAAGTCCAAAGCCGAGATCAAGAAGTCGATTGGCGAAGCCGCCCTGATGAGCTTCGAAGACGGCAAGCCGTACAAGAGCCTAAAGCGCCACCTTGGGACGCGCGGTCTTACCCCTGAGGATTATCGCGCCAAATGGGGTTTGCCGTCGGACTATCCGATGGTCCATCCGGCCTATAGCGCCCAGAGGTCGGAACTGGCTCGCGCCATTGGTTTAGGTTCAAAAGGGCGTCAGGCGAAAGCCGCCGCTGCTCCTGCGCCCAAGACCCGCAAACCCCGCCAGCCCAAGACCTGATGGCAATGGCGGACGTTCGCGCAACCGCGTGAACGTCCGCCCGCCTAGAACAGCGACAACTGCCTGCTCGCCTGATCGAAAGCCTTCCATTCCTGCGAACGCGACGCTTGATCAAGCCACGCCTCCACGAAGGCTTCCGCGCTGTCGTAACCGTCCATCGCTGCTCTGGGAGTGAAGTGTGACCTGTATCCCGTCTCGGTGATCGGTAATGGCGCTCGCTCGGGTGACACGCTCACGACTTCCAGATGGGCCATATGGGTTCGGTCGTCATAGACCAGATAGTCGGCGTTCCAACGGATTTCGATCTCGATGCCGTTCCAGCGTGTCCGAGTTATTGAGTAGTCATTCTTCATATCCGCCTCTGGGGTTTGGGATCGTACTGAACCCTTGCCCGTCGGCGAGACTGGGGGAGCAAACGGAGCGGGAGGCTTCGCGGGGACCCGGCTGCAACGAACTCGGTGAGAGAAGCTGGGCGGATGCCTCTCCGGAGTGCGCAGGGGGCAACGCCCCAAGCCTCTTGCGATAGGGATTGTCACCCGAATGGGACGAGATCGCCGGCGCAGCCGGAAGCTCGGGGCACAGCCTAAAGCCCGCCGCACACGGCGCGGATCGCCCGTTGAGATAACCACCCCATTACGGCGCCTGGTCGGCTTCACGACCTCCGTTCCGTAGGCCGCTAGGGATAGGGCTAGAACCCGAATGGAATATGATCGCCAGCGCGGCCGGAAGCTCGGCCGCCCGCGTTGCATGCTTTGACAAGCAAAGGTCGGGCGAGTGCTGATGTCCCAAGTCATAGATGACGCGGGAGATGAAAATGCAGGTTTCGCCAATTCGAGCGGCGCAGTACGTGCGTATGTCGACAGAGCGACAGGAATACTCGCCGACATTTCAGAAGGCGACCAATGAAGCCTTTGCGGTCGAGCATGGGATGCAGATCGTTCGGACTTACGAAGACGCCGCCGTTAGCGGGGTCTCTCTCCGGAAGCGAGACGGTCTAAAAGCCCTTTTGGCCGACGTGCTTTCAGGGGACAGCGGGTTCACCTGCGTCCTTGTTTACGACGTCAGCCGATGGGGCCGGTTCCAAAATTCCGACCAGGCCGCCTACTACGAGTTCATGTGCGTTCAGGCGGGCGTACCTGTCCTCTATTGCGCTGACGGCTTTAAAAACGACGGCAGTCCTATGTCGCAACTGATGAAGCATATCAAACGGACCATGGCGGGACAGTACAGCCATGACCTTTCCGAGAAGGTGACACGCGCTCAGCGTGGACTATTGGCCCAAGGATTCTGGACCGGAGGGCGGGCTCCGCTCGGCTTGCGGCGGATATTCACGCGCAGTGATGGCACGATGCTCGCCGCACCATCGGGTTCGTTCGTCCGCAAACAGCAAGGTGTGCGAACCAAGCTCATCCTGGGCCCGGACGCCGAGGTGGAGTTCGTGCGTCGAATATTCGCGCTCTATCTTCGTCCGAAGGCGACCACTGTGAGCGTCGCGCGAAAACTGACGGCAGATCCGGGCGTGAATGCTGAGTGGGGTGATTGGTCAGCCAGACGAGTGCGGTACATCCTCGATAACCAAGCCTACATCGGCAAACTCATCGGCGGACGTTACTCCAGACCAGTCGGCGTCAAGTCTGGGGGTGCCCTGCCTCGCGCCGACTGGATCGTCGTGGATGACGGCGTTCCCCCGATCGTGACAAAGGATGTCTTCGAGGCCGCACAACGAAAGCGCCAGCGCAACCGAACTCCTGTTGCTTTTAAAGCCGCGCTCGCCGATCTGCGGCGCGTTGGCACCGACCATGGCTACATCAGTCAGGGCCTCATTCGACGCTTCGGCCGATGGAGCCCCGGCGTTTACTACCGGCAAGTCGGCCCTATGCCGGTCATTCGCGATCTACTGAACCTGCCTGTGCCGGCCAAGTTCGCGAACCATCACCTTTTTAAGGGCGACATGAACCGTCACGGCCGAGGCAAGCCGAGATATTCGATGGACGATTTGCACCAGCACCTGAAACGGGCCTTTGCCGAGCATGGCAGCCTGTCGCGTGAGATACTGGACGCTTACGGTACGCCCAGCACCTACACGATCTACCGTCGCTACGGCTCAATGGCCGCCGCGTATCTGGCCGCTGGTTATCAGCCGAGCGGGCTTCAACTCCAGAAAATGGCGGAGCATCACTCCTCGGAAATCCTGACCGTCCGCGCGAGGCGAGCCAGTGCGGTAGCAAATGCCGCCTCCGCAGCGTCCGGGGCTATCCCAAGATGCGATCCGATCTCGCCGTAGGTGAGCCCCCCGAAACGATGGAGAACGAACACGTCGCGAAGGTTGGTAGGCAGTCGCAGGATCGCCGCCTTAAGGACATCCGCAGAGCTTCTTGCACGTCGGCGTTTTGGCCGGGACTTTGGCGTTGTCATCCGCTCGTCCTCCAGTCGATTCCGATGATGGCTCGATCATTAGCAGCACGTAGTCGATCGCCTTCCGGCTAGGCGTTCAACAAGTTCATGGAAGTACCTTGGGAAATCGCAATGAGGTCCATCCGCGATCTCGTGATCATTGCGTGGGCCTCCGGATGGTCCTCGGGCCAGATCAGACGCTCAACGACTGCCAGCCGCGCAACGATCGCCTCCAAGGTCGCCGCGCTGGAATCAGGGATCGCCCCTAGGAGACGCTCACGCTTGTCGAATAGCGTGGTCAAGATGCCGTCGATGTCGCGAAGCTCTTTGGACCATGGCAAAGCCTGCTGTTCAGTCGGCGTGAGGTTGCACCACGAATGCTCCCGGATCAGCCAGCCTTCCAGTTTCGCCCAACGGGTCTGGAGACGCTCTATCTGGGCATCGACGGCCAGCCAGTTTCTGCACCGCCGCGTCGCTACGTCCGAAGCGGCATCGGCGGCGGGAAGCAGGGCAGCGGAAGCGGCAGCCGGATTGGCCGCCCCAAACGCAACGGCCGATGTGCCGGCGATGAGCGCGCGCCTGGAAAGTGCAGGCAGGCGCGCGTCCTCGATGCCCGTCTTTCGACGCGAGCCCATGACTAAAGCCTTCTAATCACCTATGATTATTTTATAATCGCCGAAGGCTAGTGGCGCGTCAATATGAAATAGTCTTTCATGATAATAAAATCATCATTGCTGTGCTGACATCCCCACAAATCAAGGCCGCGCGCGCCCTCCTCGGTTGGAGCCAGCCTTCGTTGGCGAAGGCGTCGGGCCTCTCGCTGCCCACCATCGTGCGTATGGAGAGCCAGCTCGGTCCGGGGCGTAGCTCTGCCGCTAATGTCGAAGCTGTTCAGCTGGCTCTTGAAACCGCTGGGGTCACCTTCCTGGAAGGGACAAGCGAGTCGGGGCCGGGAGTGCGCCTAAAACGCGGACTTGAAGGATGATGACTTAGTTAGACGCCGCTGGAAGCAGACCTCCGTTATGTCGTCTACGGGTGGAAAGCGGCCATTGAAACGCTGTCAGGGTAGCGTGAAGAGCGCCTTAACCCAGCCAACATCTTGCGCGTGTTCCAGGGCCTCGAAGAGTGGAATGACCAGAAGAAACGCGAGCCCATCCCTCAGCGTGGTGAGGAAGAAGGACGGTCGGATCTCCAGAGTTTCCTGGTCGCGCCATTTGCTGAAGTCCGGCCAGAAGCGCGGCGTGCGGGCGACATAGTCCGCATAGGGTTCGCCGAATACCGCGCCCAGCCATTCCTCTTCCCGTCGGACCGTTGCGTAGAAGACGGCGTAGGCGATGAGCAGGAAGGTGAAAGACAGGATGATGGAGCCGGTCTGGGCACCCATGCCGAACGCGCCGATGAAACTGAAGACGTAGAGGGGGTTCCGGCTGATGGAGTATGGGCCTCGATCAACGATTTCGGCCTTCTTGCGGCCGCCGATGTAGAGCGAGCACCAGGCGCGACCCACGATGCAGACGCCGATCATGGCGAGGCCGACAGCCTCAATGGTCTCATGCATTCCTTCCTCGCCTTTGGGCGTCCGGGATAACGCCGCGAGAAGGCAAACGGCGAGGATGCAAGCGGCCAGCACGGCCTTGCGGATCAATTGGACGCGGCGAAGGTGATCGGGGTCTACCGTATTCATGAAGGCTCCAGGCTATGTCGAAGTGGGCGATAGCTCATTTGTTCGCCCCGCTGGTAGCAGAATGATGCCCAGCGCGCTGGGGCAGTACGAGGATCAGAACCACGATTAGGGCAGCCAGCACGGCGGAGGCCAGAGGGCGGCTGAAGGCCAGACCCCCGTGGTCCAGCGGCTTGTCGAGGAAGTCGCCGACTGTGGCGCCAAGCGGCCGGGTCAGGATGAAGGCTGCCCAGAACAGCAGGACCCGGTTTACTTTCGTCCAGAAATAGAGACCCGCAACCACGGTTAGCAGGGTGCCGAACACCATAGCCGCCCCGACATAGCCCAGCCCGCCCGTATCCGCCGTCCAGTCGCCGAGCGCTGTGCCGAGCGTTTGGGAGAATGTGATGGTCAGCCAGTAGAACGCCTCCTGGCGCGGGGTGCTGATCGCATCGGACGAGATGGATCCTGTGGTCCAGCGCCACGCCGCCAATGAGGCCAGGACACAGGCCAGCAACAGCAGCGAACCGCCGGTATAGCCGATGCCCAACGACCGGGTGGCGAAGTCGGCCAGAGCAGTCCCCGCAGTGGTCGAGGCGATAATGGTCGCCCAATACAGGAAGGGGTGGAACCGCTTGGCCGCGATCTGTCGCCAGACCAGCACGGCCAGCAGAGTCATGAAGATGGCTGTCCCGGCCAGATAGCCCAGCTTCATCGTCATGGTGACGGTGTCGCCCGCCGTCTCACCCAGGGTGGTGGCTAGGATCTTGATGATCCAGAATCCCAGGGTCACGGCCGGGACCTTGCTTATGAGATCGCGTTCCAGTTGGGACATCTGAGCCTCCGGCAATATATCGATGAGTGGGCGCGATCCGGGACTTTGTGAAGGCGAAAGTGCAGAGTTAGGCGCGTGCATCACTCGCTCAAGGCATCGCAGCCGCTTCCTGGAAGCGGACGCCGCAAGTGTCCGCAACGGGTCGATGTCAGTCATGATCATCAATGCCCGAAGCAGACTTCTGCCAAGCCCCTAAGAGATTACGGGTGGCAGCACTAGACTGCTACTCTCGTAGCGGTCTGCTACCGAATCCTTCGGCGGCGCCACCGTCACCGTGCACCGCTGCACCTTCCCGCTGTCGATCGCCGCCGCCCGGCAAGCCTTAAGGGCGTCCCGGTTCTCGTCGGCAAGCCGGGCGTCCGCGACGATCCGACCCCAGCCCATCGGATTCGCCGCCCGCATTAACGCTCCGCCCGCCGTCCAGCGATCCTCCCGCATCACCAGAGCCGCCATCCGCGTGTTCAGCCCGAACGGCAAGACGCCGGCGAGGATCGGCGAAAGCAACACCCCGACCGCGAACGCCACGCCCCCGATCCAGCCCAGCAACCGGACCTGCCTATCCTTCGCCCAGGCATGACCGATGAGGCCGGAGAGCCGCGACCGCTCGCGCTCCGCCTCCTGCGCGGCGCGGTCCAGCCTCTGCGCCGCCTCCCGCACCAGCGCCGAACCCGCCCTCGCGATACCTTGGCCCTGCTGCTCGGGCGTAAGGTTAAGCGCAGGCGAGGCCAGCACCGTCTCCAACGACTGACCGATCTCGTCGAGACCCTTGCCAAGTATCGCGAGATCCTGACTGTAGTCAGGCGGCCGGTTCTCCCGGATCGCCGCGGGAAGGCCCTCGATCGCGCGGCGCAGCACCGAGACCTCGGCCCGCAGGTCCTCGAACGCCTGGGCCGGGTCGCCCGCCTGATCCTCCGCCATCCTCGCCTCCTGACTTCGTTACAACGACAGGCCCCGATGCAAGTCCCGCCCGATCTGCTGGGTCGCCTGCTGCACGCTACGCGCCGAGATCACCCGACCGAGGGTCGAACTCTGGCCCATTCCCAAGTCCTGCGCCCGCGACCGCACCAGCGATGCCAGCTGCGGATCGCGCTTCAGCGTGCCCGCCATCGCCTTCATGCGCGCCTCCACGCGTTGGCGTTCGCCTCTGTGCCGCCACCCGTCCAGCCGGTCATGCTGCGTTTCCAGCCGCTTCCAATCCTTCACCAACCGGTCGGCCTTCAACATCGGATCATGCCGCACCCGCGCTTCGCGGCGGATGGCGCCGGCCAGCTCGGCACCGCGTTCAGACCCGCGAAGATCCCGCATGGCGCGCCAGGTTGAGGGCTCATGACGCAAGGCGTTATGCAGGTCGCGCGTCGCCCCCGGCCTCGTCTGATCCAGCACCGACCCGGCCTCGCGCAGTTCGCGCTTCTGATATTCAAGCACGGGCAGCTTCTGGGCGCGCATCCGCTCGGTATCGTCCATCGCCCGCGCATAGCGCTCCACCGAAACCTCCAACGTCTGCGCGGGAACGGGAGCCGTGCGCCCCGGCCCGGACGACGACAGGCCTTCCACGCGGCTGAACTGCGGCGGCGCCGCGCGCTTGTTCAGGGTCAACCCGTCGAACAGGCCCCGTTTGCGAGATTCGGCGTCGTGAACCGTGGCGCGAGTCGGCGCTTCGAGGCCGCGCCGTGCGGCATAGTCCAGCGTGGTTTCCTTGAGTCCCGTCCGCGAAAGCCGCGCCGACAAAGCGTCCAGATCCTTGAACTCACTCCGGTCGGCATAGAGGGTCGCCGTCTCCCGGTGGCGGGTCATGGCGACATAGGTCAGGTGCCGGTCCATCGTTCCGGACGCCAGCACATGGGTCCGGTCCACCGTCGCGCCTTGGGCCTTATGGATAGTGGTGGCGTAGCCGTGATCCACGGCAGCATAGTCCGCCATCGACACCGACACGACGCGGCCTTGGCCGGGTCCCTTGGCGCTGTCCAGGCGGACCTCAAGCCGACCGGGCTCGGCCCGCGCCACAGTGCCCAGCATGCCGTTCTTCACGCCGAGGTCGCGGTTGTTCTGCCGGAACAGGATCCGGTCCCCGGCGGCGAAGGCCCGTTCGCCCTCGGTCGTCTGATAGACCTGCTCGCCTCCAAGCTCGCCCCGGTCCTGCCGCACGGCGCGGACCGCGTCGTTCAGCTCCGCCACGTCCGCGCGGCGGTGCGCCAGCACCAGCCGCGAGCCCTCGGGCCGGGCGTCCATGTCGGCGATCACGTCGGCGACGATGGCGCTGCGGACCGCGCTGAGATCGGCCTCGAACCGGACCGCGCCGCGTTTGGCATAGGCGCCGAGCCCTTCCGCCGTCCGGTGGCGGGCGAAGTCCACCGATGCCCCGCGCTGCCAGTCTTCGCGCTGTCGCCGGATCTCGCCCAGCTCGACGAAGCCGACGCGCTCGGCCACCGCGCGGAAGGCCGCGCCGGGACCGATCGGCTGGAGCTGCTCGGGATCGCCCACCAGCACCACCTTGGCGCCGGACCGATCGGCCTGCGCCAGGACGCGCGAGAGCTGGCGACTCCCCACCATCCCCGCCTCGTCGATCACCAGCACGCTGCGCGGCCCGAGGGTGTCGCGACCGCGCTCCCAGCTCCGTTCCCAGCTCGCGAGCGTCCGCGAGGCGATGCCCGACGACTCCTCCAGCCCTTCGGCCGCCTTGCCGGCCAGAGCCGCGCCCATCACCCGATAGCCTTCGGCTTCCCACGCCTGACGCGCGGCGCCCAGCATGGTGCTTTTGCCCGCTCCCGCCATGCCGACAACGGCCCCGATGCGTTCCGGACCGACGAGGTGGCGGACCGCCTGTGTCTGCTCCCCGGACAGGAACGGCCGCTCGGCGATTGCGCGCTCGATATGTTGGCGTCCGACCCCAAAAGTCCGGCTGTCGGCCATCCGGTCGGCGCTGTCGGCCATCGCCTTCTCGACGGCGATCATATCCGTCGTGGAGTATCGAGCCGGCTCCAGAGTGCGTCCGAACTCATCTCTTTGCTCGGGACGGAGTTCGACCAGCGCCGGCGAGGCCATTGCTCTGGCGAAGGCTCGCTGAAAGGCGTCGGGATCGTCAACGTAGCGGTGGATCACCTTGGCCACGTCGGTGCGGTCGAACACGCTCTTCTCGTTCGTGACCAGGGTCAGCGCCTGTTCAGGCTTCTCGCGGATCAGTCGGGCGTTCCGCTGGGCCTGCTCCGCGTCCTGACGGGCACGCACGACGGACTTGCCGCGCCGGTGCATCTGAGTGGCGTGGACGCCCATATGCTGGGTCGGCTCGATCTCCAGCCCGCAAGCCTGATGCGAGCGGTGATCGATGCGTAGGTCGTGACCCGCCAACGCCAGATGACGGTTGGCCCGATCCTCCCAATCCAGACGAAGGTCGCGGAGCTGATCGTGCGAGGTGGGCAGGCCCAGCGCGATCAGCTTCTTGTTCTCCAGCTCCATCTCGGACTTCTCACCCAACCCCTCGCGCTCGACCTTGCGGGTGGTCAAAAGGATGTGGGCGTGGTGGTTGCGCACGTCGGTGTCGCCGTGCGGACTGTGGATTGCAAAATCCACCGCCACCCCGTAGCGATCGGCTAGGCCGTGGGCGAACTCCTGCGTCAGGGCCAGCCGCTGTTCGGCCGTCAGTTCATGCGGCAGCGCCACCTCGACCTCGCGGGCCACCCGCGCGTCCTTGCGGTTTTCCGCGAACTCCGCCGCATTCCACAGAGTCGAACGGTCCTGCGCCCACTCGGCGTCCACGCCGTCCGGCAGCACGATCTCGGTGTGCTCCACGCCGCGACGGGCGGTGAAGTCGTGGGTCTGGCCGTCGCGTTCGTTGGTGAGCTTTTGCGAAGCGCGATAGGCGGCGGCGGCCACCGCGCTGCGCCCGCTCGCCCGGCTGATCGGCTTCATCGCCAGATGATAGATCGCCATGACGACCTCCAGGGAGCCGCCCCAATGATGGAAAGGGTGGCGGCCAGTCTGGCGGGCCGAGATTACGCAAAGCCAGGATGCAACCTGGGTCCGTCGATCTGAAAATACCAAGCCCTGAGTTGCGCAGCAACTCGTAAGTGCGCCCTTCGCTAATCTTCGCTTCGCTCGACAGGCTCGGTGAGGTGCGCTTGTGAACAAGCGCGTCGGAAGTCACAGACGCCGCTCAGCAACGGGAGGTCAGCCTCTGAGCGAATCGAGTCCGCATCGCTGTGAGAGCATGTCGGGGCTGGCGGCTCGTTGCAATGGCGCTGTGAACAACGGGGTGTTGCTGGAACGTTGCTGGTCGCATTGCCGGGGTGTGGCGCTGGAGAACATGACGGCTCGGCGCTCTCGTGCTACCTTGGGTTCCGGAAACGGAGTGGCGACACGGAGGAGACCATGGCGAGGCGGTCAATCGCCGAGCGGCTGGCTCAACTGGAGGCCCAGCGCAAATCACTACAGACCAAGCTCGGCAAACAGGAACGGGCCAGAGATACGCGCCGCAAAATCCTGCTCGGCGCTCTGGTCCTGCACCGGCTGGAGAAGGGGCAGGACGCCTTCTCGAAAGGCCAACTTCCCGACTGGCTCCGGCGCGAGCTACCCGGCTTCATCACGCGCGACGACGATGCCGCCCTATTCCCCGATCTGATCGGCGAAAGCGGCGCGGCGCCGCTGCCCGACAAGACCTGATCGGGGCGCGGGGTGCTGCGCCAGCTCTTCGGGCTCGTCGGGCTGATCGTCACCCTGATCGGCGGCTACCTGATGGGCACAATCGTCGGCCTGGTCTTCATCATCCCGTTCATCCTGATCCGACACACTAATGAGACTGAGCAGAACTGGCTGTTGCTCGCGGCCGGATCGGCGGGAGCCCTTATCGCCTGGCTCAAACGGCAGGCGGCGGGCGCGGGACTCGAAGATGCCGGCGACGTGCATGGCTCGGCCCGTTGGGCGAGCGAACGGGAAGTGTGGGCCTCGCTCGGTAGGGCGGACGGGTTGATCGTCGGTCGCGAGAACCGGCGGGGCGGCCAGCTTCTGCGCTACGATGGCGAGCAGCATCTGATCACCATCGCCCCCACCCGATCCGGCAAGGGCGTCGGCGCCATCATTCCCAATCTGCTGACCGCCAACCGTTCGATCCTCTGCATCGACCCCAAAGGTGAGAATGCGCGGATTACGGTGCGGGCACGGCTCGGCTTCGGGCCGGTCGAGGTGTTGGACCCTTTCGGCGTGTCGGGTGTGCCGTCCGCCGCCTTCAATCCGTTAGATGGTCTCGATCCGGACGGTATGGAGCTTGCTGAGGACGCCGCGCTGTTGGCCGACGCACTGGTCTACGATCCGCCGGGCCAGACCGGCGAGGCGCACTGGAACGAGGAGGCCAAGGCGCTGATCACCGGCGTCATCCTCCATGTCGTCTGTTCCGGGCATCCGGGCGCCCGCAACCTCGTCACCGTGCGCGACATGCTCACCAGCGCCCCCGAGGCCTTCGACGAAATGCTGGCGGTCATGCAGAAATCCAAGCAGGCTGGCGGCCTCGTCGCGCGGGCCGCCAATCGTCATCTGAGCAAGAGCGGTCGGGAGGCGGCGGGCGTGCTGTCGTCGGCCCAGCGCCATACCCATTTCCTCGACAGTCAGCGGATGGCGGCAGTGCTGGAGCATTCGGATTTCCGGTTCGAGGATCTGAAGGCCGGGGTCTGCACGGTGTTCCTGGTCCTGCCGCCGGAGCGGTTGAGCACACATGCGCGCTGGCTGCGTCTGCTCGTCGCCCAGGCCATCGGCGCGCTGGCCAAATCGACAGATCGGCCTGACAGGCCCGTCCTGCTTTTGCTGGACGAGTTCGCGGCTTTGGGTCGGTTGGAGCCGCTGGAACAAGCCTTCGGCCTGATGGCGGGCTACGGCCTTCAACTGTGGCCGATCCTTCAGGACCTGCACCAGCTCCGCAGCGTCTACGGCGAACGGGCCGGGACGTTTCTGTCAAACGCCGGGCTGATCCAGATTTTCAACGTCGGGGACGTCGAGACCGCGAGCTGGGTCTCCCGGTCGATGGGGTCGGGTACCGTCGCCTACCGTACAGCGAGCAGTGGAGAATCCCAGTCGCCGGGACCAATGATGTTCTCGCAGACGTCCACCAACACCTCCACGACAGACCATTTGGTGAAGCGCGAACTGCTGACGCCGGACGAGGTCATGCGGCTTGATCCGAGTCTGGAGATTCTGCTGCAGCAGGGTCAGGTACCCGTCGCCGCGCTGAAGGTGCGGTATTTTTCTGATCCGGAGTTCGTTGATACTATCAACTGAACGGATAGGCGTCAGCGTGCCTTCAGCGTTAGGTCCAAGGTGCGCCTGGCATGCCTTCCTGTAGGGATGATCAACACGGAAATACGGGAGCGAGCCTCGGACGGCGACACATCCCCAGCCAGCCGTTAGATCGGCTTTTCCAAAACACAGTCGGAGGAAGCAACTTTGGTCGTTGCCGTGACCCATTTTGGCAGTCCCGGCCCCTGAATCGGGGTGCCCTTGTCTTCTTTCGCGGCTAGCTCGTGATTAAGCTTGAGAAGGTAAGGCAGCGCCGTTCCTCTCTTTGGCATCCCATATGTGTCGCGAACCGCCTTATCCAGCTGTGCGTGAAGCTCCTTCAAGGGATTTGCACCCGGTAATTCCATTGTCCGGTACAGCTCCCTGAGCGACATTTCATGCTTCTCGCACAGCGTTCGCCGTCCGATGCGCAGCTTGCGAGCTGCCTTTGCTACCGCCTCGACAGCGTCTTTGGATGATGTCTGGGGCCAAGGAAATGTGTCGAAGACCGTGTTGGACGTATATCGTGGGTCCGATTTCATGGTCGAGCAGCGTTCAGTGAACCACTCCCAATGCACATCGGATTGCAGTATCCCAAATGAGTAATCGTCAGAATGCGCGAACACAGTAAGTGCGTCGTTTGGGCTAATCGCTGATGATACGAACTCAAAGATTGGACGCTTTGTAACGCGGCCACACGCAATATAGCGCGGGAGTTGTTCTAGCTCAGACATCATGTCTTCGCGTTCGTATGACATCCTCCACCATTTCTTGAGAAAATTGGCGTGGTGAACATTCACCTTTGCGGTTGGGTCGTCATTGAGAATTTCGGCGTTCCTCTCGCCTTCATCCGCAGCGGCGGCTTCGCGGTCCGGAAGTACTAGTTCCTGGACGCGCTGGAGAAGCTTTGGATATGACTTGGCTTGGAGAACGTCCAAACCTCTAAAATCTATTACATATCTGGATGGCGTGCTTGGGAGCGATCCAATTACGTCTTCTGAGGTTAGGAAAGGTCTTAGCACTGGAGCGTATTTCTTGTGCTCACGAATCAACGACCGCGCTTCGGTGCGCTCTAGCAAAAACCCGCGATGACCATGGGTCTGGCCTTGGAAGCATCCACCGCCATGTGCGTTCGCCTGGATTTTTCGCGCCTTGGTGACATCGAGGGCGAACGACAAGGATGCAGGGATGCGTTCGAAATCCTTGTGCCGCCAACCTGTCGCGGGGTCGTTACCGTCTTGCGTGTACAAGCGTTTCAGGCCGTCCGAAGCGCCTTTCACCCAGTTCACTATCGAGACGTGAACGACAGCAGTTCCCGGCCAGATCATATTTGAAACAGCTTCTGTGATCGTGCCGCCGACAACGACATGGTCGAGGCCGCTTTCGCGACTGTAGTTCTGTCGGATTGTGTTTGTGCCGACAAAGCCAGCGCGCTGCCCGTTCTTTAGGGCATCATTTGCTCGTCGCAGCCAGTAGACGCAAAAGTCGGCCCGTCCATCAATATCGGGATATGCAGCTCTTAACCGCTTTAGGTAAGCGGGAGTGAGCTCGCCCTGGGCCTTGTTCTTGCTCTGGAAGGGCGGGTTGCCGACGATCGTTTCCACCGTGGGCCACTCTTCGAATAGCGCATCAGCCAAGCGGATATTGCTGTCCATGTTATCGAGGGGGAGGGTTGGGTCGTCTCCAAAGTCGAGTTCCTCGTTCCCCTTCCCGCCCTCTTCGTCCGTCGCGAACGCCTTCAATGCCTCTTCGTGGACGAGTTTCTTCGCAAGCATCAGCGTCACTTTAGCTAGCTCAACGCCAAACGGGTCATTGTCCAAGCCGAAGAACTGCTTCGGCTTGATGACGTTAAGAGTTTTGACCTGTCGCGCGAATTCCTTGGCGCTAAACTTCTCCTGCAGGCGCGTCATAATCCGGATGTCGAGACGGGCAAGTTCGCGGAACGCGACGTACAAGAAATTCCCGCTCCCACAGGCGGGATCCAGCACCCGGAAGATTTGCAGTTCCTTTCTTAGCGCCAACAGCTCTTTCATCGTGCCTGCGGCATCGATCCTGACGTGACCCCCTGAAACTCCTCCAGGAATAGCTAGAGTCCGCCCCTCGAAAG
>ERZ1739169.50-NODE-50-length-39869-cov-16.476641_pt1 | contig 39869 bp, 35 predicted proteins | sample MGYA00581756_ERZ1739169 | MGnify/ENA primary metagenome ERZ1739169 (study PRJEB40789, sample SAMEA7425667) | Salamandra salamandra | biome: salamander skin | place: Germany | collected 2020-03 | study: cvxcv | reverse complement strand
CACCGACGTGCTGGCGCCCGCCGGCGGCATGGCGCGGCGTTTCGCGCCCGGCGCCACCTTCGCCAGCCTGTGGGCCCTGCTGACCGGCTCGGACCTGCCGCTGCACGTGCTGGTGAGCCTGCGCCGCGTGGCGGTGGGCCTGGGGCTGGCGCTGGCGATCGGCGTGCCGCTGGGCCTGGCCATCGGCAGCTACCGGCGGCTGGAGGCGGCGCTGTCGCCCGCGATGCAGTTCCTGCGCATGATCTCGCCGCTGTCGTGGATGCCCATCGCGGTGATGGTGTTCGGGGTGGGCGACGACCCGGTTTATTTCCTGCTGGCCTTCGCTGCCGTCTGGCCGATCGTGCTGAACACGGCCGCCGGCGTGCAGCAGCTGGACGCGCGCTGGCTGCTGCTGGCGCAAAGCGTGGCCGCGACCCGCTGGGAGACCCTGCGCCACGTGATCCTGCCGGGCGTGCTGGGCCACATCCTGACGGGCGTGCGGCTGGCGATCGGCATTCTCTGGATCGTGCTGGTGCCGTGCGAGATGCTGGGCGTCTCGGCCGGCATGGGCTATTTCATCCTCGACACCCGCGACCGCCTGGCCTATTCCGAGCTGATGGCCATGGTGCTGCTGATCGGCGCGCTGGGCTTCCTGCTGGATGCCGCCGCCCGGGGCCTGTACCGCTACTGGCGCGGGTAGGCCGGCGCCGCCGCTATTTGCGCGAGGACTTGCCGGCCGGGCAGATCACGCCGCGCAGCTGCCGCTGCACCGGGTCGCGCGCCACCGGCGCGTTGGAAATGCCGGCCACCGGCAGCGATTCCACCAGTTCCCCGGTGGCGTTGGGGCCGGCGTAGTGCTGGGTTTCGGTGATGGTGTAGGTGTTGTTGCTGCAATTGATGGTCACGGGCTGCGTCACCGAGCCGTAGGGCTGGCCATTGGCCTCGGAGACCCGCGGCTGCGCATAGAACCACGCCACCGTCGCCAGCATCACCAGCGGCCGCTCGGTCAGCTGCACGATCGAGTCGCGGTCGTAGAACACCCCGGGCATCGACTGCGGCGCCAGCGGCTGCCAGGCCGGCGCGCCGCCGAAGACGATGCCGCCGGTATCCGGCGTGGCCGGCGCGATGCTGACGGCGCAGGCGTCGGGCGGGACCGGATCGCCTTGGCGGACCGTCACCACCGCGCAGGTATCGGCCGGCGTGGCCGGCTCCGCGCTGCCCGCCTGGGCCCAGGCAGGCCCCCCCAATACCGCCAGGACGAGGGTGAGTTGCGCTTGCCTTGCTGTCATGGGGCCTTCCCTGTGGGACATCGGTGTGGAGTCACCCCAGTATAGAGAAAGAAATCATGACGGCCGGAACCCGGCGGCAAGCGCGGCGCGGGGGTATAGTCTCGTCCGTTCGACAAGCGATGCCGACGCCGTGCCACGGGGCGCCGGCCGGGGTCGGAGGAGAGGCGACGACGATGAATATCAGGGTGCTCGCCGGCGCGGCGGCCATCGCCGTGACCGGGGTGCTGGCTTACGGGTTCTACCAGCTCATGCCGGAAGGCGAGCCGCTGGCGCGCAGCGAAGTCATCGGCGAGCTCGATGGCCCGCCGCTGGCCGGCTACTCGCGCACGCGGCTGTACCGCTATGGCGAGCATCAGTTCCTGGTCGGGCAGCTGATCGCGGGCGACAAGGATATCGCCGGCCTGGCCAAGGCGCCGGTGCTGGACGCGCTGCTGCCGTCCGCGGCGGACTGCTGCCAGGCGGACGGGGCCGCGCGCGCCGAGGCCGCGTCGGCCGATCCGACGCAGGGCATGCTGCAGGCGGCCGCCTCGGCGCGTGATGTGCGCAACCTGGTCTATGGCGGCCGTGACAATGGCCGCTACGCGCTGCTCGGCTCGATCGGCGGCGACACCGGCGTCACGCTCCTCGGCGGGCCGCAGGGGCAGACCATCTACCTGGTGGGCGGCAGCCAGCGCCGCGGCCATGACGGCGACGCTTCCAGCGGGTGGGACGTCTGGCGTTCCGACGACCAGGGCGCCAATTGGCGCTACGCGCCTGACTTGCAGCTGGGCGCGCCACGGCGGTTCACCGTGTTCCTGACCGATGAGCGGGCCATGGCGCTGACCGACGGCAGCAATGGCGCCGGCGACGAACGCCTGCTGGTCAGCGAGGACGGCGCGCGCCACTGGTCGGCGCTGTCCTTGCGCGAGCAGGTCTGGCCCGACGCCGACAGCTATGGCCGGGCGTTCCTGGAACACCTGGGCCCGGGCCGAGCCGCCACCGATCAGCTGGTGTACGGCTGGTCGCTCTATCCGCTGGCCGCCGACCGCGCCGTCGGCTGGAGCTGGCGCGACCGCGTCACGGTCGGCGTGGCGCGCCGCATCGAGACCCGGCGTTTCGAGGTGCGGTTCCAGGACGGCGCTTCGCCCGCGTTCCGCATCACCCACGACGTGCCGCCGGTGCCGCCGCAGGATCCGCGCTCGCAGCCGCGGGTGGGGCAGCCTGAATACGCCACCGACGACAACCGCATCTATCGGCTCGATCCGGCCGACAGCAACTGGCATGAGCTTGCCGCCATGCCGGCCGTGCGCGGCCAGCGCACCTGGATCGGGCAGGCCTGGTTCGGCCGCAACGGCTGGGTGGTGCAGACCTATGCCGACCACCTGTTCTCGTTCAAGGATTACACCCGCACCTACTTCCACACGCGCGACCAGGGCAGGACCTGGCGGCCGTTCCAGCTCTCGCCCGACCAGGAGCGCGGCCTGCTCGGCCTGGACGCGGCGGGCGAGGGCGTGCTGGTGCACGTCGATCGCGGCGGCAAGACCATCATCGTGCGCTATGCGCTGGAGTGAGGCATGACGCTGACGATACGCGCGGCGGCCGTCGGCCTCAGTCGGCCTGCACGTAGTCCGGATAGCGCTTGCAGATCTCGGCCACCTGGCTGAGCGTGCCCGACAGGTGCTCGCGCAACGCCTGCTGCGCGCGCGGCGCATCGCCCGCCGCGATGGCGTCCAGCACCCGCTGGTGGTCGTCCATGATGCGTTCGGCCTTGCCGGCTTCCGGCAGGTGCAGGCGGCGCAGGCGGTCGACGTGGCCGCTGTAGCGCTGTTCCATGTCCCACAGCGCCGTGACGCCCGCGGCCGCGTGCATGTCGCGGTGGAAGGCCTGGTCGGCCGCCATGAATTCCTGGTACTGGCCGGCGGCGTGGCAGACGCGCTGGCGGTCGATGCTGGCCTGCAGCCGCTGGACCAGCAGGGGATCGGGTTGCTGCGCCAGCACGTGCACGATTTCCAGCTCGATCGACCGTCGCAGGAAGTGCGCCTGGCGCGCCGCGGCGATGTCGATGCGGCTGACCACCGTGGTGTGCTGCGGATAGATCTCGACCAGGGCTTCCTCGGCCAGTTTCATGAGCGCGTCGCGGATCGGCGTCTGGCTCAGGCCGTAGGCCTCGGCCAGCGTCACGCGCGACAGCGGCGCGCCGGGCGCCAGTTCGAGGGACATGATCTGTTCGCGCAGATGTTCGAAAACCTGCGGCGCGGCGTGCCGCGAGCGATCCAGTCTGAGCTTGTGGCTGGGCATCGGAGCGAAGTTCGGTAAAGGGTCGGAACGGTCGGTGGTGGAAGCGGAGTGTAGCGGGTTTTCACCTAGCTGACGCACTAATGTATTAGTGTTTAAATGGTCCGGTCAATGATTTCGTCAGTTTCATTCCACCGCCTTCCTGGACCCCGCTTCCCCTATGAAACGCACCTACGAAAGCCTGCGCAGCGCCGCCTGGATGGCCAAGGACGACCTGCGTTCCTTCGGTCATCGTTCCCGCATGATGCAGATGGGCTACGGCCCCGACGACTGGGTCGGCCGCCCGATCATCGCCATCATCAACACCTGGTCCGACCTGAACCCCTGTCACAGCCACTTCAAGCAGCGCGTCGAGGACGTCAAGCGCGGCGTGTTCCAGGCTGGCGGCTTTCCGGTGGAACTGCCGGCGATCTCGGTGTCCGAATCGTTCGTCAAGCCCACCACCATGCTGTACCGGAACATGCTGGCGATGGAGGCCGAGGAACTGCTGCGCAGCCACCCGGTGGACGGCGCGGTGCTGCTGGGCGGCTGCGACAAGACCACGCCGGGCCTGCTGATGGGCGCCATCAGCGCCGGGCTGCCCTGTGTCTACGTGCCCGCCGGCCCGATGCTGCGCGGCAACTGGAAGGGCAAGATCCTCGGTTCCGGCTCCGACGCCTGGAAGCTGTGGGACGAGCGCCGCGCCGGCAAGATCACGCAGGAACAATGGACCGAGGTCGAAGGCGGCATCGCCCGCAGCTACGGCACCTGCATGACCATGGGCACGGCCAGCACCATGACCGCCATCGCCGAGGCCATCGGCATGACCCTGCCGGGCGCCTCGTCGATCCCGGCGGCCGACGTCAACCACATGCGCATGTCGGCCGAATGCGGCCGCCGCGTGGTCGAGATGGTCTGGGATGACCTGACGCCGCAGCGCATCCTGAGCCCGGCCTCGTTCCACAACGCCATCAACGTGGCCATGGCCATGGGCTGCTCGACCAACGCCATCATCCACCTGGTGGCCATGTCGCGCCGCGCCGGCCATCCGGTGGGCCTGGACGACTTCGACGCCGCCAGCCGCAAAGTGCCGGTCATCGCCAACATCCGGCCCAGCGGCGACAAGTACCTGATGGAAGACTTCTTCTACGCCGGCGGCCTGCCGGCGCTGATGTCGCGCCTGGAAGGGCACCTGGACCTGTCGGCCATGACCGTCACCGGCAAGACGCTGGGCGAGAACATCGCCGGCGCCGAGGTCTACAACGACGACGTCATCCGCAAGCTCGACACCGCCATCTACGATGAGGGCGCGCTGGCGGTCCTGCGCGGCAACATCGCGCCGGACGGCTGCGTCATCAAGCCCAGCGCCTGCGCGCCGCAATACCTGCAACACACCGGCCCGGCGCTGGTGTTCGACGACTATCCCAGCATGAAGGCCGCGGTCGACGACGAGAACCTGGACGTCACCGCCGACCACATCATGATCCTGCGCAACGCCGGCCCGCAGGGCGGCCCCGGCATGCCGGAATGGGGCATGCTGCCGATCCCCACCAAGCTGGTCAAGCAGGGCGTGCGCGACATGCTGCGCCTGTCCGACGCCCGCATGAGCGGCACCAGCTACGGCGCCTGCATCCTGCACGCCGCGCCCGAAGCCTACATCGGCGGCCCGCTGGCGCTGGTCAAGACCGGCGACCTGATCACCGTCGACGTGCCGGCCCGCAGCATCCACCTGAACGTCAGCGACGAGGAACTGGCCGCGCGCCGCGCCGCCTGGACGCCGCCGCCCAGGCGCTACGAGCGCGGCTACGGCTGGATGTACTCGCAACACATCCTGCAGGCCGACGAGGGCTGCGACTTCGACTTCCTCGAGACCAGCTTCGGCGCGCCCGTGCCGGAACCGGAAATCTTCTGAACCCGCCATCCCCTGAATCGCTTTCCCTGGAGTTTTCCGTGTCAGACATGAATCCCGCCACCCGCGCCAAGCTGGCCGGCATCAGCACCGCCACGCTGTGCACCGCCTTGTTCAAGCGCGGCCTGCGCAACCAGTTCATCCAGGACGTGCGGCCGCTGAACGCGACGCTGCCCAACATGGTCGGCCCGGCCTTCACGCTGCGCTACATCCCGGCGCGCGAGGACCTGAACACCATCAAGGTGTTCGAGGACCGCGCCCACCCGCAGCGCGCCGCGGTCGAGACCTGCCCGCCCGGCGCGGTGCTGGTGATGGACAGCCGCAAGGACCCGCGCGCCGCCTCGGCCGGTTCGATCCTGGTGACCCGCCTGATGAAGCGCGGCGTGGCCGGCGTGGTCACCGACGGCGGTTTTCGCGACTCGCCCGAGATCGCCGAGCTCGGCTATCCCGCGTACCACAACCGTCCGTCCGCGCCGACCAACCTGACGCTGCACCAGGCGCTGGACATCAACGCGCCCATCGGCTGCGGCGACGTGGCCGTGTTCCCCGGCGACATCGTGGTGGGCGACCGCGAGGGCGTGGTGGTGATCCCCGCGCACCTGGCCGACGAGATCGCGGACGAAGCGGTGGAGATGACCGCGTTCGAGGACTTCGTCACCAGCCAGGTGCAGGCCGGCGCGTCGATCCTGGGCCTGTATCCGCCCACCGATCCGGGCACCAAGGACAAATTCGCCGCCTGGCGCAAAGAACAGGGCCGTTGAGCCTTGGCGCCGGCCGACCGGCCGGCGACCCATGCCTATAAAACACAGAGGGCAGGAGACAAGCATGAACAAGCAACGTCGCAGCGCGCTGGCCGCGCTGCTGGCAGGACCGCTGCTGGGCGCGTGGGCGCTGCCGGCCACGGCCGCCGAATGGCCGGCGCAGAAGCCGATTTCCTACGTGGTGCCGTTCACCGTGGGCGGCTCCACCGATGTGGTCGGCCGCGTGCTGGCGCAGAAGCTGGGCGACAGGCTGCACCAGAACGTCATCGTCGAGAACAAGCCTGGCGCGGCCGGCGGCATCGGCGCCACCTACGTGGCCAAGGCCGCGCCCGACGGCTACACGCTGTTCGGCGGCACCATCAGCACCCACGCCATCAACGCCAGCCTGTACAAGAACCTGAAGTACGACCCGGTCAAGGACTTCGAGCCGGTCTCGCTGATCGCCTATCTGCCGAACGTGCTGCTGGTCGATCCGAACCTGGGCGTGAACTCGGTGGCCGACCTGATCGCGCTGCTCAAGAAGGATCCGTCCAAGCGCACCTTCGCGTCTTCCGGCGCCGGCACCTCCACCCACCTGGCCGGCGAACTGTTCGCCAGCATGATCGGCGTGCCGCTGACGCACGTGCCGTACAAGGGCACGCCGCCCGCCATGGTCGACGTGTCCTCGGGCGCGGTGACGTTCATGTTCGACCAGATGACCGCCGCCTTGCCGCTGCTGCAGACCGGCAAGCTCAAGCTGCTGGCCGTCACCACCAAGGACCGCATCTCGCTGGCCCCCGACGTGCCCACCATGCAGGAGGCCGGGGTGCCCGGCTTCCAGATGGCCTCGTGGCAGGCGGTGTATGCGCCCAAGGGCACGCCCAAGCCCATCCTCGACAAGCTCGCCGCCGAGATCGCGCTGATCCTGAAGGAACCCGACGTGCAGGAAAAGCTCGGCAAGACCATGGGCATGGAACTGGTCGGCAGCACCCCCGACGAACTGCGCGCCCTCATGGCCACGGAGATTCCGCGCTGGGCGGAGGTGGTGAAGAAGTCGGGGGCGACGGTGGAGTGATGGCTGCCAATGGGCGCAAGCCTACGCCCCATCATGTAAGACCTGATTCCCACCCCGGCCTGGAGCCGGGGCTTTTGTTTTCCGCGCCCGGATTCGCCGCGTCAGGGTTTCAGGTTCAGCTTCGGCACCAACGCATTGAAGGCCTGTTCCTGCCGCGCCACGTCGGCCGCGAATTGCGGTTGGTCGGCGTATGACGGCGTCAGGTTCTGCTTGCGCATCAGCGCCTGGAAGTCCTGCGACTGCGCCACCTGGCGCGCGGCGGCGCGCCATTTTTCGATGGCGTCGGCCGGGGCCGACTTCGGCAGGCCGATGCCGCGCCAGACGCTGAACTGCAGGTCAGCGCCGCGTTCCTTCATGGTCGGCACGTCCGGCAGGGTGTCGAGCCGCTTCGGCGCCATCACGGCCAGGGTGCGCAGCTTGCCGGTGTCCACGTGCTGCTGCAACTCGGCATAGGCCACCGTGGTGGCCTGCACGTCGCCGGACAACAGGCCCATGATGGCCGGGGCCGATCCCTGATAAGGCACGTGCACGAACTTCACGCCGGTCTGCTCGCCCAGCGCCGCGGCCGCCATGTGCGGCACGGTGCCGATGCCGGCGTTGGACACCGCCACCCGTTCCGGATTCTTCCGGGCGTAGTCGAGGAATTCCTCCACCGTCTTCCACGGCGCGTCGGCGCGCACCGTGACCGACGACGGATCGTCGGTGAAGCGGGCGATGGGCTGGAAGTCCTTGACGGTGGTCTTGCCGATGCCCATCAGCGGCACCACCAGCATTTCCGGCGTCATCAGCACCAGCTTGTAGCCGTCGGGCTGGGCGTTGGCCACGTACGACCAGCCGATCGAGCCGCTGGCGCCGGGCTTGTTGATGACCACGGTCGGTTGCGCCAGCAGGGGCGGCCGGACCGCCTCGGCGATGGCGCGGGCGGTGTTGTCGCTGCCGCCGCCGGGCTGGTAGGCGACCACCAGCTCCATCGAGCGGCTGGGGTAGTCGGCCGCCATCGCGGCGGGGGCGGCCGCGACGCAGGCCAGGAAGGAGAGGGCGCTGAAGGCCAGCGCGGGCAGGCGGGTGCGGGTCATGGTGGCTCCGGTATCAGTAGCCCAGGGCTGAAAGATCCGCCAGTGTCTGGCGGGTGATGGCGAGGGTGCGTTCGCGTTCGGCGCCGGCCAGGTCCAGGCGCGGCGGCTTGACGGTTTCGGCGCTGCCGGTGATCAGGTGTTCGGCCAGCTTGATGTGCTGCACCAGCTTGACCACGGTGTCCAGATGGAACAGCGGCGTCAGCGCGGCATACAGCTTGCGAGCCCGGACGAAATCGCCCTCGGCCGCCAGCCGCAGCAGGTCCACCGAGGCCTTGGGCACGGCGTTGGCCATGCCCGAGACCCAGGCGGTGACGCCCAGCGCGGCGCTTTCCAGCACCAGGTCGTCGACGCCGCAGACCACCGCCAGGCGGTCGCCGAAGCGCGTGATCAGGTCGGTTACGCGGGTGGTGTCGTAGGACTCCTCCTTGATCGCGACGATGGTCGGTTCTTCCAGCAGTTGCGCCACCAGGTCGGGCGTCAGGTCGACGCCGTAGCCGCGCGGGTTGTTGTACAGCAGGATCGGCAGGGGGCTGGCCTGCGCCACGCTGCGATAGAACGCCACCGTTTCGCGCTCGTCCGACTTGTACGTCAGGCCGGGAAACACCATCAGCCCGTCGACGCCGATCTCCGCCGCCTGGCGCGCGAAGGCGGCGGCGCGCGCGGTGCCGGTCTCGGCCACGCCCGACACCACCGGCACGCGGCCGCGCACGGTCTCGACCGCGAGGCGCAGCACCGCCTGTTTTTCTTCGGGGGCGAGCTGGGCGTTCTCGCCCACCATGCCCATCATCACCACGCCGCCCACGCCGTTGGCGATCAGGCGCTCCAGGCCCTGGCGGATGGCATCCGGGTCGAGCGAGAAATCGGGCTTCAGTTTGGTGGTGACCGCGGGAAATACGCCTTGCCATTGAATGCTCATGCTGCCGCTCCTGTTGCGTGATCCGCCCGGTTTGTACTGTCGGGCTATTGATTGGATATTGGATCCAAAATAAAAAGGCCAGAAAAACGAGGCGCGCGGCCTCGAACCATCGCCCGGGTCAGGGCGCTGATATCAACTGGATCATGGATCCAATATACTCACATTAAACGGGCTGCGGATGCCGGCTGTCTCTCGGGGTTTTCCTGGGCGTGGCGCACGGTTTCCGCGATTCCGTCGCCCCCCGGCATCCGCCGGACGGCAACGCCACCGGATGTGACGTGTCCCAGAATTCCTCTTCCGCCAGCGCTCCCCAGCCTCGTTCCGCCGCCGGATCCGCCGGCCGGCTGATCCGCAAGACCGCCGTCGACCTGGTGGTCGACGCCTTGCGCGACCGCATCCTGTCCGGCGCGATTCCGCCCGGTTCCGCCTTGCGCCAGGAACTGCTGGCCGAGGAACTGGGGGTGAGCCGGCTGCCGGTGCGCGAGGCGATCCGGCAGCTCAGCGCCGAAGGGCTGGTGGACATGATCGCGCACCGCGGCGCGTACGTCTCGATGCTGTCGCGCGCCGAAGTGCAGGAGTTCTTCGATATCCGCCTGCGGCTGGAGCCCTGGCTGCTGCGCCTGGCGGTCTCGCAGCACGCGCCCGAGGACCTGGACGAGGCGGCGCGCATCGTGGCGCTGATGGACAGCGCCGAGCCGCAGCAGTGGGGCCGGCTCAACTGGCAGCTGCACGAGTTGCTGTACCGCGCCGCGCAGCGCCCGGCGGCGCTGGCCATGGTGCGCGCGCTGCATGAAAAATCCGAACGCTATTTCCGCTTCCAGATCGTCAACGCGCCGATCCGCCAGCAGGCCCACGACGAGCACAGCGCCCTGATCGCGTTCTGTCGCCAGGGCCGCGCCGGCGAGGCCGAGGCGGCGCTGGAACGCCACATCGCCGAAGCCGCCGAGCAGATCCTGGCGATCGTCGATCACCTGCTGGATACGACCGCTGCGTCGGCGTAACTCAGTTGATCTTGATATTGCGTTCCTTCACCAGGACCTTCCACTGCGCGGTTTCCTTGGCCAGGTAGTCGCGCAGTTCGTCGGGCGTGCCGCCGATGGATTCGGCGCCGATCGAGTCCAGCGTCGCCTTGACCTTGGGCTCGTTCAGGGCCTGGCGCATGGCGGCGTTGAGCTTGGCCACGACCTCGGGCGGCGTGCCGGCCGGCGCGAAGGCGGCGAACCACGGCATCAGCTCGTAGCCGGGCAGGCCGCTTTCGGCCACGGTGGGCACGTTGGGCAGCGCGGCCGAGCGCTTCGCGGTGGTCACCGCCAATGCGCGCAGCTTGCCGGCCTCGATGTGCGGCTTGGCCGACGTCACGCTGTCGAACATGTAGTCCACCTGGCCGCCCAGCAGGTCGGCGATGGCCGGGCCGCTGCCCTTGTAGGGCACGTGCAGCATGTCGATCTTGGCCATGGAGACGAACAGCTCGCCCGCCAGGTGGATCGAGGTGCCGACGCCGGCCGAGGCGTAGGTGTAGTGGTTGGGCTGCGCCTTGGCCTTGGCGATCACTTCGTCCACGCTCTTCACATCGTTGCGCGCGGGGTTGGTGACCAGCACGTTCGGCACCACCGCCAGCAGCGAGATCGGCGCGAAGTCCTTGATCGGGTCGTAGTTCAGGTCGGCGTACAGCGCCGGGTTCACGGCCATGCCGTTGGCCACGATCAGGATGGTATAGCCGTCCGGCTTGGAACGCGCCACGCTGGCCGCGCCGATGTTGCCGCCGGCGCCGGCGCGGTTCTCGACGATGAACGAGGTGTTCAGTTGCTTGCCCATCGACTCGCCCAGGGTGCGGGCGATGCTGTCCATGGCGCCGCCCGGCGGGAACGGCACGATCCACTTGACCGGCCGGTCGGGGTAGCCGTCGGCCATCGCGCCGCTGGCGGCGCCGAGCAGGGCCAGGCCCATGCAGGCCCGGGCGAGGTGTTTGAATGCGTAGCGCAATGCCATGTCGTGTCTCCGTGTGCTTGAATTATTTTTCCGCGCGCCGATGCGTGGCCGGCGCGCGGGAACAACCGTGGGGCAGGGCGCGTCAGCGGTCCCTGCGGTAGAAAGCCAGTTTGTCTTCGTCCAGTTCCAGGCCCAGGCCCGGGCCGGTGGGGATCTCCATCTCGAAATCGGCGTAGCGCGGCGGGTTGGCGACGATGTCGTCCTTGAGCAGCAGCGGGCCGAACAGTTCGGTGCCCCACGACAGCCGCGGCAGGCAGGCGAAGCCGTGCGCCGAGGCGATCGAGCCGACCGAGCCTTCCAGCATGGTGCCGCCGTACAGCGACATGCCGGCGGCGTCGCCGACCGCGGCGGTGCGCAGCATTTCGTGGATGCCGCCCGACTTGGCGATCTTCAGCGCCAGCACGTCGGCCGCGCCCAGGCGCGCGATGGCCAGCGCGTCCTCGGGACCGTTGACGGCTTCGTCGGCCATGATGGGCACCACGAAGCGCGCCGCCAGCCGCGCCATGCCGGCGAGGTTGGCGCGCGGGATCGGTTGTTCGATCAGGTCGACGCCGGCCGCTTCCAGGCGCGCGATGGCGCCGGCCGCGTCGGCCTCGTTCCAGGCCTGGTTCACGTCCACCGTGACGCGGGCGCGGTCGCCCAGCGCCTGCTTGATGCGCGACACGTGGGCCACGTCGTCGGCCACGGCGCGGCGGCCGACCTTGAGCTTGAAGGTGTTGTGGCGGCGGCTGGCGAGCAGCGATTCGGCTTCCTCGATGTCGCGCGCGGTGTCGCCGCTGGCCAGGGTCCACAGCACCGGCAGGCTGGCGCGCACGGCGCCGCCCAGCAGGGTCGAGACCGACACGCCCAGGCGCTTGCCCTGGGCATCGAGCAGCGCGCTTTCCAGCGCCGACTTGGCGAAGCGGTTGCCGCGCGCCACGGTTTCCAGGCGCCGCATGGCGGCGTGGAGGTTGGCCGCGTCCAGGCCGGCCAGCGCCGGCGCCAGGTAGGTGTCGATGGCCAGCTTGATGCCTTCCGGGCTTTCCTCGCCGTACGACAGGCCGCCGATGGTGGTGGCCTCGCCGATGCCCTCGATGCCGTCGCTGCAGCGCAGGCGCACGATCACCAGCGTCTGGCGCTGCATCACGGCCATGGCGAGCTGGTGGGCGCGGATGGTCGGCAGATCCACCAGGATCGCCTCGACCGAGTTTATCGTTACCGGATTCATACTTTCCAAAGCAGGTTCTTCAGGTGAAGCGCAGTATCGCTTGCGTCAGACCGCCAAGTCCAAGACTATATGGGTCTCCATTTATACCTTTAAGGTTTGTATAAACCATGGAACTCAGGCACCTGCGGTATTTCCAGGCGGTGGCGCGCGAGGGCAGCTTCACCCGCGCCGCCGAAGCGCTGCACATGGCGCAGCCGCCGCTCAGCCGCCAGATCCGCCAGATGGAAGAGGAGCTGGGCGTGGCGCTGTTCGAACGCACCACCCGCGCGTTGCGCCTGACGGAAGCCGGGCGCTTCCTGCTGGAACAGTCGCGGCTGCTGACCGCGCGGCTGGACGAAGTGCTGGAGGGCACGCGCCGGCTGGGCCAGGCCCGGCGGCGCTGGTTCGGCATCGGCTTCGTGCCGTCGACGCTGTACGGCTTCGTACCCGAGCTGATCCGGCAATTGCGCGGCGCCGACGCGCAGGTGGAAGTCGGCCTGGCCGAGATGACCACCTTGCCGCAGCTGGAGGCGCTCAAGGCCGGCCGCATCGACCTGGGCATCGGCCGCATCCTGCTGGACGATCCGGCGATCGAGCGCCGCATCCTGATGACCGAGCCGTTGATGGCGGCCGTGCCGTTGCACCACCCGCTGGCCGGTTGCGCCAGCGTCTCGGTCGACCGGCTGGCGCAGGAGCCGTTCCTGCTGTATCCGGCGCGGCCGCGGCCCAACTTCGCCGACCATGTGCTGGACCTGTTCCGCGCCGCCGGCCATGCGCCGCAGGTGGCGCAGGAGGCCAACGAGCTGCAGACCGCGATCGGCCTGGTGGCGGCCGGCCTGGGGGTGACGGTGGTGCCGGCCTCGGTGCAGCGCCTGCAGCGGCGCGACGTGGCCCACGTGCGCATCGACGCCGAGGCCTTCGTGTCGCCGGTGATTGCCAGCTATCGCAAGGACGACGCCTCGCCGTTCCTGGCGCAGGCGCTGGCCCTGGCGGCGCAGCTGGCGAAGGGGTAACCAGCGGAGGCGGGCCGGTCGCGGCGGGTCGGCAAGGCGATCGGGCTGTCCGGGCTGAGGGATTTCGGCGGGCGCTGCCGCTTCAGGCCGGACCTGGCGGCTCGGCCGCGCCAGTGTCGTTTTCCAGGGGCACTTCGATGTGGCAGGCAATGCCGTCCTGCCGGAATGCCAGCGTGGTCTTGGCGGCCAGGGTGAACCCCAGCGCGTGCTCGATCAACTCGCGGCCATAACCGCGGCGGCTGGCGTCGGGCGCCACCGGCAGGCCGGTTTCGACCCAGTCGAGCACCAGCACTTCCCGGTTGTCCTGGCGGGCCAGGCGCCATTGGATGTCCAGGCGCCCGGTGTCGTAGTTCAGGGCGCCATACTTGACCGCGTTGGTGGCCAGTTCATGGATGGCCAGCGCCAGCGTCTGGATCCGGTCCGCGCGTAGCGGCACGGGCGGACCGGCAAGCGAAATCTGGTGGCCGTTGCCGACGGCCTCCAGTTCGCGGCGCATCATGTCGTGGAATTCGATGCGCTCGCCGCCGGTTTCTCCCAGCAGGCCCTGAACGCGATCCAGGGCGGCGAGCCGGGTGTCGAAGCGCTTGAAGGGTTCACCTTCGCCCAGCGTGCGCCGGGCCACGTTCTTGACCAGCGCCAGCAGGTTGCGGGTGCGGTGCTGCAATTCGGAGATCAGGATGCGATGGCGCCGTTCGACGCGGGTGATCTGGGTGATGTCGATGAAGGTCACGACCACGCCGTCCACCCGGCTGTCGCTGCCGCGGTAGGGCACCAGCCGCAACAGATAGTGCTTGCCGTCCAGCGTTCCGGCGATGCGCCGTTCGATCGGCTGATAGCGGTCGTAGACGTGCTGGATGTCACTGGCGAACGAGGGCAGGTCGAAACGGCTGGCCAGATCGGTGATCGGCCGGCCGCAGTCGCTGGGCAGGATGTTGAACACGTCGCCGACCGCGGGGGTGAAGCTGCGGATGATCAGATCGTGGTCCAGGAACAGCGTGGCGATGGCGGTGCTTTCGAACAGGTTGTGCAGGTCGCTGTTGCTGCGGTCCAGCTCGTCGACCTTGCCATGCAATTCGCCATTGACCGTATGCAGCTCTTCATTGAGCGATACCAGTTCTTCCTTGGAGGCTTCCAGTTCCTCGTTGGTCGATTGCAGTTCCTCGTTGACGGACAGCAGTTCCTCGTTCGAGGATTTCAGCTCTTCCAGGGCGGTTTCATATTCCTCGATCATCGATTGCAGGCGCTCGCGCGTGTCGCGCAGCTCGGTTTCCATGTGCTGGGCGGCGCCTTGCCGCAACGCATGCGCATGGACCTGGGCTTCTTCGCGCGTCAGGACCGGCCCCTGGTCGGTGAACAGCACCAGGTACAGCGGTTCCGTGTCGTGGCGGGCGGCCAGCGGCTCGACGGTCAGCGACACGCGCTGCACGCGGCCCTCGTCGTCCTCCACCGCGACGTCGCGGCGCACCGCCGGCATGCCGTTCTCGACCGCGGCGTGCAGCAGGGTGCGCAGATCCAGCCGCAGGCCCTTGCGCGCCAGCGTCAGGATCTGGCGTGTGGGCGCGCCGGCGGCCGCCTCCAGGTATTTGCCGGTGCGGCCCGAGTAATAGACGATGTCGCCGTCCCGATTGACCAGCACGTGGGCGGGCGCATGCTGCGCCAGCACCTGGGCATCGACCGCCTGGCGCAGCGCGGCGGCGCCCGGTTGCGGGCGCGGAGGGCCCGCGCTGGGCTGGCCGCGGGACTGCAGGGATGCCAGCGGCAGCGCGGGCCGGGGCGGCGGGGCGATGTCGGCGCGGCGCTGGAAGATGCGGTGCCGTTTCTCGACCGGACTGAACAGTTCGCTGAACTGGCTGACGTTCTCGGACATGCCCAGGAACAGGTAGCCGCCGGGCCGCAGCGAATAATGGAAGGTGGGAATGACCTGCTTCTGGATCTCGCCGCCGAAGTAGATCAGCAGGTTGCGGCAGGAAATCAGGTCGATGCGCGAGAACGGCGGGTCGCGCAGCACGTTGTGCGGCGAGAAGATACACAGTTCGCGCACCTGTTTGTTGACCACGTAGCCGTCGCCGTCGGCGACGAAATGGCGGTCGCGCCGCTCCTGCGGCATGCTGTCGAGCAACTGGCCGGGATAGCGCGCGGCCCGGGCCACGGCCAGCGCGCGGTCGTCGATGTCGGTGGCGAACAGCTGGATCTGCGGCGTGGCCGCCATGCTGTCCATGTGTTCACGCAGCAGGATGGCCAGGGAATAGACTTCTTCGCCGGTGGCGCAGCCCGGCACCCAGATGCGCACCGATTCGGACGTGCCACGGTTTTCCAGCAGCTTCGGGATGATCAGGCGCTGCAGCGACTCGAACGCCTGGGCATCGCGAAAGAAATTGGTCACGCTGATCAGCAGGTCCCGGAACAGCGCGCTGGCCTCCTGCGGGGAGGCTTTCAGGAACTCGACATAGGCCTCGAGGCTGCCGATCTGGTTCACGTGCATGCGCCGCTGCACGCGGCGCATGAAGGTCCTGTTCTTGTAGCCGCTGAAGTCATGGCCGACCCGCGCGCGCAGCAGATTGCTTATTTCGAGTCCGGCCGCATCCAGCCGCACCGCGCCGCTGGCCTGCGTCTCGGTCGTCGCGTCCGGCAGCGTGGGCAGGCCCTGGGCGAACTCCACCAGGCGTTTTCCCATCTCTTCGGCCGGCAAGGCGAAGTCGACCAGGCCGCTGGCGATGGCGCTGTCCGGCATTTCCGGATTGCGCGGTCCATAGCCGTCGGCGGCCTGCGCCAACGTCAGGCCGCCGTGTTCCTTGATGGCCTTGATGCCCAGCGTGCCGTCGGAATTGCCGCCGGACAGGATCACGCCGGCGGCAAAATCGCCGCAATCACGCGCCAGCGCGGAAAAGAACAGGTCGATGGGCCTGCGTCCGGGCAGATCCGCGGGACGCTTGAGCACCCGCAGGCGGCGATGGCTCACGGACATGAGCGCATCGCGCGGCAGCACGTAGACGCTGTTGATCTCGATCTGCTGGTTGTCGACGGCGGTCAGCACCGGCAGCGAGGTGTAGCGCGAGACCACCTCGGACAGATGGCTTTCGCGCGAGGGGCTCAGATGCGTGACCACCACGAACGCCACGCCTGGCGCGGGCGGGATACCGCGGAAAAAGCCTTCCAGCGCCTCGACGCCGCCCGCGGACGCGCCTACCCCGACGATGGGGAATTCCGGTGTGAGGGTCATGGTTGTGCGCGCCGGCCGTACCGGGCGGATGAGAGAGGTGGCAGCATCATGCCGACAGTAACACGGGCGTGCGCCTTTTGTGCTTCCCCCAATCCGCGCCGTTGTGTTCCCGGTTTCCTGTCCATGGCCCTGGACCCAAGGGGGCGGCTCACGTTTTGCGGCAGAGCCAGCCCTGGAATGTCAGCGCGGCGTAGAACCGCTCGATATCGGTGAAGCCGGCCTCGCGCAGGATGGCTTCGTCTGCCTGCGGCGCCAGCACCGGCAACTTGTCGCGCATTGCCCGCATGCCGTTTTGGGCCTGTTCGGCGGGCACGCCCGCGGCGGTCACGAAGGCGGCATTGCGGGCCAGCCAGGCATCGCGCCGTTCGGGTGGAAAACTGTGGTGCACCGCGATGAAGGGCGCGCCGGGCTTGAGCCGGCGGCTGATTTCGCGAACGGTCCGAAGGCGTTCGGGCGCTGCCAGGAAATGCAGCGTCAGCAGGCAGGTGGCGCCGTCGAAGGGGCCTTCGGGCGCGTCGTCGATATAGCCCTGGTGCAGCGCCGCGCGCGGGGCCAGGTCGCCCAATGTGGCGATGGCCTGGCGCAGCATGTCAGCCGACGGATCGACGCCGTCCAGGCGCCAGCCTGGCCGCGTCTCGGCCAGGGCCTTCAACTCCAGTCCGCCGCCGGCGCCGAGCACCAGGAGGCGGCCGTCGTCCGGCGTCAGCTCGGCCATCAGCAGGCCGATCATGCGGTGCAGGTCGCGCAGGCCGGGGACGTGGCGCGCGACCCGTTCGGCGTAGTCGTCCGAGGCGCCGGGCGTATTGGTGAAGGACATCGATGACTCCGGGCGGGACGGCGGCCAGGGCGGCGCGCCGTCATCATGAAACATATGATGTTGCATGATAGCGTCGGCGTCAAGCGGCGACGACCGCGATTGGCCTGGTGGCGGCCGGCCAGGGGGTGGCTCAGGGGCTGCCGCCCGCAGAGGAATTCAAACCGAGCGGCTTGGGGGATTCAGGCCGCGATGGAGAGCGCCCGCGCCGCGCCGGGAAAGTCCGGCAGCACGATGTCGCAATGGCCGGGGCGCACCCAGCGCACCCGCTCGCGGGTGGCGTCGATGCAGCCGCCTTCGGCGTACACGCCCTGGGGGTCGCGGATCCGCATCATGCGTTCAAGGATGACGGCGGTGGCCTCGGGGTCGGCCAGGGTGGCGTGCACGTGTTCCTTGACGATCTGTTCGTCGATGTAGCGCTTGCCGGCGGCGTCGGTGCGCAGGCCGTGGCGCCAATGGTAGATCTCGACGCACTTGGACGTCAGCGTGTACGGCACGCCGCGTTCCCAGAAATTGTTGAACAGGCCGCCGCCCAGGTAGAACACCCAGGACCCTTCGTAGCCTTCGACGTCCGACGATTCGGCGTCGGGGTTGCGGAACCAGAGCCGGTCGCCCGGCACGTAGAAGCGCTGCGGCAAGGGCGCGTCGAGCGCGCCGTATTCGTGCAGGAAGGTGTCGTGGAAGCTGCCGGACATGACCGCGCGCGTTTCCCATTGGCGCTGCAGCCGGCGGCCGAGGTCGGGGTTGGCCGTCTGCAGTTCCTGCGCGATGCCGAGCACGGTGACGTATTCGGTGGCGCGGTAGCACGAGAACGAATACAGCTGGCCCGAGGCCTCGGGCTGGGTGGCCTTGCGCAGCCCATCGATCAGCGAGCGGCCCGGCAGCACCGTGAAGCCGCGCGCCTCGTCGTAGGTCCAGTAGTCCTCGGGCCGCTCGGCGTGTTCGGTGTCGAAGGCCAGCGCGGTCTTGCCGGCGGCCTGCACGATGTAGCGGCGGATGCGCACGGCCGAGGCCAGTTCCGCCACGCTGGGGAAGTCGAAGGCGACCGGGCTGGCCAGCATCGCCAGCACGATCTCGCGGTCCAGGTCGGCTTCGTTGGCGTCGGTGCGCAGGCTCAGCGCCCGCGCCACGCGGGTGGTGTCGTGATCGGGCAGGTAGCTGGCGGCGAAACCGCGATTGAGCGCGGCATGCACGCCGGGCGTGGCGGCCTTGCGCAGGTCGCAGCGGGCGGCGGCGCGCAGGCCGAGGTCGGACAGGTATTGCTGCGTGGCCTCGAGCGCGGCGGCGGCCTGGCCGGCGTCGGCGGCGAGGATGCGGATCCCGCCCTGATCGGGATGATTCGGTGACTGCTGGGAAGACGGCATGGGAAGCGAATCGGTAGCGGCGGACAGGGTATGGATAGGCGCGAGGCGGGGTGAGTTCCCGTCAAGCTGCAAGAGGGGGTGAAGAACTATTTCAGCCCCTTTGACGCCTTGCGGCCGACCCCTGGCGAGCCCTTGTGGGGCCCGCCGGATTGTAGGGGCGCTTCCTTAATAATAGCTGTACAAAACGGGCCGCAATGGTCACCGTTCTGTCACCCTGCTGTCATGCCGGCCGGGCCTATTCGGCCAGATAGGCCGGCGCGCCGATCTCGATGATCTGCTCTTCGCTCAGGGTGCGGTGCCAGTACGAATACAGCACCTGCCGGTCGGCCGGCAAGCCGAGGTCGTGGCGCAGGTAGCGGTGGATGGCGCGGAACGCCTTGTGCTCGCACCCGCCCCAGAAGAACGCGTCGTCGAGCGCCGGCGGCCACGACACGGCGCGGACCGCATCGGGCAGCAGCGTGGTGGCGCCGGCTGGCGCGCCATCGCGGTGCAACCACTTCAAGGTGATGCCGGCGGGCCTGGCCAGCGGCAGTTCCTCGCTGGCGTCGTGCACCTCGATAAAGGCGTGGCCCCGCGCATCGGCGGGCAGCGATTCGAGGATGCGGGCGATGCCGGGCAGGCCGGTTTCGTCGCCCGCCAGCACATGGAAGGCCGCGGGCTTGGGACCGCCGGCCGCGGGGCCGACGACGCCGACGCGGTCGCCCGGCGCGGCCGCCTGCGCCCAGCGCGTGGCGGGCCCGGCATCGGCATGCAGCGCGAAGTCGATCGTCAGCGCGCCGGCGGCCGGGTCGATGGCGCGGATGGTGTAGACGCGGGTCGGCATCTTGCCGCCGGGCCAGGTGACGCGCCCGTTGCCGTCCAGCATCGGCCAGGCCACGTCGGCCTCGCCCTTGGGCGCGAAGATCAGGCGGCAATGCAGCTGGTCGGCGCGGTCCAGGTGGGCCAGATTGACGCCCTGCAGCACGATGCGGCGCAAGTGCGGGGTCAGGTCGCGCACCGTGACCACGCGCAGGATGCGCAGGTCGTCCAGCGGCGTCAGGCCGCCGGCGTCGCCGCGCCACTGGATGTCGAGCCGCTCCTGCGCGGCGATGAAGCCGATCGGGCCGGCCAATGCGTGCTTCATGCGATTCAGGGCGGCGGGGTCGGCGGCTTCGATCTCGATATGCAGCGCGCCCGGGCGGACCCGCAGCGTGGCGCTGCCGAAGGCGGCGGTGACGGCGTGGTGGTCGGATTCGGCGCGCACGGTCATGTCGTGCGTGGCGATGGCGGCCAGGATCGGTTCGAGATAGTCGGCCAGCCTGGGAAAGGCGATGACGGCCGACGCCGTACAGGACGGCGCGGAGGGGTTGGACAAGGTTTACTCCTGGAGGGAGACCCACAGCGGGCCGTCGATCGGCTCCTGCAAAAAGCGGCGGTTGATCGTCGCCAGGGTCTCGGCGGGGTCGAAATCGGCAAAGCGGTCGGGGTGCAGCCACTTGGCGGCGGCCTCGACGAAAAGCGGGTTGAACGGCGCGACCGTGATGAGGCCGGTCCAGATGCCATGCACGCGCCCCTGGCGTACGCTGGGCAGCGCGGCAAAGCCGGTGCGGGCCACCAGCCGCCGCAGGCCGGCGCGGCCCTGGGCCGGGTCGATGCCGGGGCCGATGGCCGGCCGCCCGCCCGAGACCCAGCCGCCGCCCGAGGCGATGTAGACGTCATGCGGCGTGGCCAGCAGGTATTCGAGCTGCAGCTTCTGGTACCAGGGCGCGGTCACGCCGGGCAGGCTCTGGCCGCCGGCCAGCGCCAGCAGCTCGCCCCAGACCTGTTTGCCGGCGGCCCAGCAGCAGTCGTCGGGCGTGGATTGCACTTCCAGATAGGTAGTTACCGGCTTGGCGCCCGCCAGCCGCCGCGCGACCTCGGCCAGGCGCTCGTCGGCGAACGCAGAATAGGCCGCGGCCCGGTCGCCGGCATCGAGGATGTCGCCCCACATGCGCAGGTTGCGGTGCAACGTGTCGATCGGGCCGGCCGTGGCGGACGCCGCGGCGTTGCTGGCGACATCGCTGTAGGCCACCGGGATGCCCAGGGCCGTCAGGCGCTGCAACAGGCCGCCGGCGCCATCCTCGGGCGTCATGAACGAGCTGGTCACCACCAGATCGGGCGCCAGGTTGACGATGCCTTCCAGCGAGATCGTGGTGGGCGCCTGCTTGCCGATGACCGCGATCGGCCGCTTGCGCTCGAAGCGCGCCTGCAGCGCCTCGCTGTCGATGCGGTCGGCGGCGGCCCAGCCCACCACTAGTGACGCCGGATCGGGATGCAGCAGCGCCATGGTGAGGATGTCGCGCGCCTCCAGCAGCACAATGCGGCGCGGCGCGGCGGGCAGCCGCAAGGCGCGGCCCGCCATGTCGGTCAGCGTGCGCGGCGGGCTGGCGAGGGCGGGCAGGGCGCCGCCCAGTCCGGCCAGCGCGAGTCCCGCGCAGAAGCGGCGTCGATGCATCGTCGGCTCCTTACCAGCGGTAGCTCAGGCCGGCGATGATCTGGCGGCCATTGCCGTATTGGCAGAAATAGTCGGAGCTGCAGCTGGAGTAGTAGGTCTTGTCGAACAGGTTGTTGATGTTCAGGCGGCCTTCCAGGCCCTTCAGGCTGGGGCTGGCGGCGCCGAAATCGTAGCGCAGCGCGGCGTCGATCAGGGTGTAGCCGTCGGCCTTCACCTTGTTGGCGTTGTCGGCGTAGCTCGAACCCACCGTGCGCACGCCGGCGCCGACCTTGAAGCCTTCCAGCGCGCCGGCGCCGAAGCGGTAGTTGGCCCACACCGAACCGTAGTACGTGGGCACCGCCTGCGGCCGCTTGTCCTTGTTGGCCTCGACCGCGGCCTGCGTCACCTTGGTGTCCAGCAGCGTCAGCGCGGCGATCAGCTCCAGGTTGTTCGTGACCTGTCCGCGCGCCTCGAACTCCAGGCCGCGCGAGCGGATACGGCCTTCCTGCGTGTTGAAGCCGAAGGTGTCAGGCACCAGCGCGTCGCGCTGGCGGATGTCGAACGCCGACACCGTGAACAGCGCGTCCACGCCGGTCGGCTGGTACTTCAACCCGACTTCATACTGGCTGGCCTTGCTCGGCACGAACGGCGCGCCGCTGGCGTTGACGCCGACGTTGGGCTCGAACGAGGTGGCGTAGCTGACGTAGGGCGCGAGGCCGTTGTCGAACAGGTACAGCAGGCCGGCGCGGTAGCTGGTGGCTTCGCTGGACTGGTTGGTGGCGCTCTTGGCCAGGCGGTTGTCGGAATCCTGCTCGGTCCAGTCGTGGCGCACGCCCAGCAGCGCGCGGAAGCCGCCGAAGCGGAACTGATCCTGCACGTAGGCGCCGGTCTGGCGCAGCGTCTGGCCGCTGTCGATGATGGTCGTCAGCGGGCCGATCGGCTGGCCGTACTGCGGATTGGCGACGTTGATGGACGGCGCGGGGCCCCAGTTGTACTGCCAGTTGCTGCGGGTGTGCTGGTAGTCGATGCCGGTCAGCACGGTGTGCTGCACCGTGCCGGTGGCGAAGTCGATCTGCGCCTGGTTGTCGAGCGCGACGCCCTTGACGTCCTCGATCGAGCGCAGCGCCTGGCGCGCGATGGTGCCGTCGGCGGCCAGCGGCGCGGCCATCTGCAGCGAGCGGAAGTCGACGTCGACGTCCGAATAGCGCAGGCGCGAGCGCAGCGTCAGCGCCGGGCTGACGCGGTGTTCCAGCTGGTAGCCGATGCCGTGCTGTTCGCGCTCGAACGAATCGAACTTGGGGTCGCCGACGTTGAAGCGGCGGCCGAGGTCGTCCTTGTACCGGGACGGCGCCAGGAACTTGGGATAGACCGAGTTGAAGTAGCCGCCGTCCGGGTCCTTCTGATAGTACGCGGACAGCGTGAAGGTGGTGTCGGCGTTGGGCCGCCAGGTCAGCGACGGGGCCACCGCGTAGCGGCTTTCGTGCACGCCGTCGTAGCGGCTGTCGGCGTAGCGGCCAACCGCGCTCAGGCTGTATTGCAGCGTGCCGGCCTCATTCACGGCGCCCTGGCTGCTGAAGCCGGCGCGGGCGCGGCCCTCGTTGCCGCCTTCGAGCAGGATCTCGTGCGTGGCCTGGTCGGACGGCCGGCGACTCACCTGGTTCACCAGGCCGCCCGGGCTGACCTGCCCGTACAGCAGCGCCGACGGTCCCTTGAGCACGTCGATGCGGTCCAGCAGGTACGGGTCGATGGCCGCCTGCGCGAAGGCCTGGCCGCGCGGCAGCTTGAGGCCGTCGAGGAAATTGACGTAGCTGGTGGCGGTGCCGAAGGCGCCGAAGCCGCGCAGGAAGACCGAGTCGTAGCGCGAGTTGGTGTCGCGGTCGGACAGCACGCCGGCGGTGTAGCGCAGGGCTTCGCTGACGGTCTGCGGCGCCTGGTCGTCCAGCTGCTTGCGGGTGATGGTGGAGATCGACTGGGCCGTTTCGAGCACCGGGGTGCCGGTCTTGGTGGCCGAGGTGGTGGTCGGGAGCAGGATGCGGTCGCTGCTGTCGGCCGGGTCGGCGGATTCGCCCTTGACCACCACCGGACTGAGTTGCACCGCTTCCTGCTGCGCCTGGGCCGCGCCGGCCGCCAGCAAACCAGAAACCGCCCCGAGGATCACGGCTTCCCGGACATCAATCGCCATTTCAACACCTGTTGCAAATGAAAAGAAATCTCAATTGCAATCATCATCACATAAACGGGACGGTAACGTCCAGTTAATTTGGAAAAAATAAAACCCTTGACGTGCTTTCTGCCTAGGTGATAACGGGACTTTTGCGTTTGGTTATTTGCCGTGCGGCGCGCGCTGCGGGACAATAGGGGCCTTCAAGACTGCCAGCCACGGACCGATTGGATGCCCACGACCCCGCCCAGCAAGACCGCCACCCCCGCCCGCCGCGTCGCCGCGACGTCGCCCGCCGGCGAGACGGCGCGCAAGGCGCCGGGCGGGCGGCCGACCCGGGAAGCGGCGGCGCAGCTGGAGCGCCGCATCCTCGCGGTCGCGGCCGAGTTGTTCGCCGCACAGGGCTATGCCGCGACGTCGATGGAGCAGGTGGCCGAGATCTGCAAGGCGGGCAAGGACACGCTGTATCGCCGCTACGCCTCCAAGGCCGCGCTGTTCGGCGCGTTGATGGACACGTTCCGCGGCGCGATCGTCGAGGAACTGAACGCCTGTATGGCCGAAGCGGGCGCGCCCGAGCAGCGCCTGCGCCGCTACGCGCGCGCCTTGCTGGACATCAACCTGCGTCCGCAACTGGTGGCGCTGAACCGCGTGGCGCTGGGCGAGGCCTTGCCGGCCAAGGGCGTGCAGCCCACCCCCGGCGCCGACGATCCCTTCCTGCGGCGCCTGGCCGATATGGTGACCGAGGCGCAGGCGGCCGGGACGCTGGGCGGCGGCGACGCCGCGTTCATCGCCGAGCAACTGCTGTACGCCACCTCGATCAAGCCGCTGGTCGCCACCATGCTGGGCGAGACGCGCTTTGCCGATCCGGCGGCGCAGCAGGATTACTTCGACCGCGCATGGGACCTGTTCATGCGCGGCGCCGCGCTGGGTTGAGGCCGTGTCCAATCCCTTGTCCCGCAACGTGATGGCGCTGTACCAGGCGCATGCGGCAGCGTTCGAGCGCGACCGCGGCGCCGCGTTGATCGAGCGCGCCTGGCTGGCCGACTTCCTGGCGGCGTTGCCGGCGGCCGCGCCGCGGGTGCTGGACATCGGCTGCGGCACCGGCGTGCCGATCGCCGGCCACCTGATCGAACACGGCTGCCGGATTACCGGCGTCGATAGTTCGACCGCATTGCTGGCGCGCGCCGCGGCGCGCTTTCCCGAGCAGGCGTGGATCGCCGCCGACATGCGCCAGCTGCCTTGCGCCGGGCCGTTCGACGGCCTGATCGCGTGGCACAGCTTCTTCCATCTGTCGCCCGAGGACCAGCGGCCCATGTTCGCGCAGTTCCGGCGCCTGGCCGCGCCGGGCGCGGCGCTGATGTTCACCAGCGGCACGACGCTGGGCGAGGCCATCGGCCAGCTCGACGGCCAGCCGCTTTATCACGGCAGCCTGGAGAGCGCCGAATACCGCGAGCTGCTCGCCGCCAACGGCTTCGAGGTATTGCGCCACGTCGAATGGGACGCCGCTTGCGGCAACGCGACGGTGTGGCTGGCCAGGCGGACCTGAGCCAGGCGGGGCGACGGGCCGTCAGGTCATAGATGCGGATCGCGCAGGATCGCCCGGATCCTGAGGAAGGCGTAGGCGGCGCAGCCCAGTGCGATCAGCACCACGAGCCAGGCATACGCCTTCTTGCGCTGCTTGGTGGACCAGGCTCTATCGTAGGTGGCCACCGGATCCCACAACACCTTGCCGTCCATCTGGCGCAGCCCATAAACCCTGATGGGCACGTGCACGCTGAACATCTGGCCCTCGTAGACGTTCTTCAGGTCGTCCGGCTCGCGGTCGGTCAGCAGTTCCAGGGTCCGTGGCAGGACGAGGCCGGTCACAACGGCGCCCGCCTCGAACGCCACGTCGGGATAGTCGTTCGAGAAATAGCAAAGAGGCCTGTAGCCGCTGTTCTGCCGGGAGCCGGCGGTCCGCGAGTAGGGGCATACGGCCAACTTGTCCACGCGCACGGCGATGGCGTGCAGCGTGGCGGGATCGGGCGGCAGGTACGCCTTGTTCGCGGCGTCGAAGAGATCGCGGGACAAAATCAGTAGCATCAGGCAGAGGAACAGCGCACTTAGCGGGCGCTTGAAGCGCGCCTTGATCTCGCTCCATTCGCTCATCGGTGTGGCCTCGTAGCGCGGGGGGTTGCGGTAGTCATGCACATCCTTGGTTCAGGCTCAAGGCCTCTTCGATTGCCGTATTGTAGGTGGCGGGTGTATGCGAGTGAATTCGGGCGGCGCATGCAGCGCCATCAGTTCCGCCACCCAGTCGATGAACACCCGCAGCTTGGCGCTGACGTGGCGGTTGGGCGGGAAGGCGATGTAGAGCGGCATCGGGTCCAGTTGCCAGTCCTCGAACAGCGGCGTGAGTTCGCCGCGCGCCGCATGCTCGCGCGCCATGTAGTCGGGCAGCCACAGCACGCCCATGCCCGCCAGGCCCGCCGCCAGATAGGCGTTGCCGTCATCCACCGCGACCACGTAACGGCCGTGCGCGTGGACGCGCTCGTCGCCGCGCCGCATGGCGTAGGGCAGGGGCTTGCCGCTGCGCGACCAGAGGAAGCCGACGATGCGGTGATGGCTGTCCTCGAGGTCGCGCGGATGATCGGGCGCGCCGGCCCGCTGCAGGTAGGCGGGCGCGGCATAGACGCGCAATTGCAGGTCGCCGACGCGTCGCGCCATCAGTGATTGGTCGGTCAGCTCGCCGCCGCGCACCACGCAGTCGACGTTCTCGCCGATCACGTCGACGATGCGGTCGCTCACGCCCATATCCAGCTGGATATCCGGGTAGCGCGCGTGGAAGGCGGGCAGGGCGGGCACCAGGATCATGCGCGCCAGCGGGCTGGGCACGTCGACCCGCAGGCGGCCGCGCGGCACGGCCGCGGCGACGGACAGGCTGGTTTCGGCGTCGTCCATGTCGGCCAGCAGCCGCAGCACGCGCTCGTAGTAGACCGCGCCGTCGGCGGTGACGTTGACCTTGCGGGTGGTGCGGTTGAGCAGCCGCACGCGCAACCGCGCCTCGAGCTGCTGCACCAGCTGGGTGACGCTGGTCTTGCTCATGTGCAGCGTGTCGGCCGCTTTGGTGAAGCTGCCGGTTTCCACCACGCGGGCGAAGGCCTGCATTGCGTCGAAACGGTCCATCGCCACTCCAGGATCAGGGGATTGTTTGCATTTTACAAACAGTGATGGACAAGCTTGCCCATTTATCGGCGGCGGCGCCGTCCGTACAGTGCCTGCATCATCAATACGGGCCGAGGCCCGAGACAGGAGAATGAGTATGGCAACGCGTGATGTGGTTTTTCCGGCCGGGCGCCAGGCGCTGTATGAACGCAACCGCTATTCGCCCGCGGTGCGGTCCAATGGCTTTCTGTTCGTGTCGGGCCAGGTGGGCAGCCGCGAGGACGGCTCGCCCGAACCCGACCTGCAGGCGCAGGTGCGGCAGGCGTTCGACAATCTGAACGCGATCCTGAAGGCGGCCGGCGCCAGCTTCGAGGATGTGATCGACGTGACGGTGTTCATGGTGGATCCGGCGTCCCGCTTCGAGACCATCTGGCAGGTGGTGCCGGAATACTGGGGCCAGGCGCCGCATCCGACGCTGACGGCGGTGGGCGTGACCTGGCTGTACGGCTTCGATTTCGAGATCAAGGTGATCGCGAAACTGCCGCAGGACGCCTAGCCGCCCCTGGCGGCGGGGCAAGAAAAGCGACGGGGCAGGCCGGCGGGATCGCCGGGCCTGCCCCGTTTTGCGTGCCTCGTCGTATCAGCCGCGCAGGCGGGCCACGGCTTGCGCCAGGTCTTCCTGCTTGCGGATCAGGGCGGCCTCGACCTGATCGCGCGGGGTGCGGGTGTCTTCGCGGTGGCTGGTCAGATCGGCCGCGCGCAGCAGGCCCATCAGGTCCTGGGTGCGGGTCTGGGTCGTGGGCGTGATGCTGCTCTGGTCGACCAGCTTGCCCTTGATGAACTTGGTCACCAGGGTGGACATCGTGCTGGACTCGGTGAACGAGGCCTTGGCCAGTTCGCCGTCTTCGTAGGCGATGTCGGTGCGGTTGCTGTAGTCGTCGCGGATCTGGTAGAACGCGTAGTTCTGCGACTCGGGATCCGTGGTCAGGTTCAGCTTCTGATCGGGCGTGAGCGCGCGGTGGAAGCTGGCGTTCAGCGACGACTGCTGCTGTTGCGTGATCGCCAGGTCGAGTTGCGGGCGGCCGCTGGAGCTGGTGTTCTGCGAGGTCTCGTACGAGAAGGTGTCGAGCTCACGCGCCTGCAGCGGATTGGACGCGACCGGCGCCTGATTGATCGAGGCGGAGAAGTCGGCCAGGCCGGACAGCATGGTGCGATGCACTTCGGCCGGCATGCCCAGGCGCGTCGTGGTCTTGGCTTCCGGCGCCCAGTCGCCGTAGCTCTTGTGCAGGTCCGCGAAACCGGACTTGAACAGGGCCATCAGCGTGGCATCGCCTTCGCCGCGCGTCTGGGCGCTGTCGAACTTGGTCAGGTAATTGTTGATGGCGGTCGTCTGCTGCTGGCTGCTGCCGAACTGGCTGGGCTTGCTGGCGTCGACGTTGATCTGGGCCGAGCCGGCCACGGTCTTGACCGTCAGCGAGCGTTGGCCCGCATCGGCCTGGAAATTGAAGCTGACGCGATCGGGGCCCTCGGCGCCGACCGTGGCTTCCAGAGACACCGACGACAGCACGCTGGTGTTGAACTTGGCCAGCGCGCCCAGCGCCAGCTTGGGCGGCACCGAGGTCAGGCCGTCGACGGCGTCCTGGAACGACTTGGACAGGCCGGCGATGGCGGTGCGTTCTTCTTCGGTGAGCTTGGCGTCGCCCACGTCGATCTGCACGCCCAGGCCCTTTTCATTGCTTTCGAGCGTTACCGTGACCTTGGCGCCGCTGGCGGTGGTGATGCGCAACGCGACCGAATTGTCGGCCACGGCCGGACCCTTGGGCGCGGCGACGCCGTCCACCGGCGCGGCGGCGCGGGCCGACGGGATCGACAGCGAGTAATTGCCGCCATCGTTCTGCATGCGGCCAAGCAGGGCCGCGGCCAGGCCCTTGAACTGGCCGGTCAGCGACGAGGCGCGGACGTTGTCGGACATCAGCGAGGACAGGGCGTCGGGTTCCTGCACCTGGCCAGCGGCGACGGATTCGGGCGAATAGGTCAGCACGTTGGCCGGCTGGCCCAGCGTCACCGAAGTGGACGCGGGGATGTCGGGACTGCGGTTGACGGTGGTGACGCGGGACACCCCGGTCGCCGGCGCCTGCGGGGCGATGACGAGCGGCGGGGTGTAGCTGGAGATCGTGGTCATGTCAGTGGTATTCCTGGCGGGCAACAGCTGCCCATGAGGCTTGCCGGGGAGTATCACCATGACTAACGGCAGGCGCGGCGGAAAATTAATCGGCCGACGTTATTTATTTTTGCGTTTTTGAGGTTATTTATATTCAGTTAAATGACAGCTTTGGAAGTGATTTCCAAAATAATGTCGACAAAATAAATACCGAGCGCCGCGATTATCGGCCCGTGCGGGCGGCGCATCTCTCGCGCCGCCTCGCGCCTTATTTCACGACATAATTCTTCGCTTCATTTTCACCGGCCCATTTACGCAGCGCGGCGATGAATTCCGGGCAGACGTTGCCGTCGACGGTGGAATCGACGATGACGCTGTCCTTCATGCGCATCAGCACCTTGCATTCATAAATGCGGGTGCGGCCCTGGTAGTAACCGCTGCTGCTTTGCTGAAACACCGGCGTTGCCGCGGTCGTGTTGGTGGCCGGGATCATGCCGACCACCTGCTGGCTGGTGCCGGTCGTGACCCATTCCTGGTAGGGCGCGGACTGGTAGTCGGACCACTCCAGCTCCATGGTGTTGCCGATCGCGCGCTTCTTGGAAGGCTCGCCCAGCGCCGCGATGGCGTCGTTGATCGAGCGGCCCTGCATGTTGCGGGCGACGTTGACGCTGGGGGAGAACGACAGGCCTTCCGAGAAGACCCGGCTCAGCGACGGCAGCGACGAACTGCCGCCGCTGGGCATCGGCGCGCAGCCGGCCAGGCTGGCGGCGGCGATCAGGCTGGCGGCCAGGCGCAGCGGCGGGCGGCGGGCGGAAAGGGGCAGGGGGAACGTCATGGCGTGCGGTCGGTGCTCCGTGGCGGCCGGACGCGGCGGCGGTGATCGCGGCCGGGCGCCAGGCGTTTTGTGTCTCTTCGTGACAGGCCGGGTCGGCAGGGCTTGTGACGGGAGAGTGATTGCAGACTGACAGCCTGCTTACGAAATGTCCGCCATTTTTACCGGAAAACGGGGCCAGCTTCCTTGCGCCAATGGTGAAATTTGTTACTCAATATGCCCGCGCCGCCTTGGCAGAGGGGACGGAGCGGGTAAACCGCTTGCTAAGATCGTGGCCGCTGAATCCACCCGATCCGGAACCCGAACGATGATATTTGCCCGATTTTCTCCGATTATCCGCGCGGCGCTCGGCGCGCTGGCGTTGATGGCGGGCCTGTTCGCGCCACAGGCGCATGCCGACAAGCTGTACGGCGGCATCGCGACGGATGGCAAACACGCCAAGATCTATTGGGCGCTGCCCGAGGATTCGGAAAAGGCGGCCGAATCGGCGGCGCTGGCGGCCTGCCGCAAGGGCGGCGGCAAGGACTGCAAATCGCTGAGCTGGTTTTCGGACAGCTGCATGACCTACGCCCGCAATACCTCGAACGACCTGTTCCCCGGCAACAGCGTGTCGCCGGAAATGGCGGCCAAGAAGGCGGTCCGCCGCTGCACCGCCGGCAGCCCCGACGGCAAATGCTGGCTGACCACGATGCCGCTGTGCGTGGGGCCGGGTTACAGCGCGCAGGACGTGGAGGCGGCCAGGAAGGCCACGCCGGCCGAGCTGGAGGCCCTGTCCGCCAAGCTCAACGATCGCGAGTACTGGGGCGCCGTCGCCGAGATGAACACGGGCGACCTGACCTATTCGGATGGCTACCCCAACGAGAAGGACGCCATCAACAAGCTGCTGGAATGGGAGGACTGCATCGGCTGCACCAAGGTCCTGACCTACCGCGACAGCTGCGTCGGCCTGGCCTGGGCCAAGGGCGTGAAGGGGCGCGGCACCAGCTACACCGCGCTCGATCCCGACCCGAAGGCGGCGCGCGATGCGGCGCGCAACACCTGCAGCGCCAAGAGCGGCCTGCCCAATTGCGTGGCGATGGTGCGCTGCTCGGGCCGTCCCTACATCAGCGGCTATGCCGGCGAGGACGAAAAGGCCAATTGAGATCGCCATGAGGCGGCCGCGCGCCGCCCGGCACGGCAAGCCGGCGCCCGTACAGGGGGGCCGGCTTTTTTCATGGGCGCCCGGTCAATCGGCCAGCCGCGCGGCGGCGTCGCGGACCACCTGCTGCAGCCATGCCAGCGCCGCGTCGCCGGGCGCGCGCCGGCTGCACACCATGTCGATATCGAAGGGGCCGGGGTCGACCTCCGGCGGCAGCGGCCGCAGCGTCAGGCCGGGGCCGGCCAGCCGCAACGCGGCGCGCCGCGCCAGCGTGGCGACCAGGTCGGTGCCCTGCACGGCGTGCGGCAGCGCGACGATGTGGGCGAAGGTGCAGGCCACCCGGCGCCGTTGGCCCAGCCGCGCCAGGCTGGCGTCCACCACGCCGCGGGCCGAGCCGTCGTCGCTGGGCGTGAACAGGGCGTGCGGCAGCGCCACGTAGCGCGCCAGGTCGAGCTTGCGGCCGCGCAGCGCCGGATGATGCCTGTCGGCGATGCAGACGAAATGCTCCTGGTACAGGCGTTCGCGCAGCATGCGCTTGGGCGGCGCCAGGTGGCCGCCGATGGCCAGGTCGACGCTGCCGTTGTCCAGCTGCTCGTAAAGGGCGGCGCGGTCGAGCCGCGCGATGCGCAGGTCGATGCCGGGGGCGTCGCGCCGCAGCGCCGCGACGATGTGCGGCACGATCACCACGTCGGCGTAGTCGCTGGCCGCCACGGTGAAGCGGCGGCCGGCGGCGGCCTGGGGATCGAAGCTGGCGCCTTGCGTCAGCGCCTGGCGGATCTGGTCCAGCGCCGCGCTCACGGCCGGCATCAGCGCGGCGGCCTTGGGCGTGGGCTGCATGCCGTCGGCGGTGCGCAGGAACAGCTCGTCCTGGAACAGCAGGCGCAGGCGGCCCAGCGCGCTGCTGACCGAGGGCTGGGCGCGGTTGATGCGCTGGCCGGCCAGGGTCACGTTGCGGGTGTCGTAGAGCGCCTCGAAGGCGACCAGCAGGTTCAGGTCGACGGCGGAAAGATTCATGCCATCAATAATACGAATAGCGATTATGGATTTCAACAATTCCATGGCGCGGTCCTACCATGGCTGGCAGCAATTGAATCGAAGGACTGCGCAATGACGACCGTACTGATTACCGGCATCGAACCGTTCGATGGCGAAACCCTCAACCCTTCTTGGGAAGCCGCGCGGCGGCTGGATGGCGCGCAAGTGGCCGGCGCCACCCTGGTGGCGCGCCAGCTGCCGTGCGTGATCGGCAAGGTGGTGGGCGTGCTGCGCCAGGCCATCGAGGACACGCAACCGGATCTGGTGATCTGCCTGGGCCAGGCCGGCGGTCGCGGCGACGTGTCGATCGAGCGCGTCGCAATCAACGTGGTGGACGCGCGCATCCCCGACAACGAAGGCCGCCAGCCGATCGACGAACCGGTGGTGGCGGGCGGCCCGGCGGCCTATTTCTCGACCCTGCCGATCAAGGCCATCGTGCGCGACCTGCGGCGCGCGGGCGTGCCGGCGTCGGTGTCGTCGACGGCGGGCACCTACAACTGCAACACCATCTTCTACGGCCTGTCGCACTACATCGCCACCGAGCGCCCGGCGTTGCGCGGCGGCTTCGTGCACGTGCCGTACCTGCCGGAGATGGCGGCCCATCACCCCGGCCAGCCCAGCCTGGCGCTGGAGACGCTGATCGAGGGCGTGAAGGTGATGGTGGCGACCTCGCTGGCGGTCACGGCGGACGTCAAGGAAGGCGGCGGCGCGCTGCATTGAACGGAGACGGACGATGGATACTTTCAAGGACGCCGACGCCTTCGCGCTGGACGGCGTGCCGTTCCTCCACCGGCAGGCGCGGGTGGACGGCCTGGGCTATCACGTGGTGGAAGGCGGCGCCGGGCCGGCGCTGATCCTGCTGGCGGGGTTTCCGCAGAGCTGGTACGCGTGGCGCCGGGTCATGCCGCTGCTGGCGCCGCATTTCCGCCTCTATGCGGTAGACCTGCCCGGGCAGGGCGACTCGGACAAGCCGCTGGACGGCTACGACACCCGCACGGCGGGCGAGCGCCTGCGGGCGCTGTTCCACACGCTGGGGCTGACGCGCTACGCGCTGGCCGGGCACGACATCGGCGCCTGGATCGCCTATCCCTACGCGGCGCGCCACGCCGACGAGGTCGAGCGGCTGGTGCTGCTGGACGCCAATATCCCTGGCGTGACGCTGCCCGCCAGCTTCGAGCTGGGACCGGACAACTGGAAGCGCTGGCATTTCCTCTTCAATACCGTGCCGGACCTGCCCGAAGCGCTGCTGCGGGGCCGCGAGCGGGTGCTGATCGAGTGGTTCTTCAGCCGCAAGACCGCCAACAAGCCGGGCGTGTTCAGCCGCGCCGACCTGGATGAGTACGAGCGGGTCTACCAGACGCTGGGCGGCTTGCGCGGCATGCTCGGCTATTACCGCGCGGCGCACCAGTCGGCCGAGCAGAACCGGGCGCTGCGCGAGACGCCGTTGACGCTGCCGGTGCTGGCGCTGGGCGGCGAGCACGGCAGCGCGCCCGACCTGCACCAGGCGCTGGGGCCGCTGGCGCGCGACTTGCGCGGCGGGGTGCTGGCCGATTGCGGCCACTATCTGCCGGAAGAGCAGCCGCGCGAACTGGCGCGGCGCATGCTGGCGTTCCTGGCGTAACCGCCGCAGCGTACGGCTGCCCCAGCATAGGGCTGCCCCAGCATTTCCACATTGCGTATCGGTATTTGTCCGGCGCACGGCGCGCTCCTATCCTGGCCTGCTTGGAATTTCCGCAGGGAGCAGGATGATGGGCAATCGACGCAGGTCCCTCTTGAAGGCCGCGCTCGGCCTGGCCGGTGGCGTGGTGGTGGGCGCGGGCCTGTTGAGCAACATGACCGGCGCCGCGCCGGCCGCCACGGACGACGCCACGCGCTATCCGAGCCGGCCGGTCAAGCTGATCGTGCCGATCGCGGCCGGCGGCAGCGCCGACAAGCTGGCGCGCACCGTGGCGCAGAAACTGAGCGAGAAGTGGGGGCAGAGCGTGGTGGTGGAGAACCAGCCGGGCGCCAGCAGCGCCATCGGCAATGCCGCGGTGGCGCATGCGCGCGGCGACGGCTACACGCTGCTGCTGGGCGGCGATGCCTTGTCGCTGAACGCGCTGCAACCCGGCAAGCCGCTGTACGACCCGTTGCGCGACCTGCGCGGCGTGACCAAGGCGGTGGTGAATCCGCAGCTGCTGGTGGTGCGCCCGGGCCTGGGCGTGAAGACCTTCCAGGAATTCGTGGCGCTGGTGCGCAGCCGGCCCGGCGAGATCTCGCTGGCGCTGCCCGGCGGCAACGGCAGCCTGCAGCACCTGGCGGTGGAACTGCTCAACGAGCGCATCGGCGCCAAGACCAACCAGATTCCCTATCCAGGCGGCGGCCCGGCCACGCTCGACGTCCTGGGCGGCCACGTGGATGCCATGCTGATCACGCTGGCCGCGGCCACCGAGAACGTGCGCTCGGGCAAGCTGGTGGCGCTGGCGGTGACCACGCCGTACCGCTCGAAGGCGCTGCCTGAGGTGCCGACCATGCAGGAGGCGGGCCTGGCCGATTACGCGGTCGAGAGCTGGCAAGGCTTCGTGGTGCCGGCCTCGACCCCGCCGGCGTTGGTCGAGCGCATCCATCGCGATGTGGTGGCGGTGCTGCGCGAACCGGAGACCGCCACGCTGCTGGAGAACCTGGGCTTCGCCATCGCCGCCAGCACGCCGGAAGCCGTGGACCAGACCGTGCGCGACGACATCGCCACCTATCGGCGCGTGATCGCCACCGCCGACGTCAAGCTCCAGTAGGCGCGCCGCAACAGCGGTTTCATATTCATATCTGAAAGTCTTCTTTGTGTTGTGCGGCGCCGGACCGCAGCATAGAACTCCGTTCAATGCCTACGACACAACAACATGAAGACTCGCAATATCTCCGGCCGTATCCTGCAGGCGGCCGTCGCGCTGGCCCTGGCGGCCGGCGCCGCCGGCGCCCATGCCGATGCCACGCTGGACAAGATCAAGGAACGCGGCACCGTCACCATCGGCGTGCTGGCCAACGGCGGCGTGTTCGGCTCGATCGACCCGGCCACGCAGCAACTGGTCGGCTGGAATCCCGACCTGGCGCGTGAACTGGCCAAGGGCCTGGGCGTGAAGGCCGAGCTGGTGCAGGTGCAGACCGCCACCCGCACGCAGTTCCTGATCTCGGGCAAGGTCGACCTGCTGATCGCGTCAATGGAGCTGAACCCCGAACGCGCCGAGATCCTCGGCTACGCGCCGACACCGTTCTTCCGCGTGGGCGGCGCGGCCGCCACCCGCAAGGACAGCGGCATCGCCAAGTGGGAAGACCTGCGCGGCAAGCCGGTCTGCGTGTCGCAGGGCAGCAGCTTCGCGCGGCCCCTGCAGGCCGACTACGGCGCGGTGGTCAAGGGCTACAAGAGTTCTTCGGACTCGCTGCTGGCGCTGCGCGGCGGCCAGTGCGTGGCCGCGGTGCACGATTCGACCCTGATCCATCCGCTGCTGCGCACCAATCCCGAATGGGCCGACTATCACGCGCCCATCGCCACGGAAGTGCTGCCGGCCAATTCGGTGGTCTGGACCCGCAAGGGCGAGGCCGACACCATCGCCGCCGTCGACAAGGTGATCCAGGGCTGGCACCGCAGCGGCTGGCTGATCGCCACCGAGAAGCGCCTGGACATCCAGCCGCCGCAGCCGCTGCTGCAGGAACTGCACGACAAGTACAAGCAGGGCAGCTGAGCCTCGCGCCCGCCCGTGTTGGAAAAGACCGATGAATAGACAAGCAATCAAGTGGGGCGCCGCGCTGGCGCTGGCGGCCCTGGCGACGGCGGCGCACGCCGACGCCACCCTGGACCGCGTCAAGCAGCGCGGCAAGCTGGTGGTGGGCGTGGACGGCGCCAGCCCGCCGTTCGGCCTGCTCGATCCGGCCACCGGCAAGGTGGGCGGCTTCCAGACCGAGCTGGGCGGCGATATCGCCCGGCGCCTGGGCGTGACGCTGGAGACGGTGCCGGTGACGGCCGCGACCCGCGTGCAGTTCCTGCAGGCCGGCAAGGTCGATCTGCTGATCGCCAACATCCAGTGGACCCAGGAACGCAGCGAGATCCTGAGCTACGCGCCGACGCCCTACAACCTGGTCGGCGGCGCGGCCATGGTGTCCAAGCGCAGCGGCATCAAGCGCTGGGAGGACCTGAAGGGCAGGGTGGCCTGCGTGTCGCAAGGCAGCAATTTCGCCAAGCCGCTGCAGGACACCTACGGCGCGGTGGTCAAGGGCCTGCGCAATATCCCGGAATCGCTGCTGGCGCTCAAGGGCGGCAGCTGCGACGCCTCGGTGCACATCCAGCCGGCGCTGTACGAGACGCTGCACGGGCCCAATGGCAAGGAATGGGAAGGCTTCGAGCTGGCCACCCCGGACCAGTTGATCCCGTCGCCCACGGTGATCTGGACCCGTCGCAACGAGGCCGATACGCGCGCCTTCGTCGATGGTGTGATCCGCGACTGGCACAAGTCCGGCCTGTTGGTGAAAGAGGCCGACAGGTTCGGCGTGCCGGCCGATTACCTGCGGCAGGCCAACGCCGACGCGCAGGCGGGCAAGTTCGATAGCGCGCCGCCCGAGGCCCAGGCCAAGCCATGACGACGGCCGCCGAGGACACGCTGCTGGCCGCGCTGCGCGCGCGGCTGGGCGCGGACTGGGTCGCGACCGGCGCGGACGCGGCGCCGTTCCTGACCGACCAGCGCCGCGTGCTGCACGGACAGGCGTTGGCGGTGGCGCGTCCGGCCGACGCCGAGGGCGTGGCGGCGGTATTGCGCCTGTGCCGCGCCGCGCGGGTGCCGGTGGTGCCGCAGGGCGGCAATACCGGGCTGATGGGCGGCGCCACGCCGGACGCCAGCGGCCAGGCCGTGGTGCTGTCGCTGGGCCGCCTGAACCGGGTGCTGGGCATCGATACCGACAACGACACCATCACGGTGCAGGCCGGCTGTGTGCTGGCGCAGGTGCAGGAGGCCGCCAGCCAGGCCGGCCGCCTGTTCCCGCTGAGCCTGGGGTCCGAAGGCAGCTGCACCATTGGCGGCAATCTCGCCACCAACGCCGGCGGCACGCAGGTGCTGCGCTACGGCAATGCGCGCGAGCTGACGCTGGGGCTGGAGGTGGTGACGGCCGAAGGCGAAGTCTGGAACGGCCTGCGCGGCCTGCGCAAGGACAACACCGGCTATTCGCTGCGCGACCTGTACATCGGCAGCGAGGGCACGCTCGGCGTGATCACCGCGGCCACGCTCAAGCTGTATCCCAAGCCGGCCGAGCAGGGCAGCGCCCTGGCAGGGCTGCCGTCGATCGAGGCGGCGCTGGCGTTCCTGTCGCTGGCGCGGCGACGCCTGGGCGCGCAGCTGACGGCGTTTGAACTGATCGGCCGGCCGGTGCTGGAATTGGTGGCGCGCCACGTGCCGGACCAGCCGCAGCCGCTGCCGGCGCTGGCGCAACCCTGGTACGCCTTGCTGGAGGTCTCCGCCAACGAGGCCGGCGCGGCGGACGCCTTGCAGCGCCTGGCCGAGGCGGCGCTGGGCGAGGGCTTGCTGGAGGACGCGGCCATCGCCCATAGCCTGCAGCAGGCCGCCGCGTTCTGGCGGCTGCGCGACGAGGCCATCGGCCTGGCGCAGGCGCGCGACGGCGGCAACGTCAAGCACGACATCTCGGTGCCGGTCTCGCGGATTCCGGCCTTCCTGCAGGGCGCCGCGCAAGCGCTGCGCGCGCTCGACCCGGGCCTGCGGCCGATGGCGTTCGGCCATCTGGGCGACGGCAACCTGCATTACAACGTGTCGCACGACCCCGCCGGCCCGGTGGCGCGCCTGTTCGCCAACGAGGCCCGCATCCATGACCTGGTGCACGCCCAGGCCCATGCGCAGGGCGGCTCGATCAGCGCCGAGCACGGCATCGGCCAGGTCAAGCGCGACGCCTTGCCCCATTTCAAGAGCCCGCTGGAACTGGCGCTGATGCGCCGCGTCAAGCAGGCGCTCGATCCCCTGAACCTGATGAATCCCGGAAAGGTCCTGTCATGACTGAATCCCTGTTTCCCGGCGTGTTCTCGCGCCGCGCCCGCGGCGTCGAACTGTCGCCCATCGCCGCGGCCGGCGCGCGCGCCGCGCGGCTGGCGGCCGAGGGCCGCTCGATCGTGGTGTTGACCTCGGGCGAGCCCGACTTCGACACGCCCCAGGCCATCAAGGACGCCGCCGCGCTGGCGCTGGCGCAAGGCCAGACCAAGTACACGCCGACCGCCGGCACCGCCGCGCTGCGGCGCGCCGTGGCCGATGGCTATCGCCAGCGCCACGGCCTGCCCACCGAGGCGGCCCACGTCATCATCTCCAACGGCGGCAAGCAGGTGATCTACCTGGCCCTGGCCGCCACGCTGGACGAGGGCGACGAGGTGATCGTGCCGACGCCGTACTGGCCCACCTTCCTCGACTCGGTGCGGGTCAACGGCGGCACGCCGGTGCTGGCGCCGACGGCCGAGGCCGATGGCTTCAAGCTCACGCCGCAGGGCTTGCGCCAGGCGCTGACGCCGCGCACCAAGTGGCTGATCCTGAATTCCCCCGGCAATCCGTCGGGCGCGGTCTACAGCGAGGCCGAGCTGGCGGCGCTGGCGGCGGTGCTGCGCGAGCACCCGTCGGTGCTGGTGCTGTGGGACGAGATGTACGAGCAGATCTGGTTCGACGAGCCGCCCGCGCACCTGCTGCGCGTCGCGCCGGACCTGGCCGGACGCACGCTGGCGGTCAACGGCGTGTCCAAGGCCTATGCCATGACCGGCTGGCGCATCGGCTGGGGCGTGGGCCCGGCGGCGCTGATCGGCGTGCTGGAGGCGGTGCAGTCGCAGGTGTCGTCGGGCCCCAGTTCGCTGGGCCAGGCCGCCGCGCTGGTGGCGCTGCAGGGCGTGGCCGACGACTTCGTCGAGAACGCGCGGCTGGCCTATGCGCGCCGGGCGCGGCTGATCGTCGACGGCCTGGGCGCGGTGCCGGGCCTGCGCGTGGCGGCGCCGCGCGGCTCGTTCTTCGCCTGGATCGGGGTGGCCGGCCTGATCGGCCAGGTCCGACCCGACGGCGGCGTCATCGCCGACGATGGCGACGTGGTCGACTGGCTGCTCGAAGCCGAAGGGGTGGCGGTGGTGCGCGGCGCGGCCTACGGCCTGTCGCCGTACCTGCGGCTGTCGTTCGCCGCGTCGGACGCCAAGCTGGCCGAAGCCGTGACGCGCATCGGCCGCGCCGTGGCGGCGCTGCGGCCGGCGGCGCTGGAGGCGGCCGCATGATCGAACAGGCATTGCAGGCCTGGGTCCATTTCTTCAAGCCCCTGGGCCTGAATTACGGCTTCGTGCTGGATCCGGGCGAGCTGTCCGCCTTCGGCCACGGCCTGCTGGTGACGCTGCAACTGTGCGCCTGGACCATCCCCGTCAGCCTGCTGTTCGGCGTGCTGATCGCGGCCGGGCTCACCAGCGGTCGCGGCTGGCTGGCGCGGCCGCTGCAGGCCTTCGTCGAACTGACCCGCAACACGCCGACGCTGGTGCAGCTGTATTGCGCCTTCCTGGTGCTGAACATGCTGATCACGCAGAAGCTGGGCGGCGGCAGCCCGATCACGCCGTTCATGTGGGTGGTGATCGTGGTGGCGCTGCACAAGGGCGTGTTCCACGCCGAGGCGCTGCGCGCCGGTATCGAGGCGGTGCCGGCGGTGACGCTGGAGGCCGCGCGCTCGCTGGCCTTCTCGCGCCGCCAGATCCTGACGCAGGTGCAACTGCCGCTGGCGCTGCGCTTCGCGCTGCCGGCGCTGGTCAACAACCTGGTGGATCTGGTGAAGATGACCGCGATCGCCTCGGCCATCGCGGTGGGGGATGTGACCTACGAGTCCATCATGATCTGGTCGCACCGCGACAACGTGCTGGAACTGTTGCTGCTGATCCTGCTGTATTTCGGCCTGCTGACCTGGCTGGTGAGCGTGGGCGGACGCTGGCTGGAAGCGCGCTTGAGGATGCCCGGCTATGGCCAATGAACTGGTATTGAATGGCGCTGCCGCGCATCGCGCGGGCGGCGGCTGGCGGGCGCTGCTGCGCGATCCGTGGGTGCTGCTGCTGCTGGCGCTGGTCGCGCTGGGCGTCGCGTGGGCCCTGACCG
>ERZ1739169.49-NODE-49-length-39995-cov-16.891888_pt1 | contig 39995 bp, 38 predicted proteins | sample MGYA00581756_ERZ1739169 | MGnify/ENA primary metagenome ERZ1739169 (study PRJEB40789, sample SAMEA7425667) | Salamandra salamandra | biome: salamander skin | place: Germany | collected 2020-03 | study: cvxcv | reverse complement strand
CGCCGTCCGCCGCCGTCGTCGCGGCGGTCCTGCTGGCGCTGGTGGCCGCGGCCGCCACGGCCGGCTGGCTGTATCCGGGCGACCCGCTGGAAATGGTCGGCGCGCCCTTCACCTGGCCCGGGACCGACGCGGCGTTTCCGGCCGGCACCGACCTGATGGGCCGCGACATCCTGGCCGGCCTGTTCCACGGCGCCCGCGTCTCGCTGCTGGTGGGCGGCGCCTCGGCCGCCATCGCGCTGGCGCTGGGGCTGCTGGTGGGCGCCATCGCCGGCTACGCCGGGCCGCGCGTGGACGCGGCGCTGATGCGCCTGACCGAACTGTTCCAGACGGTGCCCTCGTTCCTGCTGGCGATCGTGCTGGTGGCGATCCTGGGGCCGTCGCTGTCGACCATCATCTTCGCGCTGGGCGTGACCTCCTGGACCGGCATCGCGCGCCTGACGCGCGGCGAGTTCATCACCCTGCGCGAGCGCGAATTCGTGCGCGCCGCGCAGGCGCTGGGCGCCGGCCACGCCCGCATCATCTTCCGCGAGATCCTGCCCAACGCGCTGCCGCCCATCATCGTCACCACCGCGGTGCTGGTGGCCAACGCCATCCTGTCCGAGGCCGGCCTGTCGTTCCTGGGCCTGGGCGACCCCAACGTGGTCAGCTGGGGCAGCATGGTCGGCGCCGGCCGCGAAGCGCTGCGCACCGCCTGGTACATGACCGCCCTGCCGGGCCTGACCATCATGGCGGCCGTGCTGGCCCTGAACCTGCTGAGCGACGCCATCAACGACGCGCTCAATCCCAAGCTGCGGCGGCGCGCCGCCGTAGCGCCCGCCGCCCCGCTACCGACCGCCTCCCCATGAGCACACTGATCGACATCCAAGGGCTGAACGTGGCCTTCCCCGGCCACCAGGCCGTCAGCGGGCTGGACCTGCGCATCGCCGCCGGCGAGACCCTGGCGCTGGTGGGCGAATCCGGTTGCGGCAAGTCCTCCACCGCGCTGGCGCTGCTCGGCCTGCTGCCGCGCCACGCCCGCGCCAGCGGCCGCATCCTGTTCGAGGGCCGCGACCTGCTGGCGCTGCCCGAACGCCAGCGCTGCGCCCTGCGCGGCGACCGCATCGCCATGATCTTCCAGGAGCCGATGACCAGCCTGAACCCGGTGCTGACGCTGGGCCAGCAGATCGGCGAGGCCCTGCGGCTGCATCGCGGCGCCTCGGCCCGGGCCGCGCGGCAACGCGCGATCGAACTGCTGGACCTGGTGCGCGTGCCCGAACCGCAGCGCCGCGTCGACGACTATCCGCACCTGCTATCGGGCGGTCAGCGCCAGCGCGCCATGATCGCCGCCGCCATCGCCTGCGAGCCCGCGCTGCTGGTGGCCGACGAGCCCACCACCGCGCTCGACGTGACGGTGCAGGCGCAGATCCTGCGGCTGCTGGACGACCTGCGCTCGGCGCTGGGCATGGGCCTGCTGCTGATCACCCATGACCTGGCGGTGGTCGGCGACTGGGCCGACCGCGTCGCGGTCATGGTGAACGGCGAGAAGGTCGAGGAAGGCGCCGCCGCCACGCTACTGTCGCGGCCGCGCCATCCCTACACCCAGGGCCTGCTGGGCGCCTCGCTGCGCCTGGACGACGCCACCCACTACCGCCAGCGGCGCCTGCCGGAGATCCGCACCCGGCTGGACCCGGCCTCGGGACGGCCGGTCTTCGGCCTAGTGACGCCGCCGCGCCTGACCGCCGCCAACGATGCGGCGGCGGGCGACCCCCACCCCCTGCCCCTGATGCAGGTGCGCGACCTGCGGGTCGACTACGCCACCCGCCAGGGCGCCAAGCGCGCCGTGGACGGCGTGTCGTTCGAGATCGCGCCCGGCGAGACGCTGGGCCTGGTGGGCGAATCCGGCTGCGGCAAGTCGACCCTGTCGCGCACCCTGGTGCGGCTGCTGGCGCCCGCCGCCGGGCAGATCCTGCTGCGCGGGCAGGACACCGCGCGCCTGGACCGGCGCGGCCTGGCGGCCTACCGCCAAAGCGTGCAGATGATCTTCCAGGACCCCTACGCCTCGCTCAACCCGCGCCACACGGTCGGCGACATCCTGGAGTCGGCGCTGCGCATCCACCACGTCACCGACCGCCAGGAACGGCGCCGCCGCATCGCCCACATGCTGGACGCGGTCGGCCTGCCGCACGCCGCACTGGCGCGCTACCCCAGCGAATTCTCGGGCGGCCAGCGCCAGCGCATCGGCATCGCCCGCGCCCTGGTGCTGCGGCCGTCGCTGGTGATCTGCGACGAACCGGTATCGGCGCTGGACGTCTCGGTGCAGGCGCAGATCCTGAACCTGCTGGTCGACCTGAAGGCCGAGTTCAACCTGTCGTACCTGTTCATCTCGCACGACCTGTCGGTGGTGCACTATCTGGCCGACCGGGTGCTGGTGATGCACGCCGGCCGCATCGTCGAGGAAGGCCCCAACGCCACCCTGTGGCGCGAGGCCCGTCACCCCTACACGCGCAGCCTGATCGAGGCGCTGCCGCGCGGCCTGGACGGGGAAGGGGAAACCCTGCGTCGCCGCGCCTGACAGGGCGGGGCGCGGCGCTCATCCGAATGCGGTACTGGATTGCGGGCAGGGGCGGGCCTATACTGGATTGGCCCTTGCTGGACGTTCCTTTTCTCAAAGGAGACGCAACATGTACAGGCATCTGCTCATCGCCGTGGACGGCTCCCTGCTGTCCGAGTCGGCGTTCAAGAAGGCGCTCGTTTTCGCCAAGGAAATGAACGCCTCCATCACCCTGTTGCGCGCCATCCCGGAAGATCACCTGACGGTCTACCAGGCCGAGATGCTGGGCGCGCACCAGGCCCAGCACACCGACCAGGCCCGCAAGAACGCCAGCGCCTATCTCGACGGGCTGGAGACCGAGGCGCGCCACGCGCTGGTGCCGTGCGAGACCGCCGTCGCCGTCAACGACCATCCACACGAGGCCATCGTCGACACCGCGCAGCAGCGCGGCTGCGACCTGATCGTGATGGGATCGCATGGCCGCCACGGCATGACCGGCTTCCTGCTCGGCAGCGAGACCCAGCGCGTGCTGGCGCGCACCAAGCTGCCGGTGCTGGTGTTCCGCTAGGCGGGCGTCGCCGGTGGTGTCGCCCTATGGCATCGCCGCCGCGGCCGGCGCGTGCTGGAAGGTGAAGCTGTCGGCGTAGACGTGATCGAGGCTGGCCCCGCGCCCCGCCAGCAGCGCGGTCGCCTCGCTGATCATCGCCGGCGCGCCGCACAGGTAGATGGCGTGCTCGGACAGGTCGCCGTGGTCCGCCAGCACCGCCTGTTGCACATGGCCGCGCCGCCCCTGCCAATCGGCGCCGGCGCGCGACAGCACCGGCACGAAATTGAACTCGTAGAGGCGCCCGGCCCAGCCCGCGATCTGGTCGCGCAGGTACAGGTCGGCCTCGGTCCGCATGCCCCAGTAGAGCGTCACCGGCGGGCAATCGTCGCTGTCCAGCAGCGATTCCAGGATGGCCTTGATCGGCGCGATGCCGGTGCCGGTCGCCATCATGATCATCGGCCGCCAATCTTCCTCGTGGTAGCTGAACACCCCCAGCGGCGCCTCGATCTCGAGCGCCGCGCCCGGCCGCGCCTGGCCCAGCCACTGGTCGGTGTAGCGGCCGCCCGGAATGCGGCGCACGTGGAAATCCACCAGGTTGCCGGCGGGCGCCGAGGCCATCGAAAAACTGCGGGTGGCGCCGTCCGGCAGCACCACGTTCATGTACTGCCCGGGCGCGTAGTCCAGCGGCGCATCCGGCGGCAGCGCCAGCGTCAGGTGGATGACGTCGTCGCACAGCGACGCGATGCGGTGCACGGTGGCATCCAGCCGGCGCGGCTCGGCGAATTGGCGCCGGTTGGCGACGCTGATGCACAGGTCGCCGCGGGGCCGCGCCTGGCAGGCCAGGGCATAGCCCTGGGCCGCCTCTTCCGGCGTCAGCGCCATCGGGAACTCCTCGTAATCGACCGCCCCTTCGGCCAGCTTGATGCGGCAGGTGCCGCAGCCGCCGAAGGTGCATTCATGCGGCAGCCGGACCGCGGCGCGCTCGGCCGCCGCCAGCACGGATTCGCCGGGCTCGGCCTCGAAGGTCTGTCCGGTCTCGAGCAGATGAATGCGATGTGCCATGGAATTCCCCGCCTGCCGGCGCTTATTTCTTGATGTCCGCCTGCACCAGCACCTTCAGGCCGCGCGGCTCCAGCATTTCGGCCAGCGCCGTCAGCGCCGCCAGGCCCGCCTGGGTGTCCTGTTCGCCGTTGCCGCCGCTCAGGCCCACGCCGCCGATGACCTCGTCGTTGACCACGATGGGAAAGCCGCCCACGAACGCCGCGAACTTGCCCTCGAAGCTCCACTGGATGCCGAAGGCCTCGTTGCCGGGCAGCGCCGGCCCGTTTGGCGGCGTGGTGAACAGGTGCGTCGAACGCTTGTGGCCGGCGGCGGTGAAGGCCTTGTTCCAGGCGATCTGCGGGCCGGTGATGCGGGCGCCGTCCATGCGCTCCAGCGCGATCGGGTAGCCGCCGTCATCGACGATGCACACCGATTCCAGCACGCCGATCTGTTCCGATCGGGCGATGGCCGCGCGCACCATGGCGCGCGCTTCTTCCAGTTCCAGGCGATAGATCTGCTTCATGTCTGTTCTCCAAAGGGCCGTCAGCCGGCGCGGTAGACGGTCTTGATCTGGGTGTAGAACTCCAGCCCGACCCGGCCCGATTCGCGGAAGGTCGAGGTGCTGGAGCTTTTCAGGCCGCCGAACGGCGCGTTGATGAGATTGCCGGTGGTGGTGCGGTTGATCTTGACGGTGCCGGCCTGGATGTCGCGCGCGAAGCGATGGGCGTAGCGCGCGTCGCGGGTGGCGATGGCGGCGGCCAGGCCGTACTCGGTGTCGTTGGCGCAGGCGATGGCCTCGTCGTAGCCGTCCACCGCGATCAGCGCCAGCACCGGGCCGAAGATTTCCTCGCGCGCGATGCGCATCTGCTGCGTCACGTCGGTGAACAGGGCCGGGGTCACGTAATAGCCGCGCTCGAAGCCCGGACCGTCCAGGCGCTCGCCGCCGATCAGATGGGTGGCTTCCTGCTTGCCCAGCGCGATGTAGCTCAGCACCGTGTCGAGCTGCTTGCGGGTGGCCAGCGGCCCCAGGTCGAAATTGCCCTCCAGGCCGTTGCCGATGGTCAGCTTGGCCATGCGCGCCAGCAGCTTCTCGGTGAACGCCGGCAGCACCTTGCGATCGACCAGCAGCCGGCTGGTGCCGGTGCAGGCCTGGCCGCTGAGCGAGAACCCGCCCTTGACCGCCAGGTCCACCGCGCGATCCAGGTCGGCGTCGGCCAGCACGATCAGCGGGTTCTTGCCGCCCAGCTCCATCTGCGTGCGCGTGGTCAGGCCGGCGCCGCGGTGGATCTGCTCGCCGGCGGAGGTCGAGCCGGTGAAGGAAATGGCGCGCACCGCCGGCGCGGTGGTGATGGCCTGCCCCACCTTCGAGGCCGGCCCCGTCACGAAATTCAGCACGCCCGGCGGCAACCCCGCCTCGATCAGCGCCTGCGCCAGGCGGTAGCCGGACAGCGGCGCGTCCGACGACGGCTTGAACACCACGGTATTGCCGGTGATCAGCGCCGGCGCGATCTTGCGCGCCGGAATCGAGATCGGGAAGTTCCACGGCGAGATCACCGTCACCACGCCCAGCGGCTCGCGCTGGCTGTAGACCACCATGTCCGGATCGTCGTTGACGAAGGTCTCGCCGGTGAACGACTGCCCTTCCACCGCATAGAACCGCAGGGTCTGGGCCGAGCGCAGCACTTCGTCTCGCGCCAGCGCCAGGCCCTTGCCTTCCTCGCGGGTCAGTTCGCGCGCGACGCTGTCGGCGCGGTCCTCCAGCAGTTGGGCAGCGCGGAACAGGATGGCGGCGCGCTTGGAGATCGGCGTGTCGCGCCAGGCGGGAAAGGCGGCGGCCGCCGCCGCCACGGCGCGGGCGCCATCGGTGGCGTCCGATTGCTGGAACCGCCCCACCACGTCGGCGCTGTCGGCCGGGTTCAGGTTCGGCGCCGTCGCGCCCGAGGCGCAGGCGACCCATTCGCCGCCGATGTGATTCAGAAATGCCTGCTGCGAAAGCTCGTCCACGGAAGTCCTTCCTTTGCCGGGCTGGCCGGAATGCCCGGAAATTGGCCGTCTGAGGTAATTTCTGAACATTGTATACTTTAATCTAAATGGTTCGATCCGCGTAAACCCGAACCGGCGTCAATGCCAGATCAGCACGGCGCAGATCGTCGACACGAACAGCGCCAGCAGCACGGGCAGCAGCAGCGCCCGCACCAGCGACAGCACGTGGACCCGCGCAAACCCCGCCACGGCGATCAATGACGACCAGGCGATCAGGGTGCCGCCGCCGGTCCACACCGCGCCCATCTGGCCCACCGCCGCCAGCGTGGCCGGGTCCACGCCCACCACCGGGCCCAGCGCGCCCGAGAGCGTGCCCGTCAGCGGCAGGCCGGCGAAACCCGAGCCGTCGATGCCGGTGATCATCCCCACCAGCAGCACGCCGAACGCCACCAGGAAGTGGTTCTCGGGAATCAGGTGCTGGCCCGCCGAGATCACTTCGAACAGCAGCCCCGGGGCCTGCGCCTGCGGCATGCCCAGGATCTGCGCGGCGGTCTCGTTGGCGCCGACGAAGAAGAAGCCGGCGATCGGCAGCACCGAGCCCATCGCCTTGAAGGCGAACACGAAGCCGTCGGTGACGTGCTCGGGGCAGACGTCCAGCATCTTGCGCGGCCCTTCGGCGGCCAGCGTCACCAGCATCATCACCACGAACGCCACGCCGCCCACCAGGGCCGCCGCGTCGCCGCCGCGCAGCGCCGGCAGCGACGGGAACAGCCGCGGCAGCACCATCACCGCGATCACGCCCAGGAAGGCCAGCGGCGTCACCACCGCGAACACGCGCGACCAGCGCACCCGGCGCCGTTCCTCGTCGTCCAGCCCCGGCCCGCGCGGCAGCGCCGGGTTGGCGCCCATGGTGCCGCGCGCCAGCTCGGCCTTGTCGAACGAGCCGGACTGCTCGATCTCGGCCAGGCTGCCGTCCTGGGCGCGCGCCTGCCAGGCCGACAACAGGCCCGGGTCGGCCGGCACGATGTGCTTGCGCACCAGCAGGTAGGCGACGGTCAGCGCCACCGCGCCGGTGATCAGCGACAGCACCAGCGCGCGGTCCGCCACCACCGCGGCGCTGACCGCCGCGCCGGCGGCCTTGGCGCTGATGCCCGGCGCCACGCCGATCACGTAGTCGGACGACAGCGCCATGCCCTGCCCGGCGATGGCGATGGCCATGGCGCCCGCCAGCGGCGGCAGCCCGGCCGCGATGGCCGCCGGCAGCAGGATCGCGGACACCAGCGGCACCGCCGGCGTCGGCCAGAAGAACAGCGAGATCACATAGGTACAGAGGGCGATGATGACGAACGACGAATGGCCGCCGCGCATCACTCGCCGGAACGGCTGCACCATGCGCACGTCCGCCTGCAGCGTCTTGAGCGCGTTGAGCAGGGCGGTCATGAAGGTGATGACCAGGAAAATGTTGAAAAGCTCTTTGGCGGCCACGAAGCTGGCCGAGAAGATGCCGATCAGCGCGCTGATCGGGTTGCCGGTGATGGCCAGCACCACCAGAAAAGTGCCGATGACCGACGGCACCACCACGTTGGCCCGCAGGACCATCGTCAGGATGATGGCGGCGACGCTGGCCAGGTACATCCAGTGAGCGGCGTTGAGGACGACGTCCGATTGCATGCGCTATTCCCCTTGTGACGTGGCTGTTGAGATCGCCACTTCGGTATACTATATTTCGTTATGCGCCATACCAACCGAAATATGCGCCGCCTAGGGAAACCGATAATTCTGAAATTTCCATGAATATCCCAGGAAAATCAGTGCATTAAGTTGGGGCGCAAGCCCAATCTTGGTGCACGACCGGTTTTCAGTCAGACTACCGTATACATAAAAGAGACTTCTGACATGCCCGTCGCCCTTCCCGATCTCTGGCATTACGCGGCCATGGCCGCGGTCGTCTTCGGCGCCGCGCTGGCGCAGGGCGTGGGCGGCATCGGCTTCGCCATGTTCGCCGCGCCGGTGGCGGCGCTGTGCTTCCCGCAGCTCGCCCCCGGCCCGCTGCTGACGCTGGGCGGCTTCATCTCGCTGCTGACCGCGCTGCGCGAACGCGGCGCGATCGACTGGCCGGCGGTCGGCTATGCCCTGACCGGGCGCGCCGCCGGCACCTTGATCGCCATCTACGCCATGGCGCGCTTCGCGCCGCAGGCGCTGGGCCTGCTGTTCGCCGCCATGATCCTGGCGGCGGTCGTCCTCAGCGCCGCCGGCCTGCGCTTTGCCGCCACCCCGGGCCGGGTCTCGGGCGCTGGCGTGGCCTCGGGCATCATGGGCACCATGACCTCGGTCGGCGCCCCGCCGATCGCCCTGGTGCTGCAGCACGCCGAGCCGCCGCGGCTGCGCGCCACGCTGGGCATGGTGCTGTTCCTGGGGTCGATCTTCTCGCTGGCGATGCTGGCGCTGGCCGACCGCTACACCGGTTACCACGCCGCGCTGGCGCTCAGCCTGGCGCCGTTCCTGCTGGCCGGCTTCGCCGTTTCCGGCCGGCTGCGCTCGCGGCTGCCGCCGCGCGCGGTGCGCGCCGTGCTGCTGGTCGCCTGCGCCCTCGGCGCGCTGGGCGTGATCGCCAAGGCCCTGTGGGCCGGCTGACGCCGCCCGCCGACGCCGTGGGCGCCCCGCCCGGTAATACAATGAAGACTGTATCCATTCCGCCAGACCTGCTCGCCATGACCACTTCGCCCGTCAGCTCGCAAGCCGTAGACACGCAGCAATCTGCTCCGCTGAAGATCGGCGAGCAGCATCCGCAGTTGTTCGCGGTCATCCGCGACAAGCTGCGCGAGCGCATCCTCAGCGGCGAATTCACGCCCGGCGACCGCCTGGTCGAGGGCCGTCTGTCGGAAGAAATGGGCGTGTCGCGCATCCCGGTGCGCGAAGCGCTGCGGGCGCTGGCCGCCGAAGGGCTGGTCACCATCGAACCGCGCCGCGGCGCGTCGGTGTCGGTGCTGTCGGACGCGGTGGCCTACGACATGGTGGAAGTGCGCGCCACGCTGGAAGGCCTGAACGCCAAGCTGGCCGCGCAGCGCCGCGACGACAAGACCGTCGAACGCCTGCAGGCGTTCCTGCGCGAAGGCACCGAGGCCGCGCGCAGCGAGCAGCTGGACAAGTTCCTGGCGCTGAATTCGCAGTTCCACGAAATGCTGGCCACCATCGGCGGCAACGTGGTGCTGACCGACCTGATGCGTTCGCTGCGCGACCGCACCGCGCTCTTGTTCGCCCCCAGCAACATGCACCGCGCCAAGCAGAACTGGGACGAACACTCGCAGATCCTGAACGCCGTCATCGCCGGCAACGGCGACCTGGCCGCGCTGCTGGCCAGCCAGCACGTGCACAACGCCGCCAAGGCCTACACCGAGACGCGCCAGGCGCACTCGTCGGCCGCCTGAGCGCGGCCGCGGCCATCAGGCGCGGCCGTCGCGGCGCCGTGACGATGACCGCGCGGCGCTCATGACGCGGCCGGCTGCGCCTCAGCGTCCGTCACCACGCCCTTGCCGTCGCGCACCACCCAGGACACGGCCACGTCGCCCAGCACGAAGGTCTGGCAGGCCATGCGATAGCCGGCCTCGAAGTCTTCGGGCCGCAGGTGCTTGCGTTCCTTGGGCTTGATGGCGTCGGTGTTTTCCAGCCCCTGCTCGATGCGGCACTTGCAGGTGCCGCACAGGCCGCCGCCGCACTTGAACGGAATGCCGCCCTTTTCCTTCAGCGACACCCGCAGCAGATTGCTGTTCTCCGGGGCCTGGGCCACCTTGCCGCCATTCGATAGAAACGTGATCTTGACCATGCTGCTCATTGCTCCGCGGCGACGCGGTCGGGATGCCGCGTCAGGGTGGTATCGATGCTGCCGAAGCGGGTCAGGTGGATAAGCTCCTGGCGCGCGGCCTCCAGCGAACCGAAGGCCTCCAGGAACTTGGACGGCACCCGGTTCACCACATAGGGCGGCGTTTCCTCGGTGACCACCAGTCGGCTCGGTCCGCGCAGCCGCGCGATGCTGAAGACGGCGCGCAGGCGGCCATCGCAGGCGTAGTCGTAGGTCTCGACGATCTCGGCCAGCGCGTCCGCCTCGGTGCGGTATACGCCAGGCTTGGACGTCAGGATCACGAACACGGCGTCATTCGCGTCGCGGGTCATGCGCGGTTCCTTTGCAGATTGCGTTCGGGAAGGGCCTGGCGGCTAGCGCTGCTCGGCGGCGGCAACGACCTCGCGCGGCGCCGCCGCCTCGACGTCCTGCGCCAGTTCGATATCGTGGTCGAGCCACAGCTGGCAGGCCAGTCGGTAACCCGCGTCGATGCGCTCGCCCAGCTGCTTCTTTTCCTTCCAGTTCACCGGCGGCAGGTGTTCCGCCCCCGACAGCACGCGGCAGGCGCATTTGGCGCACTTGCCCATGCCGCATTCGTAACGCAGGTGCGGAAAGGGAAACTGCCGGATGCCGGCGCGCACCACCAGGTTGGCGTTGTCCGGCACCACCCCGGTATGGGTCTGGCCGTCTTTGTGGAATACGACGGTAGGCATGGATCAGGTATCCGTTGGCGCCCGCCGCGGTCCGCGCGGACGGCGCGGGCGGCGGCGGCGGGCAGGGAACTCAGGCGGCCAGGCCCAGCTCGGGCAGCGCGATTTCCTGCTGCACGTAGTCGGTATAGAGCGCGGTGGTGTACAGCAGCCGCATCTGCGCGCCGATCTCGCAGATCTTCAGGCAGCGCTGCTGCAGCTCCACCGTGTTGGCGTGCTCCAGCACGATCTGGTAGCCGCGCTCGCCATGGATCTCGTCGGACACGATGTGCAGGTCGAAGAACTCGACTTCCTCATCGGTGAAGCCATATTTCTCGCGCAGGGTCGGCGTCTGCTTGCGGTAGATCGACGGCACCTGCGATTCCAGGCCCACCACCAGGCCGGCCACGGCCACGATCGGGTCTTCGCGCATCGCCACGGCGTAGCACCAGCTTTGCAGCGCCCGCGTCGTGGGCGACATGTTGTCCGGATTGGTGACCCGTTCGCGGGTGGTGCCGCAGGCCTCGGCGAAGCGGATCAGCAGATCGGTATGGCGGTCGCCGCCGATTTCCTCTTCATACATGTTGGCCAGCAGGAAATCCTTGGCCTCGGTGTAGGTGTCGGGCGTGCGGGCGTACAGGTAGCCCAGGTAGTCGGCGAACGGGCCGACGTAGTGGTAGTGGTTCTCGGCCCAGCGCGACAGGTGTTCGCGGCTGAGCTTGCCTTCGGCCCAGGCGATCGAAAACGGCGAGGCGTTGGCGCTCTTGCCCTTGATTGCGTTTTCCAACGCGGTACGGAATTCATCTCGGTTCATCAGTTCAGCCATGACGCGCTCCAGGTCTGGTGAGGGAGGGGCGGCCGAAGTCTTCGACCGATGATGAACATTGTATACCGTCTACCTTTTTGATCGACTAGGGTATTCCCGCTGCGGATCGCTCATAAAAGGGACGGTCCCTCTGATATCAAGGACTTGGCGTGGGCAACCGGGGTTGGCGGCATGGGCGGCCGACTGGTACAATGAATACACTTTCAATGCAATACGGAAATACCATGACCACCCGCCATCCCCTGGGAGACGCCCCCATCGGCCAGCAGCTGCTGGCTCACTACGCCGGCCGCGATGCCGTGCGCCATGCCACGCCCTTGTTCCCCTCGTCGTGGTCGGAATGCCTGGCGCCGTTCCGCAACGCCCGGCTGCGGCCGCAAGCCGCGCCGTCGGTCCAGGCCGACAAGCGCACGCCAGCCATCCAGGCGGGCTGACGCCGGTCGCCCTCCATCAGGACGGGCGCGATCCATCCGGGGCGCCTTGCGCGCGCCCGGCCAGCCCCGATGGCCTAGGTCCCGGCGGCCTGGGAGCCGACCGGTTGACGGCCCGAGCGCCACCGACGCCGCGCCCCGGCCAGCAGCAGCACCAGGAAGAACCCCAGCGTGTAGGCCAGCACGTCCCACCAGTCCGGCACGCTGCCCAGCAGGATGCGCAGCACCGGCTGTTCCAGGCGCCAACCGAACAGCCGCGCCAGGTACTGGCCGAACTCGACCGCGTAGCCGGTCAGCAGCGCCGCGACCGCCAGCGGCAGCACGCCCGCGCGGATGAAGCTGCGATACACCAGATAGGCCCAGCCCACCGCCAGCACATCGCCCACGAACCCGCGCAACAGCGGGTAGGGCTTGCCCAGGGTGGCGATCAGCACCTCCACCACGGTCACGGCGAGCAGGGCGGCGAACGCCGATCGGTTGAAGGTCAGTCGCATCGGGAGGTCAGGCGCGCTGGGCGCGGAAAACGCGGTTATTGGAACGGCCGACGCAACTGTTAACGCATTTGTCAGGCCGGCGGGCGTAGCCTGATTCGACCACGCCGCAGGCGAGGGTACTAGAAAAACACAAGGAGACATGCATGAGCGCATTCGATACGGATGGGCGCAGGCGCTTCCTGCGCCAGGCCTGTACCCTGGGCGCGACCGGCACGCTGGCCGGCCACGCCCTCACCAGCCTGGCGGCCCCCGCCACCGTCACCCTGCCGTTCGCCAATGGCGAGCGCGACCTGATCGCCTACCCCCAGAAACGCCCCCTGATCCGCCAGACCTCGCGGCCGCCGCAGCTGGAAACGCCGTTCGCGGTGTTCAACGACAGCGTGATCACGCCCAACGACGCCTTTTTCGTGCGCTACCACCTGGGCAACATCCCCACCGCTATCGATGCCACCGCCTACCGGCTGCGCATCGGCGGCTCGGTCGGCACGCCGCTGGAACTGTCGCTGGCGGACCTGAAGCAGCAATTCGGCCAGCCGGTCGAGCTGGTGGCCGTGACGCAGTGCTCCGGCAACAGCCGCGGCTTCTTCGAGCCGCGCGTGGGCGGCGGCCAGCTCGGCAACGGCGCCATGGGCAACGCCCGCTGGCTCGGCATCCCGCTCAAGCGCGTGCTGGAGAAGGCCGGCATCCAGGCCGGCGCGCGCCAGGTCACGTTCCAGGGCCTGGACCGGCCGGTGCTGCAGGGCACGCCCGCCTTCGTCAAGGCGCTGGACGCGGCCCATGCGCTGGACGGCGAGGTGATGCTGGCCTACGCCATGAACGGCGCCGACCTGCCGATGCTCAACGGCTATCCCGTGCGGCTGGTGGTGCCCGGCTATTACGGCACCTACTGGGTCAAGCACCTGGCGGACATCCAGGTGCTGGACAAGGAGTTCGACGGCTTCTGGATGCAGAAGGCCTATCGCCTCCCCGACAACGACTGCGCCTGTACGCCCGCGGGCAAGGCGCCGAACAAGACCCGTCCCATCGGCCGCTACAACGTGCGCAGCTTCATCACCAGCCTGGCCGATGGCGCCCGCGTCGCCAAGGGCGCGCGCGTGCAGGTGCGCGGCATCGCCTTCGACGGCGGCCGCGGCATCCGCGAGGTGCAGTTCTCGGCCGACGACGGCAAGACCTGGCGCGCCGCCACGCTGGGCCAGGACCTGGGACGCTATTCCTTCCGCGAATGGCATGCCGAGTTCACGCCCACCCAGGCCGGCCGCTACGCGCTCAAGGCGCGCGCCACCAACCAGGCCGGCGAGACCCAGCCGCTGGAGCCGCTGTGGAATCCGGCCGGCTACATGCGCAACGTGGTCGAAACCGTGCGCATCGACGCCGCCTGAGCCAGGAGCCCGCCATGATCCCCTTTGCCCGCCTGGTCCTGGCGCTGGCCGCCGCCAGCGCCGCCGCGCCCGCGTTCGCCCTGGACATCCAGCTGCCCCAGGAAACCGCCACGCTGCATCCCGGCACCGGCCCCGGCGCCCAGAGCGCCACCCTGTGCCTGATGTGCCATTCGGTCGATTACCTGTCTTCGCAGCCGCCCATGCCGCTGGGCTTCTGGGATGCCGAGGTCAAGAAGATGGTCGGCACCTATGGCGCGCCGATTCCGGCCGAACAGGTGCCCCTGATCGTCGAGTACCTGAACCAGGCCTACCCCGGCCCGGCCCCGGCCAAGCCCTGAGCGCGTCCCGCGCGCCGCGCGTCTCCGGGGCGCGCGGCGCCTTGCCTTAACCCGGCCTCTCAATAGGCGTACCATTGGACAGCCCCCACCCGCCGTCGCCGGGTGATCACAGAGGCCTCCATGCTCCAGCCCGTCTCGGCCAACAACGATCTTCCCCCCACATCGCCGGGCGCGCCCGCCGCCGCCCCCAAGCCGGTCCTGCGGGTCAGCACGCTATCCCCCTTTGCCTTCCCGGCGTTCCGCATCATCTGGATCGCCAACCTGTTCGCCAACCTGGGCACCTGGGCGCAGTCGGTGGCCGCGGCCTGGGTCATCACCACCGAGCAGAGCAGCCCGCTGATGGTCGCCATGATCCAGGTGGCCGCCGCCTTCCCGCTGGTGGCCCTGTCGATCCTGACCGGCGTGCTGGCCGACAACTATGACCGCCGCAAGGTCATGCTGGTCGGCATGCTGCTGGAGCTGGCCGGCGGCATCTTCATCACCGTGCTGGCCTTCATCGGCCTGCTGCACCCCATCACCCTGATCGTCTCGGTCTTCTGCATCGCCATCGGCAGCGCCATCGTCACCCCCGCGTGGCAGGCGGCGGTGGGCGAACAGGTGCCGCGCGAGCACATCGGCAGCGCCGTGCTGCTCAACAGCGTCAACTACAACGTGGCGCGCGCGGTCGGGCCGGCCATCGGCGGCCTGCTGCTGGGCGCGGCCGGCGCGCCCGTCGTGTTCCTGCTGAACTGCGTCTGCTACGGCGGCCTGATCTGGGCCATCTGGCGCTGGCGCCGCGACGTGGCGCCGCGCCGGCTGCCGCCGGAGCGCCTGCTGGAAGGCGTGGTCGCCGCGCTGCGCTACACCCAGCACTCCACCGTGACGCGGGTGGTGATGCTGCGCGCGTTCGCCTTCGGCCTGTCGGCCAGCGCGCTGTGGGCGCTGCTGCCGCTGCTGGCCTACGACCACGAGGACGGCAACGCGCTGCTGTACGGCTACATGCTGGGCGCGCTCGGCGTCGGCGCCATCCTCGGCAGCGCCGTGGTGCGCCGGTTGCAGGCGGCCTGGGGCGCCAGCGGACTGGTGAGCGTGGCGGCCGGGCTGCTGGCCGCCTGCCTGCTGATCCTGGGGCTGACCAGCACGCTGTGGCTGGCGTTTCCGGCGCTGCTGGTGTCCGGCGCCTGCTGGATCGGCGTGCTGGCCACCTACAACACCACCGTGCAGATGCTGGTGCCCGACTGGGTCAAGGCGCGCTCGCTGGCGCTCTACCAGACGGCGATCTTCGGCGGCCTGGCGGCGGGCTCGTTCATGTGGGGCCACTTCGCCGGCACCATGGGCGTGTCCGGCGCGCTGTCGGCGGCGGGCGTGATGCTGGCCATCACCGTCGCGCTGCTGTACCGCTCGCGGCTGCCGGAGCAGGTCAACACGCAATCGCTGGCGCGCGCCGACACCACCGAGCCGGCGCTCTCGGCCGCCGGCTTCAACACCCAGCACGGCGCGGTGCTGGTGGCGGTGGAATACCTGATCCCCAAGGAAAAGCTGTCGGCCCTGATCGACGCGGCGCGGCCCTTGCGCCTGCTGCGGCTGCGCAATGGCGCGCAGCAATGGCAGCTGTTCCGCGACCTGGAGCGCGAGGGCGTCTGGCGCGAGGTCTTCCTGGTGGAAAGCTGGATGCAGTACCTGCGCATGATCGACCGCATGACGCTGGCCGACAAGATGGTGCTGGACGGCCTGCTGGCGCTGCATGACGGCGACAAGCCGCCGGTGGTGTCGCGCAACGTCAGCTACCTGGCGATGAACGAGGCGCAGGGCTTCTCGCTGCGGCGCGAGCCCGAATCGCTGTAGGGGCGATCCCGGCGCCCGTCCTCAGAACGTGATCGTGACCAGGACCGTGTCGCTGTAGTTGCCCGGCCGCGGCGTGGTCTGCGCCGGCACGCGGCCATAGACCGTGAACTGCTGGTTGGCTCCCGTGCCCGTGCTGTTGAGCGCGGTGCCGCCGGTCACGCCATCGCCCCAGACCGTCGCGTAGTTCGAATCATGGTAGAGCTGATAGCTGACGGTATCCGCGGCGGTCGCGTGCTTCATCTTGCGCGCCAGCACGTTGCCGGCCACCGAGCCGCCGTTGAGCGCCACGGCGAAGGCATTGTTGTTGGTGCACAGCACCGTGATCTGGGCCGTCGCCGTCACGGCCTGCTTGAGCAGCCCCTGCGGCGCGAACGCCATGTTGGTCGTATTGATGGAGCAGTTTTTCTGCACCGTCGCCTGCACCGTCAGCGGCACGTACAACGTCTGGCTGGGCGCGGCGATCGGACAATTCACCAGCAGGCTCGCCAACAGCCCCCAGGAGATGTCGACGCGTATCGTGTTGGTGTAGCTCTCGCTGTACAGCGTGTTGGCGTTGCCGACGGTCGACACGGTGGTCTGGCTGCCCGGCAATTTGGCGTAATAGGCGAACGACGTCGACGCCGACCCTGTCGACAACACCGGCCCGGCCAGCAGCACCGAGGTCGGCGCCGAGGTGGTCGCATTGCCCCAGACCTGGCTGTGGCCGCTGTCGGTGTACAGGTTGTAGTTCATACGATAGGCGCCCGAGCCCAGCGCCCGCGCCGCCGTCGACGGGCTGGTGGTGCCCACCCCGGCGGAAAAGCACAGGCGCGCGCCAAACGCGAGCGCGGTGAAATTGCACGTCACCGCCACGGTGTTGCTGTCGGCGTAGGTATCGGTGGACAGCAGCGGATTGACCGGGCCGAAGTTGGTCGTATTGGTGGTCGCGGCGCCCAGCGAACACGAAGTCGCCTGGGCATCGGCCGACCATCCCGCCCCCAACGCCACCCCCAGCGCGAACAGGATGGACTTCATTGGCCGGGCTCCTTCAACGGCTGGCAAGTGAACGGCCCCAGCGTGGGCAGCGGCCGCGCGGGATCGTGCCGGTACGGGAACTCCACCACGCACGACACGCCGCCGCCCTTGACCCGCAGATGGTTCTCCGCCTGCAGGTCCTCGACAAAGGCGATGCCGTCGTAGCCCACCACCGACTGCTTGCCGCTTTCGATGTGCGCGACCTGCGCGCCCACCGGCACCGCCGCGCCGTCGGGCCGCCGCAGGATGACCGAGGCCGCCGCATAGCGCTGCAGTTCGAACTTGACCAGCACGCCAGAACCCGACTGCGGCACCGCCACCGCCTTGGTCGTCTCCAGCTTCATGTCCACCGGCAGTTCATCGGGGTCGATGGACAGCCGGTTGACCTGGTAGGAATTCAGGTCCGGCACCAGCAGGTGGCCGGCGCTGTTGGTGCGGCCGAGCTTGCGGTTCTCGTGCAGCACCGAGACATCCGGCGTGCCGTCGGTGCTGACCAGCGCGAAGCCATCGTTGATGCGGCGCGAGGGCGTCAGCGCGCCGTCCATCAGCACCACGGCGCCGGTGGCCTGCAACGCCGCCTGGCTCTTGCCGCCGTAGTCCTGGCCCAGCGCGGTCAGCTGGCCATAGCGTCCCAGGAACTGCACCTTGCCCTGGTTGTACTGCCGGCCGCCGCTGCGGCCGTTCTCCACGCCCCAGCCCCAGCCGCCGTCATAGTCCACATTGTGCTGCGCGCCGACGCTGTAGATGCTCTGGTCGCCCTGCCGGCCCACCGAGGCGCTGGCCTGGGTGTTGTCGCCCAGCAGGATGGAAAAGCCAAGATAGACACCGTGCGAATTGGTTTGCGAGAAATCGTTGTACGCGCTCAGGTTCATCGAAACGCGGCTGTGCAGGTTGGCGGTGTACGAGGCCGATCCGATCCGGGCGGCGGGCGTCTGCGGCATGCGGAATCCGATATAGCTGAACGCGACGCTCTGCGAGGTCGTCAGCGGCAGCGAGAAGGTCACGCGGTCGGTCTGGCGCGGCATCGGCGCGTCCTCGCGCGAGCCCAGGTCGCCATAGTCGCCCAGCGCGCGCACGGTCTGCAGTTCGACGCTGAACGCGGGCTCGACATACTGGTAGCCCACGCTCACCTGGCCGCCGTTGTAGTGCCCGGCGCTGCCCGACAATGCGCCGTTGACCACGCCCGCCTGGCCCAGCCGGACCAGGGCGCCGGCGCCGACGTTGTAGACGCCGGCGCTCATTTCGGAATGGCCCTCCAGCGTCAGCGCGTCGTCCAGGCCGTAACGGCCCGAGGCGGTGACGGCGGGACGCTTGTCGTAGTCGAAGGAGCGCACGCTGAACTGGCGCCGCGCCACGCCCATCTCGATGGAATAGCTGGAAAACCCGGCCGCCAGCATGCGCGTGTCGATGTAGAGCGGCACCGAAGTGCTGACGCTGCGCCCCAGCGCGTCGCGCGTGACCAGCGTGGCCTGGCCCGAGCCGGTGATGCCCGGGATCTGGTTGACCACGAACGGCCCGGCCGGCACGTTGCCCGAATACTGCTGCACGCCGTTGACGTACAGCGACACCGACGACGGCACCACCGACGACGCGCTCAGCGACGATACCGGAAACGTCACCAGGTCCGGACGCAACGCGAAATTTCTCCCCCACTGGATGCCGGCCACCCGCACCGAGCGCGACCAGTTCAGGGACGAGGTGATGGTGTCGCCGATCCGCAGCGTGCGCAGCGTGTCCTGGTTGGAATGGGTCCAGTAGGTGTCGTAGCGCACATAGCGGTCGGCGCGTCCGCCCAGATAGGTGGTGCCGGTATTGCTGAGCGTGCCATGGCTGTCGAAATAGCGCTGTTCGCTGTACAGCGACACGGTGCTGTAGGCATCGGTCTGCGCATAGGCCTCGTAGTTCACCAGCAGGCCGCGCCCCGCGGTCGCGCGCGGCGTCTGCGGCAGGCCGCGGGTATCCACCTGGAACGGTTGGCGCAGCCCGTCGGGCACCACCAGGTTCACCGATTGCATGGCGGCGTTGTAGGTGTAGCGCAGCCCGGCGACGTCATCGAGCCGGATCTCGCTGTCGCGCGCCGCGCCCATCTTGCTCACGTCCACGCCGACCGACCCCAGCGCGCCCGGGCTGGCCGACAGGCGGCCCTGCGCGTCCCGGAAACGCAACAGCTGCGTCGTGTTCACGCCGTTGATACTCACCTCCAAATAGACATCGCGTTCGGCGATATCGCCGAACGACACCAGTTGGATGGGCAAATCCGCCGCCACCGCCGACGCTCCGAACAGCACGAGCGCGAAGCGGCATGCGCAGCGCCCGCATGCACGGATAGCGCGTACTGCCATGGGCTGCCTTCTCTTACCCCGAGGCCGCCGACAAGGCGGCGCGGGACGCAATCAGTCAGTCGGTTCGCGGTGTCACGGTGACGGGATTGCCGTTCACCAGCGCTTTGATCCTTACCTGTCCGGGCGCGGCCTGCCTGGCGGGAAAGCGCCACTCGCGCTGACGCTGCGCCAGGGCATAACCCAGCAGCCCGTCGACCTTGCCCAGCTGCGCATCGGCGCCGCCCACGACCTGCAGGGCCGCCACCTGCGCATAGCGGGTGCCGGTATTGGCGAGTCGCAATACCCATTCCTTGCCGTCGCGCGCCAGGTGCCAGGCCAGCTCCGGCGTCGGTTCGGGCGTGGCGCCGGCCACGAAGACCGGCACCGAATAGCGCATGCGCAACACCACGCCATTGACCAGCGGCGTGGACGGATCGGGAATCTCGTCGATCACCAGCCGGTAGCTCTGCTCCAGCGGCGCCACGTCCTTGCCTGCCCGCACCAGCCGCACCAATTGCTCGCCTTTGGGCGGCACCTGGATGATGGGCGGACTGGCCTGGATCGCCTCGGTCGGCGCCAGCACGTCATCGCCCTGGGCCTGGTCCCAGGCGTAGACGCGCACCTGGCCGTAAATGGGCGTGATGCCCGGATTGCGCAGCATGATGCCGGTGGCGCTCTGCTGCGGCGGCAGGTCCACCAGCACGGGCGATATCTGCAGCGTCGCCGCCCGCGCCGGCACGGCCAGGACGCTCCAGGCGAACGCCGCACCGACCAGTATGCGGAAAAGACGGCCCGCGAATGGGCGGGCCACTAGAAATACACCGTCGCGGTCACGGTCGAGGAATACGTATCGGGCGCCGGCGTGCTCTGCACGGGCACCGTGCCGTTCACGGTCAGCGCCTGCGATGAGCCATTGCCGACGCCGCCGACGCGATCGGTGGAGCCGGTATCGCCCCAGACCACCGTCTGGTTGGGCGCCGGCTGGTACAACTGGTATTGCACCGTGCTGGCGGTATTGCCCGTCCCGGTCCCGTTCATATAACGGGTGGCGAAGGTGGATCCCGAACCGCTGCCGGCGCTCAGGCCGACGGTATAGGGCGTGGTATTGGTGCAGGTCACGTTGACCGTGGTATTGCCCGTCACCGCGGTGGTGAGCAGGCCGTGACTGCCGAAGCTCAGGTTATTCGCGGCAATGGTGCAATTGGCCGTAATGGTCAGCGTCACCGTCATGTTGGCCGTGGTCTGGGCCAACGCCGCCTGGGGCAGGGCGCCGGCCGCCGCCAGTGTCAAAGTCAGAGTCGTCGCGCACAAGGACAAGCGTTTCATGAATCACTCCCACGAAATACTGCTGCACTGTCAGACCTGCATAACAACCATGGTACGGCGAATAAAGTGGGCGGGCACAATTTGGTTAAATTCAAACCCGCATCGCTTACCACTTCTCACCAAACGGATTAAGAATCCCGGACAACGAATTGAATTTTCTCTATGAAAACACGATTAATCCGGGATTGGATATTTTGTTGTAATTCAGCACATTAGATAATTTCAATTAGTAACAGACGCCCTGAAAAATGCGGGAATTGCCGGCGGCGAGATTATGCTTTGATGATTATTCCGCCGCCGCCACGGGTGACCGCCCGGTCGCATTAATGCCGAGCGACCGATAATCACCGCGCGCGCGCCATTGCGCCCGCCCGCCATGCGCGCGCCACGCCCGGTCGACGGCGCGGTCATGCGCGCCCGGCTGACGAAGCGTTGAATCGACATGTCGCACTAGAATCAACGCTCACCCACAGCCGTCGGCCCCGGCGTTTCGCCGCGCGTCTCCTCATGTTCTCCTTCTCAAGCAACACCATCCATCCGGCGGGCCGCGGCCTACCCGCGTCAGAACGCCTGGGCGCGCTGCTGGCGGTCATGCTGGCGGTCTGCATGGCCAGTCTCGACACCGCCATCGCCAACACCGCGCTGCCGACCATCGCGCGCGACCTGCAGGCCAGTGACGCGGGCTCCATCTGGGTCATCAGCGGCTACCAGCTGGCGATGGTCGCGGGCCTGCTGCCGGCGGCGGCGCTGGGCGAGATCCTGGGGCACCGGCGCGTCTACATGGTCGGCATCGTGGTGTTCACGCTGTCCTCGCTGGCCTGTGGGCTGGCGCCGTCGCTGCCGGTGCTGGTGGCGGCCCGCATCCTGCAGGGCCTGGGCGCGGCTGGCGTCATGAGCGTGAACGCGGCCCTGCTGCGCTTCATCTATCCGGCCCCGGTGCTGGGTCGCGGCATGGGCCTGAACGCGATGGTGGTGGGCCTGTCGTTCGCCGCGGGGCCGACCGCGGCCTCCACCATCCTGCTGCTGGGATCGTGGCACTGGCTGTTCCTGATCAACGTGCCGATCGGCCTGCTGGCGGTGGCGCTGGGCCTGCGCGGCCTGCCCCTGACCACGCGCGCGCCGCACGGCTTCGACGGCCTGGCGGCGGCGCTCTGCGCGCTGACGCTGGGCCTGTTCGTGCTCGGCTCGAACGAACTGGCGCACAGCGCGCCGTGGCCGCGCGTGACGCTGGAATGGGGCCTGGCGGCGGCCAGCCTGTGGCTGCTGATGCGGCGCCAGGCCGGCCACCCCGCGCCGATCCTGGCGGTGGACCTGTTGCGCCGGCCGCTGTTCGCGCTGTCCGCCGCCACCGCCGTGTGCGCATTCGCGGCGCAGGCGCTGGCGTTCGTGTCGCTGCCGTTCCTGTTCCAGACGGTGCTGGGCTACACCCAGGTGCATACCGGCTTTCTCATCACGCCGTGGCCGGTGGTGGTGGCGATCATGGCGCCCATCGCCGGCCGCCTGTCGGACCGCTATCCGGCCGGCATCCTCGGCGGCGTGGGGCTGGCGCTGCTGGCCCTGGGCATGGCGTCGCTGGCCGTGCTGCCGGCCGCGCCCTCGGCCTGGGACATCTCGTGGCGCATGGCGCTGTGCGGCGCCGGCTTCGGCTTCTTCCAGTCGCCCAACCTGCGCGCCATCATGACCTCGGCGCCGCCGTCGCGCGCGGGCGGGGCCAGCGGCATGATCGGCACGGTGCGGCTGCTGGGGCAGGCCACCGGCGCCGCGCTGGTGGCGGCGTGCTTCAACGTGTCGACCACCCATGGCGCCGTGATCGCGCTGTGGCTGGGCGGTTTGTGCGCCGCCCTGGCCAGCCTGGCGAGCTTCGCGCGGCTGCGGTTTGGCGCGATCGAACCGGCCGAAGCGCCCGCCGCACGGTGAAAAGACACTTTTATTACAGTTAATGTCGTTATATATCGTGGATCAATCGACACATACGTAAGATGTGCAACACGCGCTAAATATCAAAGGGGGCCGGGCCGTTGTCCGGGGTGAGGCAGTCTCCTACCCCCCTAGAAAGACGCGTATGACACAGTTCCTGAAAGACATCACCATCCGCCGCATGATCCTGAGCACGCTGCTCATGATCAGTGTCCTGTTCGCCGGCCAGGCGACCATCAGCGTCAACGGCCTGCGCCACGCCGGCGACGCCCTCGAAGCCAGCAACGACCTGCTGAACGAAGTTTCCTCGCTGTCCCTCGTCAACGACCAGATCATGCGCGCCCGCCTGCGGCTGGCGCGACAGCTGGAGTACGCCCGCGACGGCCTGGCCGCGCCGGCCGCCGAAGAAGGCCGCGCGATCGACGCGGCGCTGCAGGAAGCCCGCAAGAACCAGCAGGCGTTCCTGGAGTCGGCCAAGAACGATACCCCCGCGTCGATCCTCGACCCGTTGCGCAATGACTTCGACGCGCTGGTCAACGGCGGCATCGCGGTGCAGCGCAATTTCCTGGCGCAGGATGACATCGAGAAGGCCCGCGCCCATGCTTCGGGGCCGGTCGTCACCGCCAGCCGCGCCTTCGGCAAGAGCATCGAGAACTACCAGGCCTACGCCAGGCAGCGCCAGGAAGACCTGATCGCACGATCCAGCGTCGAACGCCGCGACGCCTATGTCGGCATCGGCATCGTGCTGGGCATCAGCCTGCTGTTGCTGGTGCTGGGCGACCGCTATGTCGTGCTCTTCATGCAGCGGCCGCTGAACGTGGTCAAGCGCCACTTCCAGCACATCGCCTCGGGCGACCTGACCGCGCCCATCGCGACCTACGGCAACAACTGCGTCGGCCAACTGATCCCGTATCTGCAGGAAATGCAGGCCAGCCTGGTCCAGACGGTGCACTCGGTGCGCGACGGCGTGGCCGAGATCAACACCGGCTCCAGCGAGATCGCCGCGGGCAACCAGGACCTGTCCAGCCGCACCGAGCAACAGGCCGCCTCGCTCGAGGAGACCGCGGCCAGCATGGAACAGCTGCTGTCCACCGTCACCAGCAACGCCGACAACGCGCGCCAGGCCAACGCCATGGCCGCCGAGGCCTCGGAAGTGGCCCGCCGCGGCGGCGCGGCGGTGCAGAGCGCGGTCGCCACCATGCGCGAGATCGCGCAGGACTCGGGGCGCATCGAGGACATCGTCGGCGTGATCGACGGCATCGCGTTCCAGACCAACATCCTGGCGTTGAACGCGGCGGTCGAGGCCGCGCGCGCCGGCGAGCAGGGCAAGGGTTTCGCGGTGGTGGCCGGCGAGGTGCGCTCGCTGGCGCAACGCAGCGCCAGCGCGGCCAAGGAAATCAAGCAGCTGCTGGGCGCCTCGGGCGCGACGGTGCAGGCCGGCGCGGTGCAGGTCGAGACCGCCGGCCGCACCATGGAGGAAATCCAGGCGGCGATCGAGCGGCTGACCACGCTGGTCGGCGACATCGCCAGCGCCTCGCACGAACAGGTGACCGGCATCGACCAGGTCAACACCGCCGTCACGCAGATGGATCAGGTGACGCAGCAGAACGCCGCGCTGGTCGAACAGGCCGCCGCCGCGGCGGCCTCGCTGGAATCGCAGGCGCAGCGCCTGCAGCAGTCGGTCAGCACCTTCCGGCTGCCGGCCGGCCAGCAGGAATACGCGCCGCCGGCCCTGCCGGTGCGTGAACGCCTGGCGCTGTCGGCCTGATCCCGCGCGCGGCGCCGGCCTCGGGCCGGCGCCGCCGCGTCAGTCCAGCGCGGTCGCGCAGACCGGCTCGCCGTGGCGGATGACCCGCTTGGGCAGTTCGCCGCCGATCCAGTACGCCAGCTCGGCGGGATGCGCGATGTCCCACGCCACGAAGTCGGCGACCTTGCCCGGCGCCAGCACGCCGTGGCTGGCCTGCAGGCCCAGCGCGCGCGCCGCGTGGACCGTGGCGCCCGCCAGCGCCTCCTGTGGCGTCAGGCGGAACAGGGTGCACGCCATGCTCAGCATCAGCCGCAGCGACAGCGCGGGCGAGGTGCCCGGATTCAGGTCGCTGGAGATCGCGATCGGCACGCCGTGGCGCCGCAGCAGGTCGATCGGCGGCAGCTGAGTTTCGCGCAGCGCGTAGAACGCGCCCGGCAGCAGCACCGCCACCGTGCCGGCCGCCGCCATGGCGCGCACGTCGGCCTCGGTCAGGTATTCCAGGTGATCCGCCGACAGCGCGCCATGGCGCGCGGCCAGGCTGGCGCCATGCAGCGACGACAGCTGCTCGGCGTGCAGCTTCACCGGCAGGCCCAGCTGGGCCGCGGCCTGGAACACGCGCTCGACCTGCGCCGGCGAAAAGGCCAGGTGCTCGCAGAAGGCGTCCACCGCGTCCACCAGCCCCTCGGCCGCCAGCACCGGCAGCATGCGGCGCGCGACCTCGTCGATATAGTCATCGGCGCGGCCGGCGAATTCAGGCGGCAGCGCGTGCGCCGCCAGACAGGTGGCGCGCACGGTCAACGGCAGGGTCTGCCCCAGGTGGCGCGCCACCCGCAGCATCTTGCGTTCATTGGGCAGGTCCAGGCCGTAGCCGGACTTGATCTCCAGCGTGGTCACGCCATCGCGCAGCAGGTGCAGCGCGCGCCGCCGCGCGCTGGCGTACAACTGCGCCTCGGTGGCGGCGCGGGTGGCGCGCACCGTGCTGGCGATGCCGCCGCCCTGGGCCGCGATCACCGCGTAGTCCACGCCCTGCAGGCGCTGTTCGAATTCCTGGCTGCGATCGCCGCCGAACACCAGGTGGGTGTGACAGTCGATCAGCCCCGGCGTCACCCAGGCGCCGCCCAGGTCGTGCTCGGCCGCCTCGTCGCCGCGCGGCAGGTCGGCTTCCGGGCCGACCCACTCGATATGTTGGCCGCGCGTCACCAGCGCGGCGCGTTCGACGGCGGCGTATTCGCCGCCGGCCATCGTCGCCACGTGGCAGTTGCGCCAGATCTGTTTCATGGGCGTGCTCCCGTCATCGTCGATGCGCTCACAGGCTGGGCAAGAGGCCGGCCGGCATCAGCGCATTCAGGTGGCGGCCGGCGATCAACCGGCTGGCGGCCTCGATGTCGGGCGCGAAGAAACGGTCCTTCTCGTAGTGCGCGACCTGCTCGCGCAGCAGGCCGCGCGCGCGCTCCAGCTTGGGCGAGGTCTTCAACCCCGCGCGGAAGTCCAGTCCCTGGCAGGCTCCCAGCCACTCGATCGCCAGGATGTCGCGCACGTTGTCGGCCATCGGCCAAAGCCGCTTGCCGGCGTTGGGCGCCATCGACACGTGGTCTTCCTGGTTGGCCGAGGTCGGCAGGCTGTCGACGCTGGCCGGATGCGCCAGCGCCTTGTTGTCGCTGGCCAGCGCGGCCGCCGTGACCTGCGCGATCATGAAGCCCGAATTGACGCCGCCATTGCTCACCAGGAACGGCGGCAGCTGCGACATGTGCTTGTCCATCATCAGCGAAATGCGGCGTTCGGACAGCGCGCCGATCTCGGACAGCGCCAGGGCCAGGTTGTCGGCCACCAACGCCACCGGCTCGGCATGGAAGTTGCCGCCCGACAGCACGTGGCCCTGTTCGGCGAACACCAGCGGGTTGTCGGACACGGCATTGGCCTCGATCTGCAGCACCTGCGCCACGTGGCGGATCTGCGTCAGGCACGCGCCCATGACCTGCGGCTGGCAGCGCAGCGAGTAGGGGTCCTGGACCTTGTCGCAATCGACGTGCGAATGGCCGACCTCGCTGTCTTCGGTCAGCAGGTCGCGGTAGACGGCGGCCACGTCGATCTGGCCGGGCTGACCGCGCGCCTCGTGAATGCGGGCGTCGAACGGCACGCGCGAGCCGAGCATGGCTTCCACGCTCAGGCTGCCGCAGACCAGGCCGGCGGCCAGCAGGTCCTCGGTCTCGAACAGGCCGCGCAACGCATAGGCGGTCGACACCTGGGTGCCGTTCAACAGGGCCAGGCCTTCCTTGGCGGCCAGCGTCAGCGGGGCCAGCCCGGCGCGCGCCAGCGCGGCCTTGGCCGGCAGCCACTCGCCGTCGCAGCGGGCGCGGCTTTCGCCCAGCAACAGCAGCGACATGTGGGCCAGCGGCGCCAGGTCGCCCGAGGCGCCCACCGAACCCTTGAGCGGGATGTGCGGATAGACGCCGGCGTTGACCAGCGCGATCAGGCTGTCGATGACCTGGCGGCGGATGCCCGAGCGGCCGCGCGCCAGGCTGTTGATCTTGAGCACCATGATGAGCCGCACCATGGCATCATCCAGCGGCTCGCCCACGCCGGCCGCGTGCGACAGCACCAGCGAGCTCTGCAGCGCCTGCAGGTCCTCGCGCGCGATCTTGGTGGAAGCCAGCAGGCCGAAGCCGGTGTTGATGCCGTAGGCGGTGCGGCCCTCGGCGATGATGCGCTCGACGCAGGCGACGCTGGCGTCGATCGGGCCGTAGGCGGCCGGGTCCAGCGTCACGCGGCCCGCGTGCTGGTACACCTGGCGCAGTTGCGCCAGGGTCAGGTGGCCGGGGTTCAGGTGCAGATCCATTTCTTATTCTCCAGGACGGATGTTCGGTGTCATGCGATGTCGTGTCCGCGCCGGATCGGGCGGGGCGCGGGCGCCTGCCCGCGGCGGGCGAACACGTAATAGAGCAGGCCGGGCACGATCAGCCCGATGATCCAGGAAATGTCGACGCCGCCCAGGCGCGCGACCATCGGGCCGGTGTAGAGCTTGGTCGAGATGAAGGGCATCTGCACCAGCACCCCGAACACGTACACCAGGATGCCGGGCCAGTTCCAGCGGCCATAGCGGCCGTCCGGATCCGACAGTGCCGCCACATCGTAGCGCTCGCGGTTGATGAAGTAATAGTCCACCAGGTTGACGGCGCTCCAGGGCGTGAAGAAGGCCAGCAGGAACAGGATGAACGACTTGAATGCGTTCAGGAACGAATGCTGGCCCGCCAGCGCCACGCAGGTGGCCGCGCCGACGATCAGCAGCACGAACGCCAGCCGCTGGCGCCGCGAAATATCCACATGGCCGCGAAAGCCGCTGATGATGGTGGCGATGCACATGAAGCTGCCATACGAGTTCAGCGTCGAGATCGTGACCTTGCCAAAGGCGATGCTGAAGTACAGCAGCGCCGCGGTGGCGCCGGCGCCGCCCAGGCCGACGATGTAGGCCACCTCGCGGCCGGCGAACTGCCCGGCCGCCATCGCCGCCGCCAGCACGCCCAGCGTCATCGCGATCTGCGCGCCCACCACCGACCCCAGGCCCACCGCCAGAAAGGTCTTGAACGACGAGGTGCGGCTGGGCAGGTAACGCGAGTAGTCCGCCACGTACGGGCCATAGGCGATCTGCCACGAGGCCGCCAGCGACACCGCCAGCAGGAACGAGGTCCAGCTGAAATGGCGGATCTGCAGCAGCTGGCCGACGTCGCCCAGCACGATCACGCGGCTGAAGAGGTAGACAAACGCGATCAGCCCCAGCACGCTGGCGACCCGCCCGATGAGGTGGATCATGCGGTAGCCGAACACCGTCACCAGCACGATGACGGCCGCGAACAGCAGGATACCGGCGCTGTCGCTGACGCCCAGCAGCTGGCCGATGGCCTGACCCGATAGCACGGTGCCGGTGGCCGTGAACCCCAGGTACATCAGGCACACCAGCACGATCGGGATGGCCGCGCCGTAGACGCCGAACTGCACCCGGCTGGAGATCATCTGCGGCAGGCCCAGCTTGGGGCCCTGGGCCGCGTGCAGCGCCATGACGGCGCCGCCGAACACCTGGCCGATGAACAGCCCGATCAGCGACCAGAACACGTCGCCGCCCAGCACCACGGCCAGCGCGCCGGTGACGATGGCGGTGATCTGCAGATTGGCGCCCAGCCACAGCGTGAACTGGCTGTAGAGCCGGCCGTGGCGCTCGGTCTCGGGAATGAAGTCGATCGAGCGCCGTTCGATCAGCGACCCGCGGTCCTGCCCCATGCGTTGTCTCCTTGCGGGCGCCGCGCCGCGACGCCCGGTTCTTGGCGGTGCGCGCCGGCCGCGGCTCAGCGCTGGGCGTTGACCATGGGCAGGTCCAGGCCCTGCTCGCGGGCGCAGTCGATCGCGGCCTGGTAGCCGGCATCGGCATGACGCATCACGCCGGTGCCCGGGTCGTTGGCCAGCACGCGGGCGATGCGTTCGGCCGCGGCATCGGTGCCGTCGCACACGATCACCATGCCGGCATGCTGCGAGAAGCCCATGCCGACGCCGCCGCCGTGATGCAGCGACACCCAGGTGGCGCCGCCCGCCGTGTTCAGCAGGGCGTTGAGCAGCGGCCAGTCGGACACCGCGTCGGAACCGTCGCGCATGGCCTCGGTTTCGCGGTTGGGGCTGGCGACGGAGCCGGAATCCAGATGGTCGCGGCCGATCACCACCGGCGCCGACAGCTCGCCGCTGCGCACCATCTCGTTGAACGCCAGGCCCAGCTTGGCGCGCTGCCCCAGGCCGACCCAGCAGATGCGCGCCGGCAGGCCCTGGAAGCGGATGCGCTCGCGCGCCATGTCGAGCCAGCGATGCAGGTGCGCGTCATCGGGGATCAGTTCCTTGACCTTGGCGTCCGTCTTGTAGATGTCCTGCGGATCGCCCGACAGCGCGGCCCAGCGGAACGGCCCCACGCCGCGGCAGAACAGCGGGCGGATGTAGGCGGGCACGAAGCCCGGGAAATCGAAGGCGTTGGCGACGCCTTCCTCCTTGGCCATCTGGCGGATGTTGTTGCCGTAGTCGAACGTCGGCACGCCCTGCCGCTGGAACGCCAGCATGGCTTCGACGTGGACGGCCATCGACTGCTTGGCGGCCTTGACCACGGCGGCCGGCTCGCGCTTGGCGCGTTCGCGGTATTCGGCCCAGGTCCAGCCGGCCGGCAGGTAGCCGTTGAGCGGATCGTGGGCGCTGGTCTGGTCGGTGACCATGTCCGGGCGCACGCCGCGCCGCACCAGCTCGGGCAGCACCTCGGCGGCGTTGCCGCACAGCGCCACCGACACCGCGCGGCCTTCCCGGGTGTAGCCGGCGATGCGGGCCAGCGCGTCATCCAGGTCGGCCGCCTGTTCATCGACATAGCGGGTGCGCAGGCGGAAATCGATGCTGGCCTGCTGGCATTCGATCGTCAGCGAGCAGGCGCCGGCCAGCGTCGCCGCCAGCGGCTGCGCGCCGCCCATGCCGCCCAGGCCGGCGGTCAGCACCCAGCGGCCGGCCAGCTTGCCGCCGTAGTGCTGGCGGCCCGCCTCGACGAAGGTCTCGTAAGTGCCCTGCACGATGCCCTGGCTGCCGATGTAGATCCAGCTGCCGGCGGTCATCTGGCCGTACATGGCCAGGCCCTTGGCGTCGAGTTCGTTGAAATGCTCCCAGGTGGCCCAGTGCGGCACCAGGTTGGAATTGGCGATCAGCACGCGCGGCGCGTTGGCGTGGGTCTTGAACACGCCGACCGGCTTGCCCGACTGCACCAGCAGGGTCTCGTCGTCCTCCAGGCGCTTGAGCGTCTCGACGATCTTGTCGTAGCAGTCCCAATCGCGCGCGGCGCGGCCGATGCCGCCGTAGACCACCAGTTCCTTGGGATTCTCGGCCACGTCCGGATCGAGGTTGTTCATCAGCATGCGCAGCGGCGCTTCGGTCAGCCAGCTCTTGGCGGTGAGCTGGTTGCCGCGCGGCGCGCGGATCTCGACGTCGCGGTATCGGTTCGATTGTTCCAAGGCAGTCTCCATGATCGACGCCGCGGCGCGATGCGCGGCCTGTTGGCGGAATCATAGGATGCCTATGCTTGTATATACAAGCTGATTGGACCAGGTTCCTGATCAGGGATTTCCCGTACGACGCCGCGCTCGGCGGGCGTCGCAAGGCGGCATCAGCCCTGGCGCGGCTGCAGCTCGATCAGGCAGGCGTCCAGGACCGTGGCGGATTCCAGGCGGTATTCGGCCAGGCCTTCCGCGCTGTCCAGATGCAGGCAGTCGTAGCGCGCGGGCGACGGCAGCAACAGGCCATCGCGCCGCGCCGTGAGCGCGTCGCCGGCATTGAACAGCAACACGGTGCTGGCCGCGCTGTGGAAGGTCCAGTCGCGCGCGCCGCCGATCCATTGCAGCCGCGCGTGGTAATGGCGTGGCGAATAGATCAGGTTGAAATCACGGATGGGGCCATCCAGCAGCCGGCAATCGACCCGCGCGTCGCCGGAGAACGCATAGGCCTGCCGCGCCAGCAGCGGCGCCTTCTCGCGACCGTCGACGGTCAGCGCGATGCCCGCGCCTTCCAGCACGGTGATGACGCGCTGCAGGCCGCTGAACGCGGAAAAGCCGCCCGCCTGCGCCACGTCGGCGATCGACAGGCGCCAGGTGAACGCGGCGCTGCTGCCGCCGGCGTTGCACGCCACTTCCTGGGTGGTGCCGCCGCCATTGCGCCACGGCATGCGGGGATAGTCCTGTGCCCGATACAGGCGCACGTCAAGCGAAGTCATGTGGAGAATTTTCCTTCCAGGCGATGGCGCGAACCGGGGTGGATCAGGCGCGCCAGGGTGACGGCGCGTTCGCCCGACCAGGTGCGCCGGCGGATCAGCAGGCAGGGCTCGTTGCGGTCGATCTGCAGCAGCTGGCATTCGCGCGGCTTGGCGACGATGGCCTCGACCACATGTTCGCCCTCGGTCAGCGGCGCCACCCGCGTCAGGTATTCATAGGGCGTGTGGCGGGTGAAGTCCTGCTTCAGGTAGTCGGGCGCCAACCGCACGTTGACGTAGCGGTCTTCGAGCTGGATCGGCACGTCGTCCTCGAAGTGCACAATGAGCGAATGGAACACCGGCTGGCCTTCGCGGATGTCGAGCGCGGCGGCCTGTTCGCTGCCGGCGGCTTCCTCGGCCAGCCGCACCACGCGGCTGTGGTGGCGATGGCCGCGGGCCGTGATCTCGTCGGCGATATTGTTGACCGCGAACAGCGCCGAACGCGTCTTGGGCTGGGCCACGAACGTGCCCACGCCCTGCATGCGCACCAGCAGGCCCTCGGCCGTCAGCTCGCGCAGTGCGCGGTTGATGGTCATGCGGGAATAACCCAGCTCCTGCACCAGCTCGCTTTCCGAGGGCACGCGGTAATGCGCCGGCCACGCGCCGCTGCGGATCTGCTGGGCGATCATCTGCTTGAGTTGCGCATAAAGCGGCGCGGGCAGGGCGTTGGCCTGGGCCGGCAGGCTGGGCGGATTGGAAGCCACGGAATATCCTGTGTCGTGCCGTTGGACAAAAACCGATTATAGGGGCCACTAGACATGTACAGACAGGCGGCCCGCGCTGGACGCGACCTGCCTGGCCGCGTATACTCCCCCCCTGTATCTACCGGAGCCCGCCGTGCCCCATTCCCCCGCAGAGAAAAAGCGCGTCACCACGCGCCTGCGCCGCATCCAGGGCCAGGCGCTGGCGCTGGAACGCGCCGTCAACGAAGGCACGGAATGCGGCGCGCTGCTGCAACAGCTGGCCGCCCTGCGCGGCGCGGCCACCGGCCTGATGGCCGAAGTGCTCGAAAGCCACCTCCGGGAGACCTTCCTCCAATCCGCCCAGGGCGGACGGCCCGGCGCCACGATCGAACCCGAAGCGGAAATCGATCAGATCATGCGCATCGTCCGTTCCTATCTGAAATAACGCCATCGACCTCGTGGAGCAAAGCTATGAAATCACGCGCAGCAGTCGCATTCGGACCCGGCAAGCCGCTGGAAATCGTTGAAATCGACGTCGCGCCGCCGCAGCGCGGTGAAGTGCTGGTGCAGATCACCCACACCGGCGTCTGTCACACCGACGCCTTCACCCTCAGCGGCGACGACCCCGAAGGCCTGTTCCCCGCCGTGCTGGGCCATGAAGGCGCCGGTGTGGTGGTCGAAGTCGGCGAAGGCGTGACCTCGCTCAAGCCGGGCGACCACGTCATCCCGCTCTACACGGCCGAGTGCCGCGAGTGCAAGTTCTGCCTGTCCGGCAAGACCAACCTGTGCCAGAAGGTGCGCGCCACCCAGGGCAAGGGCGTGATGCCCGACGGCACCTCGCGCTTCAGCTACGAGGGCAAGCCCCTCTACCACTACATGGGCTGCTCGACCTTCAGCGAATACACCGTGGTCAACGAGATCTCGCTGGCCAAGATCAACCCGGCCGCGCCGCACGAGAAGGTCTGCCTGCTGGGCTGCGGCGTCACCACCGGCCTGGGCGCGGTGCACAACACCGCCAAGGTCAAGGAAGGCGACACCGTGGCCGTGTTCGGCCTGGGCGGCATCGGCCTGGCGGTGATCCAGGGCGCGGTGCAGGCCAAGGCCGGCCGCATCATCGCGGTCGACACCAACCCCAACAAGTTCGTGCTGGCCAGCGCCATGGGCGCCACCGATTGCATCAACCCGAAGGACTACGACAAGCCGATCCAGGAAGTGATCGTCGAACTCACCGACGGCGGCGTGGACTTCTCGTTCGAGTGCATCGGCAACGTCCACGTGATGCGCGCCGCGCTCGAATGCTGCCACAAGGGCTGGGGCGAGAGCATCATCATCGGCGTGGCCGGCGCCGGCCAGGAAATCAGCACGCGCCCGTTCCAGCTGGTTACCGGCCGCGTGTGGCGCGGCTCGGCCTTCGGCGGCGTCAAGGGCCGCACCCAGCTGCCCGGCATGGTCGAGGACGCGATGAGCGGCAAGATCGACCTGGATCCGTTCGTGACCCACACGCTGCCGCTGGACCGCATCAACGAGGCCTTCGACCTGATGCATGAAGGCAAGTCGATCCGCACCGTGATCCACTACTGATCGCGCCCCGCGCGGTTGAAAAGCCCGTCGCGCAAGCGGCGGGCTTTTTTTCATGACAGCGGCAAGTCAATCCGCGCGTCGATCATGACACGTCTGTCATTCATCTTCACGTAATCCTGGCCCGCGACCATGCATCCCTCCGAAAACAGAGGGATGCACGCGAATGATCACGTGGAAGAGGAATGCCGGCGCGGCGGCATTGAGCCTGGTGGCGCTGCTGGCCGGTTGCGGCGGCAGCGACGACGACGATACGCCGGCCAGCCCGGCGCCGGTCGCCAGCCGGCCCATGGAACTGACGATCCTGCACATCAACGATCATCATTCCAACCTGGACAGCAGGAAGAAGGATCTCAAGCTCAAGAACGCCGCCGGCGCGCGCGTGACGGTCAACACCGACGTCGGCGGCTTTCCGCGCGTCACCGCGGCCTTCGCCGCCCTGGCCGCGGCATCGCCCAACGTGCTCAAGCTGCACGCCGGCGACGCCACCACCGGCACGCTGTACTTCAACCGCGCGGGCGAACCCGGCGAAGCCGACGCAGCGCTGATGAACACGGTCTGCTTCGACGCCATGACGTTGGGCAACCATGAATTCGACAAAGGCGACAGCGGCCTGAAGCGCTTCATCGATCTGCTGCATGCTGGCGCCTGCCAGACGCCGGTGCTCAGCGCCAACGTCACCTTCGGCGCCAACTCGGCGCTCAATCCCTCGCGCGCCCCGGGCATGGTCAAGCCCGCCATCGTGGTGCAGCGCGACGGCCAGCCGATCGGCCTGGTCGGCCTGACGATCGCCAACAAGACCCAGCAATCGTCCAGCCCCGACCCTGGCACCCTGTTCTCCGACGAGACCGCCGCCGCGCAGCAGCAGATCGACGCGCTGCGCGCCCAGGGGGTCAACAAGATCGTGGTGATGAGCCACATCGGCTATGACTACGACAAGCAGATCATTCCCAAGCTCAGCGGCGTCGACGTGGTGGTTGGCGGCGACTCCCACACGCTGCTCGGCCCCGACGCGCTGACGACCTACGGCGTCGGCTCGCCCGCCGGCGCGTACCCCACCGAACTGCGCAACAAGGACGGCAAGCGCGTCTGCCTGGTGCAGGCCTGGGAATACTCGCAGGTGGTGGGCGAACTGAAGGTCAGTTTCGACGCCAATGGCGATGTGACGGCCTGCGCCGGCACTCCCCATGTGCTGCTGGGCGACACCTTCAAGATCGGCGGCGCCGCGCCCGCCGCAGCCGACCAGACCGCCATTCTGGCCGACGTGGCCGCCAGCGGCTTCCTGCGCCAGCAGCAGCCGGATGCGCACGCCACGGCCGTGCTGCAGCCCTTCAAGACCAAGGTCGACGCGTTCAGCGCCAGCCTGGTGGCGACGGTGCCGCAGGAACTGTGCTCGCGGCGCGTCCCCGGCGGCCTCGGCTCGCGCGACTACAGCCGTTCCAGCGTCGCCTGCAACACCCTGGGCAACGTCAACCTGCACGGCGGCGACATCCAGCAGTTGGTGGCGCAGGCCTATCTGGAAGTGGCCAACACCAACTACGGCGGCGCCGACATCTCGTTGCAGAGCGGCGGCGGCGTGCGCATGCCGTTGCTGGGCAACGTGACCGCGGCCAGCGTGATCGAAGTCGTGCCCTTCGGCAACATGCTGTGGCGTCTGGATGTCACCGGCGCCGAGGTCAAGAACATGCTGGAAGACGGCATGCAGGCGGTCTACGGCCCCGGCGGTTCGACCGGCCCGTACCCCTACGCGGGCGGCTTGCGCTGGGACGTGAACGCCGCGCTGGCCGAAGGCAGCCGCGTGTCGAACATCGAGTTGCGCGACAACGTCAGCGGCAACTGGCTGCCGCTGGACCTGAACCGCACCTACAAGCTGTTCGTCCTGAGCTTCAACGCCACCGGCGGCGACGGCTACAAGACCCTGGCCAACGTGCCGGCGGCCCGCCGCCAGGACATCGGCGTGCTCGATGCCGACGTGCTGCAGGCCTACATCGACAAGCAGGCCAAGGACCCCGTGTCCGGCCTGCCGGTGCTGAACCTGCTGCCGATCAGCCTGTACAGCACCAAGACGTACAGCGAGTGAGCCGGCGCTCCGGCCGCGCTATCACGGCGCGGCCGGAGCCCTAGCCCAGGCAGGCCGCGCTGTTCTGCACGGCCGTGCTCACCAGCACCCCCGCCGACATCAGCTTGTAGCGCAGGCGCGGCGCGCGCAGCGGGCCGGCTTCGTCATAGATCCGCTCGGTCTCGCGCACGAAGGCCTCCAGGGAAAAGTCCCGCACCGCCCTGCGGCGCGCGGCGGCCGCCATCCAGTCGAGCAGGATGCGGTTCTCCAGGATCTCGGCCAGCGTCTCCGCCACCCGTGGCGGCGCCGACACCGGCACGATCCAGCCATTGCCGCCTTCGGTGACGTTCTCGGCCAGGCCGCCGGTATCGCTGACGATGACCGGCTTGCCCGCCGCCATCATCTCGCGGCAGGCAAAGGAAATCGTCTCCAGGCGCGACGACAGCACGAAGCCCACATCCATCGCCGCCAGCAGCGGCCGCACGTCGCGCAGCAGGCCGGTGAACACCACCGCGCCGGCCATGCCCAGCGCCTCGACCCGCCGCAGATCGGCGGCGGCGGGCGGCAGGCCGGCGATCAGCACGGCGATCTGTCCGCGCTGGTCCGGCGGCAGCAAGGCCACGGCGGCGACCATGTCCAGCCAGTTCTTGTAGCTGGCCGTGCCGGCGTGGCTGCCGACCACCAGGCGGTCCCGCAATGTCGGCGGCAGCAATGCCTCGCGCGCCCGCGCGGCCTCGTCCGGTGCCGCCGGACGGTAGTGCGCCGTGTCCACGCCGTTGCGCACCAGCCGCAGGTCCTGCGGGCGGAAGGCCGAGCGACCCATGCCCTCGTAAGTGTGCTGGCTGACGCAGATGACGCGGTCGGTGGCCAGTGCGGCCCGCAGGCGCGCGCCGAGGCTGCGGGGATGGCGGCCATTGTGCTGGGTGTAGACCATGAACGGCCGCAGCGGCCCGAGCCCCGCGGCCGCCAGCATGCAGAGGCGATGATCCGCCGAGCCATTCACGTGCACCACGTCGAACGCCTCGGCCCGCAGCAGCGCGCGCAACTGCCGCAACGTGCGCCACTGCCGCGCCGGCGCGCCCTTGAACTGCAGCGCCACCGTGCGCACCCCGGGCAGGGCGGCCGCCTCGTCCAGCAACCGGCTGCCGCGCGGCGCCGCCACCGTGACGTCGGCCCGCGCGCCCAGCGCGCGCGCCAACGACGTGACGTAGGTCGTGTGGCCGCCGCCGTCGCCCAGGTGGAAATTGGTGTACAGGATCTTCATCGGCCGCCCTCAATCCTCCCGCAGCGCCTGGCACAGGGCCGCGGCGTATTCGGGGCCGCTGCGCATCCGCAGGTAGGTCGCGTAGTGCTGGCGGTAGCGTTCGCTGTAGACATCCGGCAGGGGCCGCGCGCGCGACAGCTGCGACATGCCCGAGGCGCGCCAGACCTCGACCTGCGCGCGCACCTCGGCGCGCGTCAGTTGGCCCTGCGCCTGACGGCGCTCGAAAGCGTCGCGCACGGTGTCCGGCAACTCGCACGCGGGTTCCAGCGCCATTGGCAGGCCCTGGCCGGGCGCCGGCTCGGCCGCCCAGGCAGGCAGCGCCGCCGCCAGGCCCGCTACCAACGCGGCGCGCCCGGCCGCCTGTTTCCATCGCTGCATAAAGCCTCCCTGGCGTCCACCCCGCGCCGCCGATGGGCACGGCCGGTGAACAAGACCAGTCTAGGAAGCGCGCCGCGACAGGACGCGAACAGGCAGATTAGTTTTCTGTAATGTTGCCGTCGGCGATCCAGAAGCCGATGGTGCTGACGCCGCCCTCGGAGCACGCGAACGGCCGGCCGCCGTGCATGCGCGCGATGGCGGCCACGATGGCCAGGCCCAGCCCGTGGTGGTTGGCATCGAACGGACGCGCCGCGTCCATGCGATAGAAGCGGTAGAACAGCCGCGGCAGGTGCTCCGCGCCGATCGGCTCGCCGTGGTTACGCACGGCGATGCGCACGCCTTCGTCGCCACGGTCGATCAACAGGTCGATGCGGGTGCCGGAATGGGCATAGCGCACGGCGTTGGACACCAGGTTGGACACGGCGCGCTGCAGCAGCGAGCGGTCCACGCGCGCCGCCGCCTCGCCGGACACCGCGAACGACACTCCCGCCTCCATGGCTTCCGCCTCATGGTAGTCGGCCACTTCGGCGACAACCTGCGCCAGGCTGGGGGTCCAGCTGCCGCGGGCCTGGGCGCCGCGGTCGGCCTGTGACAGGAACAGCATGTCGTTGACGATGCCGGACAGGCGCTGCAACTCCTCCAGGTTCGAGCCCAGGATCTCGCGCAGCGCCGCTTCCGGCCGCTTGCCGCTGAGCGCCAGCTCGGTCTCGCCGATCAGCGTCGCCAGGGGCGTGCGCATCTCGTGCGCGACATCGGCGTTGAAGCCCTCCATCTGCACATAGGCGCGTTCCAGCCGCTGCAGCACCGCGTTGAATTGGTGCACCAGCGGCCGGATCTCTTCGGCCTGGTGGCTCTCGTCGAGCCGTTCGCCGATGCGGTCGGGCGACAGCCGCGCGGCCTGCCGCCCAAGTTCGTCGACCGGCGCCATCGCCCGCCGCACCAGCCGCGTGCCGATCGCCGACACCACGATCGCGCCCGCCAGCGCGCAGGCGAACAGCGTCCAGGCCAGCGCCGCCCGCAGATGCAGGTCGGAGGAGATGTCCAGCACCAGCTCCGCATTCATCGAGCCGCCGGGCGAACCTGGCACCGGCAGCGTGAAGTTGATGCGGCGGTCGTGCCCGTCATCGCCGTCATCCGGGCCGCCATAGACCACCCTGGCGCCGTCGATCTCCAGCGCCAAGGCGAAATCGGGGCGGCCGTAGAAGAAATCCTCGAGCTTGTGGCGCAGCGACGCCGAATCGCCCTTGGCCGCGTTTTCCTCGACCAGGTGCTTGATGACTTCCATCTTCTGCGCCAGCAGGGCCTCCTGACGGATGGACAGGTTGCGGTTGGTGGCCCAGTAGACCGCCACGCACACCAGGCCAAGGCCGGCGAAGGTCAGGATCGCCAGCCAGCGCGTGAGCCAGCGCCGCAGCGACCGGGGCCGGGGCGAGGCCATCAGTCTTCCCGCACTTCCAGCACGTAGCCCATGCCGCGCACGGTGTGCAGCAGCTTCTTCTCGAACGGGTCGTCGACCTTGCCGCGCAGGCGCCGCACGGCCACCTCGACCACGTTGGTGTTGCTGTTGAAGTTGATGTCCCAGACCTGCTCGGCCAGTTCCAGGCGCGACAGCACCTCGCCCTGCTTGCGCATCAGCAGCGCCAGCAGCGTGAATTCCTTGGCGGTCAGGTCCAGCCGCGTGCCGGCGCGATAGGCGCGCCGGCGCAGCAGGTCGAGTTCCAGGTCGCCGATGCGCAGCACGTTCTGGCCGCCGGCCTCGGCCACGTTATGGCCGCTGCGGCGTCCCAGCGCCAATACCCGCGCCAGCAGCTCGGACAGCGCGAACGGCTTGGCCAGATAGTCATCGGCGCCATCGCGCAGGCCCTTGACGCGGTCTTCCAGCTTGTCGCGCGCGGTCAGCATCAGCACCGGCACGCGATCGGTCTTGCGCAATTCGTGCAGCACCGAAAACCCGTCCATGCCCGGCAGCATCACGTCCAGCAGCACCAGGTCGTACTGGCTTTCACGCGCCAGGTGCAGGCCGCTGACGCCGTCCATGGCCACGTCGACCACGTAGCTGTGCTCGGTGAGCGCGCGGCGCAGGTATTCGGCGAGTTTTTTTTCGTCTTCAATGACCAGTATTTTCATGAGGCCCCGGATGGAGAAAGGGACGAACCGCGACGCAGTGCCACCCTATTCTACGTTCGCGGCGTCGGAATACGACAGCCGCCGTCCACGCGCCAGGGCGCGGGACGGCGGCGGCGGTCGGGCCGTACCGGTTGCCGCCCGCGGCGCGCTGGCCGCGGACGGCGCGGAAACGACGGGGCGCGTTCAACCCGGGGTATAGATCGCGTCCAGCCGGGCGCGCTCGGCCGGCGTCATCGCCTCGACTTCCGCCAGCGCGTCGGCGCGGGTGCGCGACGTGCCCTGCTTGGCCCAGCCCGGCTTGCCCAGGTTGTAGTACGTGAAAAACCACTGGCGCTTGTCGGCCTTGGCGGCGGCCAGTTCGCTGGCGACCTGCTCGCCGGTCTTGCCCATGGCCGCATGGTCCGGCGCGATGCTGTAGCCGATCTCGGTGTTGGTCGGGTGCCAGGTGCTGTTGGCGCTGGCCAGGGCCGGCACGGCCAGGGCGCCGCACAGGGCGAGGGTGGCGACGATGCGTTGCTTCATGAGGATATCTCCCAGTTTCGGTGACTTGCCGGGGCGGCCAGGACGCCGCGCCTGCACGCTTTTTGTTAAGCGGTGAAGACACTCTACGGACACGACCGCGTCAATTCGCCAACACGCCGATTACGAATTCGTAAGGCGCGCGAACCTTACCGAAATGTCATTTTTCTGTCGGGGATCTGACGAGGCCCGTTGGATAGAGTGCCCACCAATGCCTGCCTCAGCCCGAGTCCGTGGCGCCCTCCCTTGGTTGACCTCATGCGTTCATCCCCGATACCGCTCGTCGTGGCGGCAGCCTTCTTCCTCTCGCCGGCCTGGAGCCAGCCCGGCCCCG
>ERZ1739169.48-NODE-48-length-40492-cov-16.321933_pt1 | contig 40492 bp, 32 predicted proteins | sample MGYA00581756_ERZ1739169 | MGnify/ENA primary metagenome ERZ1739169 (study PRJEB40789, sample SAMEA7425667) | Salamandra salamandra | biome: salamander skin | place: Germany | collected 2020-03 | study: cvxcv | reverse complement strand
ATAAAAGCGATGATGAGATTATTCTTGCCTCTATTTTTTTCTCTGTTGGCGGCTGGCTGCTGCCCCATACAAGGGCCGAATGCCTGCGCCGACAATGCGCACTGGGATATATATAAAGCGAATCTCCGCGTGGAAGATTATGGATTACTCGATGGCCAAACCGATAAGGCCCGTTTGAGGGATTGGAAGGAGTGTGGCGGTGCGAAAGATGGCTCCTATGATCTTGACGAGAAAACACGAACCCATGAGCAGTATTGGAGAGAGTCGATGGCATTATTCAATCGCATCCGACTCTGCATGGAGGCAAAAAACTACATCTTCGTCGGCCAATGCGATAGCGAATTGAAGCGCGCATATCCGTCATGCGGAGAAGGCAAGGACATGTCCGGGCGTATTGGCGGAGACCCAGGGCGGACCCGGAACGCTTCTCGGATTTGCGTATTCGCCTGGGGGAATTCTTGATCTTGCACATGAGGCTTATGGCGGATCGCATGACTTCATCGGCGGCACCCTGAGCGGCTTCTACGACGAACAGGGCAATGCCAGGCGTGGCCTGACGCCCTTGCAGAAAGGTATGTACGACACCTGGACCGGCATCGCGCTTGTGCCAGCCACTCCTTTTGCGTTATCGGAAGCGCTACCACCCCAAGCATGGAAAGCGCTGGACATTTTGTTGAGGATGAAACGATGAAAACGACGATAAGGCTATTTTTTGTCTCTGTTCTTCTGCTGTCGATGACTGGCTGCTTCTATATCAACAAAAGGGGGTATTTGTGCAGCATCACCGAGTCGCAAACCCTCTGCGACCCTGTGTTGAGTGCCTGGGTTGGGCACGGGGTCCTCCCGATGGAGATGTATTGGCCGTTCAATGGCCAAACAGAGGAAGGTCGTTGGAGGGATTGGAAAGAATGCGGTGGAGATAAAGACGGAAGCTTCTATATTAAGGACTATAGCAAGCTTACTGTTCATGACGAACGGTTTCGTAGGGAATCAGAGGCATTGTTCGATGAGCTTAAACGCTGCATGCAGAAGAAGGGCTACCAGTTCGTTCCCCAGTGCCACCAACTAGAGAAATGCGGCCCACCGCCTCCAGCGCCAAACGGCGTATCGTGGCCAACTTGGGCGTCGGACGTGTGGCCGCCGCAATCGCTGGGGGATCGCCCGCCGCCGCGGCATTTTTTACCGCCGCGGCAAGGAACGCCTTGAGCAATGGCGCGCACCGGCAAGACCGCCGATCAGGTGCTGGCCATGCTGGATCGAAGCGTGCTGGCGGGCGATGGCACGGGCGGCCTCACGCCCTTGCTGCCCCCTTGGGGCAGCAAGTCCACAGCGCACAGTGTGAGAGCCTATCTACTTCTGCGCCAGCATCTGGCCCTTGGCCGTGTCGATGTAGCTGCGCGCGCCGAGATAGCGCTTGGACCAGTAGGGATTCTTCATCTCGTCCACCCGCACCTTGGCGCCGCGGCGCGGGGCGTGCACGAACTTGTCCTGGCCGATGTAGATGCCCACGTGCGAGGTGATGCCGCGGCCGCGGGTGGCGAAGAACACCAGGTCGCCGGGCTTGAGCAGTTTCTTGTTGGACACCGTGTCGCCCTGGGTGCGCTGCTGGCGCGCGGTGCGCGGCAGTTCCAGGCCCGCGATCTCGCGGAAGACGTAGAGCACCAGGCCGCTGCAGTCGAAGCCTTCGGCGGCGTCGTCGCCGCCCCAGCTGTAGGGCGTGCCGATGGCGGACAGGCCGGCCTGCACCACGCGTTCGCGCAGGGTGGGCACGGTCGGTTCCTGTGCCAGGCTCAGGCCGGACAGGGTGGCGCGGGCTTGTTCGGAGGGGATGGACGCCTGGGCGGCGCCGGGTAACCAGGAGAACGTCAGGGCCAGCAGGGGGGCGGAGAGGAAAGCGGGAAGGCGGAACAGGGCGGATCGTGCTTTTCGCGTAGGCGGCGTCATTACGTCACTTCAAGAATCGGAGTGGGCGGCATGGCTTTGTCGGGTCGGACAAGCCGGCGGAAAGGGGTGCAGGGGAGGCTTGAGCTTCACAAACTGCCATCGCATTGTAATGGAATAAAGTTTCATTACATTTGTAGTGCAATGCAGCATCCTGGCGGCGCGCCCGTTACCTCGGCCAGTGGGGAAAAGGTAACGGGCGCCGCGCCTGGCGACTAGAAACTGCCGCGCAGGCCGACCATCACGGCGCGGCCGCCCTCGGGGGCGACGTCGCGCAGCACCGACGTGGCGTAGCGGATGTCCTGGTTGGTCAGGTTGATGCCGCGCACGTAGGCCTGCCATTGCACCGCCGCAACCTTGAAGCGGTAGCCGGCGTTGGCGTCCAGGCTGTAGTAGCCCGCCGTGGCGGTGTCGTTGTCCGGGCGGCTGTGCTGGGCGAAAGCCTTGGAGACGCTGACGCCGGCGCTGTAGGGCCCATAGCCGTAGTCCAGCGCCACGCGCAGGCGCAGCGGCGGGATGCGCGGCAGCGAGCGGCCGGTGTCGCTGTTGCGGGCCACGGTGTAGTCGCCCGACAGGCCCAGGTCCAGCTTGTGGCCGCCCTGTTGCAGCACGCGCGTGCTGCTTTCCGCTTCCACGCCGTACAGGCGCGCGGACACGCCCTGGTAGCGGGCCTCGGGCAGGGCGCCATCGTCGCCGGCCGCGACCAGGTCGCCGTCGTCGTTGCGGAAGCGGCCGGTGTTCATTTCGGCCAGGTAGTTGGAGAAGCGGCTGTAGAACACGCCGACGCTGGCGCTGTCGGCGTCCTTCTTGTAGCGCAACGACAGGTCGCCGGACCAGGCGCGTTCCTTGGCCAGGTTCTGGTCGCCCACCAGGTATTGGCCGGTGGCGGCGTGCGGGCCGTTGGCGTACAGCTCGTAGAAGGTGGGCGCGCGCTCAGTGTAGGCGGTGTTGGCGGCCACCGACCAGGCGCTGTCCAGCTTGTAGATGCCGCCCAGCGAGAAGCTGCCGGCGGTGAAGGTGCGGCGGTTGGAGCCGTCGAAGCGTTCGTTGCCGCCGCCGCCCGGCGTCAGGCGGGTGTGGTCGGCGCGGGCGCCGGCGCTCAGCGTCAGGCGGTCGTTGATCTTCCATTCCTCCAGCGCGAACAGGGCGACCGAGTCGGTGTCGGTGGTGGGCACCAGGGCTTCGTCGCCCAGCGCCGAGAAGCGCGTCTGGCCCAGTTGCAGGCCGACCACGCCGTGCAGCGGCCCGATGTCGGCGTGGCGCGCCTCGATGCGGGCCTCGTAGCCGCGGTTCTTGAAGATGGTGCCGGTTTCGCCGTCCTCGATTTCCTTGTGCTGGTAATCGGTGTAGGCGAAGTTCACCTTGACGCTGGTGAACAGGCCCTCCAGGTCGCGCAGTTCGCTGGCGAAGCCGAAGCGTTCCTGGCGCATCTTGATGCGCACGTCCGGCTCGGCCACCGAACCGTAATCCGAGTCATAGCCGCTGTAGGACAGGCCGGCATAGCCGCGGTCGCCGGTCCAGGACATGCCGAGCGCGCCGCCGCTGGCCTGGCCGTCGCTGTTGGGCAGGGTGCCGCGCGGCTGGGCCTGGTCGGGGCCGTCGATGGCGCGCTGCTGCGCGGTGCGGGCGTAGCCGGGAATGCGCAGGTCGCCGGTCTTGCGGCTGAAGGCGTCGGCGTGGATGGCGAAGTTGCCGTCGCCGCCTTCGAGCTGGATCGCGCCATTGCGGTCGTTGTTGGCGCCGCCGTAGCTGCCGGCGACGTCGCCGTGGATGCCGTCGATGGGTTCGGTCGGAATGCGGTTGTCGATGGTGTTGACCACGCCGCCGATGGCGCTGCCGCCATACAGCAGGGCGGCCGGGCCGCGCAGGATCTCGACCCGGTTGGTGGACAGCGGGTCCTGCGGCACGGCGTGGTCGAACGACAGCGACGAGGCGTCGAGCGAGCCGACGCCGTTGTTCAGCAGGCGGATGCGGTCGCCGTCCATGCCGCGGATGATGGGCCGGCCCACCATCGGGCCGTAGGTGGTGGTGGAGACGCCGGGCAGGCCGTTGAGCGTTTCGCCCAGGTTCGAGCCGCGGCGCAGGTCGAGGTCGGCGCCTTGCACCACCGTGGACGGCGAGGCGAGCGCTTCGCTGCCCAGCGGATTGGCGGTGATGATGACGGGCGACAGCGTGGTGGCGTCGGCGGCGGCCTGGGCGCGGGCGGCCTGCGGCAGCGCCAGCAGGCAAGCGAGGGCCAGCGGGCTCAGGGTGAAGGCGCGCAGGGACGAACGCGTCCCCGCGAAGGAAGAAGCAAAAGACATGGTGGCAGTCCTGGATGCCGGCCGAGGGTCGGCGGCGGTTGATATCGGGCGCGAGGGGATCAGGCCGCGGCGGGCGGGGCGCGCGATTGGAACCAGGGACTGGTGACGAGGGTGGCGCCGCGCGGGGAGGGCGGCGGCGGCGTCAGCCGGGGCGGGCTGCCGGCAATGACGGGAAACGAGGCCGGCAGCGTCGCGTCCAGCAGATCCCAGATGTGGCAGAGATCGCAATGGCCGAGCTTGTCGGGGGTGTGCGCGGCATCCTGGCTGGACGCCGGTTCGCCATACAGGTGCGACAGCGCGTGCCGCGCGCCGCCCAGCGGCGCCAACAGCAGACAGGCGCACAGCCACGCCAGCGTCGCCCATCGGGCAAGGCGCTGAGTCGAGGGCGGGCGAAGGCCGGTAGCCGGCGGCATGGTCTGGGCGTGAAAAAAGGAAAAACGGAATGATATATTGTTTCCATCTCAATGACGACCATGAGACGGAAGATTGTGCGCCGCCATGCGGGCCAATATGACACTTCATCTGACGACCGGGTCGGGCATAATCGGTGCCATCGGCCCTTTCCGGCTTGATCGCCGACCGCGGCCGCTGAAAACAAGACCATAAGAAAGCGGAGTCCAGCGCATGATGAACGCAGTGCACCCTTTGTCCTCGATGAACCGGCCCGAGGCCATTCCTTTCGAGCCCTACCAAGACGCGGTGGCGGCGGTCGACCGGCTGGCGGAAATCTACGCCCGCAACACGGCATTCCTGCGGGCGGCGTTCCGCGAAGTCCTGAAAGGGTCGTCCAACGGCCGCGAACGGGCCCGGGCCTATTACCCGGCCATCCGCATCCTGGTGGAAACCTACGATCCCATCGATACCCGCCTGTCGTACGGCCACGTGGCCGAACCCGGCATCTACCAGACCACCATCACCCAGCCGGCGCTGTTTCGCGACTACCTGATCGAGCAGGTCGGCCAGCTGCTGCAGAACCACCGCGTGGCGGTGGAGGTCGGCGAATCCGATTCCCCCATCCCGCTGCATTTCGCCTTCCCCGAGGGCGCCTATGTCGAAGGCGAGCACCTGGAGGCGCTCAAGCGCCCGCTGCGCGACCTGTTCGACGTGCCTGATCTGGCGGTGACCGATGACGCCATCGTCAATGGTTCGTGGCGCGGCAAGGAGGGCGAGCCCAAACCGCTGGCGCCTTTCACCGCGCAGCGGGTGGACTACTCGCTGCACCGGCTGCAGCACTACACCGCGACGGCGCCGGCGCATTTCCAGAATTTCGTGCTGTTCACCAACTACCAGTTCTACGTCGACGAGTTCTGCGCCCGCGCCCGCGCGCTGATGGCCAGCGGCAACGAGGACTACGAGATGCTGGTGGAGCCGGGCAACCGCATCACGCGGCGCGGCGAATCCGGCCCGGCCGACGACGGCCAGGCGCAGCGCCTGCCGCAGATGCCGGCCTACCACCTGGTGCGGGGCGACCATTCGGGCATCACGCTGGTGAACATCGGCGTGGGGCCGTCCAACGCCAAGACCATCACCGATCACATCGCGGTGCTGCGTCCGCACGCCTGGCTGATGCTGGGCCACTGCGCCGGCCTGCGCGATTCGCAGCGGCTGGGCGACTACGTGCTGGCCCACGGCTACGTCCGCGAGGACCACGTGCTCGACGATGACCTGCCCACCTGGGTGCCGGTGCCGGCCCTGGCCGAGGTACAGGTGGCGCTGGAGCAGGCGGTCGAAGAGGTCGCGGGGCTGTCCGGCTGGGATCTCAAGCGCATCATGCGCACCGGCACCGTGGCTACCATCGACAACCGCAACTGGGAATTGCGCGACCACGTCGAGCTGGTCGAGCGCTTCGCGCAGTCGCGCGCCATCGCCCTGGACATGGAGTCGGCCACCATCGCCGCCAACGGCTTCCGCTTCCGCGTCCCCTACGGCACGCTGCTATGCGTGTCCGACAAGCCGCTGCACGGCGAACTCAAGCTGCCGGGCATGGCCAGCGCGTTCTACCGCCGCCAGGTCAACCAGCACCTGGAGATCGGCATCCGGGCGCTCGAGCGCCTGCGCGACATGCCGCCCGAGCGGTTGCATTCGCGCAAGCTGCGCACCTTCATGGAAACGGCGTTTCAATAGCCCCGTCGCCAATATTCCCCGCGCGGGGACGGATCCACGCCTGCCCCCGGCCGTTTCGACGACCGGGGGCAGTTGCGCTATGCTCGCGCGTTGCGTGGAAATCCCACGGCGCCCGGGGGCACAATCCGCGGGGGCTTTTTTGCTCTGAAGGAACACGACTTTGGCATTGACGGAACAGGACCAGCACCGCGATGGCGGCAAGAAGGGGACGACAGAACCGTCCGAATTGCGCCGCGCCCTGTCGGCGCGCCACCTGACCATGATCGCGGTGGGCGGCTCCATCGGGACGGGCCTGTTCGTCGCCTCCGGCGCCACCATCGCCCAGGCCGGGCCGGGCGGGGCGCTGCTGGGCTATGTGCTGATCGGCGTGATGGTCTATTTCCTGATGACCAGCCTGGGCGAGCTGGCCGCCGCCATGCCGGTGTCCGGGTCGTTCTCGACCTACGGCGCGCGCTACGTCGAAGACGGCTTCGGCTTCGCACTGGGCTGGAACTACTGGTACAACTGGGCCGTCACCGTGGCCGTGGACCTGGTGGCCGCGCAGCTGGTGATGGCGTACTGGTTCCCGGACGTGCCGGGCGTCTACTGGAGCGCGCTGTTCCTGGCCATCACCTTCGGCTTGAACGCGCTGTCGGCGCGCGGCTTCGGCGAGGCCGAATTCTGGTTCGCGCTGATCAAGGTGGTCGCGGTGCTGGCGTTCGTCGCCATGGGCGTGATGATGCTGCTGGGCATCATCCGCGGCGGCGAGGGCGGGGGCGTGGCCAACTGGACGGTGGGCGACGCGCCGTTCGCCGGCGGTTTCGCGGCGCTGATCGGCGTGGCCATGGTGGTGGGCTTCTCGTTCCAGGGCACCGAGCTCATCGGCATCGCCGCCGGCGAGTCCAAGGACCCCGCGCGCAACCTGCCGCGCGCCGTGCGCCAGGTGTTCTGGCGCATCCTGCTGTTCTACGTGATGGCGATCCTGGTGATCGGCCTGCTGATTCCCTATACCGACCCGCACCTGCTGCGCAACGACGTCACCGACGTCAGCGTCAGCCCGTTCGCGCTGATCTTCGAGCGCGCCGGGCTGCTGGCGGCGGCCTCGGTCATGAACGCGGTGGTGCTGACCTCGGTGCTGTCGGCCGGCAACTCCGGCATGTACGCGGCCACGCGCATGCTCTACAGCCTGGCGCGCGACGGCAAGGCGCCGCGCATCTTCGGCCGGGTGTCGCGCAATGGCGTGCCGCTGTGGGCGCTGCTGGCCACCACCGTGGTGGCGGCGCTGTGCTTCTTCTCGTTCATCTTCAGCCCCAAGGCGGTCTACATCTGGCTGCTGAACACCTCCGGCATGACCGGCTTCATCGCCTGGCTGGGCATCGCCATCAGCCACTACCGGTTCCGCCGCGGCTACGTCAAGCAGGGCCGCAACCTGGCCGATCTGCCCTATGTGTCGCCGTTCTTCCCGTTCGGCCCGATCTTCGCCTTCGTGCTGTGCCTGATCATCACGCTGGGCCAGAACTACCAGGCCTTCCTGGAACACCGCATCGACTGGGGCGGCGTCGCGGCGACCTATATCGGCATCCCGCTGTTCCTCCTGATCTGGCTGGGCTATCGGCTGGCCAAGGGCTCGCGCTTCGTCAGCTACAAGGACATGACTTTCCCGGACGCCCGGGCGCGCAGCGCCTACCTGGATTCGGCCCTGCGCGGCGACCCCGCCACGGTCGGGCCGGAAACGGCCGCCACGGCGCCCGGCAGCGCCGGACGATGAAAAAGGCCGCGGTAGTCCGCGGCCCCAGTGAATCCATCCAAGGCCGTCGCGGCAACGCGGCGGCCTTGTCTTTTGGCGTCACTCGATGTTCTGCGCCTGTTCGCGCATCTGCTCGATCAGCAGCTTCAGGTCCATGGCGGCGCGCGTGACTTCCATGCTGCCGGCCTTGGAGCCCAGCGTGTTGGCCTCGCGGTTCATTTCCTGGAACAGGAAGTCCAGGCGCTTGCCGGCGCTGCCGGCGTTCTTCTTGCCTTCGGGCTTGCCGCCGCCATCGGTCAGCAGGTGGCGCAGTTCCGCCACGTGCGAGCGCAGGCGCGACAGTTCCTCGGCGACATCGATGCGCAGCGCGAACAGGTTGGCCTCCTGCGACAGGCGCTCGGACAGCTCGGCGCCGGAGATGTGGGTGAAGCCGCCCGGGAAGGCCGATTCCACGCTTTCGCGCAGCTTGGCGGCGAGCTTGTCGCGGTGGTCGGCCAGCAGTTGCGGCAGGTGGTTCTGCACCAGTTCGACGATGCCGGCCACGCCGTCCGCACAGTCCCGCATCATGCCGGCCAGGCGTTCGCCTTCGCGCGCGCGGCCTTCCTGCAGCTGCGTCAGGGCTTCCTGGGCGGCCTGCATGCAGGCCGCGCCCCAGACTTGCGGGTCGAGCGCGTCGTTGGCGCGCTGGCCGGGCCAGTTGAACAGCTCCACCAGGCGCGGCGCGGCGATGTCGGGCAGGATGCGGCGCGCGGCCTGCAACTGCTCGGCCAGGGTTTCGAGCCAGGCCGGTTCCAGCTTGGACAGGTCGGTGCTGACGTTGCGGGTGTAGGACACGCGGATCTCGACCTTGCCGCGCGCCAGTTGCGCCGTCAGCAGTTCGCGCAGCGGCGTCTCGACGTGGCGCAGCTCGTCGGGCAGGCGGAAATAGAGGTCGAGGAAGCGGCTGTTGACGCTGCGCAGTTCCAGCGCCAGCGTGCCTTGTTCGAGGTCTGCCCGGGCGTTGCCGAAGGCGGTCATGCTGCGAATCATGGTGTCGATATCCTGTTGCTTGTCTTGGATCGGGCCGCGCCGGTTCCGCCGGTCCGTCGGGCGCGGACGAGGGCGGGTATATGCAACCCGTGTATCGCGGCAGGATACTCCAAACCCGGGCGGGGCCGCGACCCGCTGCCCGTACAATGCCGCCAACCGAATCTGATTGGAGCCTTGCCATGACCTCTGCCAACGCCATTGCCCGCCCGTCGGGCCGCGCCGTCGATGAACTGCGCCCGTTCAGCCTGGAGCGCGGTTTCACGCGCTACGCCGAGGGGTCGGTGCTGGTGAAGGCCGGCAATACCCACGTGCTGTGCACCGCCAGCGTGCTGGAAAAGGTGCCGCCGTTCCTCAAGGGCAAGGGGGAGGGCTGGGTCACGGCCGAATACGGCATGCTGCCGCGCGCCACCCACACCCGTGGCGACCGCGAGGCCGCGCGCGGCAAGCAGAGCGGCCGCACCCAGGAAATCCAGCGCCTGATCGGCCGCAGCCTGCGCGCCGTGTTCGACATGCGGGCGCTGGGCGAACGCACGCTGCACCTGGATTGCGATGTGCTGCAGGCCGACGGCGGCACGCGCTGCGCCAGCATCACCGGCGCCTGGGTGGCGGCGTCCGACGCCGTGGCGCTGCTGATGCAGCGCGGCGACCTGGCCGCCAACCCGATCCGCGACGCGGTCGCGGCGGTGTCGGTCGGGCTGGTGCAGGGCCGTGCGGTGCTGGACCTGGACTACGAGGAAGACTCGGCCTGCGACGCCGACGTCAACGTCATCATGACGGGCGGCGGCGCCTTCGTGGAAGTGCAGGGCACGGGCGAGGGCGCCACCTTCACCCGCGCCGAGCTGGACGCGATGCTGGGTCTGGCCGAGAACGGCATCGCCGGCCTGGTGCGGGCGCAGCGCGCGGCGCTGGCGTAACAGCAGGCGGGCGCGGGCCCGGGCGTCAGGGCAGCAGGGCGCCCACCTTGCCGGCCCGTTCCAGGTTCCAGATCGCGCCGATCAGGCCGCGCAGCTCGGTCTCGCTGGCGGCGTCGGCATAGCGGCCCAGGCTCAGCGTCTTGGCCTCGATCTCGGCGCGCGACAGGGTGTTGCCGGGATCGCCCTTGGGTTCGTCGACGCGGCCGTGCAGCACGCGGCCGTCGCGGGTATGCACCGTGACCTTGCCGATCCAGCGCTGCGGATAGGCGCCGTCGACTTCCGGATCCAGTTCCATCGTCACGCGCCCGCGGAAATCGGCCACCGCCGGATCGTCCAGCGCGGCGTCGAATTCCGGCAGGCCGGCGCGGCCCTGGCGCGCGATCAGGCCCAGCACCGTGCCCATCGAGAACTTGGACTGGTGCACCGTGCGCGGATCGACCACCGGCCCCAGCACGTCGATGGCGCCCTGATGCACGTGCGCCACCACCCGCGCGATGTCGCTTTCGGCCAGCTGATGCTCGCGCAGCACCTGCTGCAGCGCATCCGCCGCCGGATGGGTATGGCGGCACGAGGCATGGAACTTGAACGAGGTCTCGGCCAGCGCCCAGCGCGTGCCCAGCCGGTCGGTCAGGCGCGTCGGATCGGCGTCGCTGGACATGCCGGCGGCCATGCCCTGCGGGCCTTCGAGGATGTGGCGCGCGCCGGTGAAGCCTTCCTGCGCCAGGTAGGCCGCGGCGATGCCGTTGGCGGCGGCGCGGGCGGTGTGCAGCTGCTTGGAATCGGCGGCGTCGCGCAGGAATTCCCACAGGCCGGCGGCCTGGGTGCCGGCCGAGCCGAAGGCGTCCAGCATGGCCGCGGGCGCCAGGCCCAGCAGACGGCCGGTGGCCGCGGCGGCGGCCAGCGTGCCCGCGGTGCCGGTGGTGTGGAAGATCTTGTAGTGCGAGCGGCCCAGGAATTCGCCAACCCGGATGCCGACCTCGTAGCCGGCCACGGCCGCCACCAGCAGGTCGCGGCCGCTGCGGCCCAGCGCCTGGGCCACCGCCAGCACCGGCGGGAACACCACGGCCGCGGGGTGGAACACCGAACCATTGTGCACGTCGTCCTGCTCGACCACATGGGCGGCGGCGGCATTGACCATGGCGGCGAACACCGGCGAGGTGCGGCGCCGGTTGATCAGGATCTCGCTGGGGCCGTCGGCCGGCCCCATTGTTGCGGCGTAGCGGTCGATGGCCAGCACCGGGCGCGACGCGGCGCCCGCCAGGATCGAGGCCAGGCAGTCCAGCAGGAGGTCTTCGGCTCGGCGCAGCACCGGGGCGGGGATGTCCTCGAAGCGCAGGTTGGCGGCGAAGGCGGCGAGGGTGGCGCTTGGATGGGAGGTGTCGGGGGTCATGGTCAGAAGGAGCGCGGCAGGCCCAGGATGTGTTCGGCGACGTAGGAGAGGATCAGGTTGGTCGAGATCGGCGCGACCTGATAGAGGCGGGTCTCGCGGAACTTGCGCTCGACGTCGTATTCGGTGGCGAAGCCGAAGCCGCCGTGGAACTGCAGGCAGGCGTTGGCGGCCTCCCAGGAGGCGTCGGCGGCCAGCAGCTTGGCCATGTTGGCCTGGGCGCCGCAGGGCTCGTGGGCGTCGAACAGGCGGCAGGCCTCGTAGCGCATCAGGCTGGCGGCCTCGACGTTGATGTGGGCGCGGGCGATGGGGAACTGCACGCCCTGGTTCTGGCCGATGGGGCGGCCGAACACCATGCGTTCCTTGGCGTAGGCGGTGACCTTGTCGACGAACCAGTAGCCGTCGCCGATGCATTCGGCGGCGATCAGGGTGCGCTCGGCGTTCAGGCCGTCCAGGATGTACTTGAAACCCTTGCCTTCCTCGCCGATCAGGTTGTCGGCCGGGATCTCCAGGTTGTCGAAGAACAGCTCGTTGGTCTCGTGGTTGACCATGTTGGGGATCGGCCGGATCGACATGCCGTGCTTGACCGCCTCGTGCAGGTCCACCAGGAAGATCGACATGCCCTCGGACTTGCGCGTGACCTGGTCCAGCGGCGTGGTGCGCGCCAGCAGGATCATCAGGTCGGAATGCTGCACCCGCGAGATCCAGACCTTCTGGCCATTGATGACGTAGCGGTCGCCGCGGCGCACGGCGGTGGTCTTGATCTTGGTGGTGTCGGTGCCGGTGGTGGGTTCGGTCACGCCCATCGACTGCAGGCGCAGCTCGCCGGCGGCGATGCGCGGCAGGTATTCGCGCTTCTGCGCCTCGGAGCCGTGCCGCAGCAGGGTGCCCATGTTGTACATCTGGCCATGGCAGGCGCCGGAGTTGCCGCCGCTGCGGTTGATTTCCTCCATGATGACCGAGGCCTCGGTCAGGCCCAGGCCGGAGCCGCCGTATTCCTGCGGGATCAGCGCGGCCAGCCAGCCGGCTTCGGTGAGGGCGCGCACGAAGGCGTCGGGGTAGCCGCGTTCTTCATCCACCTTGCGGAAGTACTCGGCGGGAAATTGCGCGCACAGATCGCGCACGGCTTCGCGGATGTCCTGGTAGGCGTGGGAGGCTTGATGCATGGGGTGGGCTGCAATATGGGTGTAGTAAAGGGGTTCGGTACAGGATCGAATGTGCCGCAACGGGCCGCCCCTGCCAATTCACAATTCATTAATACCGGGTTCCTGTTCGCAAAAGCGCACTTATGTGACGGCCGTTCGTCATGCGAGGGGGCGGGTTGTGTCAAGAAATTGCCAAACTGCATCCCCATAATCGCGCCGATACGCCTTTGTGGCGATGCAACAGACGGATGGATATGCGGAAAAATCTCAGGGTGACCACGGCGGTTTCGGCCATTCTCGCGGTGTTTGTGGCGCTGTTCGCGCTGGCGGCGGCGGCCGGGATCTTCGTGCTGCGCGAGAATCGCGCCGACATCGAGGCGCTGGGCCGGGGCAGCATCGAGCGCGCCAGCGACCTGTCGGACATGACCAGCAGCCTGTTCCAGGCGCGCGCCGCGCTGACGGACGCCAAGACCGCCATGGAAGGCGGCCTGGAGGAGGCCCGCGACCAGTCGCTCAACCACGCCGACGCGCTGCTCAAGCAGGCCGCGGCCAGCCTGGCGCGGTTGCGCGCCAACGCCGACACCAGCGCCCAGGGCGCGCCGCTGTTCGACCAGGCGCTGGCGGCCTATGCCGCCTTCGCCGACCAGACGCTGGCGCCGATGTTCAAGGCCATCAAGGGCTGGAACGGCATCGAGGTCAACCGGCTGGTGGACAAGGTGCTGCCGGTGTCCGGCTCGGCCTACGTCAAGCAGGCCGACGCCTACCAGGCCTACGCCCGCCAGCAGGGCCAGGCCGCGGTGGCCGACGCCAGCCAGACCATGCAGCGCGTGACGGTGGTGGCCGCGGCGGTGCTGGGCTTCGTGCTGGTGCTGGCGGTGCTGATCCGGCTGGCCTTCCGTCGCCGCATCCTGCGGCCGCTGAACGAGGCCGGCGCGCACTTCGACCGCATCGCCGACGGCGACCTGACCGGCAACATCGCGGTCCACGGCAACAACGAGATCGGCGTGCTGTATTCGGCCATGCGCCGCATGCAGACCGGCCTGTCGGCGGCGGTGGCGTCGGTGCGCCATGGGGTCGAGGAGATCCACACCGGCTCGGGCGAAATCGCCGCCGGCGGCGCCGACATGTCGGACCGCACGGCGCGCCAGGCCGGTTCGCTGCAGGAGGCGGCGGCCAACATGACCCAGCTGGCCCACACGGTGCAGATGACCGCCGGCAATGCCGACCTGGCCAGCCGCCAGGCGCTCAGCGCCACCCAGCTGGCCCAGCGCGGCGGCCAGGCGGTGCAGGAAGTCGTGACCAGCATGCAGGGCATCGCCGACAGCGCGCGCCGCATCGGCGAGATCGTCGGGGTGGTGGACAGCATCGCCTTCCAGACCAACATCCTGGCGCTGAACGCGGCGGTCGAGGCGGCCCGCGCCGGCGAGCAGGGCAAGGGCTTCGCGGTGGTGGCGGGCGAAGTGCGTTCGCTGGCCCAGCGCAGCGCCCAGGCGGCCAAGGAAATCAAGGGCTTGATCGAGGATTCGACCTCGCGCGTCGAGGTCGGCGTGCGCCAGGTCAACCTGGCCGGCGACACCATGCGCGACATGCTGACCTCGGTCGACCGCGTGACCCAGATCGTGGCCGAAATCTCCAGCGCCACGGCCGAGCAGGCCGCCGGCATCGCCTCGGTCAATGACGCCGTGGCCGATATCGAACGCTCGACCCAGGAGAACGCGGCGATGGTCGAACAGACCGCCGCCGCGGCCGCCGCGCTGGAACAGCAGGCCCAGGGCCTGCAGCGCGCGGTGTCGGTCTTCCAGATCGCCCAGGCGGCGCAGGCGGCCGCCGGGCAGGCGTCAGGGCACGAGCTGCGGCAGGGCGCCGCCGCTGTAGCGCTCGGTCACCAGCGACAGGTTCCCATGCTTGACCTTGTGCTTGACATGGGCAGCGGCCGACGCGATGTCCTCCGGGCGGATGCGCTCGCATAAGGACGGGGTGACGGTGAGCGCGCCCACGCCCAGCGTCACGAACGGAAAGAAGCGCGGCACGCCGTAGCGGTCCTCGGCCTCGATGCCGCCGTTGCGGCGGCCTTCGTCGTCGTACAGATCGATGGCGCGCTCGTTGAACTCGGCGATGACGCGCTGGATGCGCTCGTTCCAGTCGGGGCTGCGCAGCAGCACCACGAAGTCGTCGCCGCCGACGTGGCCGACGAAATCGCGCAGCGGATCACAGTGGCGCTTGATGACGTCGGCGGTCAGCATGATCATGTCGTCGCCGCGCCAGTAGCCGTAGACGTCGTTGAACGGCTTGAAGTTGTTCAGGTCGCCATAGCAGATGGTGAAATCGGCGGCGTCCTCCAGCAGCGTGGCGATGTGCCGGCTGATGGGAATGTTGCCCGGCAATGACGTCAGCGGATTGGCGTAGCGCGCGGCCTCGATGCGCATCTCGGTCACCGAGCGCACCAGCGTTTCGCCGGTGGCCAGGCCGTCGTAGCGGCCGTCGCGGGTGATGATGAGGCCGTCCATCAGGTAGCGCTGGTCTTCCGAGATCAGCACGTGGCTCAACTGGTCGATCGACACGTCCAGGTCGACCAGCACCGGCTCGCCGTTCATGAAGGTCGAGCAGGCGTCGCGGCCGAACAGTTCGCGGGTGTAGCGCTGCGCGTAGTGTTCCGAGAAGTCGCGGCGGTTGATGATGCCCACCGGTCGGTTGTCGCCATCGACCACGGCCACCGCGTGCAGGCTCTTGTGCTCGATGAAGAGGCGGTGCACGTCGTCGTTGGTGTGCTTGTTCAGCAACGCCGCCGGGGCCTCGACCCGCAGGCTGGCGGCGGTGCCGCCGGCCGAGCGCTGCGACAGCGGGGCGGGCGCGCGCACCCGCAGCGAATCGCGCAGCGGCGGGGTCAGCTCGGTCAGCAGGGACTCGTCAGGACGGCCCAGCAGCCAGCCCTGGGCGTAGCGGATCTCCAGGTCGCGCACCACCGCCAGGTCCTCGGCGGTCTCGATGCCCTCGGCCACGATGGCGGTGCCCAGGTACTGCGCCACCTTGAGGATGGCGCGCACCATGTTCTGCTTGCGGTCATCGTGGCCGATGCCATTGAAGAAGTAGCGGTCGATCTTGACCAGGTCGGGCTGCATCTCGGCCCACAGCTGCAGGTTCGAATTGCCGACGCCGTAGTCGTCCAGCGCGATGCGCATGCCGTATTCGCGCAGGCAGGCGAAGGCGCTGCCCAGCGTCGACATGTGTTCGGACAGCGGGTCCTGCTCGGTCAGCTCGACGATGATGTTGGACGGCGCCAGCGTGCAATCCTTGAGCAGCCGCAGCGGCATTTCGTCGCCCCACAGCGTCCAGTAGTGGATCAGGGCCGAGCCGGACAGGTTCAGGAACAGCTTGCCGGCGGCCGGGTTCTGGTCGAAGCCCTGGGCGCCGGCGCGGAAGCTGGCCAGCTCCAGTTGCGGATGCAGGCCCTGGCGGCGGGCTTCGGCGAACAGGGCGTCGGGAAAGTGCAGGGTGGTGTCGACCGGGCCGCGGATCAGGCTTTCGTGGCCATAGATGCGGCTATGCGACAGGTCGATCACCGGCTGGAAGCGGGGGCGCAGCAGCCGTTCGCGCAGGATGCCCGCCAGGCTGACGGGAGTTGGCGCAGCGGCGCCGGACGAAAGGGTGGGCGCGCTGGCCGCAACCGGCCGTGGCAAAGCGTGAAGTGGGTTCATCGCCGGGGCGTTCAGATACGATCAGTGACAAGATTGTCCATATTGACGACGAAATATGTCTGTGTTGTTGCGCTGACACGTAACTTGCAGGGCGGGTTTACGACCACGCCCTATACAATTTACCCCATGACTTCCCCCAAGATTCCCGAATCCCTGCGCCGCGTCGTGCTGGCGTCCAACAATCCCGGCAAGCTGCGTGAGTTCTCCGCCTTGTTCGCCCCGCTCGGCATCGAGCTGGTGCCCCAGGGCGACCTGGGCGTGCCCGAGGCCGAGGAGCCGCACGTCACGTTCGTCGAGAACGCGCTGACCAAGGCGCGCCATGCCAGCCGCCTGACCGGACTGCCGGCGCTGGCCGACGATTCCGGCCTGTGCGTGGCCGCGCTGGACGGCGCGCCGGGCGTGTACTCGGCGCGCTACGCCAAGATGCACGGCGGCGAGAAATCCGACCAGGCCAACAACGCGCTGCTGGTCGGCAAGCTGGCGTCGGTCGCCGACCGCAGCGCCTGCTATGTGGCGGTGCTGGCGCTGGTGCGCGGCGAAAACGACCCGCGGCCGCTGATCGGCGAAGGCGTGTGGCAGGGCGAGATCATCGACCAGCCGGAAGGCGAGAACGGCTTCGGCTACGATCCGCACTTCTACCTGCCCGACCAGGGGCTGACGGCCGCCGCGCTCGATCCCGAGGAAAAGAACCGCATCAGCCATCGCGCCCGCGCCCTGCGCGAACTGCTGAGCAAGCTGAACCAGGCTTGACCCCGGGGCGTCGCCCGCGCCGCCTCCAGGAATACCGAATGTCCATCACCATCCCCATCCGCTCCGAACTGGGCGCGGCCCGCTCGCGCCTGGTCACCCCGGCCGGCGCCACCCTGACCAGCCTGCCGCCGCTGTCGGTCTACGTGCACGTGCCCTGGTGCGTGCGCAAGTGTCCGTACTGCGACTTCAATTCGCACGCCGCGCCCGGCGGCGAGATCCCCGAACGCGCCTACCTGGATGCGCTGCGCAGCGACCTGGAACAGGCGCTGCCGTCGATCTGGGGCCGTCAGGTGGTCTCGGTGTTCATCGGCGGCGGCACGCCCAGCCTGCTGTCGGCCGCCGGCCTGGACGAGTTGCTGGCCATGCTGCGCGCCTGTCTGAACGTGTGGCCCGACGCGGAAATCACCATGGAGGCCAACCCCGGCACCGCCGAGGCCGACCGTTTCCGCGACTACGCCGCCAGCGGCGTGACCCGTTTCTCGCTCGGCATCCAGAGCTTCGACGACGCCCAGCTGAAGAAGCTGGGCCGCATCCATGATTCGGCGCAGGCCCGCGCCGCCATCGAGATAGCCCAGCGCGCCGCGCCGCGCGTCAACCTGGACATGATGTTCGCGCTGCCGGGCCAGACCCTGGGGGCCTGCGTGGACGACCTGCGCCAGGCCATCGGCTTCGGCACCGAGCACCTGTCGCTCTATCACCTGACGATGGAGCCCAACACGGTCTTCGCCAAGTTCCCGCCCGAGGACCTGCCGGACGACGACACCAGCGCGGCCATGCAGGACGCGGTCGAGGCCGAGCTGGCCGCGGCCGGCCTGGCGCGCTACGAGGTGTCGGCCTATGCCAGGCCGGGGGCCCGCAGTCGCCACAATCTGAATTACTGGGAGTTCGGCGACTACCTGGGTCTGGGGCCGGGCGCCCACGGCAAGCTGTCGTTCCACGACCGTATCGTGCGCGAGGCCCGCCTGCGCAGCCCGGAATCGTGGATGCGGGCCGCCGCCGCCCGCGATGGCAGCCACCTGGCCGAAAACCGCCAGGTCGGCCCCGACGAACTGCCGTTCGAATTCATGCTGAACGCCTTGCGCCTGAAGGATGGCGTCGCCGCCACCCTGTTCAACGAGCGCACCGGCCTGTCGCTGGCCGCCATCGCGCACCAATTGGAGGCAGCGTCCGCCAAGGGCCTGCTGGACGCCGATCCCACCCGCCTGCGGGCCACGCCCCTGGGCTGGCGCTTCCTGAACGACCTGCAGGAAATGTTCCTGTAGCAATCAGGCGCCAAGATGGGGCAATCATGCCCCATTATTTGCACCAAGTTGGTGCTACATTGCCCCATGACATGACAGGCCTCCCCGGGGAATCCCGGGGGTGAGACCTGGCACGCTTATTGCTTCCTTCTTTTATGCCAGTCGAGCGGCACAGCCCTCGACCCTTTTATCTAATGGAGATGACATGGCAAGCCCGAAAGACGTCCTGAAACAGATCGCCGACAACGAAGTCAAATTCGTGGATTTCCGCTTTACCGATACTGTTGGCCGTGAGCACCACGTGTCCGTGCCCACCAGCCAGATCGACGAAGACAAGCTGGAAAGCGGCCAGGCTTTCGACGGTTCGTCGATCCCGGGTTGGAAGGGCATTGAAGCGTCCGACATGCTGCTCATCCCCGACTGCGCCACCGGCAACCTGGACCCGTTCCGTGAAGAGCCGACCCTGATCCTGTCGTGCGACGTGGTCGAACCGTCGGACCTGAAGGGCTATGACCGCGATCCGCGTTCGCTGGCCAAGCGCGCCGAAGCCTACCTGAAGGCCTCGGGCCTGGGCGACACCGCCTACTTCGGTCCGGAACCCGAATTCTTCGTGTTCGACGGCGTGACCTGGAACACCGACATGTCGGGCACCTTCGTCAAGATCAAGTCGGAAGAGGCCTCCTGGTCCACCGGCCTGGACTTCGACGGCGGCAACACCGGCCATCGTCCCGCGGTCAAGGGCGGCTACTTCCCGGTTCCCCCGGTCGATTCGTTCCAGGACATGCGCTCGGAAATGTGCCTGCTGATGGAACAGATGGGCGTGCCGGTCGAAGTGCACCACCATGAAGTCGCCGGCGCCGGCCAGCTGGAAATCGGCACCAAGTTCAGCACCCTGGTGCAACGCGCCGACTGGACCCAGATCGTCAAGTACATCGTGCACAACGTGGCCCATGCCTACGGCAAGACCGCCACCTTCATGCCCAAGCCCATCGTTGGCGACAACGGTTCCGGCATGCACGTGCACCAATCCATCTGGAAGGATGGCCAGAACCTGTTCGCGGGCAACGGCTACGCCGGCCTGTCGGAATTCGCGCTGTACTACATCGGCGGCATCATCAAGCACGCCCGCGCCCTGAACGCCATCACCAACCCGGGCACCAACTCGTACAAGCGCCTGGTCCCGCACTACGAAGCCCCGGTCAAGCTGGCCTACTCGGCCCGCAACCGTTCGGCCTCGATCCGCATCCCGTACGTGGGCAACCCGAAGGGCCGCCGCGTCGAAGCGCGCTTCCCGGACCCCCTGGCCAACCCGTACCTGGCCTTCTCGGCCCTGATGATGGCCGGCCTGGACGGCGTGCAGAACAAGATTCACCCCGGCGATCCCGCCGACAAGAATCTGTACGACCTGCCGCCGGAAGAAGACGCGAAGATCCCGACCGTGTGCTCCTCGCTGGAGCAGGCGCTGGAAGCGCTGGACAACGACCGCGAGTTCCTGACCCGCGGCGGCGTGTTCAGCAACGACATGCTCAACGCCTACATCGACCTGAAGATGGCCGATGTGAACCGTCTGCGCATGACCACGCACCCGGTCGAATTCGACATGTACTACAGCCTCTGATTTCAGAGGTTGTGGCTGGGGGAGCGCGATGATGTAGGCAGAAACCAGGGCCGACACCACGCGCACCGCCAGGTCGCCGACCCAAGACTTGCCCGTCCGGCCCCGTGCCGGCGGGCAGGGCGCCGCACTCAGGCGCCGCCGGGCCGGTGTTCCGATTTCCCCCTGTAGTCATTCGGGTACGTTGAAAAATGAATGTAGAAGCTCTCGATCTGCTTGCCACGTCCGTTTTCCTGGTCAACGCACGCGGGCATATCGAATACGCCAATGCGGCCGCCGAGGATCTGTTCGGCCGTTCCCGCAAGCAGCTGTGCGGCCACTCCGCCGCCACGCTGTTCGACAATCCGGAAAACATCCAATCGTCCATCGACCGCGCCGCGGCCGGCAGGTATGCCGACGTCCGGCAGCTGGCCTCATTGCGCCGCGCCGCCGAATCGGTGGAAGTGGCCGTGACCACGGTGGGCTTGAGCGGCCAGGCCTGGCCGGTCTTGATCGAGACCCGCGAGATCGAGCAGCGCGTGCTGGCCGACCGCAACCATCGCCTGGTCGACGAGATCGAGGCGCATCGCGAGCTGCTGCGCAACCTGGCGCATGAAGTCAAGAATCCCCTGGGCGGCTTGCGCGGCGCCGCGCAACTGCTGGAAGCCGAGCTGCCGAGCGCGGCGCTGGCCGAGTACACCCAGGTCATCATTTCCGAAGCCGACCGCCTGCAGGCGCTGGTGGACCGCCTGAGCGGCCCGCAACGTGTGCCGCTGAACGCGCGGCCGGTGAACATCCATGAGATCTGCGAGCGCGTCTGCGCCCTGATCCAGGCCGAATTCCGCAACGACGTCACGCTGGTGCGCGACTACGACGCGTCCATGCCCGACCTGAAGGGCGACGCCGCCCGCCTGATGCAGGCGGTGCTGAACGTGGCCCGCAACGCCGCGCAGGAACTGGTCGCGCGGCCGCAGGCGCCCGGGCTGGAGCCCGGCGTCGTCACGCTGCGCACCCGCGTCGCGCGGCAGGTCATGCTGGCGCATCGCCAGCACCGCCTGGCGCTGGAACTGTCCATCATCGACAACGGTCCCGGCGTGCCGGAGCACATCCGCGACCGCATTTTCCATCCCCTGGTCACCGCCCGCGCCGGCGGGACCGGCCTGGGCCTGAGCCTGGCCCAGGATTTCGTGCAGCAGCACGGAGGCATCATCGAATTTGAATCCCGACCCGGGCGCACCGAGTTCCGCCTGGTCCTACCGATGGAGCCCGCACTCTGATGAAACCCGTATGGATCGTCGACGACGACCAGGCCATCCGCTGGGTCCTCGAAAAGGCCCTGGCCCGCGCCGGTGTCCCCACCCGTAGTTTCTCCCAGGCAGCCGACGTGCTCGACGCGCTGGCGCACGACACGCCCGTCGCCCTGGTGTCCGATATCCGCATGCCCGGCGGCAACGGCCTTGAGCTGCTGCGCCAGCTCAAGGAACGCCATCCCGGCCTGCCGGTCATCGTCATGACCGCCTTCGCCGACCTCGACAGCACCGTGTCCGCCTTCCAGGGCGGCGCTTTCGACTACCTGGCCAAGCCCTTCGACGTGAACGAGGCGGTGGCGCTGATCCAGCGCGCCATGCAGGAATCGACCCAGCCCGAAAGCCCCGAAGGGCAGGGCGAGGCCCAGAACAATGAACGCTGGATGATGACGCAGTCGTCGTCCACCGCCATGCAGGAAGTGTTCCGCGCCATCGGCCGGCTGGCGCAGTCCAAGGTCACCGTGCTGATCACCGGCGAGTCCGGCACCGGCAAGGAACTGGTGGCGCGCGCGCTGCACGGCCACGGCATGCGCGCCGGCGGCCCGTTCGTGGCGCTCAACGCCGCCGCCATCCCGCGCGACCTGCTCGAAGCCGAGCTGTTCGGCCACGAGCGCGGCGCCTTCACCGGCGCCAACACCCTGCGCCGCGGCCGCTTCGAGGAGGCCCACGGCGGCACGCTGTTCCTGGACGAAATCGGCGACATGCCGATCGAACTGCAGACGCGCCTGCTGCGCGTGCTGGCCGAAGGCAGCTTCTACCGTGTCGGCGGCGCGCAGCCCGTGCGGGTCGACGTGCGCATCGTCGCCGCCACCCACCAGCCGCTGGAGCAGCGCGTCGAACAAGGCCTGTTCCGCGAAGACCTGTTCCACCGCCTGAACGTCATCCGCCTGCGCCTGCCGCCGCTGCGCGAGCGGGTCGAGGATATCCCGGCGCTCGCCAACCACTTCCTCACCGCCAGCGCCCGCGCGCTCGGCGTGCCGGTCAAGCGCCTGACCCCGGAAGCGCTGGCCGTCCTGACCAAGTTCGACTTCCCCGGCAACGTGCGCCAGCTGGAGAACTTCTGCCACTGGCTCACCGTCATGGCCCCCGGCCAGACCGTCGAGCGCGCCGACCTGCCGCCCGAAATCCGCGCCATGGAACACGCGCCCGCCGCCGGTTCGGTGTCCCCGCGCCCGCCGGCCGGCGCCAGCGTCGCCGCCATCGGCACCGTGGTCCAGCATCCCGCGCCCGCCGCCGCCGACGAAGCCACGCCCCGCAACTGGCAGGACTCCCTGCTGCGCGACGCCCAGTACCGCCTCGAACGCGGCGAACCCGCCGTCATGGCCACTCTGACGCGCCAGTTCGAGAAAATCCTGCTCCAAAGCGCCCTGGACGCCAGCCGCGGCCGCCGCGTCGAAGCCGCCTCAAGACTGGGCATCGGCCGCAACACCATCACGCGCAAACTGCGCGAACTCGGCATCGAAGACGAGTAGGGCGGCACGCGCTCTCCACCCGCGCGCAGCGACCGCCGCTACCCCATCCTCCGCCGCGTAAGTCAGGTAGCGGCCGCCCGCGCGGCCCTACCTGACGGGCCGAACCCGCTCTCGGCTAAGACACCCCTCCAGCAACGCCACAAACCCGGCCGACGCCCCGGGCGGCCTACGAAGCCCGCGCGGTCGCACACCAACGTCCAAGACAAGAACGCCCTTTCACCCCATCCCCAGCAACCCCTCACAAAGCCGAGGCGACTTCAACTTCTGCAGCCACCACTTGAGCGCCTCCCCCGGCTTCTCCGCCCGCCACGCATATGCCACATGCTCGGTCAACGACATCCCCTCATCGGTATCGCAGACCACCAGCACCCCCTGCGCCAGATACGGCGCCGCCAGCGTCAGCGGCAGATACCCGCACCCCAGCCCGCGGATCTGCGCCTCGATCTTGGCCTGCATCGTCGGCATCACCAGCGTCGGCTGCTCCGCCAGGATCCCGCGCGACTGCGGCGGCAGGTTGCGTGACGTGTCGGCCACCACCACCGCGCAATAGCGCGTGATGTCGGCCCGGCTCAGCGGCTGCGGCGCCGACGCCAGCGGATGGTGCGCCGCCACGCAGAAGCCGAACTGCGCCTGTCCCATCGTCACCGAGCGGTAGGGGCCGGTCGGTTCGCCCGCCGCGCCCGCTCCGATCACCAGGTCGGCGCGGTTCGACGTCAACGCATCCCAGTTGCCGCTCAGCACCTCGGTCGAAAAGCGCAGCTTGGTCGCGCTGCCCAGCGCCTGGAACTCCTCGACCAGGTCGTACAGCGGCCGCCACGGCAGCACCGCGCTCACCGCGATGCGCAGCTCCACCTCCCAGCCGGTGGCGATGCGCTTGACCCGGCAGGCCAGGTCGTCGAGCGACTGCAACACGTGACGCCCATCCTTGAGCAGCGCCTCGCCCGCCGGCGTCAGCAGCGCCCGGTGCCCCGAGCGGTCGAACAGCAGCACGTCCAGCCCGTCCTCCAGCTTGCGGATGGCGTAGGTCACGGCCGACGGCACCTTGTCCAGCTCGCGCGCCGCCTTGGCGAAGCTGCCGTGGCGCGCGATGGCGTCCACCAGGATGAGCAATTCGGGCGTGATCGGCTGCATGGGAAGGTTCCGGGCAATATCGTTCAAAAAATTTGAATGGGTTCTTCAAATCATAGCGTCAAACCGGCTGCCGAGTACGCGCACAATGTCACTCATGCCGGTTGAGCAGCTGGCGCCAGACCCAAACAGGCAGGCGCCGGATCGAGCGAAACCATTCACATATTTGAAACAGGAGTCCACCATGCTTACCCTTCGCCGTAGCGCCGAACGCGGTCACGCCAACCACGGCTGGCTCGATTCGTTCCACACCTTTTCGTTCGCCAACTACTACGATCCCTCGCACATGGGCTTCGGCGCGCTGCGCGTGATCAACGATGACCGCATCGCCGCGGGCCGCGGCTTCGGCACCCACGGCCACCGCGACATGGAGATCATCACCTACGTGCTGGACGGCGCCATCGCGCACAAGGACAGCATGGGCAGCGGCTCCACCATCCAGCCCGGCAACGTGCAGCGGATGAGCGCCGGCCGCGGGGTGATGCACTCCGAGTTCAACCCGCGCGCCGACAAGGAAACGCACATGCTGCAGATCTGGATCGAGCCGAACGTCACCGGCATCGCGCCGGAGTATGAGGAAAAGGCCTTCACCGACGCGCAAAAGCGCGGCCGCCTGCAAGCCGTGGTGTCGGGTGACGGCATCGATGGCTCGATGACGATCCATCAGGACGTGCGGCTCTACGCCGGCCTGTTCGACGGCGACGAGTCGGCCACGCTGGAACTGGCCCCTGGCCGCCGCGCCTGGGTGCACGTGGCGCGTGGCAGCCTGACCGTCAACGGCGTCGCGCTGGCGGCCGGCGACGCGGTCGCCATCAGCGATGAAACGCGGGTGGCGCTGTCCGGGGGCGACAACGCCGAAGTGCTGGTGTTTGATCTGGCCTGAGGCCGGCAGCCGGGTGGATCGCCGATCCGCCCGGCCTTAACATGGCCCCAAGACGGCCAACCTACAGGAGCATTCCCATGTCCACTTTGTCCCAAGCCGGCGACAGCCAGATCGAAACCGTGGTGGTGCCGCGCAGCAGCGACCTGGGCGGCTTCGAAGTCCGTCGCGCGCTGCCCTCGGCGCAGCGCCGCACCGTCGGCCCGTTCGTTTTCCTGGACCACATGGGCCCGGTTGAATTCACGGCCGGCTCGGGCATCGACGTGCGCCCGCATCCGCACATCGGCCTGTCGACCGTCACCTATCTGTACGAAGGCTCGATGGTGCATCGCGATGGCGCCGGCAACACCCAGACCATCCTGCCCGGCGAGGTGAACTGGATGACGGCCGGCCGTGGCATCGTCCACTCCGAGCGCTCCTCGCCCGAAAGCCGCCAGGCCGCGCAACGCCTGGCCGGCCTGCAGATCTGGGTCGGCCTGCCCAAGGCCCACGAGGAAACCGATCCCGGTTTCACCCACTACGGCCTGGACGCCCAGCCCGTGATCGAAGGCGAGGGCGTGCGCGCGCAGGTCGTGGCCGGCTCGCTGTTCGGCAAGACGTCGCAGGTCAAGACCCATTCGCCGCTGTTCTATGGCGACATGCAGCTGCAGGCCGGCGCCGTCACCGTGCTGCCCGCCGAGCACGAAGAGCGCGCCGCCTACCTGGCGATCGGCTCGGTCGAGGTGGACGGACAAGTGTTCGAGAGCGGCCGCCTGATCGTGTTCGCCCCGGGCCGTCCGGTGCAGATCCGCGCCTGTACCGACGCGCGTTTCGCGGTGCTCGGCGGCGAGCCGCTGGAAGGCCCGCGCTTCATCTGGTGGAACTTCGTCTCCAGCAGCAAAGACCGTATCGAGCAGGCCAAGGAAGACTGGCAGCGCAACCGCTTCGGCCAGACCGTGCCGGGCGACGAGACCGAGTTCATTCCGCTGCCGCCGCCGCGGGCTTGACGCGCCCGACCGGAGCGCCGGGCGGCATGCGCCTGGCGGCTCCGGTCGATTCGTCGTCTATCCGGCTTTCAACAACTCGAACGCCTCTCCCTTGAACACGCGCGCGGGATCACCCCGTGCCACCTCGTGGTGGAATTGGCGCCGCCGGGCCCGCTCCGTGGCATGCGCGGCCTGCTCATGTTGGGCCAGCCGATGCGCGATCAGCAGTGCGGCGATGCGCTTGTTGGCATGCTGGCTGCGTTCGGACTGCACCTTCACGCTGATGCCCGTCGCCACGTGCGTCGCGCGCACCGCCGATTCCGTCTTGTTGACGTGCTGGCCGCCGGGCCCGGATGAGCGCGTCGTTTCGAAGCGTATTTCCGTGTCCTGGCGGATGGCCGGCGGGTCGCAACGCAAAGCGCCGATAAACCAGTTTTTGCGCAGGTGACCAGGGCGATAGGGGCTGGGGCAGATCCACTGGATCGATCCCTCCCAACACGCGGCCAGGCCGGCCGCGCCCGGACCATCGAGGGCCAGCAGCACCGAGCGGTAAGTGCCGGCCCTGGCGCCGGTCTCCTGTTCGAGGATATCGATGCCAACGCCGCGAGCCTCGGCCTCGCGCAACAGGTAGGCAAGGGCCTTGGCGACCGCCAGGCAGCACTCATCGGGGCCCTGGGCCGCGGATAGCTGTAGCAGCATCATCAGCAGCACTCCCCCCGGGTCTTGTAGGTCAACACCGGGCGCAGCCTGGCCAGCACCGTCAGCAGGCCCGCCTGTTGCAGGCTGGCGATGATACTGTCCACGGGTTTGTACGCTTCCGGCGCTTCCTCATAGATCAGTTGCTTGTCCTGGCAGATGACATGGCTGCCCAACCGGGTCTTGCTCAGTTGCGCGGGACTGTAGCGCTTGAACAGCCGGTCCTTGCACTCGCTGCGCATCCACTTGCGGCCCGCGCCGTGCGCCAGCGAGAACAGGCTGGCCTCGCTGGCGATCGGCGCCACCAGATAGCTGAAGTCGCCGCGCGAACCGGGGATGATGACCGGTCCGCCGTCTGACGGGGTCGCGCCTTTGCGGTGCAGCCAGCCCGCTTCTCCGGCGATGACGGCGGGGGTTACCAGGTTGTGGTCGACGTCCAATACCTGTTCGCCATCCACGCCCCAGCGTGCCAGCATGCGGCGCGCGATGAGGTGGCGATTGGCTTGCGCGAATCGCAACGCGTCGTCGTGTTGCGCCAGGTAATCCCGGCATGCGGCGCTGTCCTGCTCGAGGCCGTCATGGCCATGGCGACGGACGTGTTCCTCCAGGATCGAGCGGCCCAGGCCCCGCGAACCGCTGTGAACCAGCAGCAGCAGCTTTTTCTCGTCGATGCGCAAGGCCGCCAATGCCTGCGCATCGTGGATTTCGTCGATGCACTGCAGCTCGGCGAAGTGGTTGCCGCCGCCGATGGTGCCCAGTGCCTGTCGATGGCCGACGCCGGCGGGAGCCAGTTCCGACACCAGTGCCTGCCAAGTGTCGTCCAGCGGTTCGTCGATGTTGCGCAGCCGCTTGTCGAGCTTGTCCGGCGCGACTTTGCGGCTTTCGAGATGAGTCGACCAGAGCGCCATGCCGCAGCCGATGTCGCCGCCGATCAAGGCCGGATACAGGCGGCCGAGCGAGAAGAACGCGGCGCCCACTGGATAGCCGCGTCCGGGATGCAGGTCCGGCATGCCCGCGACGTGGCGCATGCCGGCGAGCCTGGCGGTGGTATGGAGTTGTTGGATCGCGTTGCCTTCGATCCAGGTGTCGTCCGAGGCGATCAATGTGACGCGCTCGGACAGTGCTTGAATGCAATTGCCCATGGAAATTCCAGATCAGGTCATGAGGAGGGCTTGCTCTCATTGCGCTCGCGCGCTACAGGTCGCGCCAGGACCCGCCGCGAAAGCGCGGCGGGCGCAAGCGACCAGTGGCGAGGCGTTCACAGCGGCCGCGGCCGTGTGGATGCGGTACGGATGAGAGACCCTGTCAGGCAGGTCCGGGCCAAGGCAATGCGAATGGTCTGCCGCCAGGAATGCGGCAAGGAAATTCGAACGTGCTAGACGCGGCCTGCAACGGGGGAAGTCTGTTGTTGCATGGTGCTTTCCTCCTGTGCAGTACGGTGTGTGGGGGTAGGGCGCCGCATCGGGCGCGGCGCCTCGGGGCCGGCGAAGCCGCGACGCAATCAAGGCGCCGCTTGCCGGGAAGTCCGCACTGTATCACCGATCGCGGCGGATTGATCGGCGCACGTGCGAAGAACTGCGATTTCGTTCTTCATGGCGTCTGAATTGCGCCACACAGTATGATGCGCATCCCTAACGTGATAACAATCGGGATGGAGACATCATGCAACGCTTTACCCTGAACGCGCTGCGCGGCCTGGCCGCGCTGGCGCTGGTCCATGGCGCCGCCGCGGCGCAGGCCGCCGGCTATCCGGCCAAGCCCATCGTGTTCATCGTGCCGTACACCGCCGGCGGCACCACCGACCTGGTGGCGCGCACGGCCGGCGCGAAGGTCGCCGAGAAGCTGGGCCAGCCGGTCATCGTCGAGAACCGTCCGGGCGCCGGCGGCAACATCGGTATGGACGCCGTGGCCAAGGCCGCGCCGGACGGCTACACCATCGGCTTCGGCGCCATCTCCACCAACGCGCTGAACCCCTTCGTCTACCCGTCGATGCCGTTCGACCCGACCAAGGACTTCACCGGCATCAGCATGCTGGGCGCGTCCTCGGTGGTGCTGGAAACCGGCCCGTCGCTCAAGGTCGACAGCGTCAAGGACCTGGTGGCCTATGCCAAGCAGCACGCCGGCACCGCCTTCGGCACGCCCGGCACCGGCACCTCGATGCACCTGGCCGGCGTCATGTTCGACCAGCTCACCGGCGCCGGCATGCAGCACATCCCCTACAAGGGCAGCGCGCAGGCGCTGAACGACCTGCTGGGCGGCCACCTGCCGATCATGTTCGACAACCTGCCGGCCTCGCTGCCGCACATCAAGTCGGGCAAGGTCCACGCGCTGGCGGTCACCGGCAGCAAGCGCGCGCCGGCCTTGCCGGACGTGCCGACGCTGGCCGAGCTGGGCTATGGCGGGGCGGTGGTGGATCCGTGGTTCGCGGTCTATGGTCCGGCCAAGCTGCCGCCGGAAATCACGGCCGCGCTGAGCGAAGCCTTCCAGGCGGCGCTGGCGATGCCGGACGTCAAGGACAAGCTGGAGCAGGCCGGTTTCATGCCCTATGGCTCGACGCCCGCCGAAGTCGAGCGCCTGACCCGCAGCCAGTACGAGTCGTTCAAGGCGCTGTCGCAGAAGGTCAAGCTGTCGGCCGACTGAGCGCCGCGCGGTCCGTGGATCAGCGGCCGCGCTCGAACACCTGTTCGCGCTGCTCGGCCAGCGCTTCGCGCCGGATGAAGTCGCGCACGAAGTCGTCGGCCGGGTGGTGGTGCAGGTTGTAGGGCGTGTCCCACTGCGCGATGCGCCCGGCCGCCATCACGCCGATGCGGTCGGCGATGGCGAAGGCCTCGGCCTGGTTGTGCGTCACCAGGATGGCGGTGTGGCCGGTGGTCTTGAGAATCTCGCGCACCTCGAAGGCGAGGCGTTCGCGCGTGTCCACGTCCAGATTGGAAAACGGTTCGTCGAGCAGCAGCAGGTCGGGCGAGGGCGCCAGGGCCCGGGCCAGGGCCACGCGCTGCTGCTGGCCGCCGGAGATTTCGTGCGGATAGCTGTTGGCGACGTGCGCCAGGCCGACCAGGGTCAGCATTTCCTCGACCCGGCGCGCGCGTTCGGCGCGCTCCAGGCGGCGCAGGCCGAAGGCCACGTTCTGCGCCACCGACAGGTGCGGGAACAGCGCGTAGTCCTGGAACATCATGCCGACGCGGCGCTTTTCCGGGGCAACCTGTTCGGTGGGCGAGGAGATGACCGTGCCGTCCAGCAGGATGCGGCCGGCGCGTACCGGCTCGAAGCCGGCGATGGCGCGCAGCACGGTGGTCTTGCCGCAGCCGGATTCGCCCAGCAGGCAGCCGATGTGGCCGGCCGGCAGGCCCAGCGTCAGGTCCTGCAGCACGGGGCGCAGGCCCTTGGGCGTGTCGTACGCCAGCGAAAGATGATCGAGTTCGAGCAGATCGGGCACGATGTTCAATGTCCCATTTTCAGATTGGTGCGGGCCAGCAGGATGACGGGCAGCAGGCCGGCCAGCACGATCGCGAGCGCGGCGACCGCGCCTTCCTCGTAGGTGCCGCGGGCCGCTTCGGCATAGAGCCAGGTGGCGAGCGTGTCGAAATTCATGGGCCGCAGCAGCAGCGTGGCCGGCAGTTCCTTCATGGCGTCCACGAACACCAGCAGCGCGCTGGCCGCCAGCGCCGGGCGCAGCAGCGGCAGGTGGACGCGGCGCAGGGTGCCGGCCGAGCTTTCGCCCAGCAGGCGCGAGGCCTGCTCCAGCGACGGCGGGATGCGCGCCAGGCCGGCCTCGAGCGCGCCGGTGGAAATGGCCAGGAAGCGGATGGCGTAGGCGCACACCAGCGCCGCCATCGAGCCCATCAGGAACAGACCGCTGCCGCCGAAGACCTTGGCCACGGCGGTGTCGATCCAGACGAACGGCGTCAGCAGGCCGATGGCCAGCACGGTGCCGGGCACGGCGTAGCCCAGGCTGGCGACGCGGGCGCAGGCGCGGCCCGGGTTGAAGCCGGCGCTCTCGCGCAGGGTGCGTCCGGCCCAGGCCACGATCAGGCCGCAGACCAGCGTCACGAGGGTGGCGCTGAACGCCACGATCAGCGTGTTGCTCAAGCCGTTGAGCAGTTGGCGGGAGACGCCGCCCACCATGTGCAGGCGCTTGTAGGTCTCGACGACCAGGTACAGCGCCGGGGCGATGAAGCCGATCAGCACCGGGATCCAGCCCAGCACCGCCGCCAGCGCGGCGGCCGCGCCGCGCAGCCGGCGCGGCTGCATCGGCCGCATGCGTTGCGTGTTGGCGTAGCGCTGGCGCTTGCGGCCATGGCGCTCCAGCAGGATCAGGCCGATCACGATGGCCAGCATGGTCAGCGCGATCTGCGCCGCGCCGGCCAGGTCCGAGCGCGTGACCCAGGTGGTGTAGACCGACACGGTCAGCGTCTGCACGCCCAGGAATTCCGAGGCGCCGATGTCGTTCAGGGTTTCCAGCAGCGCCAGGCTGACGCCGACCACGATGGCCGGGCGCGCCAGCGGCAGCGCCACGCGGAAGAACACGCCGTAGCGGCCCGCGCCCAGCGTGCGCGCCGCTTCCAGCAGGCTGGCGGCCTGCGTCATGAACATGACGCGGGTGCTGAGATAGACGTAGGGGTAGAGCACGAAGCCCAGCACGAAGATCGCGCCGTAGATCGAGCGCAGGTCCGGCAGCCGGAACTGGCGCGGGCTGTCATAGCCCAGCAGCGCGCGGATGGCGCTCTGGATCGGGCCGATCGGGTGCAGCAGGTCGAGATAGGCGAAGGCGATGATGTAGGTCGGCACCGCCAGCGGCAGCAGCAGCGCCCAGGTCAGGGCGCGCCGCGAGGGGAATTCGTAGGCCGTCACCAGCCAGGCCGAGCCGGTCCCCAGCAGCGTCACCAGCACGCCGACGCCGGCCAGCAGCGCGGCGGTGTTGGCCAGCGCCTGCGGCAGCACGTAGGTGGCCAGATGGCGCCAGTGCGACAGGTCGCCGCCCAGGGCCCACCAGACCAGGGTCAGCACCGGCGCCAGCACCGCCAGGCCGATGAGGGAGGCGCCAGCCAGCCAGCCGGCGCCGCGTTCAGCCCAGCGCAAACGCAGCGGCCGGGGCAGGGAATCTGTATGCATGCTTCACAAGGGTTGCTGCGGGGAAGGCGCCACGCGGGCGGCGCCTATAGTAGCGTCAAGGCCTGCCGCCGCCCGTCCCGGGGTTTTCCGGGCGAGCGGGGGCAGGCCTGAGTGCCGCGAGACGGCGCCGGCGGGCGCCGCCTGGCCGCGTTTTAGTTGTCGAAACCGACCTTGTCCACCAGCTCGCTGGCTTGCTTGCGGTACTTGGCGATCTCGGTCAGGGGCAGGGGATCGACCTTCAGTTCGCCGAAGCTGGCGATGACCGGGTCGAGCTTGACGCCCTTGCGCACCGGGTACTCGTAGTTGGCCTGCGCGTACAGCGCCTGGGCCGGTTCGGACACCAGGAAGTCCAGCAGCTTGATGGCGTTGGCCTTGTTGGGCGCGTGGGCCGCCACGGCGGCGCCGCTGACGTTCACGTGGGTGCCGCCGCTCTTCTCGTTGGCGAAGGTCGGGCGGATCACCTTGATGGCGTCGCCCCACTTGCGGGCGTCGGTGCCGGCTTCGGCGTTCTTCATGTGGCCGACGTAATAGGCGTTGGCCAGGCCGATGTCGCAGATGCCGCCCAGGATGTCGCGCGCCACGTCGCGGTCGCCGCCGGCGGCCTTGCGGGCCAGGTTGGCCTTGACGCCGCGCAGCCACTTCTCGGTGGCCTCGGCGCCGTCATGGGCGATCATGGAGGCGACCATGGCGGTGTTGTAGGGGTGCTGGCCCGAGCGGATGCAGACCTTGCCCTTCCATTTCGGGTCGGCCAGGTCTTCGTAGCGGAAGGATTCCAGCTTCAGGTCCTTTTCGACGTACAGCACGCGGTCGCGCAGCGACAGGGCGTACCACTTGCCATCGGCGCCGCGCAGGTTGGCGGGGATGACCGATTCCAGCGTGGCCGACTTGACCGACTGCGTCACGCCGCCGTCCACCAGGTCCAGCAGGTTGCCGATGTCGACGGTCATGAGCACGTCGGCGGGCGACTTGGCGCCTTCGGCCTTGACGCGCTCGAGCAGGCCGTCCTTGACGAAGACGGTGTTGACCTTGATGCCGCTTTCCTTGGTGAAGGCGTCCAGCAGCGGCTGGATCAGCTTCGGTTCCCGGGTGGTGTAGAGGCTGACTTCCTCGGCCGCGTGGGCCGGGACGGCGAAGGCGGCGGCGCCGGCCAGGGCCAGGGCGCGCAGCAGGGTGGTCATTTGGGGACGCATGGACATAACGGGAACTCCGGCAAGGGTTGCGGCGGCCGGCGCGTAAACGCCGCCGCTGCTCAAAGCGGTCTGCTAACGAAAATGATTATCAAGTCAGAGCGGCACGATAACAGGAAGTTTTATCGTGTTCAACTAGATGTAAGACTGGCGCTAAGACCCTTGATCCCCATCAATACGGCATAAGCGTATTACGGAATAATGAGAGCAATTATCATCAAGTCCCTGTAGAATAGGGACAACCCTAATACCGGGCGCGTCTTTTGTGCGCCGCGGCGAACCCCAGCGGGGCAGGTTGGGCATGATGTCCTTTGTTCCGCGCTTACTAGATACGACATGGCTGCTTTCAATACCGAGCGTGTACTGAGCGTGCACCACTGGAACGACACCCTGTTCTCCTTCACCACCACGCGTGACGCGGCCCTGCGGTTCCACAACGGCCACTTCGTCATGATCGGCCTGGAAGTCGAAGGCAAGCCGCTGCTGCGAGCCTACAGCATCGCCAGCGCCAACTACGAAGAAAACCTCGAATTCCTCAGCATCAAGGTGCAGAACGGTCCGCTGACCTCGCGCCTGCAGCACCTGAAGGAAGGCGACACCATCCTGGTCAGCCGCAAGCCGGTCGGCACCCTGGTGGTCGACGATCTCAAGCCGGGCAAGCACCTGTTCCTGTTCGGCACGGGCACCGGCCTGGCGCCCTTCATGAGCATCATCAAGGACCCGGACGTCTACGAACGTTTCGACAAGGTCATCCTGGTGCACGGCGTGCGCTGGGTCAGCGAACTTGCCTACGCCGACTTCATCGAAAACGAGCTGCCGAACAACGAGTTCTTCGGCGACGTGGTGCGCGACAAGCTGGTTTACTACCCGACCGTCACGCGCGAGCCGTTCCGCAACCAGGGCCGCATCACCGAGCTGATGGAAAACGGCAAGCTGTGCGCCGACATCGGCATTCCCCAGATCAACCCCGAAACCGATCGCGCCATGATCTGCGGCAGCCCGCACATGCTGGCCGACATCAGCGCCATGCTGGACAAGCGCGGCTTCGTGGTGTCGCCGGGCGTGGGCCAGCCGGGCGACTACGTGGTCGAGCGCGCCTTCGTCGACAAATAAATCGCGGTTCACCCGCGCCAGCAAAAAGCCCCGTCACGCATGCGACGGGGCTTTTTGTTTCTGGCGTCAGCGCGTTGAGCGGGTGGGCCTCATTCCGGCTGGATGCCGGCCTTCTTGATGATGTCGCCCCACTTCTTCGACTCGGCTTGCTGGAACTGCGCCAGTTCGTCCGGCGTGGAGCTGGCCGGGTCGGTGCCGGTCTGGGCGTAGAACTGCTTGGCCGGCGCGCTCTGCGTGGCCTTGACCAGCAGCTCGTTCAAGCGCTTGACCACGTCGGGCGGCGTGCCGGCCGGCGCATAGGCCGCGAACCAGTAGCCCATCTCGTAGCCCGGCACGCCGGACTCGGCGATGGTGGGCACGTCCGGCGCCAGCGGCGAGCGGGTCAGCCCGGTGACGCCCAGCGCGCGCAGCTTGCCCGACTTGACCTGCGGCAGGCCGGTGGCGGTGTCGGTGATCATCATGTCGATCTGGCCGCCGAGCAGGTCAGTGACGGCCAGCGGGTTGCTCTTGTAGGGCACGTGCAGCAGCTGCACCCCGGCCATCTGCTGCAGCAGCTCGCCGGCGATGCGGCTGCTGGAGCTGCCGCTGCCAAAACTCAGCTTGCCGGGCGACTGGCGCGCCTGCGCCAGGAAGTCGCCGACCGACTTGGCGGTCGAATTGGGGTTGACCACCATGATCTGGCCGCCCTTGCCGAGCAGCGAGATCGGCGCGTAGTCCTTGACCGGGTGGTAGGTCAGCGTCTTGTACAGGTGTTCGTTGGCGGCGTGGGTGGTGTTGGTGGTGATCAGCACCGTGTAGCCGTCGGGGGCGGCTCGGGCCGCGGTGGCGGCGCCGATCATGGCGCTGGCGCCGGGCTTGTTCTCGATCACCACGGCCTGGCCGGTCTGCTCGGTGACGCCCTGGCCGATGGCGCGGCCGATCTGGTCGGTGGCGCTGCCGGCGGCGAACGGCACGATGAAGGTGATCGGCTTGGCCGGAAAGGCGCCGGCCGTGCCGCCCTGGGCCAGGGCGGTCAGCGGCAAGGCCGCCAGCAGCAGGGCCAGCCGGCCCTTGAGGGTAAAGCGCATGGTGTGTCTCCTGTCGTGTGTTGTGTGTGTTGTTGTCGTGGGGGGCTGCGGGGTCAGGCGGGGGCGGGGTGGTCGCCCGGAATGTCGGGCAGACGGGCGGCCAGCGCGGGGCTGACCTGGACCGTCATGTCCAGCAAGCGGAAGGACAGGCTCTTGCCGTGCGCGTCCAGGTTGAGGGCGTCGTTGACGCCGCCGTCCAGCACGCCTTCGAGCACGAAGTTCATGGCGTGCAGGGTCGGCAGCAGGTAGCGGGTGACGCGGGCCGGCTGGCGGTAGGCGAACCAGGCGGCCACGCGCGCCTCGGTGACCTGCGCGGCCAGCGCCTCGTAGCATTCGGGGTCCCAGGCGATCAGGCTGAGATTGGAGGTGTCGCCCTTGTCGCCGGAGCGGCTGTGGCCCAGGCGGTACAGGGGGACGGCTATCGACGGGGGGTTCATTGCGGGATCTCGTCCAGGAAGCGCCAGCCGCTGTGGACGGCGTCGCGGGGGATGGTGCAGGACACCATGTTCAGGCGCGGGCGCAGCGCGGTGCGCACGCCGCCGCCGCCGGCCGGGCCGCAGGTGTAGAGCGCGGTGACTTCGCGCAGCACGCGCTCGGCCACGGCGCGGTCGGCGTGCTCGCCGGCGATCCGCAGCCGCACATCGCGGGCGTGGCCGTCGGGGCGGCCCTGGCGCAGGGCGCCGGCGTCGTCGTCGAGGATGCTGAGGGCGCCGATCAGGTCGGCGCGCAGGCGCAGCGCCGAGCCGAGGCGCTTTTGCACGATGTCGGCGGCCAGGCGGGCGCGCGCCTCGGCTTGCACGCCGGCGTAGGAAATCTCGGCCTCGGCCAGCCAGCCGCCGCGATAGCAGACGTTGACCTTCAGTTCGGCTGGGCGGGCGTGGCCGGTGATGCCGCGCACCGCGACGCGGTCGCCGCCCAGATCCTCGACCCGGGCCTGGCTCAGGTCGGCGATCACGTCGGGCGTCAGGTAGCGAGCGGGGTCGTGCACTTCGTACAGCAGTTGTTCCTTGACCGTGCGGGCGTCCACCATGCCGCCGGTGTCGGCGGCCTTGCCGATGACGAATTCGCCGTCGGCGTCGATCTCGGCGATGGGAAAGCCGGCGGCGTGCACGTCGGGCACTTCCTTCAGGCCGGGCACGCAGAAGTAGCCGCCGGTGACCTGCAGGCCGCATTCGAGCATGTGGCCGGCCATGGTGGCGCGACCCAGCCGGGCCCAGTCGTCCCGATTCCAACCGAAATGCGCCAGCGCCGGACCCAGCGTCAGCGACGGGTCGGCGACGCGGCCGGCAACGACGATCTGCGCGCCGGCGGCCAGCGCCTCGGCGATCTCGGTGGCGCCCAGGTAGGCGGTGGCGCTGACCACATCGACGCCATCCAGCGCCGCGCCCAGGCGTTGTCGCAGCAGCTCGCGCTGGGCCGGCGCGTCGAGCGCGTCGCCATGGATCACGGCGATGCGCGGCGCGGGCAGGCCTTGCTGCGCGGCCAGTTCGGCGATGCGGCGGGCGGCGCCGACCGGGTTGGCGGCGCCGAAGTTGCTGACGATGGCGATGCCGTGGCGCAGGCAGTCGGCCAGGACCGGTGCCACCAGTTCGTCGAGCAGCGGCTCGTAGCCGCGGCGCGGGTCGTCGTTGCGCGCCAGTTGCGCCAGCGCCAGGGTGCGTTCGGCCAGCGTTTCGAAGATCAGCGTGCCGCCGCCCCGGGCGGCCAGCGTGCGCACCACGGCGGCGGCGCCGTCGCTGCGGTCGCCGGAAAAGCCGGAGGCGCAGCCGATGAGCAGGGGAGAGGAAGGCATAAGGGTCCAGGCAGGGCGCGTAAGGGAATCCGGAGCCACTATAGGCAGCGCTCGCTCATCAGTAAAATAGAAATATCGGATCAATTAATCCAGAAAAACCATGAATCTATCCGCCCGGCAATTGCGCGCTTTCGTGGCCCTGGCCGACGAACGCCACTTCACCCGCGCCGCGCAGCGCTGCCACCTGACGCAGCCGGCCTTCAGCGCGCTGATCCGCCAGTTGGAGGAGAGCGCCGGCCTGCGGCTGTTCGACCGCAATACCCGCAACGTCGAGCTGACCGCCGAAGGCCGGGTGCTGGACGCGTCGGCGCGGCGCCTGCTGGCCGACATGGACCTGGTGATGGAGGACCTGCGCGACCACGCCGCCCGCCGGCGCGGCCGGGTGGCGCTGGCCGCGCTGCCGTCGCTGGCGGCGGGCTGGCTGCCGCCGCTGCTGGCGCGGTTCCGCGAGCAGCATCCGGGCATCGCGGTGGACCTGCGCGACGCCTTGCTCGATCCCTGCCTGGACATGGTGCGCGACGGCCAGGTGGACTTCGCGGTGGCGTCGCGGCGGCCGGACATGAGCGACCTGGACAGCGAATTCCTGCACGCCGACCGCTATTTCCTGGTGTGCCGCGCCGACCATCCGCTGGCGGCGATGGCGCGCGTGCGGCTGCGCGACGTGGCCCGCCACGCGGTGATCCAGCTGGCGCGCAACAGCAGCGTGCGCAAGCACCTGGACGCGGCCTTCGGCGCCGACGCGCCGCCGCCGGTGTTCGAGGTCGAGCACCTGGCCACGGTCACCGGGCTGGTGCGCGCCGGCCTGGGCGTGGCGGTGGTGCCGGCGATGACGCTGTTCCATTTCGGCGGCGCCGACCTGCGCATCGTGCCGCTGGCGGGCAAGGCGTTGCTGCGGCCCCTGTACCTGGTCTGGCGCCAGGGGCGCAGCCTGCCGCTGGCGGCACAGGCGCTGTACGACCTGCTGTGGGCCAGCCGGGCGGAGATCGGCGCGGCGTTCCGATGACGGATTGCATTTGCGCGTCGTGAAGAGTGGGTAACATGGAAAGCCTGGGTTGGTTCGCGGGCTGGTTCGCATGAGCCTTTCGCAAAACCCTATTGCCGATTAAAATCCGATAGTTGTAGCTATCCGTCACCAGAAGGATTCCGCCCATGAGCAAGCAAATCATCCACACCGACGCCGCGCCCGCCGCCGTTGGCCCTTACTCGCAAGCGGTTGCCGTCAGCGGCACCAAGACCGTCTACCTGTCGGGCCAGATCGGCCTGGAGCCGGGCACCGGCGACCTGGTCTCCGAGAATTTCGATGCGCAGGTGCGCCAGGCCTTCGCCAACATGACGGCGGTGGTCGAAGCCGCCGGCGGCACGCTGGACAAGGTGGTCAAGCTGACGCTGTTCCTGACCGACCTGGGCAAGTTCACCGCCGCCAACGCCATCATGGCCGAGCTGATTCCGCAGCCGTTCCCGGCCCGTTCCACGGTCGGCGTGGCCAGCCTGCCCAAGGGCGCGCAGTTCGAGGTCGAGGCCATCCTGGTCCTGTAAACGCCGTCCACGCGCGTTTTTCCAGAGGTTTCCTCCCATATGCCGGCCGCGGCCGTGGCAACCAAGCGATCCGGCGCCGAACCCAAAGGCGCCGGCAAAGCCATGACGGATACGGAGCGCAAGCTGCGTAACCTGGGCCTGGTGCTGCCCGAGGACTTCGTGCTGCACCTGCCGCTGCGCTACGAGGACGAGACCCGGGTAATTCCGATCAGCCAGTTGCGGCCGGGCTTTGCCGGCCAGGTCGAAGGCGAGATCACCAAATCCGAAGTGCTGTACCGGCCGCGGCGCCAACTGACCGCGACGCTGGCCGATGACAGCGGCGAATTGCAATTGCGCTGGCTGAATTTCTACCCCAGCCAGCAGAAGCAGGTCACCGTCGGCAAGCGGCTGCGCGCGCGCGGCGAGGTGCGCGGCGGCCTGTTCGGGCGCGAGATGGTGCATCCGCGCATGACCAACGCCGACGCGCCGCTGCCCACGGCGCTGACGCCCGTCTATCCCACCACCGAAGGCCTGCCGCAGTTGACGCTGCGGCGCGCCATCGCGCAGGCGCTGGACCGCGCCGACCTGTCCGATACGCTGCCGCCGCAGGCGCTGGCGCGCTACGAGCTGTCGCCGTTCGAGCCGGCGATCCGCGCCTTGCACACGCCGGCCCAGGGCGAATCCGAGGCGGCCCTGCTGGAGCGCGTGCATCCGGCCTGGCGCCGCATCAAGTTCGATGAATTGCTGGCCCAGCAGCTGTCGCTGGCCGCCGCGCGCGCCGCGCGCCGCGTCAAGGAAGCCGAGGCGCTGCCGGTGCGCGACGAGGCCGGCGGCCTGGTGGACCGGCTGTACCAGGCGCTGCCGTTCAAGCTGACCGGCGCGCAGCAGCGGGTGGTGGCCGAGATCTCGGCCGACCTGGCGCGGCCGTATCCGATGCATCGCCTGTTGCAGGGCGACGTCGGCAGCGGCAAGACCGTGGTCGCCGCGATCGCAGCGGCCCAGGCCATCGCCGGGGGCGCGCAGGTGGCGCTGATGGCGCCCACCGAAATCCTGGCCGAACAGCATTTCCGCAAGCTGGTGTCGTGGCTGCAGCCGCTGGGCGTGAACGTCGCCTGGCTCAGCGGCAGCCTGACGGCCAAGGCGCGCCGCGAGGCCGCCGCCGCCGCGGCCGACGGCAGCGTGCAACTGGTGGTGGGCACCCAGGCCCTGATCCAGGACCATGTCGAATTCCACCGGCTGGGGCTGTCGATCGTCGACGAGCAGCACCGCTTCGGCGTCGGCCAGCGCCTGGCGCTGACGCGCAAGGGCGAGACGGTGCGCGGCCGCATCGTGCCGCACCAGCTCAACATGAGCGCGACGCCGATTCCGCGCACGCTGGCCATGACCTTCTTCGCCGACCTGGACGTGTCGGTGATCGACGAACTGCCGCCGGGCCGCACGCCGGTGCTGACCAAGCTGGTGTCGGACGCGCGCCGCGAGGAAGTCATCGCCCACATCGCGCAGGGCGCGCGCGGCGGCCGGCAGGCCTATTGGGTCTGTCCGCTGGTCGAGGAAAGCGAAGCCCTCGAGTTGCAGACCGCGGTCGACACCTACGAGGGCATGCGCGCCGACCTGCCGGACCTGCGCATCGGCCTGGTGCACGGCCGCCTGCCGCAGGCCGAGAAGGCCGCCGTGATGCAGGCCTTCCGCGAAGGCGAGATCGACCTGCTGGTGGCGACCACCGTGATCGAGGTCGGGGTGGACGTGCCCAATGCCTCGATGATGGTCATCGAGCACGCCGAGCGCTTCGGCCTGGCGCAGCTGCACCAGCTGCGCGGCCGGGTGGGGCGCGGCACCGCCGAGTCCGTCTGCGTCCTGATCTACCAGACGCCGCTGTCGCAGGTGGCGCGCGAACGCCTGCGCGCCATGTTCGAAACCTCCGATGGCTTCGAGATCGCGCGCCGCGACCTGGAACAGCGCGGTCCGGGCGAATTCCTGGGCACGCGCCAGTCCGGCATGGCGCTGCTGCGTTTCGCCGATCTGGAGACCGACGCCGAAATCGCCGAACAGGCGCGCGATGCCGCGGTCTGGCTGCGCGCCGAACATCCCGCCGCCGTCGAGGCGCACCTGGCCCGCTGGATGCGGGGCCGGGAAGACTTCCTGCGCACCTAGGGCGCATCGACCCAGCGGATGAATGCCACCATGACCTTCCCATTTTCCAGCGCCGCCCGCCGGGCGCGCGCTCAACTCCCGGGGGCCCAGGGCCTGTTTATACTGAAAGGAGCCTCGCATGAGTACCCAAATGCGTGACTATCAAGGCGCGAAGCGCAGTCGTGGCAGACCCCCGGCGAGCATTCGCAACGCCGAGAGGCGCGCATTTGGGTACTCACCCTTCGGGCAGGCCGGTAATCGGCCGCCAGGCGTCGTTGC
>ERZ1739169.47-NODE-47-length-40585-cov-16.640217_pt1 | contig 40585 bp, 39 predicted proteins | sample MGYA00581756_ERZ1739169 | MGnify/ENA primary metagenome ERZ1739169 (study PRJEB40789, sample SAMEA7425667) | Salamandra salamandra | biome: salamander skin | place: Germany | collected 2020-03 | study: cvxcv | reverse complement strand
TCTGTCGCTCTCCGCTCCACGTCCGATCATGTGGTATTCTGATTGTTTATCTTGCTATATCCAATCTTGATGTATCTGTCCACTCACCTGGACGCCTGACCATCTCGATCAGAACCAGCTCTTGCTCCATTGTCCTTCTTTTTTTTCAACGCTGCCCCGACCACCGCGATTTACCACATCGCCTACACTCTCTCCCTACGCGCCGCTCTTCCGAGCCCGCCGCCCGCTACCACGCCGCCGGTTTCCACGCCGCCCGCCACGACCCCGCCCGCGGCCACGCCGCCCGCGACCGTGACGCCGCCGCGCACGCCGCCGCCCAAGCCGGAACCCAAGCCCGAGCCCAAGCCGGCCACGCCCAAGCCCGAGACCCGTTCGGACGACGGCGCCCGCGCCCTGGCGTTGCTCGAAGGCCGTTCCGCGCCCGCCGCCACGCCGGCGCCCAAGCCGCAGGCCGCCAAGGGTAATTTCGTGCTGCAGATCGCCGCCTACACCACGTCCGAGGACGCCCAGTCGCGGCGCGACAAACTGCACCAGGCCGGCGTCACCAATGCATTCGTCGAGCAGGCTTCCATCGGAGGCAAGCAGCAGTACCGTCTGCGGGTGGGGCCGTTCCCCTCGCGCGAGGCGGCGCAGGCGGCCCAGGCGCGGTTGCGCACCCTGGGTTATGACAACGGTTTCATTGCCGCCCAGTAGTGACCGGCTTCGACTTCGTCGTGCTGGCCATCCTGGTGGTATCGGGTGTGCTGGGCCTGGTGCGCGGCCTGCTCAAGGAAGTGCTGTCGCTGGTTGCGTACCTGCTGGCTTTCGTGGCCGCGATCTGGTGGGGCCCCACGGTCTATACCTGGCTGGAGCCCTATATCGAGACGACGCTGCTGCGCATGGGAGTTTCGTACGCGGTGGTTTTCATTATCGTGCTGCTCGGCGTGGGGTTGGTCAACATGACGCTTGCCGCCTTGATCCGCAGCACCGGGCTGAGCCCGGCCGATCACGGCCTGGGCGGCATGTTCGGACTGGCCCGGGGGCTGCTCATCGTGCTGGCGCTGGTCGCCGCCGCGGGCTACACGCCGCTGCCACAAGAGCCGTGGTGGAAGGACGCCATGTTTTCGCATTCGGCCATCGAGGCCATCAAACATATCAAGACGTGGCTGCCGCCGTCCCTGGCGACGTGGCTGCCGTATTGATTAGCTTCACATCAACCAGGAAATCTCACCATGTGTGGAATCGTAGGGGTCATCGGGCGCGGGCCGGTCAACCAGCTGCTCTATGACAGCTTGCTGCTGTTGCAGCATCGCGGGCAGGATGCCGCGGGCATTGCGACGTCGCAAGGCAACCAGTTCAATATGTACAAGGCGCACGGCCTGGTGCGCGACGTATTCCGCACGCGCAACATGCGTGCCCTGCCGGGCACCTCGGGCGTCGGCCAGGTCCGCTATCCCACCGCCGGCTCCAGCGCCAGCGAGGAAGAGGCCCAGCCGTTCTACGTCAACGCCCCGTTCGGCATCATGTTCGCCCACAACGGCAACCTGACCAACTGGCGCGAGCTGCGTGAGTCGCTCTACCGCGTCGACCGCCGCCACATCAACACCAATTCCGACTCGGAAGTGCTGCTGAACGTGCTGGCCCACGAGCTGCAATCGGCCGCCAGCGGTGTGTCGCTCGATGACGATGCCATGTTCCGCGCCGTTGCCGCCGTGCACAAGCGCGTGCGCGGCGCCTACGCCGTGGTGGCGCAGATTTCCGGTTACGGCCTGCTGGCGTTCCGCGATCCCAACGGCATCCGTCCGCTGTGCATCGGCCGCCAGGAAACCGACGAAGGCGTCGAGTGGATGGTGGCCTCGGAATCCGTGGCCCTGGAAGGCAGCGGCTTCGCCTTCGTGCGCGACGTCGAGCCGGGCGAAGCGGTGTTCGTCGACCTGGACGGCCGTTTCGTCAGCCGCCAGTGCGCCGAGAATCCGCAGCTGGTGCCCTGCATCTTCGAATACGTCTACTTCGCCCGTCCTGATTCGCTGATCGACGGCGTGTCGGTGTACGACGCGCGCCTGCGCATGGGTGAATACCTGGCCGACAAGGTCGCGCGCAACATGCGCCTGGGCGATATCGACGTGGTCATGCCGATCCCCGATTCCTCGCGTCCGGCCGCCATGCAGCTGGCCGCCCGCCTGAACCTGGACTACCGCGAAGGCCTGATCAAGAACCGCTACGTCGGCCGCACCTTCATCATGCCCGGCCAGGCCGTGCGCCGTAAATCGGTGCGCCAGAAGCTCAACGCCATCGGCATGGAGTTCAAGGGCAAGAACGTGCTGCTGGTGGACGACTCCATCGTGCGCGGCACCACCAGCCGCGAGATCGTCGACATGGCGCGCGCCGCCGGCGCCAACAAGGTGTACTTCGCCTCGGCCGCGCCTCCGGTGCGTTTCCCCAACGTCTACGGCATCGACATGCCGACGCAGAGCGAACTGATCGCCACCGGCCGCAGCGACGAGGAAATCGCCCGCGCGATCGGCGCCGACAGCCTGATCTACCAGGACCTGCACGACATGCAGCAGGCCGTGCGCGACATCAATCCCAAGCTGTCGCGCTTCGAGGCTTCGTGCTTCGATGGCGAATACGTCACCGGCGACATCACCGCCGAATACCTGGCCCGCCTGGGCCAGTCGCGCGCGGAGTCCGGCGACGGCGAAGGCGCCAGCGGCCTGCAGTTCAACATGGGCTACGCGGCCAACGACGCCTGAGTCCGGTTCGCGCCATGAAAAAGCCGCTCCCTCGGGAGCGGCTTTTTTTATCGGCCGGCGCCTGTCACCACAGGCTGTCGCCGCTGGCCTCCAGATGGGTCAGGTACAGTCGCAGGTCGAATTCATACTGGTGATACTGCGGCTCCATCAGCCGGCACAGGTTGTAGAAGGCCTTGTTGTGGTCCTTCTCCTTCAGGTGCGCCAGTTCGTGCACCGTGATCATCTTCAGGAACTCCTCCGGCACCGTCTTGAACAGCGTGGCGACGCGGATCTCGTGCTTGGCCTTGAGCTTGCCGCCCTGGACCCGCGAGATGAAGGTGTGCTGGCCCAGCGCGTGCTGGATCACGTGGATCTTGCTGTCGAAGGCGATCTTGCTGAGCGGCGCGCCGTTGCGGATGTAGGTGTTCTTCAGGTCCACCACGTAGTCGTACAGCGCCTTGTCGGTGCGCACGGCATGCGCGCCGGCGGGATAACGGGCTCGCAGCGCCGGCCCCAGCTTGCCCTGGTCGAGCAGCGCGCGGGCCTGCGTCAGCAGGGGTTCCGGATAACCGGTCAGGTATTTCATGGCGTCAGGAAAGCGGGGAGGGCTGCACCCGCAGGCGCGGCCATTTGTCGGTGTAGCGCTTGGCCAGCAGCCGTTGCGCGTAGAGCGCGGGATCGCGCAGTCCGGGGCTGGGCCGCAGCACCAGGCCGAACAGGTCGTCCAGGCCGTGCGGCGCAAGGATGCGCAGGCGGTCGTCGGCGTCGAGCGACACGCCGATACAGGTGGCGGTCTCGGGCCAGGTGGCGATGCCCGCCGCCAGCGACAAGGCCGGGGGCGGCGCGATGCCGCCGTCGCGGCGCCACAGGTGGACCCGCGCCTGGTTGACGACTTCCCAGGGCGCCTGCGGCGCGGCGGCCTGCAGGCGGCGCGTGATGGCGGTCTCGTGCGCCGCCGTCAGGTCGGTGTCGTCGAAGTAGACGAAGTCCACGTCCGCTGGCGCGTGGCTGTCCGGCGGCAGGTCGTGCAGGTGGTTCCACACCAGGGTGCGGATGACGCCCGCGCCCAGGCACCAGTCGGCCGCGCCGCCGTCACGCGCGGCATGCAGCCAGCGCATCAGCGGCGCATGGCGTCGGACCAGCGCGCGCAGGCGCTCGGCGTGGATGTCGTCCAACAGCGGAATGGACCGCTCAGGCGGCGCGGCCGCGGCCGAATGCCGCGGGCAGGGCCATGAACAGCAGGATCACGAACAGCGCCAGGCTCCACAGGGCGTATTCGATGCCCAGAACCGGCACCACCGCGTCCATGCAGGTGGCGTAGATGCCGAACAGCCACGGCACGCTGCCGTCCAGGCCGATGCCGGTCATGAAGCGGTCGGCGAAGGTCTGGTCGCACGACAGCATCTTGGCGGCCACGGTGTACTGGTACCAGGCGGCGGCGATGCCGCTGAGCGACAGCAGGCCCGCCAGGCCGGCGCAGACGCGCGTCAATGCGCGGCCGCCGCCGAAGCCGCCGATCAGGGCGATGACGCCGATCACCAGGTAGATCAGGCGCTGCATCACGCACCAGGCGCACGGCGGCATGTCGAAGACGTACTGGGAAACCAGGGCGATGCCGACCGCGCCGAAGCTGAAAAGGGCGATCAGGCGGAGCAGGCGTTCGGAACGAGAAGTCATGGTTGTTGCACGATAAGGGTTCGTCGGGGCGGGGCCCCGGGGGATGGCCAGTCCGGCCGCCAGGCGTTAGGCCTTGGGAATCGGAATTGGTTGCATGACCTGCTGCAATACCCCGAGCAGCAGTTCGCGCGAGCCTTCCCAGAAGATCTGCACGCCCAGGCACAGCATGATGAAGGCCGACATGCGCATGAACACGGCGGTGCCATTATCGCCCAGCCGGTGCAGCATCTGCGCCGCGAAGCGCAGGCAGACGTACAAAGTCAGCGAAACGACCACGATGCCGGGGATCGAGCCGCCCAGCCGCAGCAGGCTCAGCACGTGGTTCTGGTCGCGCAGCGACACGCCCACGGTGATGGCCGCGGCGATCGAGCCGGGGCCGCAACTGATGGGGAAGGTCAGGGGGTAGAAGGCGCGCGCCTTGGCCATTTCAGGGGTGAACGATTCGGCCATGCGGGCCACGCGCTCGGTGTCGGCGTCGGGCGAATTCACCAGGCGCCAGGCGCTGGCGATGACCAGCATGCCGCCGCCCACGCGCACGATCGACAGCGAGATGCCGAAGAAGCTCAGCAGCACGTTGCCGGCCACCATGGCGACGATGAGCATCAGGCCGACGTTGACGGCGACGCGCTTGGCCAGCACCGTGCGGGTGGCGGACGAGGCGCCTTCGGTCAGGGACAGGAAGATGGGCGCGATCGCCGGCGGATTCAGGAACGGCAGCAGCGTCGCCAGCGCGAAAAAGAAGCTGGTCCCCAGCACCCGCAGGTATTCGTTTAGCTCCATCGCACGGTATCGCCAAGCCGAAAACCGGATTGTATGCGGTCGGCGGCTGTCTGGCGATGGGCCGCGGGTCCGGCTTCAGGCGGCCTGTTGCCGGACCTCGTCGCCGGCCAGCGCATCGAGGATGTCGCGCTCGAACTGCATCTGGCTGCGCGGCCGCGTCAGCGCCGCGCCATCGACGATGAAGACGTCTTCGACGCGGTCGCCCAGCGTCATGATCTTGGCCATCAGCAGGTTCACCTCATGCTCGGCGAAGACCCGCGCCAGGGCGTGCAGCAGGCCGGGGCGGTCGGTCGCGGTGACCGACAGGCGCCACGAGGTGCTGCGCTCGTCCGGCTGCAGCTCGGCCTGCGGCATGATCGGGAACACCCGCGACATGCGCGACTGGCGGCCGCGGCCGTAGTAGCCGCCGCGGGTCGCGGGGGCCTGGGCGGCCGCCTTGGCGTCCTTCAGGCGTTCGGCCAGCTCGTGTTCGACCAGCGTGGCCTGCGCGCGCAGGTCGCTGGCGCCCTCGGGCAGCAGCACGATGAAGCTGTCCAGCGCCCAGCCGTGGCGCGTGGTGTGGATGCGGGCGTCTTGCACCGACAGCGACTTGGCGTCGAAGTAGCCGCAGATGGCCACGAACAGGTCGGGCACGTCGCGCGTGTAGACCATGATCTGCAGGCCTTCGCCCTGTTCGGTGGGGCGGGCCCGCACCACCGCGTGGGCCGGCGCCACCTGGTGATACAGGTGACGCGTGTGCCAGGCGATGTCGGAGGCGTCGTGGCGCAGGAAATAGGCCACGTCGAGCTGGTTCCAGAACGCCTCGCGGGCGTCGTCGCGCAGGCCGGCCAGGCGGGTCAGGCGCGCGGCCTCCTCGCGGCGTTCGGTCAGCACGGTGTGGGCGTCGGCGTGGGCGCCGCCCAGCGCCGCCAGCGTCAGCTTGTACAGGTCCTCGAGCAGCTTGCCTTTCCAGGCGTTCCAGACCTTGGGGCTGGTGCCGCGGATGTCGGCCACGGTCAGCAGGTAGAGCGCGGTCAGGTGACGCTCGTCCTTGACCGTGGCGGCGAAGTCCTGGATCACGGCGGGGTCGGACAGGTCGCGCTTTTGCGCCACGGCCGACATCAGCAGGTGCTGGCGCACCAGGAATTCGACCAGCCTGGCGTCTTCCGGCTCCATGCCGTGGTCGTGGGCGAACTTGCGCACCTCGCGCGCGCCCAGCTCGGAGTGGTCGCCGCCGCGGCCCTTGGCGATGTCGTGGAACAGCGCCGCCACGTACAACAGCCAGTGCCGGTCCAGGCCGGCGATCAGCTGGCTGGCCAGCGGATACTCCTGGGCATGCTCGGGCATGGTGAAGCGGCGCAGGTTGCGCACCACCGCCAGCGTGTGCTGGTCCACCGTATAGGCGTGGAACAGGTCGTGCTGCATCTGGCCGACGATGCGGCGGAACACCGGCAGGTAGCGCGGCAGGATGTTCAGCATGGTCATGCGGCGCAGCTCGTGCACGATGCCGCGCGGCTGCTGCAGGATCTGCAGGAACAGCTTGCGGTTGACCGGGTTGCGGCGGAACTGCGCGTCGATGCGATGGCGCGAGTGCCAGATGGCGCGCAGCGTGCGCGCCGACATGCCGGTCAGTTCGGGATGCTGCTGCATCACCAGGAAGGCGCGCAGCAGCAGCGTGGGGTTCCGCTCGAAGCCGTCGTCGCGGATGATGTCGAGACGGTCGCGCAGGTTGCGGAAATCGTCGTCGATGTCGTGCGCGTCGCTGTCGGGGCGCGGGAACAGGCGTTCCTCGATGTTCTGCACCAGGATGCCGTTGAGCTGCGTCACCAGGCGCGCGGCCCAGTAGTAGCGTTGCATCAGCAGCTCGCTGCCGCGCCGCGTGGCGGTGGCGTGGATGCGGTAGACCTCGGCCAGGGCCGGCTGCAGGTCGAACAGCACGCGGTCTTCGCGGCGCCGGGCCAGCAGGTGCAGCTCGATGCGCAGGCGCTTGAAGGCCTGTTCGGCCTTGCGCAGGTCGCGCGCCTCGGACGGGGTCAGCAGGCCTGCCTGCGCCACCGCGCGCCAGTTCTCGCCGAAGCCGGCCGCGCGCGCCATCCACAGGATCACCTGCAGGTCGCGCAGGCCGCCGGGCGATTCCTTGCAATTGGGTTCGAGCGCGTAGGGCGTGTCCTGGTAGCGCGCGTGGCGCTGCTGCATCTCGACGCGCTTGGCGCGGAAGAACGCGCGCGCGTCCAGCCGCGACTGGGTGGCGGCCTCGAACTTCTTCATCAGCGTGCGGCTGCCGGCCAGCCAGCGCGATTCAAGCAGCGCGGTTTCCACCGTGATGTCGGCGTCGGCCTCGCGCTCGCAGTCCTCGATGGTGCGCACGCTGTGGCCGGGCTCCAGGCCCAGGTCCCAGAGCGAGGCGACCAGCTGCTCGATGGCGGACTCGTCCTCGGCGGTGGGGGCGTGCGGCAGCAGGATCAGCAGGTCGACGTCGGAGTGCGGGTACAGTTCGCCGCGGCCGTAGCCGCCCACCGCCGCCAGCGTGGCGCCGGCCGGCAGGGGATAGTGCTTGACCAGGTCGCGCAGCGCCGCGTCGACGATGCGGCGCAGTTCGCCCAGCAGCGTGTCGGGGCGTTCGTGCTCGCGGAACTGGGCCACCGCGGCCCGCCGGGATTCCTGGATGCGTTCGCGCAGGGTGCTGAGGATGTCGGCGGTCATGGTGGCGGGCGGCCGGCGGTCAGACGGCGGGGATGACGATCGGTTCGGTGATGAAGGCGGGCGGCTTGGGCATGCCGGGCGACAGGGTCAGGACCTCGTAGCCGGTGTCGGTGACGCAGACAGCATGCTCCCATTGGGCCGACAGGCTGTGGTCGCGCGTCACGACCGTCCAGCCGTCGGACAGCTGGCGGATCTCGCGGCGGCCGGCGTTGATCATCGGCTCGATGGTGAACAACATACCCGTCACCAATTTCACGCCGGTGCCCGGCTTGCCGTAGTGCAGCACCTGCGGGTCTTCGTGGAAGCGCTGGCCGATGCCGTGGCCGCAGAATTCGCGCACCACCGAAAAGCCATTGGCCTCGGCGTGCTTCTGGATGGCGTTGCCGATATCGCCCAATGTGGCCCCGTTTTTGACCTGCTGGATGCCTTTCCACATGCACTCGAAGGTGATGTCGGTCAGGCGGCGCGACAGGATCGACTGCTCGCCCACCGGATACATGCGGCTGGTGTCGCCGAACCAGCCGTCCTTGATGATGGTGACGTCGATATTGAGGGAGTCCCCGTTTTTCAGGGCCTTGTCGCCGGGGATGCCGTGGCAGACCTGGTGGTTGACCGAGGTGCAGATGGCGCCGGGGAAGGGCGGGTAGCCGGGCGGGGCGTAGCCGACGGTGGCGGACTGCACCTTGAGCTCGTCGGTCAGGTATTCCAGGCAGAGGCGGTCCAGTTCCCCGGTGGTGACGCCAGGCTTGACGTAGGGGGTGATGAAATCGAGGACTTTGGCGGCGTCCTGGCAGGCCGCGCGCATCTTGGCCAGGTCGGCCGGATTGGTAATGGTGCCCATGGAATGACTGACGGATCTCGCTTGAATGTCTGCTTGAAAGAATAGTAGAATTATAGGCTTCCCTAAAATTTTGGGGAGCAATCTGGGTAGCGGCAAGCGCCGATCCCGGCGGGTGGGGATGGAATCATCCTGGCCACCCGGTTGGTTGTTCGACCCTGCGTGTCGGGTCGCACCGTATCTTGTGAAATCGGTGGCGGGTTCTGGAGTTTCATCGCAAGCGAAGGTTGTGGTGGGAATTCGGGCCGGTCGCCAGGTTCCGGGAGGCGGGGCGGCGCGGCAGGTGGGCGAGGGCGGCGGGCCGGGAAGGTTGGGGCGTGTACATCTTCCAGGCTGGGGCGCTGCGTGCTCGCAAGCCCGGTCATGTTTTCGAGCAGCGATGCAGGTTCAAGGCGGCTGCCGGCTTAAGTTCTTGGAAAACCCGGTTTTTTTAAAACCTGTCTTTCCTGAAGAAATGCCCCCGGCGACTGATGCGCGCGATGGTTGCGAAACCAGGGCGCGAGAGAGCTGGATTTCGCTGCCAACAAAACAGGTCCGGGTGCGCTGGAAGAAACTGCCAGGAATTTCCTGGCGGGTCGGACGGCGCGATGCGTGCAGGCAGGGCAAGGCGCTTCGTCGTGGCGGCCGTCTGGGTTTATCGCGGCAGCGTAGCAAGAGGCGCGAGGGGCAAATCGCCCGGCAGCGTCGGAGTATTGCGGCAGTGATCGGCCGGCCCGGTTAAAATCGTTATCTATCCCGCATGTGCGGGAAATCGCGCGCAACACCACCCAGGGTGTCAGCCAGAGGCTGATGCAGGTGCGGCGCAAGAAATCAACCCTTGGAGAAAGTTATGTCTTTGATGCGCGAAATGCTGGAAGCGGGTGTCCACTTTGGTCACCAGACCCGCTACTGGAACCCCAAGATGGCCCCCTTCATCTTCGGCCATCGCAACAAGATTCACATCATCAACCTGGAAAAGACGGTTGATAAGTACCAGGAAGCCACCAAGTTCGTGAAGCAGCTGGCTGCTCGCGGTGGCAACATCCTGTTCGTCGGCACCAAGCGCGCTGCCCGCGAGCTGGTCGCTTCCGAAGCCGCCCGTTGCGGCATGCCCTTCGTCGACGCCCGCTGGCTCGGCGGCATGCTGACCAACTTCAAGACGGTCAAGACCTCGGTCAAGCGCCTGAAGGACATGGAAGCCGTGGTCGCCGAAGGCGGCGCCGAGCGCATGATCAAGAAGGAAGGCCTGCTGTTCCAACGCGAACTGGACAAGCTGAACAAGTCGATCGGCGGCATCAAGGACATGAACGGCCTGCCCGATGCCATGTTCGTGATCGACGTCGGCTACCACAAGATCGCCATCGCCGAAGCCAAGACCCTGGGCATCCCCGTGGTCGCCGTGGTTGACACCAACCACTCGCCCGACGGCATCGACTACGTGATCCCCGGCAACGACGACTCGGCCAAGGCCATCGCGCTGTACGCCAAGGGCATCGCCGACGCCGTGCTGGAAGGCCGCGAACAGAACCTGAACGGTCTGGTCGAAGAAATCGGTGAAGGTCAGGAAGAGTTCGTCGAAGTGCAGGACAACCAGGCCTAAGCCTGCTGTCATGTCCGGCGGTTAGTGTCTGGGGGCGGTCGCGGAATGCGGCGTGCCCCCGCCTCGCCGGCAGTGCGAAGGTGGGCTCCCATCTTCCTCATCCGCAGCTTGCGGACGTCTCATCGAATCACACCAATGCCCCGGCCCGCCGGGGCATGTCTTAGCAAAATTTGGAGCTAACATGGCTGAAATTACCGCCGCCCTGGTCAAGGAACTGCGCGAGAAGACCGATGCGCCCATGATGGAGTGCAAGAAGGCCCTGACGGAAGCCGAAGGCGACCTGGCCCGCGCTGAAGAAATCCTGCGCGTCAAGCTGGGCAACAAGGCCAGCAAGGCTGCCGCCCGCGTCACCGCCGAAGGCCTGATCGGCCTGTTCATCTCGGCCGACGCCAAGCAAGGCGCCGTCATCGAAGTGAACTGCGAAACCGACTTCGTTGCCAAGAACGACGACTTCGTCGCTTTCGTCAACAAGCTGGCCGAGCTGGTCGCCACGCAGAACCCCGCCGATGTGGCCGCCCTGTCGGCGCTGCCCTACGGTGAAGGCACCATCGAATCGACCCGTACCGCCCTGATCGGCAAGATCGGCGAAAACATCTCGATCCGCCGCTTCGAGCGCATCCAGACCCCGAACGCGCTGGCCAGCTACGTGCACGGCGGCAAGATCGGCGTGCTGGTGGAATACGCCGGCGCCGAGGAAGTGGGCAAGGACCTGGCGATGCACATCGCCGCGACCAAGCCGAAGGCCCTGAACGCCGACGGCGTGAACCCGGCCGACATCGCCGCCGAACGCTCGGTCGCCGAACAGAAGGCCGCCGAATCGGGCAAGCCGGCTGAAATCGTCGCCAAGATGGTCGAAGGCTCGGTGCAGAAGTTCCTGAAGGAAGTGACGCTGATGTCGCAACCGTTCGTCAAGGACGACAAGAACACGGTCGAACAGATGCTCAAGGCCAAGGGCGCCTCGATCACCAAGTTCGTGCTGTTCGTCGTCGGCGAAGGTATCGAGAAGAAGACCAGCGACTTCGCCGCTGAGGTTGCCGCCGCCGCCGCCGGCCGCGCCTGATCTCAGGGTAGTCCTTACAGGCCGGCGCTAGATATTTTCTAGTCCGGCCTATTTCTTGTCTTAAACTTTCGTCGGATTGTTCTTCGGGATATCACCTATGAGCAGCAGATCATACAAACGGGTTCTTCTCAAACTTTCCGGCGAGGCGCTGATGGGCGATGATGCATTCGGCATCAATCGCGCCACCGTCGTCCGCATGACCGATGAGATCGCCGAAGTCGCCGCCACCGGCGTCGAGCTGGCCATCGTCATCGGCGGTGGCAACATCTTCCGTGGCGTCGCCCCGGGTGCGCAGGGCATGGACCGCGCCACCGCCGACTACATGGGCATGATGGCCACCATCATGAACGCGCTTGCCCTGCAGGACGCGCTCAAGCACAAGGGTATCGACACCCGCGTGCAATCGGCCCTGAACATCGACCAGGTCGTCGAACCGTACATCCGCCCCAAGGCCCTGCGTTACCTCGAAGAAGGCAAGGTCGTCATCTTCGCCGCGGGCACCGGCAACCCGTTCTTCACGACCGATACCGCGGCCGCCCTGCGTGGCGCCGAGATCGGTGCGGAGATCGTGCTGAAGGCCACCAAGGTCGACGGCATCTACAGCGCGGATCCCAACAAGGATCCTTCCGCCACGCGCTATGCGCGCATCAGCTTCGACGAGGCCATCGTCCGCCGCCTGGAAGTCATGGACGCCACGGCGTTCGCGCTGTGCCGCGACCAGAAGCTGCCGATCAAGGTGTTTTCGATCAATAAGTCGGGCGCGCTCAAGCGCGTCGTCAGCGGCGAAGACGAAGGCACGTTGGTACACGTTTAAAGAAAAGGAATATCCATGAGCGTCGCAGAAATCCGCAAATCCGCCGAAGCCAGGATGGCCAAGTCGCTTGACACGCTCAAGACCAACCTGGCCAAGATCCGCACGGGCCGCGCCCACACCGGCATCCTGGACCACGTGCAGGTCGAGTACTACGGTTCGCCCGTGCCGATCAGCCAGGTCGGCAACGTGAACCTGATCGACGCGCGCACCATCAGCGTCCAGCCCTACGAAAAGAGCATGGCCGCCGCGATCGAGAAGGCCATTCGCGAATCGGACCTGGGCCTGAATCCCATGTCGATGGGCGACAGCATCCGCGTGCCGATGCCGGCGCTGACCGAAGAGCGTCGCCGCGACCTGACCAAGGTCGTGCGCAGCGAAGGCGAGGATGCCAAGGTGGCCGTGCGCAACCTGCGTCGCGAAGCCAACGACACGCTCAAGAAGCTGGTCAAGGACAAGGAAATCTCCGAGGACGACGAGCGTCGCGCCCAGGACGACGTCCAGAAGCTGACGGACCGCAACGTGGCCGACATCGACAAGATGGTCACGCAAAAAGAAGCGGAAATCATGACCGTATAATCCTTGCAGAGCCGGAGCGGGCAGCAAGCCGCCCCGGCGCCAGGATTTTTGCCTTCGCGCCGTCCTATCCATTGCTTCGCAGCACACTGACGCAGCGGTGGATCGACGGCGCGGGTTTTTCCCCGTATTCCCTGTTTTACGCCGGTCGACGGCGCTCCCCAGACCCATGGCAACCAGTTCTACCCAGGCGGTTCCCGATACCCGCGACATCCCGGAGCACGTGGCCATCATCATGGATGGCAACGGCAGATGGGCGACGCGGCGGCTGTTGCCGCGCACGGCCGGACATGCCAAGGGTGTGCAGGCGGTGCGCCGCGTGGTCGAGGCCTGCGGCCGGGCGGGCGTGCGTTACCTGACGCTGTTCGCCTTCAGTTCCGAGAACTGGCGCCGGCCCGCCGAGGAAGTGTCGCTGCTGATGCGCCTGTTCGTGCAGGCGCTGGAGCGCGAAGTCGGCAAGCTGGAAGAGCAGGGCGTGCGCCTGCACGTCATCGGCGACCTGTCCGCGTTCGAGCCGCGCCTGCAGGAACTGATCTTCGCCGCGCAGGCCCGCACCGCCCACAATGATCGCCTGCACCTCACGGTGGCGGCCAACTATGGCGGCCGCTGGGACATCCTGCAGGCCACCCGCGCCATGCTGGCGGCCGAACCCGCCCTGGCGACGCAGCCGCAACTGGTCGACGAGGCGCGGCTGGCGCGGCATCTTTCCATGTCCTGGGCCCCCGAGCCCGACCTGTTCATCCGCACCGGCGGCGAGCAGCGCATTTCCAATTTCCTGATCTGGCAGATGGCGTACGCGGAGTTCTACTTCACCGACCGTTACTGGCCGGATTTCGGCGCCGACGAGCTGCGCCAGGCGTTCGACTGGTACCGGACGCGCGAGCGCCGCTTCGGCCGCACCAGCGCCCAGCTCACCGAAACCGGCGAAAAATAGTCCGGCCGCGGCTCGCCGCGCCCCGCGCGCGGCGGCTGTGGGCCGACCCGAGGAGATCGTCACCATGTTGGGCCAGCGTATCGTTACCGCCATCGTCCTGCTCGCCGTCCTGGCGGCCGCGATGATGAGCGCCAATCCCTGGTGGTTCGTGGCGCTGCTGGCGCTGGCGGCCGCCTGCGCCAATTGGGAGTGGCTGCGCCTGACGCTGCCGCAGCCGCCGTCGCCCGTGATCGCCGCGGGCATTCCCGTCCTGTTGTTCGCGGCCATGCTGGCCCTGGCGTCGGCCTGGCTGTCGGGCCAGCGCGATGGCATCGCGGATCCGTCCTGGATCCTGCGCTACGCCGCGCCGCTGGTCGCCGCGGTGTGGCTGTTCGGCGCCACCGCCGCGGTGGTGCGCGGCCGTTCCGACGCCGCGCCGGCAAGCCTGGCGTGGTCGCTGTTTTCGGTGCCGGCCGCGTTCACCGCCTGGGCGGTGCTGGCGCAGATGTTCATGGCGCGCGGCGCCGCCTTCGTGGTGTCGTTGCTGGCCCTGGTGTGGGTCGCCGACATTGCCGCCTATTTCGCCGGCCGCGCGTTCGGCAAGCGTAAACTGGCGCCGCGGGTCAGCCCCGGCAAGACCGTGGCCGGCGCGGTCGCCGGCGTGCTGGGCGCGGTCATCTGGATCGGCCTGTCGAGTTTGTGGGAAGGCACGTTCGGCCACGCGCTGGTGGCGCACTGGTCGTTCTGGCTGGCGCTGCCGATCGCGGCGCTGCTGGGGGTGTTGTCCATCATCGGCGACCTGTTCGAGTCGTTGCTCAAGCGCCGCGCGGGCCGCAAGGATTCCAGCGCGCTGCTGCCGGGCCACGGCGGGGTCTATGACCGTATCGACGCGATCCTGCCGGTCGCGCCGTTGGCGCTAATCTTGTCTGGAGTGTTGTTTTGACGGCTTTTCAACGCGTCGTGGTGCTGGGATCGACCGGCTCGATTGGCGAGAGCACGCTGGACGTGATCGCGCGCCATCCGGACCGCCTGGCGGTGTATGCCCTGTCCGCCTACAGCCGCATGGAACGGCTGGCCGAGCAGGCGCTGGCCAGCCGCGCCGCGGTGGTGGTGGTGCCCGACGCCCGGGCGCGCGACAAGTTCGTGGCGGCCTGGCCGGCCGGCCAGGCGACGCCCGAGATCCGCGTCGGCGCCCAGGCCCTGGCCGACACCGCGGCCGATGCGCAATGTGACGCGGTCATGGCCGCCATCGTCGGCGCCGCCGGCCTGCCCGCGGCCCTGGCGGCGGCGCGCGCCGGCAAGCGGGTGCTGCTGGCCAACAAGGAAGCCCTGGTCGCGGCTGGCTCGCTGTTCATGCAGGCAATTCGCGACAACGGCGCCGAATTGCTGCCTATCGACAGCGAGCACAATGCCATTTTCCAGTGCCTGCCGCATGGCGGCCGGGCCGCCGCGCCCGACGCGCCGGCGCCGGGCGTGCGCCGGCTGCTGCTGACCGCCTCGGGCGGCCCGTTCCGCGGCCGCGACCTGGAGGACCTGCACGAGGTGACGCCGGACCAGGCCTGCGCCCATCCGAACTGGAGCATGGGCCGCAAGATCTCGGTCGATTCCGCCACCATGCTGAACAAGGGCCTGGAGGTGATCGAGGCGCACTGGCTGTTCGCCATGCCGGCCGACCGCATCGAGGTGGTGGTGCATCCGCAGAGCGTGATCCACTCCATGGTCGAGTACAACGACGGCTCGATCCTGGCGCAGCTGGGCCAGCCCGACATGCGCACGCCGATCGCCTACGGCCTGGGCTTTCCCGAGCGGCTGGACAGCGGCGTGGGCGCGCTGGACCTGACCCGCCTGGGCCGGCTCGACTTCGAAAAGCCCGATCTGGCGCGCTTCCCGTGCCTGGCGCTGGCGTTCGACGCCTTGCGGGCCGGGCAGGGCGCCTGCATCGCCCTGAACGCCGCCAACGAGGTGGCGGTGGACGCCTTCCTGTCGGGGCGCCTGGGGTATACCTGGATACCGCGGGTTATCGAGGCGACCCTGGAGTGGCAGGGGGGGCAATCATCTGTTACGCTCAACAGTCTCGACGATGTGCTGGCGCTGGATGCCGCCGCGCGCGTTTACGCCGGCAATCTCGGCCTGGCGTGATGGCCGCGCAAGCCCCTCGCGCCCCATTGATCCCTTGCGTTGATTCCTTGATTTCCTGACCCCGATGCTTTTCACCCTGCTGGCCTTTGCCGTCGCGCTTGGCTCCCTGATCATTTTTCATGAATTGGGGCATTATTGGGTGGCGCGGTTGTGCGGCGTCAAGGTGCTGCGCTTTTCGGTCGGCTTCGGCAAGGTGATCCTGCGCCGCACCGACCGCCATGGCACCGAATGGGCCCTGTCGGCCTTGCCCCTGGGCGGCTACGTCAAGATGCAGGACGACGCCCCGGCCGGCGCCAGCCCCGCCGAAGCGGCGGGCGCGTTCAACAACAAATCCGTCGGCAAGCGCATCGCCATCGTTGCCGCCGGTCCCATTTTCAATCTCGTCCTCGCGGTCTTCCTGTATGCCGGCCTGAACATGGCGGGCACCGAGGAGCCGGTCGCCGTCATCGCCCAGCCCGCCGCCGATACGCCCGCCGCGCGCGCCGGCCTGGCCGCGGGCGACCGCATTCTGTCCATCGACGGTCAGGAAGTCGCATCGTGGTCGGACGCCCGCTGGCGCCTGATGGATGTCATGGCCACCGGCGGCCTGACCCGGATCGAAGTCGGCACGCCCGGCGGCGCCTCGCAGCAGCGTGACGTCACCCTGCCGGCCAATGCCATGGATCCGGCCGGCGGCGATCCGCTGCTGGCCGCCGGCATCCGCCTGGCCCAGCCCAAGCCCGCCGTGCGCGTGGTCAACGATGGCGGCGAAGGGCAGGCCGCCGGACTGCGTCAGGGCGACCTGATCCTGGCCGTCGACGGCCATCCCACCCCGGACACCGGCGCCCTGGTCAAGCAGATCCAGGAAAGCGCGGGCAAGACGCTGGCGCTGACGCTGGTTCGCGATGGCGCCCAGGTTTCCCTGAACGTCACGCCGCGCGCCGAGACGGTCAATGGCCAGGTCATCGGCCGGCTTGGCGTCCAGCTGGGCGGCGACGTGCCCATGGTGACGGTGCGCTACGGCGTCTTCGACAGCCTCTGGCGCGGCGCCGTCCGCACCTGGGACACCGCCCTGTTTTCGCTGCGCATGATGGGTCGCATGGTGACGGGCGATGTCTCCTGGCGCAACGTCAGCGGCCCGGTCACGATCGCCGATTATGCCGGCCAGACCGCCCGGATCGGCATTGTTGCGTATATCGCCTATATCGCGTTGATCAGTATCAGCCTTGGCGTACTAAATTTGCTGCCCATTCCTATGCTGGACGGTGGCCATCTGCTGTACTATCTCGTCGAAATTGTGCGGGGCAGTCCGCCGCCCGCACGGTGGATCGATATCGGACAGCGCGCAGGCATTGGTTTATTGGCAAGCCTGATGGGGCTTGCGTTGTTCAATGATTTCACGCGCTTGTTCACTTAAGCGCCAATTAGCATAAAATCCCCCGCCATTTGCACGACCGAGGATACTCAAGGATGTCTTTTCGCCGGATGTTTCATCACAAAAAGGGTGTACTGCCGGGCATAGTGCCGAGTCTGATCGCCGCATTGCTGCTGCCAGGCATGGCCCACGCCTTCGACCCTTTTGTCGTGCGGGATATCCGCGTAGAAGGGATCCAGCGAACCGACGCCGGCACCGTCTTCGGTTATCTGCCCGTCAAGGTCGGTGAGAAATTCACCGAGGAAGAGGCCACCGAGGCGATCCGCCGCCTGTATGGCACAGGGTTTTTCACCGACGTGCAGATCCAGACCGACAATAATGTCGTGGTCGTGGTGGTTCAGGAACGTCCGACGATTGCATCCGTGAATTTCAACGGCATGCGCGAATTCGATTCCAAGGCCATTACCAAATCGCTGGGGCAGGTCGGTTTCGCCGAAGGCCGCATTTTCGACCGCTCGATGCTCGAACGCGCCGAATACGAACTCAAGCAGCAGTACCTGTCCAAGGGCAAGTACGGCGTCGAGGTCACCTCCACCGTCACGCCGCTGCCGCGCAACCGCGTCGGCGTGAGCTTCGACGTGTTCGAAGGCTCGGTCGCCCGCATCCAGGAAATCCGCTTCGTCGGCAACAAGGCCTTCTCGGAAAGCGATCTGCTCGACGAGTTCAAGCTGACCACGCCGGGCTGGCTGACCTGGTACACCGATACCGACAAGTACTCGCGCGAAAAGCTCGAAGGCGACCTCGAACGCCTGCGTTCGTTCTACCTGGACCGCGGCTACCTCGAATTCACGGTCGAGCCGCCCCAGGTCACGATCTCGCCCGACCGCAAGGACATCCGCATCACCATCACGGTCCATGAAGGCGAGCCGTACAAGGTGCGCAGCGTCAAGCTGGCCGGCAACCTGATCGGCCTGGACAAGGAAATCAACAACCTGGTCAAGATCAAGCCGGACGAAACCTTCTCGGCGGCCAAGGCCAACGATTCGGCCAAGGCGATCACCGACTACCTGGGCGAGCTGGGCTACGCGTTCGCCAACGTCAACCCGAACCCGCAGCTGGACCGCGCCAAGCACGAGGCCGACCTGACGTTCTACGTCGATCCGAGCCGCCGCGTGTACGTGCGCCGCATCCAGATCGGCGGCAATACCCGCACGCGCGACGAAGTCGTGCGCCGCGAAATGCGCCAGCAGGAAGCCGCCTGGTACGACGCCAAGGACATCAAGACCTCGCGCGACCGCGTCGACCGCCTGGGCTACTTCAGCGACGTCAACGTCAAGACCGATCCGGTGCCGGGTTCGCCCGACCAGGTCGACGTCAACGTCGACGTGAAGGAAAAGCCCACCGGCATGATCAACCTGGGCGTGGGTTACGGTTCGTCTGAAAAAGCGATCCTGTCCGCCGGTATCAGCGAAGACAACGTGTTCGGCAGCGGCACCAACCTGACGCTGCAGTTGAACACCAGCAAGACCAACCGCGCGATCGTGCTGTCGCACACCGATCCGTACTGGACCAAGGACGGCATCAGCCGCACCACGTCCGCGTACTACCGCGTGACCGAGCCCTGGAACAACAACGACGGCGACTACCGTGTCAAGTCCATGGGCCTGGGCATGAACTTCGGCGTGCCGATCTCCGAATACGACCGGATCTTCCTGGGCGCCAACCTCGAGCGCAACCAGATCGACCTGTTCTCGAATTCGCCGCTGGCCTACCGCAACTTCGTCAATCAGTATGGCGACTCGACCAACTCGGTGATCTTCACCGCCGGCTGGTCCAACGACACCCGCGACAGCGCCCTGGCGCCGACCAAGGGTTCGTACACCCGCCTCAAGAGCGACTTCTCGACGGTCGACCTGAAGTACTACATGCTCACCGGCCAGCAGCAGTACTTCATCCCGCTGGGCAACTCGTACACCCTGGCGCTGAACGGCATGGTCGACTGGGGCCAGAGCTACGGCGGCAAGGACTACCCGATCATCAAGGACGTGTACGCCGGCGGTATCGGCACGGTGCGCGGCTACGAAGGCTCGTCGCTGGGTCCGCGCGACTCGGTCACGGGCGATTACCTGGGCGGTTCGCGCCGCATCGTGGCGAACGCGCAGCTGTACCTGCCGTTCCCGGGCGCGTCCAAGGACCGCACGCTGCGCTGGTTCATCTTCAGCGACGCGGGCCAGGTGGGCGCGGGCAGCGGCCTGTCTTGCACCAACGGCAAGCCGGGCAGCGAGGTCGACGATCCTTGCGGCTGGCGTTTCTCGGCCGGTATCGGTCTGTCGTGGCAGTCGCCGATGGGCCCGCTGCAGCTGTCGTACGCGCGTCCGCTCAATGCCAAGCCGGGCGACGACAAGCAGAGCTTCCAGTTCCAGATCGGGACCGGGTTCTAAGCACTGGCGTTACGCTTGAAAACAAGGGAGAGGACCCCTGGTCCGGCTCCCTTGCCGTTTAGTGGCACAATACATACTTTGGCTTTGCCTTACTGGAAGGTGAGATTTTCATGATGTCTGACTTCGCACTTAAATCATCGAATTCGCCGCGCGTTAATCGTCGTGGCAAGCTGGGCGGCTCCATTGCCCTGGTGGGTGCGCTCATTCTCGGTTCCGTCGCGGCGGTGCCCGCTCAGGCTCAAAACACCAAGATCGGCTTCGTCAATACCGAGCGGATCCTGCGTGAGTCCGGTCCGGCCAAGACGGCGCAAAGCAAGATCGAAGCCGAATTCAAGAAGCGTGACGACGAACTGCAGCGCCTGAACACCAGCCTGCGTTCGCAAGCCGAAAAGTTCGACAAGGATGCGCCCGTGCTGTCCGAGTCCGACCGCGTCAAGCGTCAGCGCGAGCTGTCGAACCTGGATACCGACCTGCAGCGCAAGCGCCGCGAATTCCAGGAAGACTTCAACCGTCGCCGCAACGAAGAGTTTTCCAGCATCGTGACGAAGGCCAACGAGGCCATCAAGCGCATCGCTGAACAGGAAAACTACGACCTGATCATCCAGGACGCCGTCACGGTCAACCCGCGCATCGACATCACCGACAAGGTGATCCAGAGCCTGGGCAAGTAAGCTGCAGTCGCCGTATGCCGGTTCTACTGGATCTTGCCCGCGCGCCGACGCTCGAAGCGCTGTTGAGCGCCGCCAATACCCAGGGCATGGACTGGCGCATCAGCGCGCCCGCCGGCGCAGACCCCTTGCGGGTCTGCGGCATCGGCACCCTGGCTTCGGCCAGCGGCCAGGAAATCAGTTTCCTGGCCAACCCCAAGTACCAGAGCCAGCTCGCCGCCACCCAGGCGGGGGCGGTGATCGTCTCGGCCGACGTGGCCGAGACGCTGGAAGCCGCCGCCGACCGGCCGCGCTTCACGCTGGTCGTCTGCAAGCATCCCTATCTGCTGTACGCCCGCGTGGCGCAGTGGTTCGACGCCGCCCGGCGTCCGGCCCTGCCTGCGTCCACGCATCCCTCGGCGGTGGTCGCGCCTGACGCGCACATCGAAGAAGACGTGCGTATCGGTCCGAATTGCGTGATCGAATCGGGTGCGCGCATCGGCCGCGGCAGTGTGCTGGGTGCCAGCTGTGTCATCAGCGCCGGGTCCTCGATCGGCCCGGACAGCCGTCTGCATGCGCACGTCACGCTGTACGAAGGCGTGAAGATCGGCGCGCGCGCCATCATCCACAGCGGCGCGGTGCTCGGCGCCGACGGTTTCGGTTTCGCGCCGGATCCATCGCTGGGCAAGGGCGCCTGGGGCAAGATTCCCCAGCTGGGCGGGGTGTCGGTGGGCGACGACGTCGAAATCGGGGCCAATACGACCATCGACCGCGGCGCGCTCGAAGACACCGTCGTGGGCAACGGCGTCAAGCTCGACAATCAGATCATGGTGGCCCACAACTGCCGTATCGGCGCCTACACCGCGATCGCGGCGTGCGTCGGCGTGGCGGGGTCCACCACCATCGGCGAGCGCTGCACCATCGGCGGCGCGGCCATGCTGTCGGGGCACCTGACGCTGGGCGACGACGTACACATTTCGGGCGGCACCGCGGTGACGTCCAACATTTCCAAGCCTGGCCGCTATACCGGGGTGTACCCGTATGCGGAACATGGCGAATGGCAGCGCAACGCCGCCGTGATACAACAGTTAGCGCAATTGCGCCGCCGCTTGCGGACGCTGGAAAAAGACTAGGGCGCCGCCATGCCGCCCTGGCGCTCGCGGCGCCGACAGATTTAATTCATTACGCAGGAATTCACAGAAAAATGGAACTCGACATCAAGGGGATCATGGAGAGGCTGCCGCATCGTTACCCGATGCTGCTGATTGATCGTGTCGTCGAAATGGTGCCCGGCAAATCCATCGTCGCCATCAAGAACGTCTCGATCAATGAACCGTTTTTCAACGGCCACTTCCCCCACCATCCGGTGATGCCGGGCGTGCTCATCGTGGAAGCGATGGCCCAGGCTTCGGCGCTGTTCTCGTTCACCGACGAGAACGGCGGCCTGAAGTGCGAAGGCGCCAAGACGGCCTACTACCTGGTCGGCATCGATGGCGCGCGTTTCCGCCGTCCGGTGGTGCCGGGCGACCAGTTGCGCATCGAGGTCGAAGCCGAGCGCCTGAGCCGCAGCATCTGTAAATACCAAGCGCGTGCCACCGTCGACGGACAGGAAGTGGCGTCGGCCAAGCTCATGTGCGCGATCCGTAGCCTGGAAGAGTAAATGGCAGGAAACATCCATCCCACCGCCGTCGTTGATCCGGCGGCGAAAATCGACCCCAGCGTGGTCATCGGCGCATTCTGCGTCGTGGGACCCGATGTGACGATCGGCGCCGGCACCGAGCTCGGCCCGTATTGCATGGTCGATGGCGTGACCACCATCGGGCGCGACAACCGGTTCTACCGGTATTGCTCGATCGGCGGCATGCCGCAGGACAAGAAGTACAACGGCGAGCCGACCCGCCTGGTGATCGGCGACCGCAACACGGTGCGCGAGTTCGTCACGCTGAACACCGGCACGGTGCAGGATGGCGGCGCCACGACGCTGGGCGACGACAACTGGATCATGGCCTACGTGCACGTGGCGCATGATTGCCATGTCGGCAGCCACACCATCCTGGCCAACTCGGTGCAGCTGGGCGGCCACGTCCACGTCGGCGATTGGGCCATCGTGGGCGGCCTTACCGGCGTGCACCAGTTCTCGCGCATCGGCGCCCACAGCATGACGGGCGGCAACAGCTCGCTGATGCAGGACACGCCGCCGTTCGTGCTGGCCGCGGGCAACCCGTGCCGTCCGGTCGGCGTCAACGTCGAGGGCCTGAAGCGCCGCGGCTTCACGCCGGCCCAGGTGTCGGCGCTGCGCGACGCCTACAAGATCATCTACCGCCGCGGCCTGTCGCTGGATGACGCGCGCGCCGAATTGCGCGCCCGCCAGCAGGCCGAGCCCGAAGTCGCCGAGCACCTGCAGACGCTGCTGGATTTCCTCGACGTCTCGTCCCGCGGCATCATCCGTCCATGAACATGCGGATCGGCATGGTGGCCGGCGAGCCCTCGGGCGATCTGCTGGCCGGACGCATCATTGCCGGTCTGCAGCAGCGCGCCCCGGGCGTGCTGTGCGAGGGCATCGGCGGCCCGCAGATGCAGGCGCGCGATTTCGACACCTGGCACCCGATGCATGCGCTGACGGTGTTCGGCTACGTCGACGCGCTCAAGCGCCTGCCGAGCCTGCTGCGCACCTATCGCGACGTTTCACGCCGCTGGCTGGCCGAGCCGCCGTCGGTGTTCGTCGGCATCGACGCGCCCGATTTCAACCTGCGCCTGGAGCACCAGCTGCGCCAGGCCGGCACGCCCACCGTCCATTTCGTCGGCCCCTCGATCTGGGCCTGGCGCTACGACCGCATCCACAAGATCCGCGAATCGGTGTCGCACATGCTGGTGCTGTTCCCGTTCGAGGAAGAGATCTACCGCAAGGGAGGCATCCCGGTCACCTATGTCGGCCATCCGCTGGCCGGCGCCGTGCCGATGCAGCCCGATCGCGCCGCCGCGCGCACGCGGCTCGGCATCGACCAGGACGCGCGCGTGCTGGCGATCCTGCCGGGTAGCCGTTCGTCCGAGATTCGCCTGCTGGCGCCGCGCTTCCTGCAAGCCGCGCAGATGCTGCAGAAGCGCGATCCGGCGCTGCAGTGCGTGGTGCCGATGGTCAACGACCAGCGCCGCGCCGAATTCCAGGCGATCCTGGCCAAATACCCGGTGCCGGGGCTGCGCTGCGTCACCGCCCAGGACCTGCACGGCGCCGATGGCGATCGCCAGGCGCCGGTGGCGTGGTCGGTGATGGAAGCTAGCACCGCGGTGCTGGTGGCCAGCGGCACCGCCACCCTGGAAACCGCGCTGTACAAGCGGCCCATGGTGATTTCCTACGTGCTGTCGCCGCTGATGCGCCGCATCATGGCCTGGAAATCCGGCCAGGAACGGCCGTATCTGCCGTGGGTGGGCCTGCCCAACGTGCTGCTGCGCGACTTCGCGGTGCCCGAGCTGTTGCAGGACGACGCCACGCCGGAGAAGCTGGCCGAGGCCACCTGGACGGCCTTGACCGACGAAGCCCTGGCGGCGCGCATCGAAGCGCGTTTCACGGCCCTGCACCAGGAACTGCTGCGCGATACGCCGGCGCTCGCCGCCCAGGCGATCCTGGAGGTGGCCGGTGGAGCAGCCTGACCTGTTTGCCGCGCCGGCGCAGCCGGCCTTGGTGACGGCCGGCGTCGACGAAGCCGGCCGAGGTCCGTTGGCGGGCGCCGTGTACGCGGCCGCCGTGATCCTGAATCCGGCCCGGCCCATCGACGGCCTGGCCGACTCCAAGGTGCTGAAGGCCGCCACGCGCGAGGCGCTGGCGCTCGAGATCCAGGCGCATGCGCTGGCCTGGTGCGTGGCCAGCGCCAGCGTGGCCGAGATCGACAGCCTGAACATCCTGCGCGCCACCTTGCTGGCGATGCGGCGCGCCGTCGAGGGCCTGTCGCTGGCGCCCCAGCTGGCGCTGGTGGACGGCAACCAGGCGCCCAAGCTGGGCTGCACGGTGCAGACGGTGATCAAGGGCGATGCCCTGGTGCCGGCGATCTCCGCCGCATCGATCCTGGCCAAGACCGCGCGCGACGCCGACCTGCTGCGCCTGCACGCGCTGTACCCGCAGTATGCGTTCGATCAGCACAAGGGCTACGGCACCGCCTTGCACCTGCAGATGCTGCGCGAACACGGCCCCTGCGCCGAGCATCGCCGCAGTTTCGCGCCCATCAAGGCCTTCGGCCTGGTCTCATGAAACACATCAGTTCCCGCGACAACCCCGCGGTCAAGGCGCTCGTCAAGCTGGCGGGCACCGCCGGCAAGCGCGGCGCGCCCGTGCTGCTGGACGGCGTGCACCTGTGCCAGGCGTGGCTGCAGCATTATGGCGCGCCGGACCAGGCCATCTTCGACGTCGAGCGCCTGTCGCAGCCCGATATCGCGGCGCTGGCGGCCGCCGTGCCGGACGCCCGCTGCCTGGCGCTGGACGCCCGCCTGATGCAGGCGCTGGCCAGCGTCGAAAGCGGGCAGGGCGTCGCCTTCGTGGTGACGCCGCCGTCGCTGTCCCTGCCCGAGGCGGTGGACGAGAATTGCGTGCTGTTCGACCGTATCCAGGACCCGGGCAACGTCGGCACCTTGCTGCGCACCTGCGCCGCGGCCGGCATCAAGCGCGTGTTCCTGGCTACCGGCACCGCCGCCGCCTGGTCGCCCAAGGTGCTGCGCAGCGGCCAGGGCGCGCATTTCGCGCTGGCGATCCACGAGCACGTGGACTTGCCGGCGCTGCTGCCCGGGTTGCGCGTGCCGCTGGTGGCGACCGCGCTGGAAGGCGCCCAGGACCTGTACGCCGGGCGCCTGCCCGAGCGTTGCGCCTGGGTCTTTGGCCATGAGGGCCAGGGCGTGGCCGCCGAGTTGCTGGCGGCGGCGCGGCTCAGGCTGCGCATTCCTCATGACATGGCCGCGGTGGAGTCGCTGAACGTCGGCGCCGCCGCCGCCATCTGCCTGTTCGAGCAGCGCCGCCAGGCGCTGGCGGGCGCGTCGCGCTGATTCTGCATTGGTGCGTGTCTGAGCCCGCCGGGGGGACGCCGGGCCGGCATATACTCGACGCTTTGCCGCTCCCAAGGTGTTCCATGGCGCCATTGCCGGTCGCTCATTCCCTGCCAGGCCGCGCCACGCGCGCCCGCTGCCAGTCGTTGCTTGCCGCCTGCCTGTGCGCGCTGGCGCTGGGCGGATGCGCCTCGGGCAAGCCGCAACGGGTCAGCTTGGTGCCGGTCGACATGACCGAATCGGCCGGCCGGCTGCAACTGTCGCGCGAGGTGGTGGCGAAGCTGCCCAACGACGCCGCCGTGACGCTGCCTTCCGGCTCGCAATGGCGGCGGGCCGGCGCCATCGTGCAGGGCGACGTGTTCCGGCCGCTGGGCGGCCCGTTCTCGATTGCCTTGCCGCGCCGCACGGAGGCCTATCTGGTGGCCTCGTCCGGCAAGCTGGTGGGCTTCTACCTGCCGGTCGACAGCAGTTACATCGAACTGTCCCGTCCCGTCGTCCTGCCCGGGGCGGTGCGGCAGTGACGGATGGGCGCAGCCGGGTTTGCCGATCAGGGCGCGCCAATGGCGCGCCCTGATCGTTTTCAGCCGCGGTCCAGGCCCACTTCCTGCAGCACCGTGGTCGAGATCTCCTCGATCGACTTGGTGGTGGTGGACAGCCACGAAATGCCCTCGCGCCGCATCATGCGCTCGGCCTCGGCCACTTCATAGCGGCACTGCTCCAGCTGCGCGTAGCGGCTGTTGGGGCGGCGCTCGTTGCGCACTTCGGACAGGCGCTCGGGCTGGATCGACAGGCCGAACAGCTTGGCGCGGTGCGGCGCGATGGTCGAGGGCAGGGTGCCGCGCTCGAAATCGTCGGGCGTCAGGGGGAAGTTGGCGGCCTTGATGGCGTATTGCATGGCCAGGTACAGGCTGGTCGGGGTCTTGCCGCAGCGCGAGACGCCCACCAGGATGACGTCGGCCTGGTCCAGCTGGTTGACGAACTGGCCGTCGTCGTGGGCCAGGCTGAAGTTGATGGCGTCGATCCGGTTGCGGTACTTTTCCGAATTGGCCTGCATGTGCGAGCGGCCGATGGAATGGCTGGATTTGAGCCCCAGCGCCTGCTCGATGTGGCTGACGAAGGTGCCGAACAGGTCCAGGAAAATTCCGTTCGCCTGGCGAACACGGGCCAGGATGTCAGGATTGACCAGGGTGCTGAAGACGATCGGCGGCACGCCGGCCTCCAGGGCGCTGCGGTCGATGCGCATGGCCACTTCGGCGGCTTTTTCCAGGGTGTCGACAAACGGCAGCCGCACCGGCTTGAAATCGACTTGCTCGAACTGGGAAAGCACCGACTGGCTGAAGGTTTCCGCGGTGATGCCGGTGCTGTCGGAAACGATGTATACCGTGCGTACGATCGGGGTAGATGTCATATGTAAAAATTCCAACCAGGCGGATGGCCGGATGTGCTCCTCCGAGTACAATCAGGCCCCTATAAGTCACCCCAAGGGCGGTCCAAGGCCAGTTTGGTCAGCGCAGGCGGATCGGCGAAATCCAGGCGGTAGCCGGCGTCGAATCTGCATTGACCAAACTCGCTTTCATTCCATTGTAAAAGGTGACTTCAATGTCGTACGTTGTTTTGTTCGAGCAGCTCCGCATGACGGACGTGGACTCGGTAGGAGGCAAGAACGCATCACTAGGCGAAATGATCAGCCAGCTGTCTGGCGCGGGTGTCCGCGTGCCGGGCGGCTTTGCCACGACCGCTGACGCCTTCCGCGACTTCCTCCAGGCCTCCGGCCTGGACAAGCGCATCGCCGAACGCCTGACCACGCTGAACCCCGAAGACGTCCGCGAGCTGGCCAACGCCGGCGCGCAGATCCGTCAATGGATCGTCGAAGCGCCGTTCTCGGCTGAATTCGAAGCGCAGATCCGCGACGCCTTCGCCAAGCTCGACGCCGATGGCAAGGGCTCGTTCGCCGTGCGCTCGTCGGCCACCGCCGAAGACCTGCCCGACGCCTCGTTCGCCGGCCAGCAGGAAACCTTCCTGAACGTGGTCGGCATCGACGACGTGCTGGACAAGATCCGCCACGTGTTCGCCTCGCTCTACAACGACCGCGCCATTTCCTACCGCGTGCACAAGGGCTATGCCCACGCCGATGTGGCCCTGTCGGCCGGCATCCAGCGCATGGTGCGTTCGGACAAGGGCAGCGCCGGCGTGATGTTCACCATCGACACCGAATCGGGCTTCCAGGACGTGGTGTTCATCACCTCGTCGTACGGCCTGGGCGAAACCGTGGTGCAGGGCGCCGTCAACCCCGACGAGTTCTACGTCTTCAAGCCCACGCTGGCCCAGGGCCATTTCCCCATCGTCGGCCGCCGCATCGGTTCCAAGCTGATCAAGATGGAATTCGATCCCGAGCGTCCGGAAGGCCGCGCCGTGCGCACGGTCGACGTGCCGGTGTCCGAGCGCAACCGCTACTCGCTGACCGACGACGAGGTCAACGAGCTGGCCCGCTACGCCGTCATCATCGAGAAGCACTACGGCCGCCCGATGGACATCGAGTGGGGCCGCGACGGCGTCGACGGCAAGATCTACATCCTGCAGGCGCGCCCGGAAACGGTGAAGTCGCAGCAGGGCGCCAACGACGTGCAGCAGCGCTATCGCCTGAAGGCCACCGGCCAGGTCCTGATCACCGGCCGCGCCATTGGCCAGAAGATCGGTTCGGGCCCGGTGCGCGTGGTCGGCGACATCTCCGACATGGACAAGGTGCAGCCCGGCGACGTGCTGGTCACCGACATGACCGATCCCAACTGGGAACCCGTCATGAAGCGCGCCTCGGCGATCGTGACCAACCGCGGCGGCCGTACCTGCCACGCGGCCATCATCGCGCGCGAGCTCGGCATTCCGGCCGTGGTGGGTTGCGGCAACGCCACTGACCTGCTCAAGGAAGGCCAGGCCGTGACCGTGTCGTGCGCCGAGGGCGACGAAGGCCGCATCTATGACGGCCTGATCGAGACCGAAGTCGAGGAAGTGCGCCGCGGCGAGATGCCCGCCATCGACCTGAAGATCATGATGAACGTGGGCAACCCCCAGCTGGCGTTCGACTTCGCCCAGATCCCCAACGGCGGCGTCGGCCTGGCGCGCCTGGAATTCATCATCAACAACAACATCGGCATCCACCCGAAGGCGGTGCTGGACTACCCGAACGTCGACGGCGAGCTGAAGAAGGCCGTGGAATCGGCCGCCCGCGGCCATGCCAGCCCGCGCGCCTTCTTCGTCGAGAAGATGGCCGAAGGCGTGGCCACCATCGCGGCGGCCTTCTACCCGAAGCCCGTGATCGTGCGCATGTCGGACTTCAAGTCCAACGAGTACCGCAAGCTGGTCGGCGGTTCGCGCTACGAGCCCGAGGAAGAGAACCCGATGCTGGGCTTCCGCGGCGCTTCGCGCTACATCGCCGACGACTTCGCCGAGTGCTTCCGCATGGAATGCGAAGCGCTCAAGAAGGTGCGCGATGACATGGGCCTGACCAACGTCGAGATCATGGTGCCGTTCGTGCGCACCCTGGGCCAGGCGGAAAAGGTGGTCAACCTGCTCGCCAAGCACGGCCTGGCGCGCGGCGAGAACGGCCTGAAGCTGATCATGATGTGCGAAGTGCCCTCCAACGCCATCCTGGCCGACGAGTTCCTGCAGTACTTCGACGGCTTCTCGATCGGTTCGAACGACATGACCCAGCTGACCCTGGGCCTGGACCGCGACTCCGGCATGGAACTGCTGGCGGCCGATTTCGACGAACGCGACGAGGCCGTCAAGTTCATGCTGCGCCGCGCGATCAAGGCTTGCCTGGCCGCCAACAAGTACGTCGGCATCTGCGGCCAGGGCCCCAGCGATCACCCGGACTTCGCGCAGTGGCTCAAGGATGAAGGCATCCTGTCGATGTCGCTGAATCCGGACACGGTGGTCGACACCTGGCAGCGCCTGGCGAAGCAGTAAGTCGCCCGCGTTGACGCAAACCCCCGCATTCGAAAGAGGCGGGGGTTTTTTCTTGGGGCGGCCCGGCGGCGGTCAACCCCTGGCTGCCGCCCCCGGCCCGCGCCGCCTGGGCAGATACAGGTAGAGCCCCGTGACCAGCACGGCGATGGCCGCCAGATCCAGCAAGGCCCAGATCAGTTTGAGCGGCAGGCCGGCGTAGTTGCCGAAATGCAGCGGCCGCGAGCCTTCCAGCAACCACATGTACCAGGGCGGCGGATCCGCGTCGAGCAGTGCGCCGTCGGCGATGCGCACCACGACCGGTTGCAGCAGGTGCCGCGTCAGCGGCGTGCGGCCCTGCATGAAGACGGTACAGGCGCCGTCGGACGAGAACAGCGAACCGGGCAGCGCCAGGAAGCTGACGTCGCGCTCCGGCAGTGTGCGCCGGGCCAGGTCGACCGCGGCCTGCAGCGGCCGGGCGACCGGCGGGCCGGGCGGCGGCGCGGCCAACTGCCGGCTGGCCGCATGCTCGCGCCAGGCGCCAAAGACGAACGAATCGAGCGTGTTGATTGCGCCGCTCAGTCCGACCACGGTCAACCAGACCAGCAGCACCATGCCCAGCAGATTGTGCAGGTCCAGCATGCGCAGCAGCCGCGAACGCCCCTTGCGCACGGTGCCGAACGGCGTCTTGCGCATGAAGCCGCCGTACAGCGCCACGCCGGAAACCAGCGATACCAGCAGCAGCGCGCCCATGACGGCCAGGATCAGGCTGCCCGGCATGCCCAGCAGCATGTCGGTGTGCAGCCGCAACAGCAGGGCCATCGGCCCGCCGTGGCGCCAGTCTTTCTCGCTCCAGGCCTCGCCGGTGACGACGGGGCCGCGCGCATCGACCAGCGCGAAGGGCTTCTGGCCGGGCGCGCCCGGGCTCAGCCCGAAACGGTACTGGTGAGGTTCGTCCAGCCAGACGATGAAGCGGATGTCACGGCGCGGGTATTGCTCGCGCACCCGCGCGGCCATGGCATCCACGTCCCGTGGCGCGGCCGCCTCCCGCGCCGGCGGGACACGGGCGGGGGTGTCGAACCAGGCGTCGATCTCGTCATGGAAGATCAGCGGCAGCCCGGTCAGGCACAGCATCAGCAGGAACAGCGTGCATGCCAGGCTGGACCACGTATGCAGCCATCGCCAGATGCGCAGGCGGCGCGGGGCGTCGATGCTCATGCCAGGGCGCCCACGCTTACCAGCGGTAGGTCAGGGTGCCGATGACGGTGCGTCCGGCGCCGTAGAAGCACTTGGTCGCGGTGGCGCACGCCGATACGTATTCGCGATCGAACAGGTTGCTGGCGTTGATGCCGGCGGTCAGTCCCTTCAGCGAAGGGATGGCTTGCCCCAGGTCGTAGCGCACCGCGGCATCCACCACCGTGAAGGGCGAGACCTTCAATGTGTTGTCGGCGTTGGCATAGCTGCTGCCGACGTAACGCACGCCGCCGCCCAGGCTCAGGCCGGCCAGCGCGCCGCTGTGGAAGGTGTAGTTGGCCCAGGCGTTGGCGCTGTGGCGCGAGACGTAGGTGGGGTGCTTGCCCTGCGCGGTGGTGCTGCGCGTGTTGACGTTGTCCATCAGGGTGTAGGACGCCAGCAGGTCCAGGTTGCGCGTCAGGCTGGCCTTGCCTTCCAGTTCCAGACCGCGCGAGCGCACCTCGCCCGTCTGGATGCTGTAGTTGGTGTTGGCCGGATCGGTCGTGAGCACGTTGCTCTGGGTGAGCTGGTAGACGGCGGCGCTGACGAAGGCGTCCTGGCCGGGCGGCTGGTACTTGATGCCGGCCTCGTATTGCTCGCCCTTGGTGGGCTTGAACAGATTGCCCTGGGCGTCGGCGTCGGCCACCGGCTGGAACGAACGCGAATAGCTGACGTAGGGCGCCACGCCGTTGCTGAATTCATAGACTGAGCCAAGGCGCCAGGTGAAGGCGCGGTCGGACTGGTGGGTGGTGTCTCCGTTGATCCGGTTGCGCCGGTCGTTGCCCGCCCAGTCCTGGCGGATGCCGCCCAGCAGCGTCCATTGGCCCAGTTTCACCTGGTCCTGCGCGTACAGGCCTATCTGGTCCAGCGTCTGCTTGCTGCGCACGGTGATCGACGGCGTGGCGATGGCGGCGTCGTAATCGGGCCGATTGATCGACAAGGATGGCGCGGCGCCCATGCCCTGGTCTTCGCGATAACTGAGGCGCTGGTAGTCGATGCCGAACAGCGCGGTGTGCGCGAGGGCGCCGGTGTTGAAACGGGCCTGGGCATGGTTGTCCGCGGTCACCGCGTCCATGTTGGCGTGATTGACGATGGCACGCCGCGTCAGCAGCGGGTTGGCCGGATCGGCGGCATTCAGCCCCGTGGTGTAGACGCTCTTGTAGTCCGTTTTCATCTGCATGTAGCGCAGGTTGGACTGCACCGACCAGACCTCGTCGATCCGATGCTCCAGCAGATAGCCCAGGGCCGTCTGCGTGCGCTTGAATTCATCGAAGCGCGGCGACCCGTCGAAGAAGCGGCGACCGATGCGGCCGCCGCCGGGCAGGTCCTGGATGGTGCCCACGGCCGGCAGGAAGCCGAAGTAGCCGCCATAGGGATCATGCTGGTACTGCGCCAGGAGCGTCAGCGAGGTGTCGGCGTTGGGGCGGAACGTGACGGCCGGCGCGATCGCCACGCGCTCGTCCTTCTGGTAGTCGATCTGGGTCTTGCCGGTGTGAGCGACGCCGGTCAGCCGGTAGAGCACCTTGCCGGCGTCGTCCACCGGACCGCCGAAGTCGAAGGCGGCCTGCCCGAAGTTGTGGCTGCCCGCCTGCAATTCGATCTCGTGCAGCGGCGTGGCGGTGGGTTTCTTGCTGACCAGGTTGATCAGGCCGCCCGGAGTGCCCTGGCCGAACAGCACGGATGACGGGCCGCGCAGCACTTCGATGCGTTCCAGGTTGTAGGTGTCGATCTGCGGGATGGCGTAGTTCGTGCCCAGCAGGCGCATCCCGTCCAGATAGGCGTAGTCGTAATTGATGCCACCGCCAAAGCCGCGGTAGATCACCGTGTCGTAGCGCGAGCCGCCGGCGCCGCGGTATTCGGCGGTCAGGCCAGGCGTATAGCGCAGCGCCTGGCGCACGTTCTGCACCGCCTGGTCGTCCATTTGCTGGCGTGTCACCACCGAGATGGATTGGGGCGTCTCGATCAGCCGGGCGTCGGTCTTGGTGCCGGCGCCGGAAGTGTCGGCCACGTATCGGACGGTCTCGCTCGCGCCTTGCACCCGGATGGGGTCGAGCGTGGTGGCGTCGCTCGCGGTGGCGGGCAACCGCGACACGATCAGGGTGTTGCCGCTGTGGCGCCAGCCCAGGCCCGAGCCGGCCAACAGGCGCGTCAAGGCCTCATCGCGGGTATAGCTGCCGTGCAGCGCGGGGGCGGTCCGGTCGCGCGCGATGTCGCCGCTCATGACCAGTTGCAGGCCGGTGGACGCGGTATAGGACAGCAGGGCGCTGGCCAGCGGCTGGCTGGGGATATCGAAGCGTTGATGCGTGGCGGCGTCGGCGGGAGCGGCTTGCGCCTGGGCCGCGGGTTGGCCCGCGGCCCAGGCGGTGGCCGCCAGCAAGGCGGCCGCCAGGCGGCGCAAGCCGTGGCGGCCGGTGTGCAGGGAGGCGCCAGCGCGGTGGCGTAGGGGATGGTGTTGTGCGGCCGACATGTGCGGTTTGCCCTTGTTCGTGTTTCGATATCGCGACGGCGAATTGCGCGTCCTCTCCCTGTCAAACACCGGACGGGCGGGAACTGATGATCGAAGCGGGCGGGAAGTTGGTAACTGAATGTTGTCGGGTGGTCAGCGCGCGTAGACCAGGGTGGCGTAGCCCGCCACGACACGCAGCCGGATCGGGAAGGTTTCCGCCAGGCCACGCAGGGCCTCCTGCGGATCCGCCGTGTGGAAGGCGGCCGTGACCGGCAGCGCGCCCACGCCGGCATCCATCAGGAAGATGGGGCCGCGCTGGTAGCGTTGCAGCTCGGCCAGCACGGTGGCCAGCGGCACGTCGTTGAACACCAGGCGGTCCTGGCGCCAGGCCAGCGCGGCCGCCTGATCGAAGCGCGCGGGCGCGGCGCCGCCCGAGACGCCGTACCGCATCTGCCAGCCGGCTTCGAGCGTCACGGGGGGCGCGTCGGGACGCGGCCGCACCGCGACCGCATGCTCGGTGACCGATACGGTGACGATGTCGTCCAGCAGCTTGACGTCGAATTGCGTGCCGAGCGCAGTGCTGATCCCCTGGCCGGCCCGCACGGAAAAGCGCCGTGCGGCGTCGGCGGCGACCTGGAAGTAAGCCTGGCCGCGATGCAGGGTCAATTGGCGTTGGCGGCTGTCGAAGCGGACCGACAAGGCGGTGTCGCTGCCCAGTTCGAGCGCGCTGCCGTCGGCCAGGACGATGCGGCGCCGTTCGCCGATGCCGGTGCGATAGTCGGCCAGCAGGTGCAGGCGCGACAATGCATATAGCGCGGGAACCGTCACGGCCGCCGCGAGCACGCCCAGCATGGCGCGGCGACGATGCATGCGGTCAGCGACGGGGCGAACCGCGTCGAAGCGGTTCCACAGCGCCTGCGCCCGCGCATAGGCGGCGGGGTGGGCCGGGTCGGCCTCCAGCCAGCCGGCGAAGGCGCGGCGATCCTGTTCGGTGGCGTCCTCGTCGTGCAGCCGCGCGAGCCATTCCAGCGCGGCCAGGTAGATCGGGTCCTGGGCGGGGGCGGCCATGGCTCAGGCGGGTTCCAGCGCGGCGTCCAGCTGCGCCATGGCGGCCACGACCTGCGAGATCACGGTATTGCGGCTGGTGCCCATGCGTTCGGCGATCTCGTCATAGGACAGGCCTTCGATGCGCTTGAGCACGAAGGCCTGGCGGCGGCGTTCAGGCAGCGCCGCGATGGCCTCCAGCAGGCGTTGCAGCTCGCGCCGGTACATCACGATCATTTCCGGCGTGGGGCGGGAGTCGGGGAGGTGGTCCAGTTCCAGGCCGGTCAACTCCACCTCGGCGCGGCGGCGCGCATCGCGCAGGTGGTTGAGGGCCAGGTTGTGGGCCGCCCGGGTGATGTAGCCGGCATTGACCTGGGCGCGCTGGGCGCCCATGCGCAGCAAATTGGTGAAGGCCTGCTGCACGACGTCCTCGGCCGCGCCCTGGCTGCCGACGATACGGCGCACGATGGCGCGCAGGCGCCGCACTTCGGCTTGGTAGAGGGCGGAGATGTCGCCAACAGGCACGTTCATGGCAGGCCGGCGGGCGAGAAAGCCCGCGTGAGAACAGTCAAATACGATTGACAACTGTTCTCAATTATAGCGGGCTTGCCATCCGTGCCGCGCAGCGCCCCTGGCAAGGACGCGGGCCATGTCCTTCAGGCCGCCTTGGCCTCGCGCTCGATCAGTTCGCGCTTGCGCTCGATGCCCCAGCGGTAGCCGGCCAGCGAGCCGTCGGTGCGCACCACGCGATGGCAGGGGATGGCCAGCGCGATGTTGTTAGTGGCGCAGGCCCGCGCCACCGCGCGCACCGAACGCGGCGAGCCGATGCGTTCGGCGACGTCGGTGTAGGTGACGGTGGTGCCCACCGGGATCTCGCGCAGCGCCTCCCAGACGCGGCGCTGGAAGGCGGTGCCGCGCACGTCCAGCGGCAGGTGCAGGCCCACCGAGGGGTTCTCGACGAAACCGACCACCGCCGCCATCCATTGCTCGAATTCCTGGTCGGCGCCGATCAGCCGGGCCGCCTTGAAGCGGTCCTGCAGGTTGCGCACCAGCTGTTCGGGATCCTCGTGCAGCGCGATTTCGCAGATGCCGGTGTCGCTGGCCGCCACCAGCAGCGCGCCGAGCGCGCACTGGCCCACGGCGAAGCGGATCTCGACGCCTTCGCCGTCCTTGCGGAAGGCGGTGGGCGTCATGCCGAGGATGGCCGGCGCGGCCTCGTAGAAGCGGCCGCTGGAGTTGAAGCCGGCGCCGTACATGGCGTCGGTGACGCTGGCGCTCTGGCGCAACTGCTGGCGGGCGCGGTCGGCGCGCAGCGCGTTGGCGTAGGCCTTGGGCGTGATGCCGGTGGCCGCCTTGAAGATGCGGTGGAAGTGGAAGCGGCTCATGCCGGCCTGTTCGGCCAGCGTGTTCAGGTCGGGCGGCTGCTCGGCCTCCAGCGCCCGGCAGGCGCGTTCGACGGCGGCGGCGTGCTGTTTGCTCAAGGGGGCGGCGTGGGTCATGTCGGGCTCCAGGGGCGCGCCGGTTTGCGCGCTTTCGACAATGTTCTCAAAGGCCGGCCCGCGCCGCACTCCGGTTGTTGCCGGGGGCGGCTCGCGCCCCAGGCCCGGGCCTCAGGCCAGCGCGTAGGCGTCCAGGAAGCGGCGCACCAGTTCGCCCGACACCGGGGTGGCGCGCACGTTGGCGGACAGGCCGGGCACGTCGAGGTTCTCGGCGGCGTAGCGGCGGCCGAAGCGTTCGAGGTGGGCGCGCACGAAATCGGGGCCGAATTCGGGGTGGAACTGGGTCGAGAAGATGTTGCGGCCGATGCGGATCATCTGGTGCGGGTCCAGGTCGGAACGCGCCAGCACGGCCGCGCCGGGCGGCAATTGCAGCACGGTCTGCGCATGCAGCATCTGCGCCGGGAAGGTGGGCGGCAGGCCGGCCAGCAGCTTGTCGCCGGCGGCAGCGGGCAGCAGTTCGACCGTCTGGGTGCCGACTTCGCGGCCGGCGGGGTTGTAGCCCACCTTGCCGCCCAGGGCGTGCGCCAGCAACTGGTGGCCGTAGCAGATGCCGAACATGGGCAGGCCGGCCGCGGCGGCCTCGCGCAGCCAGGCGGCGGTGTCTTCGCTCCAGGGTTCCAGGTCGGTGACCATGGCGGGCGAGCCGGTGATCAGGGCGGCGCGGTACTGGTCCGGCGCGCGCGGGCGTTCGCCGGCGTGGACGGCGACCACTTCAAGGGCGTCGGGCGTCAGGCCGGAGGCCCGCGCCAGCTGCTCGGCATAGCCGCCGAACTGGCTTTTGAGCGTATCGTCCGGGTCGCCCGTGTGCAGGATGAGGACGGGGCGGGCGGAGGAGATTGCAGCGGTCATTGGGGTGTGTGCGTGGAAAATGCCAGCGGCCGGGGACGGCAGCCAGCGCACATCATAATCCAGGCGATTGTCCAGGGGCGGCGGGGGTGTCACCGCGGCGTCATGGAAATACGTACAATCCGCTGACCGACTCATCCTTTCAGGCGAACGTAACTATGTGGATTTGGTTAGGGCTGGCCGCGCTGGCGCTCATAGGCGAACTGGCGACGGGAACCTTCTACTTGCTGCTGGTGGCGCTGGGATTGGCCGCGGGCGGTGTCGCCGCCTGGCTGCTGGCGGGCCTGGAATGGCAGCTGGTGGCGTGCGGCGTCGTGCTGCTGCTGGGCCTGCTGGTCCTGCGCAAGACGCGCGTCCTGAAAAAGCGCGAGGTCGACGCGTCCCGCAACGCCGACGTCAACCTGGACATCGGCCAGACCGTCAAGGTGGAAGCCTGGAGCCAGGACGGCAACGCGCGCGTCTGGTACCGCGGCGCGCACTGGCAGGCGGAACTTGCCGAGGGGCAGCCGGCCCACGGCGGCGAACACATCATCACCGAAATGCGCGGCACGCGCCTGGTCCTGACTCCGAAGGGGGACGCGACCGGCGCCACGCGCTAGGACGTGGCGGCGTGGCGGGCTTCGAGCCTGGCCGCGCCGGCCCGACCCAAGGCAGGACCCGGACCCGCGCAGACGGGCCGGCCGCAGCAGGCGCCCTGACTTTCGCGGGCAGGCGCGTCACCGCATTCACCCCAGAAGAGGCACCACACCATGATCGATAACTCCACCATCGTCCTGCTCGTCATCGTCGCGCTGGCGATCCTGATCGTCATCAGGGCGATCGCCATCGTCCCCCAGCAGCACGCCTGGGTGGTCGAGCGGCTGGGCAAGTTCGACCGCGTACTGTCGCCGGGCGCCGGCTTCGTGATCCCGTTCATCGAGCGCGTTTCCTACAAGCACTCGCTCAAGGAAATCCCGCTGGACGTGCCGAGCCAGGTCTGCATCACGCGCGACAACACCCAATTGCAGGTGGACGGCGTGCTGTACTTCCAGGTGACCGACCCGATGCGCGCCTCGTACGGCTCGTCCAACTACATCTCGGCCATCACGCAGCTGGCGCAGACCACGCTGCGCTCGGTGATCGGCAAGATGGAACTGGACCGCACCTTCGAGGAACGCGACGCCATCAACAGCACCATCGTGTCCTCGCTCGACGAGGCCGCGCTGAACTGGGGCGTGAAGGTGCTGCGCTATGAAATCAAGGATTTGACGCCGCCCAACGAGATCCTGCGCTCGATGCAGGCGCAGATCACCGCCGAGCGTGAAAAGCGCGCGCTGATCGCGGCCTCGGAAGGCCGCCGCCAGGAACAGATCAATATCGCCACCGGCGAACGCGAAGCCGCCATCGCCCGCTCGGAAGGCGAGAAGCAGGCCCAGATCAACCAGGCGCAGGGTGAAGCCGCTGCCGTGCTGGCCATCGCGGAAGCCACCGCCAAGGCCATTACGCAGGTGGCCGACGCGGTGCGCCAGCCCGGCGGCATGGAAGCGGTCAACCTGAAGGTGGCCGAGCGCTACGTCGAGGCCTTCGGCAACGTGGCCAAGGAAGGCAACACCCTGATCCTGCCGGCCAATCTGGCGGACGTGGGCGGCATGATCGCCTCGGCCATGACCATCGTCAAATCCACCCGCAACAGCTGAACCGCGCGCCGTGAGGCGCCCCGCCCATGATTGCTCCCGTGCATTTGCTGTTGATCGCAGTACTGACGGGAGTGCTGTCGCTCTGCGTGCTGGGATCCCTGGCGCGCAGCGGCATGGCGGGGATCCGCGAAACCATACGCGCCAACCTGCTCACGCTGTTGGCGTTTTTTTTATTCGGGCTGCAGGCCACCGAGGCGCCGCGCTGGCTGTCGATCCTGCTGCCCAACATGCTGGTCAGCCTGGCGCTGTGCGCCTATTACACCGGCCTGCGGCGCCTCCTGGGGCAGCGCCTGCCGCGCCACCTGATGGGCCTGGCCTGCGCCACCGCCTGGCTGGTGCTGGTGGGCTACACCTACCTGGACAGCCAGGTCGCGCCGCGCATCGTGGCCATGTCGGCGCTGCAGATGGGCTTCATGTTCGCGGTGGCCGCGGCGGTGTGGCAGGGCCGGCCGGCCAACCGCTCGCGCTACAGCTACTACTTCGTCTGGTCGGTGGCGATGATCTCGGGCGTGACCTGCGCGCTGCGCGTGGCGCTGTTCGCCTCCGGCGTGGCCCACGCCGATTTCCTGCTGCAGCCGACCGCCTGGAACATCCTGTTCATGACGCTGGGCGTGCTGGCGATGCCGTGCCTGTCGCTGGGCACCATCATGATCATCCATGACCGCATGCTGGCCGACCGCGAGCAGGAGGCCAGCACCGATTTCCTGACCGGGCTGATGTCGCGCAAGGCCTGGTGGCTGCAGGGCGAGCGCTACTGCGCCCACGCCCTGCGCACGCGCCGGCCGCTGACGCTGATGGTGCTGGACATCGACCATTTCAAGCGCATCAACGACACCCACGGCCATGCCGCCGGCGACGCGGTGCTGCGCCATTTCGGCCTGCTGGCCACGGCCACGCTGCGCACCGGCGACCACGTGGGCCGGGTGGGGGGCGAGGAATTCAGCGTGCTGTTCGCCGACATGCGCAGCGATGCGGTGATGGAGGTGGCGGACCGGCTGCTCGATTCGGTGCGGCGCACGCCGTGCGCGCATGGCGGCAGCACCATCGCCTATACCTTCAGCGCCGGGGTGGCGGACTGGCTGCCGGGCGAGAACCTGCAGGCCTTTTTCGAGCGCGCCGACCGCATGCTGTATGCGGCCAAGCAGGGCGGCCGCAACCGGGTGACGGGACCGGGCGTGAGCCTGGTCGAGCCGCCGCCGCTGCCGGTGGCGGCCTGATGCCGCGAAGGGCGGTCAGCTGTCCTTGCGCGAGGCGCGGGTGTCGTGCTTCATGATGCGTTCTTTTTCGCGCTGCCAGTCCTTTTCGCGGGCCGTGTCGCGCTTGTCGAACAGCTTCTTGCCGCGGCCCAGGGCGAAATCGAGCTTGATGCGGCCGTTCTTGTAGTGCAGGTTGAGCGGCACCAGGGTGTAGCCGCGCTGCTCGACCTTGCCGATCAGCTTGCTGATTTCCTCGGCCTTGAGCAGCAGCTTGCGGGTGCGCATGGCGTCCGGATGGATGTGGGTGGACGCGGTGGGCAGGGGGCTGACGTGCATGCCCAGCAGGTAGAGTTCGCCATCGCGCACGATGACGTAGCTTTCCTTGAGCTGCACGCGGCCATCGCGGATCGCCTTGACTTCCCAGCCCTGGAGCACCAGGCCGGCTTCGTAGCGGTCTTCGATGAAATAGTCGTGCGTGGCCTTGCGGTTATCGATAATGCTCATCTTGTGGGGCCCAATATGCCCGTTTGTTCTTCGTTTGTGCTCGTTTGCGCCCCGGCGGCGCAGTGCCGGTAAAATCCTATCATTCTAGCCATTTGCGATAGTCGATGCACAAAGTACAGCGATCCGTCCTGGTGCCCTACAGCGCCGCCCAGATGTTCGACCTGGTCGCCGACGTGGAAAAGTACCCCGAGTTCATGCCGTGGTGTGGCGGCGCCGAGGTGCAGACCCGCGACGAGCACGGCATGCAGGCGTCCATCCTGATCAGTTTCGCGGGCATGAAGCAGCGCTTCACCACGCGCAACCGGCACGTCTACCCCGACCGCATCGACCTCGAACTGGTCGACGGCCCCTTTTCAAGCCTGGTGGGGCACTGGGAGTTCCAGCCGCTGGCCGAGGATGCCTGCAAGGTGCTGTTCACCATGGAATACGCCTTTTCCAACCGGGCGCTGGAGATGGTGGTGGGGCCGGTGTTCAACCGCATCGCCACCAGCTTCATCGATTCCTTCACCAAGCGCGCGCAGGCCAAGTATGGCGAATGAGCCGTCCGCCGCCGGCCAGATCGAGGTCTCGGTCTGTTATGCCTTGTCGGCCCAGGTCTGGCTGCGCGAACTGCGCCTGCCGGCCGGCGCGACGGTGGCCGACGCCCTGCGCGCCAGCGGTTTCGCCCAGGCCTTTCCGGTGGTCCAGCCCTGGGAGCGGGGCGTGGGCGTGTTCGGCCGCGTGGTCGAGGCCGGCACGCCGCTGGCCGACGGCGACCGCGTCGAGATCTATCGCGGACTGAGCTTCGATCCCAAGGAATCGCGCCGCCGCCGCGCCGAGCACCGGCGCGCCAAGACCGCCCGCAACGGCCGGGTGCGTCCGGCCGGGCTGCTCTAGCGGCTGGCCCCAGATCGGAAGAGCACACGTCTAACTCCAGTCACAGCGATAGAATTCGTATGCCGTCTTCTGCTTGAAAAAAAAAAA
>ERZ1739169.46-NODE-46-length-41001-cov-17.321497_pt1 | contig 41001 bp, 37 predicted proteins | sample MGYA00581756_ERZ1739169 | MGnify/ENA primary metagenome ERZ1739169 (study PRJEB40789, sample SAMEA7425667) | Salamandra salamandra | biome: salamander skin | place: Germany | collected 2020-03 | study: cvxcv | reverse complement strand
AGCCAGGAAGGCGTGGCGCTGATGTGCCTGGCCGAGGCGCTGCTGCGCATTCCCGACCGCGCCACGCGCGATGCGCTGATCCGCGACAAGGTTTCCCGCGGCGACTGGAAGTCGCACATGGGCGGTTCGCAGTCGCTGTTCGTCAACGCCGCCACCTGGGGCCTGATGATCACCGGCAAGCTGGTGGCCGTGAGCAGCGAACAGTCGCTATCCAAGGCGCTGACGCGCCTGATCGGCAAGGGCGGCGAGCCGCTGGTGCGCAAGGGCGTGAACATCGCCATGCGCATGATGGGCGAGCAGTTCGTGTCGGGCCAGACCATCTCCGAGGCGCTGGCCAACAACCGCAAGATGGAAGGCCGCGGCTTCCGCTATTCCTACGACATGCTGGGCGAGGCGGCCACCACGGCCGAGGACGCCGACCGCTATTACGCCTCGTACGAGCAGGCCATCCACGCCATCGGCAAGGCCGCCGCCGGCCGCGGCATCTATGAAGGCCCGGGCATTTCCATCAAGCTGTCGGCGCTGCACCCGCGCTATTCGCGCGCCCAGCGCGAGCGCGTCATGGCCGAGCTGCTGCCGCGCGTGAAGGCGCTGACCATCCTGGCGCGCAGCTACGACATCGGCCTGAACATCGACGCCGAAGAGGCCGATCGCCTGGAGATCTCGCTGGACCTGCTGGAGGCGCTGTGCTTCACGCCCGAGCTGGAAGGCTGGAGCGGCATCGGCTTCGTCATCCAGGCCTACCAGAAGCGCGCGCCGTTCGTGATCGACTACGTCATCGACCTGGCCCGCCGCAGCCGCCATCGCGTGATGGTGCGCCTGGTCAAGGGCGCCTATTGGGACAGCGAGATCAAGCGCGCCCAGGTCGACGGCCTGGAAGGCTATCCGGTCTACACCCGCAAGGTCTACACCGATGTGGCCTACCTGGCCTGCGCCCGCAAGCTGCTGGGCGCGCCGGAAGCCGTGTACCCGCAGTTCGCCACCCATAACGCCTACACGCTGGCCGCGATCTACCAGCTGGCCGGCCAGAACTACTACCCGGGCCAGTATGAATTCCAGTGCCTGCACGGCATGGGCGAACCGCTGTACGACGAGGTGGTCGGACCGCTGGCGCAGGGCAAGCTGAACCGCCCCTGCCGCATCTACGCTCCGGTCGGCACGCACGAAACGCTGCTGGCCTACCTGGTGCGTCGCCTGCTGGAGAACGGCGCCAACACCTCGTTCGTCAACCTCATCGGCGACGAGAGCATTCCGGTCGAGACGCTGGTGGCCGATCCGGTCGAGGCCGCCTCGCGCATCGTGCCGCTGGGCGCGCCGCACGAGAAGATCCCGCTGCCGCGCGAGCTGTACGGCAATCCGCAGCAGGGCGCGCGCGCCAACTCCGCCGGCCTGGACCTGAGCAACGAACACCGCCTGGGCTCGCTGTCGGCCGCGCTGCTGACCAGCGCCGCCACGCCCTGGCGCGCCGCGCCCATGCTGGGCGAGGGCGACGGCGCCTGGGACATGGCCCGCGCCATCGAAGTGCGCAATCCCGCCAACCTGCGCGACGTGGTCGGCCATGTCATCGAGGCCAACGGCGAAGAAGCCGAGGTGGCCCTGCGCGCGGCCGCCAACGCCGCGCCCATCTGGCAATCGACCCCGGTGGCCGAGCGCGCGCAATGCCTGCGCCGCGCCGCCCAGTTGCTGGAAGAGCAGATGCAGACCCTGCTGGGCCTGATCGTGCGCGAGGCCGGCAAGTCGCTGCCCAACGCCATCGCCGAAGTGCGCGAGGCGGTGGACTTCCTGCGCTACTACGCCGACCAGGCCGACCGCGAATTCAGCAACGACACGCACCGCCCGCTGGGCACCGTGCTGTGCATCAGTCCGTGGAATTTCCCGCTGGCCATCTTCACCGGCCAGGTCGCGGCCGCGCTGGCCGCCGGCAACACCGTGCTGGCCAAGCCCGCCGAGCAGACGCCGCTGATCGCGGCGCAGGCGGTGGCGATCCTGCGCGCCGCCGGCGTGCCGCCCGGCGCGGTGCAACTGCTGCCGGGCCGCGGCGAGACCGTCGGCGCGCAACTGGTGGCCAGCCCCGGCGTGCGCGGCGTGATGTTCACCGGTTCCACCGACGTGGCGCGCATCATCGCGCGCACGCTGGCCGACCGCCTGGACGATGACGGCCACACCATTCCGCTGATCGCCGAGACCGGCGGCCAGAACGCCATGGTGGTGGATTCGTCGGCGCTGTCCGAGCAGGTGGTGTTCGACGTGCTCAGCTCGGCCTTCGATTCGGCCGGCCAGCGCTGCTCGGCGCTGCGCGTGCTGTGCGTGCAGGAAGACAACGCCGATCACGTCCTGACGATGCTGCGCGGCGCGATGCGCGAGCTGAGTGTGGGCAACCCGGACCGCTTGTCGGTCGACGTCGGCCCGGTCATCGACACCGAGGCACGCAACGGCATCCAGCGTCACATCGACACGATGCGCACGGCGGGCCACCGCGTCGACCAGGTCGAGCTGAACGGCGAATGCCGCCACGGCACCTTCGTGGCGCCCACCATCATCGAGATCGACCACATCAGCGAGCTGACCCGCGAGGTGTTCGGCCCGGTGCTGCACGTGGTGCGCTACGCCCGCGACGAGCTGGACGCGTTGCTGGACGCCGTCAACGGCACCGGCTACGGCCTGACGTTCGGCGTGCACACCCGCATCGACGAAACCATCGCCCACGTGACCGGCCAGGTCCACGCCGGCAACGTCTACGTCAACCGCAACATCGTCGGCGCCGTGGTCGGCGTGCAGCCCTTCGGCGGCGAGTGCCTGTCGGGCACCGGTCCCAAGGCTGGCGGCCCGCTGTATATGTACCGCCTGCTGGGCACGCGCCCCGAGGGCCTGCCGCCGACGCTGGACGCGGCGGCGCCGCTGCCGCAGCGCATCGCGCTGCCGGGCCCCACGGGCGAGACCAACACCTATCTGGTCGAGCCGCGCGGCGCGGTCTATTGCGTGGCTGCCACCGAGGCCGGCGCGCGCGCGCAGTGGTCGGCGGCGCGGCTGACCGGCAACCACGCCTGGTTCGCGGATACGCCCGCGGCGCAGGCGCTGCTGGCCACGCTGGATGCCGAGCAGCAGGGCCAGGCGGGCATCCTGGCGGATGCCGAGGTCGACCAGGCCGATTACCAGGCGGTGCTGTTCGAAGGCGACGGCGACGCGCTGCGCGCCCTGAATCAGCGCATCGCGCAGCGTCCCGGCGCGATCCTGGCGGTACACGGCCTGACCTCGGATGCGCTGGCGGCCGGCGTCTCGTATGTGCCGGAGCGCCTATTGACCGAGCGCTCCATCAGCGTCAACACGGCCGCGGCCGGCGGTAACGCCAGCCTCATGACCATCGGCTGAGGGTGACCGAGGGGTAACCCTTGGGAAACCAAGGGTTATCTCCAATATCTCGTGAGGTTGCACTGGAAGCAAAATCCGGTCGCACCTGAAGTTCGATTGTGGCAACCCGGCAATCGCACTCAAATAGAAAGACCTGGCCCAAAAGCCCAGGTATAACAAAGCCACATCCGACATACCGGAGGATTCCAATGAAGTTTCGCACCACTTTGAAGCTTGTCGCCGCCAGCATCGCCGCCGTCGGCATGGCCGCCGCCGCGCAGGCCGCCGACATCAAGTTCGGCTTTGCCGCGCCCCTGACCGGTCCCCAGTCGCACTATGGCGAGGACATGCAGAACGGCCTGAACCTGGCGCTGGAAGAAGCCAACAAGAAGGGCATCAAGATCGACGGCCAGCCGGCCAAGTTCGTGCTGGTGTCGCGTGATGACCAGGCCGACCCGCGCGTCGGCGTGCAGGTGGCGCAGCAGCTGGTCGACGAGAACGTCGTCGGCATCCTGGGCCACTTCAATTCGGGCACCACGATCCCCGCGTCGCGCGTCTACCACGAAGCCGGCCTGCCGCAGATCGCCATGGCGACCTCGCCCGAGTACACCAAGCAGGGCTACGAAACCACCTTCCGCATGATGACCAGCGATACCCAGCAGGGCGCCGCGGTCGGCAAGTTCATGGTGCAGAGCCTGAAGGCCAAGAAGGTCGCCATCATCGACGACCGCACCGCCTACGGCCAGGGCCTGGCCGACGAGGTCGAGAAGGCCGTCAAGGCCGCCGGCGGCCAGGTGGTGCGCCGCGAGTACACGACCGACAAGGCCAACGACTTCACGGCCATCCTGACCAACATCAAGGGCTCGGCGCCCGACGCCATCTTCTACGGCGGCCTGGACGCCCAGTCCGGCCCGATGAAGCGCCAACTGGCCACGCTCGGCCTGAAGTCGCCGCTGGTTTCGGGCGAAATGACCCGCAGCGACACCTTCATCAAGCTGGCTGGCGACGCCGCCGACGGCACCTTCGCCTCGCTGGCCGGCGTGCCGCTGGACAAGATGGCCGCGGGCAAGGACTTCGAGCAGCGCTACCAGGCCCGCTTCAAGAAGGCCCCCGGCGTCTACGCGCCCTACGCCTATGACGGCGCCTGGAACATGATCAGCGCCATCGAAGCCGCCGGCTCGGCCAAGCCCGAGAAGTACCTGCCGGAACTGGCCAAGCTGAACCGCAAGGGCGCGACCAGCGAGCACATCGCCTACGACAAGAACGGCGATCTGAAGGAAATCTCGGTCACCATCTACGAAGTCAAGAATGGCAAGTGGGAGATGGTTGAAACGATGGTCAGCCAGGCCAACTAAGGCCGCCTGACCCGGCCAGGACGCGGCGCCGCCGCGCCTGGCCATCTTGACCCCGCGCGCGCCGCCCAGCGCGGCGGCGATTTGCGCGAAGGCGGCCCCCGGGCCGCGCCGCATCCGATTCTCGCGCGATTTTTCCAGGCTTATTTCCCACGGCCCCTATGGATATCTTCATTCAACAACTGATTAACGGCGTCACGCTCGGCAGCGTGTACGCCCTGGTCGCCCTTGGCTACACCATGGTGTACGGCATCATCGGGCTGATCAACTTCGCGCATGGCGACGTCGTCATGATCGGCGCGATGGCGGCGACCACGATCGCCATCTCGCTGGTCGGCGGCGACCCGTCCGCGTCCGCCTTCCTGGTGCTGGGCCTGGGCCTGCTGGTGTCCGTGCCGCTGTGCATGGCCGTGGGCTGGACCGCCGAGCGCGTGGCCTACCGGCCGCTGCGCCGCGCCCCGCGCCTGGCCGCCCTGATCACCGCCATCGGCGTGTCGATCATCCTGCAGAACGTGGCGATGATGGGCTGGGGCCGCAACTACCTGAACTTCCCGCAGGTGCTGACGCCGCAGGTGTTCGAGATCTTCGGCGCCCGCATGAGCACGCTGCAGATCGCCATCGTCGCGATTGCCGCGCTGATCATGGGCGGGCTGCTGGCCGTGGTGCACAAGACGCGCCTGGGCACCGCCATGCGCGCCACCGCGCAGAACCGCGAGGTGGCCGGCCTGATGGGCGTGAACATCAACACCGTGATTTCGGCGGCGTTCCTGATCGGCTCGGCGCTGGCCGCCGTGGCCGGCATGATGGTCGCCACCTACTACGGCGTGTCGCAGTACACCATGGGCTTCATGCTGGGCCTGAAGGCCTTCACGGCCGCGGTGCTGGGCGGCATCGGCAACCTGGTCGGCGCCATGGCGGGCGGCCTCTTGCTGGGCATCATCGAATCGCTGGGCGCCGGCTACATCGGCGACCTGACCGGCGGCTTCCTGGGCAGCCACTACCAGGACGTGTTCGCGTTCTTCGTGCTGGTGCTGGTGTTGATCTTCCGTCCGTCCGGCCTGCTGGGCGAACGCGTGGGGGACCGCGCATGAGCACCACCCTGAAAAACAGCGGGCTGTCGACCCGCAACCTGATCGGCATCGCGCTGATCGGCATCGTGCTGGCGGTGCTGCCGTTCGTGATCGGCATGGCCGGCCAGAGCTGGGTCCGCATCCTGAACTTCGCGCTGCTGTACGTGATGCTGTCGCTGGGCCTGAACATCGTGGTGGGCTTCGCCGGCCTGCTGGACCTGGGCTATATCGCGTTCTACGCGGTGGGCGCCTACACCTGGGCGCTGCTGGCCTCGCCGCACTTCGGCCTGCACCTGCCGTTCTGGGCGATCCTGCCGATCGCGCTGGCGGTGGCGTGCCTGTTCGGGGTGCTGCTGGGGGCGCCGACGCTCAAGTTGCGCGGCGATTACCTGGCCATCGTGACGCTGGGCTTCGGCGAGATCATTCGCATCTTCCTGAACAACCTGAACGCGCCGGTCAACATCACCAACGGCCCGCAGGGCATCAACCGCATCGACACCTTCAAGGTGGGCGAGTTCGCCTTCGGCCGCACGGAAAGCCTGCTGGGCATCCGCGTGACCGGGCCGGAGAAGTACTACTACCTGCTGCTGGCGCTGACGCTCATCATCGTCCTGGTGTGCGTGCGGCTGCAGAACTCGCGCATCGGCCGCGCCTGGGAAGCGATCCGTGAAGACGAGATCGCCGCCAAGGCGATGGGCATCAACACCCGCAACATCAAGCTGCTGGCCTTCGCCATGGGCGCCTCGTTCGGCGGCGTGGCGGGCGCGCTGTTCGCGTCGATGCAGGGCTTCGTCAGCCCCGAGAGCTTCTCGCTGATGGAATCGATCTCGATCCTGTGCATGGTGGTGCTGGGCGGCATGGGCCACATCCCGGGCGTGATCCTGGGCGCGCTGATCCTGGCCGCGCTGCCGGAGTTCCTGCGCGCCGTGGTCGAGCCGGTGCAGCACATGCTGTTCGGCGCCGTGGTGCTGGATCCCGAGGGCATCCGCATGCTGCTGTTCGGCCTGGCGATGGTGTGCGTGATGCTGTTCCGTCCCGCCGGCCTGTGGCCGTCCGCCGTGCGCAAGCGCGAGCTGGCCACCAAGACCCAGGGAGGCGCGGCATGAGCAAGTTGCTGCAAGCCCAGGGGCTGGGCAAACGCTTCGGCGGCCTGCAGGCCTTGTCGGACGTCAGCTTCGATATCGAGCAGGGCGAGATCTACGGCCTGATCGGGCCCAACGGCGCGGGCAAGACCACGCTGTTCAACGTGCTCACGGGCCTCTACATCCCGGAAGACGGCAGCTGCACCTTCAACGGCGTGTCGATGTCGGGCAAGAAGCCGCACGAGGTGGCCTATGCCGGCCTGGCGCGGACCTTCCAGAATATCCGCCTGTTCGCCAACCTGAGCGCGATCGAGAACGTCATGATCGGCCGCCACATGCGCACCCGCGCCGGCGTGCTGGGCGCGGTGTTCCGCACCCGCGGCACGCGCGCCGAGGAAGCCGCCATCGAGGCCCGCGCCCAGGAGCTGCTGGACTACGTCGGCATCGGCCACCGCGCCAACGACGTGGCGCGCTCGCTGCCGTACGGCGACCAGCGCCGCCTGGAGATCGCGCGCGCCCTGGCGACCGACCCGAAGCTGCTGGCGCTGGACGAGCCGGCCGCCGGCATGAACGCCTCGGAAACGGTGGTGCTGCGCAAGCTGATCGAGAAGATCCGCGACGACGGCGTCACGGTGCTGCTGATCGAGCACGACATGAAGCTGGTCATGGGCCTGTGCGATCGCGTGCTGGTGCTGGAATACGGCAAGGTGCTGGCCATGGGCAAACCCGCCCAGGTGCAGCGCGACCCCAAGGTCATTGAAGCGTATCTGGGCGCGGGCGCCGCCCAGGATCCGCTGATTCATCAGGAGCGCCCGGCATGACGACGGCAAGCAAACCCCTACTGGAACTGCGCGGCCTGCAGGTCGCCTACGGCGGCATCCGCGCGGTGCGCGGCATCGACCTGCGCGTGGACGAAGGCGAACTGGTGTGCCTGATCGGCGCCAACGGCGCCGGCAAGAGCACGACCCTGCGCGCCATCTGCGGCCTGGTGCCGCTGGCCGGCGGCGAAGTGGTCTACGGCGGCCAGTCCATCGGCGGCCAGAAGTCGCACGAGCTGGTGCGCCAGGGCCTGGTGATGGTGCCCGAGGGCCGCGGCATCTTCGGCCAGCTCACCATCGAGGAAAACCTGGCGATGGGCGCCTACATCCGGCGCGATGCGGCGCAGGTGCGGCAGGACACGGACCGCGTGTTCACGCTGTTCCCGCGCCTGGCCGAACGCCGCAAGCAGGCGGCCGGCACGCTGTCGGGTGGCGAGCAGCAGATGGTGGCGATGGGCCGCGCGATGATCGCGCGCCCCAAGCTGCTGCTGCTGGACGAGCCGTCGATGGGCCTGGCGCCGCTGATGGTCGAGAAGGTCTTCGAGGTGGTGCGCACCATCGCCAGCGAAGGCGTGACGATCCTGCTGATCGAGCAGAACGCCCGCCTGGCGCTGGAGAACAGCCATCGCGGCTATGTGATGGAGTCCGGCGAGATCACCCTGTCGGGGCCGGCGCGCGACATGCTGCACGACCCCAAGGTGCGCGCCGCGTACCTGGGCGAAGTGGAAGAGGCCTAGGCCCGTCCATTTGCCGCAATGAAAAAGCCCGGCCATGCCGGGCTTTTTTTTATGCGCGTCGGACTCAGCCGGCCTGGCGCTTGAGGAAGCCCTCGATCAGGGCGGCGAAGGCGGGCGGGCACTCCTGCATCGGGTAATGGCCGCAATGCGCAATGACGTGCAGCGTCGCGTTGGGATGCCAGGCCAGGAAGCTGCCTTGCATCGCTTGCGCGTCGATTCCCGGATCCCGGTCGCCGACCACGACCAGGAACGGCGTTTCGATTCCGCGCACGGCGTCGACGAAATCCGCCGTCACCAGCATGTCGAGGTACTTGCGCCGGCAGGCGGGCGCCACGGTCGCGCGGTTGTGGCGGACCTTGGCATCGGCCCAGCCGTCGGACAGGCCGCTGGAGACATGCCGGAACAGCCGCCGCAAGGCCTCGTCGTCCTCGGTCGTGCTGGCGAAGAACGCCAGGGCCTGCGGCCCCAGGCGGTTGCCGGCGGCCGAGACGGGGCATACCGCGATGGCGCTGGCGATGCGTGACGGCGCGTCCGCCGCCAGGCGCTGCGTGATCATGCCGGTCATCGAATGGCCGACGACGTGGAACCGCTGCCAGCCGAGCCGGTCGGCGAGCGCGAGGCAATCGGCGGCGATTTCCTCGACCGTGCAGGCGCCGGTCAGCGCGATGGACTGGCCGTAGCCGCGCAGATCGGCGAACACGTAGGTGAAGGCCTGGCCGTCGAGCCAGGGCATGGCGGCATCGTAGCTGCCGTGGTCGCCGAGCCAGTCGTGCAGGACCAGCACGGGGATCGGGCCGTGGCCCAGGCGCGCGTAGCCGAGACCGGCCTGCGAGCCGGGATGGATTTCAAGGGACGTCTTCATTCCAGGTTTCCTTGTGTGAGGGGAACGAAAACGAAACGCCCTCCCGGCGGACCGGGAGGGCGTTTTCAAAGTGCCGCCATCCTATCAAATCGGCGGCGCGGGCGTCAACGGGGCGGCATCGCCGCCGGCGCGCGGGCGGGAAGGCCGGCTCAGGCCGGCTGCGGCACGGCCCGCTCGCGGCCGATCAGCAGCGCGATGACGGCGGCGATCAGGCCGGTGGCGCCGGCCGCGACGAAGGCCATCAGGTAGCTGCCTTGCGACTGGCGCACCACGCCCGCCATCCAGGCCGCGCTGGCCGCGCCCAGCTGGTGGCCGGCGACGATCCAGCCGAACACGATGGGCGCCTCGCGGTCGCCGAAGGCTTCGGTGGCCAGGCGCAGCGTGGGCGGCACGGTGGCGATCCAGTCCAGGCCGAAGAACACCGCGAAGATCGCCAGGCTGTAGAACGAGAAGTCGGAATAGGGCAGGTAGATCAGCGCCAGGCCGCGCAGTCCGTAATAGACGAACAGCAGCTTGCGCGGATCGTAGCGGTCGGTCAGCCAGCCCGAGGCGGTGGTGCCGAACAGGTCGAAGATGCCCATGATCGCCAGCAGGCCGGCCGCCTGCACTTCGGGCATGCCATGGTCGCCGCAGAGCGCGATCAGGTGCGTGCCGACCAGGCCGTTGGTGGTGAAACCGCAGATGAAGAAGGTGGCGAACAGGAACCAGAAGGTGCGGGTCTTGGCGGCGCGGCCCAGGGCGCCGAAGGTGGCGGCGATCATGCCGGTGCGCGGCGCGGCGGGCGCGGGCGGCGCATGCGGATCGCTGCCGAACGGCACCAGGCCGACGCTGGCGGGGCGGTCGGGCACCAGCCACCAGGCCAGCGGCACCAGCGCGGCGGCGGCGCCGGCCACGGTCCACACCACCCGGGTCCAGTCGCCCGACGACGCCAGCGCCGCCAGCAGCGGCAGGAAGATCAGTGTGCCGGTGGCGGTGCTGGCCGTCAGCAGGCCCATCATCAGGCCGCGATGCTTGCTGAACCAGCGGTTGACCACGGTCGCGCCCATGACCACGGCGACGGCGCCCGAGCCGATGCCCGAGAACACGCCCCAGGTCATCAGCAGGTGCCACGGCTGGGTCATGTAGGCGCTGATGGCGCTGGAGGCGGCCATCAACGACAGGGCGGCGATCAGCACGCGGCGCAGGCCGAAGCGCTCCATGGCGGCCGCGGCGAACGGCCCGACCAGGCCATACAGGAAGATGCCGACGGCGGCGGCGAACGAAGTGGTGCTGCGGTTCCAGCCGAAGCTTTCCTCCAGCGGCACCAGCAGCACGCTGGGCGAGGAGCGCAGGCCGGCCGACACCAGCAGGGCCAGGAACACGACCGCGACCACGACGAACGCGTACTTCTGGCCGGCGCGGCGGAAGGGGATGGAGGGTTGGGCTATACTCATGTTACTGACCGGTACGTAATTTGGTTTGCGAATAGTACGTACCGGTTAGTAACATCGTCAAGAGGTATTTTTGACGTCCCTGTTTTCAGGGCGGCCGGCCTTGCCGGCCGGTCTCAGTGAGGAGTTCCAGTCATGGCCAGCAAATCCCCGGCGGGCGGCAAGAAAGCCGCCGCCGATACCCCCGCGAAGCCGCTCCTGGCGGCCGATCGCATCCGCAAGACCGCGCGCGAGATGTTCTACCGCGACGGCATCCGGGCGGTGGGCGTGGACGCCATCGTCAACCAGGCCGGCGTCACCAAGCCCAGCCTGTACCGCAGCTTTTCGTCCAAGGACGAACTGGCCGCGGTCTACCTGCGCGACTACGACGCCGAGTTCTGGGGGCGCTTCAACGCCGCCTGCGACGCGCATCCGGGCGATCCCCAGGCGGGGTTGCGGGCCTATCTGTCGGGCCTGAGCGTGCGGGCGGTGCAGAACGGCTATCGGGGCTGCGGATTGACCAATGCGGCGGTGGAATATCCCGAGGCCGGCCATCCGGCCCGCGTGGTCGCGGTCGAGCACAAGGTCGAGCTGCGCCGGCGCCTGGCCGCCATGGCCGCCGAGATGGGCGCGCCCGATCCCGCCAAGCTGGGCGACGGGTTGCTGCTGCTGATCGAGGGCGCCTTCGTCTCCAGCCAGTTGTTCGGCGAGGGTGGTCCGGCCGCCCGGGTGGCCGACATGGCCGACCTGCTGATCGACGCGCATCTGGGGCGGCACTAAGTTTTTGCGCTGCACAATACTGGTGCCAGATATGGTGCCGGATGCACCGTTGTGGTGGTGTTTGTACCCATTCCGCAACGGCAAAAATAATGCTAGGCATTTTTATTGCAACGCAGCATGCGCGGATCTAAGATGAATTCGTGCTGTTCCCCTGTCGCGCTTTCTCAAGGAGAGAATCATGAGCGATACCGCGTTGAAAAATGCCCGCATGTCGGATGCGCTGGAGCGGTCCCTGATCCGCGAGGCCATCAAGGCGGAAACCCTGTCCGGCCCGTTCTCGCGCATGGGCTGGCGCCGGCTCAAGCTGCGCCTGCGCCGCCTGGGCGGGGCCGTCGGCGAAGTGCTGCACGACATGGACGCCGGCCGCCGCCAGCATCCGGTGATCTCCGCCCGCCGCTGAACCGCGGGTCCACGCCAGAAAAAACGCCAGCGATTGCTGGCGTTTTTCATTGATGCGGGCATCATGGGATCCTGCCCTATGATTGCGTCTTGATCATTCATGGGGAGTCGTCATGGCGCGTCCGGATCTCAACCTGCTGTTGGCGTTGGATGCGTTGCTGGATGAGGGCAGTGTCATTGGCGCGGCGCGCCGCATGAACCTGAGCCCGCCGGCGATGAGCCGCACGTTGGGCCGCATCCGCGAAGCCCTGGGCGATCCGCTGTTCGTGCAGGTGGGCCGAAAGCTCATGCCAACGCCCAAGGCGCTCGCGTTGCGCGAGCAGGTGCGCGCGGCGCTCGATCAGGCCACACAGGTGTTCGCGGCCGGCGCCGCGATCGACCTCAAATCCCTCGACCGGCGTTTCAACGTCCGCGCCACCGACGAGTTCGTCAGCGTTCATCTGGGGCAACTGCTGGACGCCATGGCGACCGAGATGCCGCGCGCCACGCTGCGCTTTTCGCCGGAAGAGGACGACGTCGATGACGAGGCGCTGCGCAGCGGCCGCATCGATCTGTTCATCAGCGGGTCGCGCAAGCTCGGCCCGGAGATCCGCGTGCAGTCGCTGTTCACCACCACTTTTGTTGGCGTCGCCCGCGAGCATCACCCGATTTTCGACGATGAGATCACGCCCGAGCGCCTGACCCGCTGGGAGCACATTAACGTGTCGCGGCGCGGCAAATCCGCGGCGCCGATCGACACCGCCCTGGAGGCGCACGGCCTGCGCCGCCATGTCGCCCTGGTCGTGTCGAGCCCCTACACCGCACTGTTCGCGCTGCAGGATTCGGACCTGCTGCTGCCATTGCCCCGCCACCTCGCCAGCGGCGCGCTTGCCGCGGGCCTGCGCATCCGCCTGTTCGACTTGCCGATGCCCCTGGAAACCGCGCTGTTGACGCAGGCCTGGCACCCGCGCCTGGAAGGCGACCCCGCGCATCAGTGGTTGCGGCAGACGATCCACGCCCTGTGCAGCGGCGAGGCGCGGCAGGGGCGCTGACCTCTCGCTGCGGGGCGGGTGGCGCGCGTCGATAAGTGCGCCGAACGCAATCGTGGCCGTGCGATAAATTCACTTTTCCGCATGCATGGCGGTCTCTACAGTGGTGCGTCCGAATCACCATTGAAGAGTGTCATCGTGCGTTCAACGAACGTATCCGCCGCGGCGTCGGCCCGGCCGTACCCCAGCCTCCAGTCGCTCCGGGCAGGGGCGGTGCGCGGGCTGCGATGCCTCGACCTGACGACGCCCCGAGCCGCCTACGTGATGCGCTCGATCCTGGCGGCCTGGCTGGCGCTCGTCCTGGCCTTTCTGCTGGATCTGCACGCGCCTTACGCGGCGGCCTCCAGCGTGCTTCTCGTCATCAATCCGGTGCAGGGGGCGGTGATCGGCAAAGGCATATGGCGGGTGATCGGCACACTGGTCGGCATGCTGGCCGCCTTCGTCCTGATGAGCGCCTTTGGCCAGATGCCCTGGTTGTTCCTGCTGGGTTTCGGCCTGTGGCTCGGGGCCTGCGTGGCCGCCATGACGTTGCTGCGCCATTTCCGGGCCTATGGCGCGACGCTGGCGGGATACACCGTGGGGCTGGCGGCCTATGGCGCCATGCAGAATCCGCAGTTGACCTTCGATCAGGTGATGGGGCGGGGCGCGTCCGTGTTGATCGGCGTGGCGAGCCTGGGCGTGGTGTCGGCGCTGTTCAGCCGCCGCGGCGCTCGCGGCCGCTTGACGGCCCAATTGCACCGGTTGGCGGCGTCCGCCGCCAGTGTCCTGGCGCGGGATATCCAGGCGCATCAAGGCGCGGGCCGGCAGGGCGGCAAGGCGCTGGATGCGGACAGGCGCGGCCTCATCGTCGACATCTACGCCGTGGATGACCTGCTGGCGCTGGGCAAGGCCGAGTCCGCCGACCTGGCGCGACGCGCCGCCGCGGTGCGGCGCGCCATGGTGTCCTTGTTTTCCGCGCTGGTCGGCGGCGTGGCGTCGAGGCGGCTGGGCGATGCCAGCCAGCAGGCCCTGGCGGCGTTGCAGCCGGCCTGGGAACAGGCGTGGCGGCAAGCCAGCCAGGCGCTGGCGCGGGAGCCGGGGCCCGGCGGATTGATGCTGGCGGCGCGGTCCTTGTCCGCGATGCGTGCGCAGCTGGCGCAAACCCTGTCGGCGACAACGCCCGACGATCCCCGGGCGCAAGCCATCCTGATGATCGCGGGCGACCGGTTGATCGAGCAGCTCGACGACTACCTCGAGGTCCTCGATGGCATCGCGATTCTGCATCAGCCTCGGCGACCGGCGGCGGCGCCGGTCCCGGTGCCGTTCCACCGCGACACGGGGGCCGCGCTGCAGAACGGCCTGCGCGCCTTGTTGACCGTGACGCTGGGCGGCGCCTTCTGGATCGCGACCGGCTGGTCGAACGGCAACCTGATGCTGGCGGGACTGGCGGCGGCCTGCGGGCTGCTGTCCACCGCGCCGAATCCGGCGCTCGGCGCCGTGGCCTTGATCCAGGGCACCGTCGCCGCCGTCGTGATGGCGTTCCTGTGCGCCTTTCTGGTCTTGCCCGAGGTCTCGGGGCTGCCGCTGCTGCTGGCGGTCCTGGCGCTGTTCTGGTTGCCCGGGGTCTATGCCAGCGCCATGCCCCGCTACGGATTGGCCGGCGTCGCCTATCTCGTCGCCTTCACGACGCTGGTGGCGACGGACAACCCCATGCGCTATGACGTCGTCTCGTTCCTGAATGGCGCGGTGGCCTGGATACTGGTGGCCTTCTTCACGCTGCTCGGGTTCCGGATCGTGCTGCCGCGCAATCCGTCACGCGACATGGCGCGCCTGCGCCTGACCATTCGCGACGACGCGCTGGCCCTGTTGCAAGGCGGCCGCGCCGACGCGCGTGCGTGGCAATGGCGGCAGCAGCATCGCACGGCGCAACTCGGCGCGCTGCTCAGGACGCGGCCCGACGCGATGGACCGGGCCATTGCCGATGCCCTGGCCAGTATCCATCTCGGCCGGGAGCTGCTGCGCCTGCGCGAGGGATGGCGGCGGATGCCCGCGGACGCCAGGCCGCGCCGCCTGCTCTCGGCGGCGTTGCGCCACATGCGGCGACGGGCCGGCGATCCCCGGCTGGCCGCCAGGCATGCCCGCCGGGCGGCGCAGTCCCTGTCGCGGTTGCCGCTTGCGGATTGCATCCGGTCCGCCGACATCGGGCGATCGCGGGCCATGCTGCTCGATATCGCGGCGCTGCTCGAAGCGCACGCGGATTATTTTTCTCGACGCCCCGGGAGGCCCCCCCATGCTCAGTGAGTTCGCGGTGGCAGGCATCTACCTGCCGCCATTTTTCGTCTACGCGTGCGCGGCGCTGCCGCTCTACCTCGGTGTTCGCCTGGCGCTCGCGCGCAGCGGCGTGCTGCGCCGGGTCTGGCACCCCGGCCTGTTCGAGTTCGCCATTTCCCTTTGCCTCGTTTCGGTGTTGATTCTCTATGTCTGATCGTTCCTTGCCCGATCGTTTATGGCCCTTGAGGCTGCTGGCGCGCGTCGGCCTCACGCTGTGCGCCGTGGCCGCCGCCGTCATGCTGGTCGGCGCGCTTTGGCGCGCCTACGTCGTGGCGCCCTGGACGCGCGATGGCCGCGTCAGCGCGCAGAGCGTCCGCATCGCCCCGGAGGTCTCCGGCACGGTCCTGGAAGTGCCGGTGACGGATGATCAGTACGTGAAGCGGGGCGAGGTGCTCTATCGCATCGATCCGGCCCGCTTCGAGCTGGCGCTGGCGCAGGCCGAGGCGCGGCTGGCCGCGGCCGACGCGTCGTTGCGGCAGAAAACCGAGGACGCGCGACGCCGGCGGGGCATGGAGAACCTGGTGCCCGCCGAAGACATCCAGCGTGCGATCCAGGCGGTGGCCATCGCCGAGGCCGAGCAGCGCGGCGCGCGGGTCGCCGTGGACATGGCAAGACTGGATGTGGCGCGCACCGTCCTGCGCGCCCCGGTGGACGGCTATGTGACACGGCTGAAACTGAACCAGGGCGACTACGCGGTGACGGGCCAGCCCAATATCGCGCTGGTGGACGCCCACAGCTTCTGGATCATCGGCTATTTCGAGGAGACCAAGCTGCGCGGCATCCGGCCCGGCGCGGCGGCGCGCATCCGCTTGATGGGGTCCGATGACATCATTGCCGGCCGGGTGGTGAGCATCGGGCGCGGCATCGCCGATGCCAACCAGCAGGCCGATGCCCAGGGCCTGCCCAGCGTGGCCCCGACCTTCAGCTGGGTCCGCCTGGCGCAACGCATTCCGGTGCGCGTCGCGTTCGAGCAGCTGCCGCCGGACCTGGTGCTGGCCGCCGGCATGACAGCCAGTGTCGAGGTGGCGACGGCGGGAGGCGACGCGCCTGCCCAGGGCCGCCTCCTGTCGCTGCTGTACCACTGGATGTGAGGGGCGACGATGCAGCAAGAATCGAATCGTCCGCGATCCGGCCTGCGCCGCGCGGCCCTGATGGTCTCGCTGGTAATGGCGACGTCCGGCTGCGCGACCGTGGGTCCCGACTATCACCCGCCCACCGTCGAGGTGCCTGCCAATTGGGTCGAGGCCGGGAGCGCCCTGAGCCCGCGCGATCAGGAGGGGCTGCGCGCCTGGTGGCGCGCGTTCGACGATCCGATGCTCGATCGCCTGGTCGATCAGGCGCTGGACCGGAACCAGGATCTCGATATCGCGCTGGCGCGCCTGCGGCAGGCGCGCGCCGAACGCATCCAGATCGCCTCCGCGTCCTTGCCGGCGCTCGGGGTGGGCGCGGCGGGCGAGGCCCGGCGCGGCAGCAAGGCGCTCGGTCCGCTGCCCGGCGGTGAGTCGCGCACCTGGCAGGTCGGCTTCGATGCGAGCTGGGAGCTGGATCTGTTTGGCGGCACGCGCAGGGCGGTCGAAGCGGCCGACGCGGATATCCAGGCGCTGGCCGATGACCACCGGGCGTTGCGGGTGAGCCTGGTCGCCGAGTTGGTGTCCCACTACGCGGGGTTGCGCGCCACGCAGATGCGCCTGGCCATCGCCCATGACAACCTGCGCACCTTGCGCGAGGCGGAACGACTGGCGGAGCAGTCTTGGCGCAGGGGCCTGGGCAGCCAGGCGGAGGTGATGCAGGCGCGCGCCGAACGCGAGACAGCCGAGGCGCAGCCGCCCTTGCTGGAGGCCGACGTTGCCCGATTCAGCCACGCCATCGGCGTCCTGGCGGGGGGCTTTCCCGGCGATTGGCATGCCGCCCTGGCAGAGCCCGCGGCCGTCCTGCCCGCGCCGGTCCGCCTGCCGTTGTCACTGCCATCCGAGGTGCTGCGCCAGCGGCCCGATCTGCGGGCGGACGAACGGCGCCTGGCGGCCGCGACTGCGCGCATCGGCGTGGCCGAGGCCGAACGCCTGCCCACGTTCCGCATCCCTTTGGGCATCGACACCACGGCCAGCCTCATTCACAGTCTGTTCTCGAGCGCCAGCCTGGCCTGGGCGGTGGGGGCGCAGGCCAGCCAGCGCCTGTACGATGGCGGCCGGGCCCGCGCCGGCGTGACGGCGGCACAGGCGAATGCCGACGCGGCGCGTCTGGCCTATGAGCGCGACGCGCGGGTGGCGCTGCGCGAGGTGGAAGACGCCCTGACGGCGTTGACCAGCGAGCGCCAGCGGCAGGCCTCGCTGCGGGATGCCGTTGCCGACAGCGGCAAGGCGCTGGACCAGTCGACCCGGCTCTATTCGCGCGGGCTGAGCGCCTATCTGCCGGTCCTCGTGGCGCAACGCACGGTCAACCAGGCGCGAGACGCGCTGGCCCTGAGCCAATGGGAGGAAATGCGCGGGGTGATCGCGCTCTACAAGTCCCTGGGCGCGGGCTGGCCGGACGAGCCATCCGCGCAAGCCGCGGATCACACCACCATGTCGACCAGCAGATAGCCGTCCAGCAGGATGATGCCGACGGTGGCGATGACCGCGGCCCAGGCCCAGGCGCCGCGCAGCGCATGGCGGCCCATCAGGGGCTTGCGGCAGGCCAGCACCACCAGCGGACCCAGCGCGAAGGGCAGGGCCAGGCTCAGGATGACCTGGCTCAGCACCAGCAGCTGGTCGGGGTCCTGGCCGCCGGTGAAGGCCAGCAGCGCGGCCGCCACAGCGCCGGCGATCAGGCGCGTGACCAGCGCGCGGCGGCGGTCGGACCAGCCGCTGTTGACCTGGAAACCGCGCGACAGGATGCGGCCGGCCAGCACGCCGGTGATGGTGGAGCTTTGTCCGGCCGCGTACAGCGCCACCGCGAACACGATGGCGGCGCCGATGCCGAGGGTCTGGCCGATCACGGCGTGGGCGTCGTCCAGGCTGGAGACGATGAGGCCGGAGCCCGACAGCGAGGCCGCGGCGACGATCATGATGGCCGAGTTGATCAGCATGGCCACGCCCAGCGACACCACGGTGTCGTTGCGCGCCACGCGCATGGCCAGGTCGCGGGCGTCGGCCGGCAACGCGCGGGCGCGTTGCGCCAGCGAACCGGAATGCAGGTAGAGGTTGTGCGGCATCAGGGTCGCGCCGAGGATGCCGAGCGCGATCAGGAAGCCCTGCGGGTCGCGCAGCGCGTGGCCGGTCTGGGTCATGCCGTGGGCCACGTCGGTCCAGGCCGGATTGGCCTTGAACAGCAGGAACACGAAGGACGCGGCCACCACCGACAGCAGCACGGCGATGACGCGCTCGTGGCGGTCGGCGTTGCCGCGCGTCAGGGCCAGCACGGCGAAGGTGCCGACGCCGGTGACGGCCACGCCGCCCAGCAGCGGCAGGTTGAACAGCAGGCGCAGCGCGATGGCGCCGCCGATCAGCTCGGCCAGCGCGGTGGCCAGGATGGCGGCTTCGCCGGCCAGCCAGGCGGCCTTGGCGGTGCGCGGCGACAGGTGGCGGGCGGTGAGGGTGGCGAGGTCTTCGCCGGTGGCCAGCGCCAGGCGCGACACCAGCACCTGGAACCCCAGCGCCAGGAGGGCCGAGGCGATCACGACCAGCAGCAGGCCGTAGCCAAAGCCGCTGCCGCCGGCGATGTCGGTGGCCCAGTTGCCCGGGTCGATGTAGCCGACCGCCACCAGGATGCCGGAACCGACCACCCGGCGCAGGTTGGCCGTGACCTGGGCGTCCTGGGGATACGCCGTCTTGCCGCCTGAAATTGCGTAAATGAATCGGGTCATGTCAGTTTCCTGAGAATGGTTCTCATTTTCCATTGCTCTGGCATGACCGTCAAATTGATTTTCAGCAAGCCCTGGATAGGGCGGGCCAATGGCGCCGCCCGTGGCCGGGCCTGCCGCGGCCGGTCAGGACCTGAGCTTGGCGTCCATGGTGATCTTGGCGTTGAGCACCTTGGAGACGGGGCAGCCCTTTTCGGCCTTGCGCGCGGCCTCGTCGAAGGCTTCGGCGCTGGCGCCCGGGATCACGGCTTCGACGGTCAGGTGCACCGCCGTGATGGCAAAGCCGCCCTCGACCTTGTCCAGCGTGACCTCGGCCTGCGTGTCCAGCTTCTGCGGGGCCAGGCCGGCCTCGCTCAGAATGTTGGACAGCGCCATGGTGAAGCAGCCGGCGTGGGCGGCGCCCAGCAGTTCCTCGGGATTGGTGCCGGGGGTGTCGCCGAAGCGTGTATTGAAGCCGTAGGGCTGGTTCTTGAGCGCGCCGCTCTGCGTGGAAATCGTACCCTTGCCCGTCTTCAGATCGCCGGACCAGGCGGCGGTTGCGGTTTTCTTCATGCGTGACTCCTGTTGAGGGAACGCGCCCGCGACGGACGCGTCCGGTGGGGGGAGCGCGCGGCCCGCCTGATGGCGGCGCGCGTTGCCGGAAGGGGCATGGACCATGATACGGCGGCCGCGGCGAGGCGTCGCGTGCCGGCCGCCCGCATCCGGCAAGCCGATGTAACCGACGCCTGCCGCGGCTTGCCAGCGCTGCGCCGCGCCGTCACACTTCGCCCCTGACTCAACCCGAACAGGCATTGGATACAGATGGTAGTGATCGACACCGAACAAACCCGCCGCGCATTGTCGTTCGACGCGGCGATCCCGGCATTGCGCGAGGCGTTCCGCCAGGGCGCTCACGTGCCCACGCGCCACGTCCATGCCATCGAGTCGGGCGGCGCGCACGGCACCACGCTGATCATGCCGGCCTGGAACGAGCAGGGCTATTTCGGCGTCAAGGTCATCAACATCTTTCCCGAGAACACGCGCCAGTCGCTGCCCGGCCTGCACGCCACCTACAACCTGTACAGCGCCCGCACCGGCGTGCCGCTGGCGCAGGTGGACGGCGACCAGGTGACGGTGTTCCGCACCGCCGGCGCGGCCGCGCTGGGCGCGTCGTACCTGGCGCGGGAAGACGCGCGGGTGCTGGTCATCGTCGGCTCGGGCCGCATTGCCGGACTGGTGGCGCAGGCCATGCGCACGGTGCGGCCGATCGACAAGGTGTGGGTCTGGAACGTGCGTCCGGCCGGCGCCGAGGCGCTGGCGGCGGCGCTGCGCGAGCAGGGCTTCGACGCCAGCAGCACCCTGGACCTGGAAAAGGCCGTGCGCGAGGCCGACATCGTCAGCTGCGCGACGTTGTCGACGGTGCCGCTGGTGCGGGGCGACTGGCTGCGCCCGGGCGCCCACCTGGACCTGATCGGCAGTTTCAAGCCCGACATGATCGAGACCGACACGGCCTGCTTCGACGGCACCACGGTCTACGTGGATACCGACGAGGCGCCGACCAAGGCCGGCGACCTGCTGGCCGCGTTCGAGGCCGGCGTGCTGGCGCGCGAGGACATCCGCGGCAACCTCACCGACCTGGTGCGCGGCCAGGCGCCGGGCCGCACCCGGGCGGACGAAGTGACCGTGTTCAAGGCGGTCGGCAGCGCGCTGGAAGACCTGACGCTGGCGGCGCTGGTCTACGAGGCTTGCAGCGGTCAGGCAAAATAACGCCATCCGCCGTTTTTCTTTCTTGCGAGCTGTCGTCATGTCCCGCTTCTTCGTCCGCTATGCCTGCGCGCTCGCGCTGGCCGTTCCCGCCCTGTCCGTCCATGCCGAGATCGTGATCGGCGTGGATGTCTCCACCACTGGCCCCGCCGCGGCGATCGGTATCCAGACCAACAACGCCATCCGCCTGTGGCCCGGCACGCTGGGCGGCGAGCCGGCGCGCTACGTGGTGCTGGACGACGGCACCGACGTCAGCCGCGCGGTCAAGAACCTGCGCAAGCTGACCTCGGAAGACAAGGTCGACGCCATCGTCGGCCCCAACACCACCGCCGCCGCCCTGGCCGGGCTGGACGTGCTGGCCGAGACCGGCACGCCGATGATCGCGCTGGCGGCCTCCAGCGTGATCGTCGAGCCGCTGTCCGATCCCAAGCGCGCCTGGGCCTTCAAGATGCCGCAGAACGATTCGCTGATGGCGACGGTGCTGGTCGAGGACATGAAGAAAAAGGGCTTCAAGAACGTGGCCTTCATCGGCTTCGCCGACTCCTACGGCGACAGCTGGTGGAAGGAGTTCTCCGCGGCCGCCGGCAATGACATCAAGATCGTGGCGCAGGAACGCTTCCAGCGCACCGACGCGTCGGTGGTGGGCCAGGCGCTCAAGGTGATCGCCGCCAGGCCCGACGCGGTGCTGGTGGCCGGCGCCGGCACGCCGTCGGCGCTGCCGCAGAAGACGCTGCTCGAGCGCGGCTATACGGGCACCATCTACCAGACCCACGGCATCGGCACGCTGGAGTTCCTGCAGGTCGGCGGGCGCGACGTCGAAGGCACGCTGTTCCCCACCGGCCCCGGCGTGGTGGCGCGCGAGCTGCCGGATTCGAACCCGGTCAAGAAGGTCGCGGTGGAATTCGCCGACAAGTATGAGCGCCAGTACGGCGCCAACACCCTGACGCAGTTCGCCGGCGACGCCTATGGCGCCTGGATGCTGCTGGATTCGGCGGTGGCGCGCGCCCTCAAGACCGGCGCCAAGCCCGGTACCCCGGAATTCCGCGTCGCCCTGCGCGACGCGCTGGAGAACACCCGCGACCTGATCGTGCCCAACGGCGTGCTCAACATCTCCAAGGACAATCACCAGGGTTTCGACGAGCGCGCCCGCGTGATGGGCGTGGTGCGCAACGGCAAGTTCTCGTACGCGGACGCGGCCGAGAAAAAATAGGGGACGACATAGTCCCCTACGGTTCGTAACGAGTGCTCACCCGTCATAGGGCAGGGCGCGGGAAAAGCAGGCTTCGGCCTGCTTTTTTTGTCCACATCATTAGAGGTGAAATGATTTAATGTCGTATCATTTTTAGCGAAGCCATGTACCTAGAAATAAATACGGGAGAAATAGACCATGATCGTCCAACGCACCCGCGCCATCCTGCTGGCCCTGAGCCTGGGCCTGCTGGCCGCCTGCTCCGACTCCGGTTCGGACAAGCCCGCGCAGGGAGCCAGCGCGCCCGCCGCCGGCGGTACGCTGGAAGCCGCCAAGGCCGCCGGCAAGATCCGCATCGGCTATGCCAACGAGGCGCCGTTCGCCTTCATGGACAGCAAGGAAGCCAAGGTCACCGGTGAATCGGTGGAAATCGCGCGGGTCGTGCTCAAGCGCATGGGCATCAACGAGGTCGAGGGCGTGCTGACCGAGTTCGGCTCGCTGATCCCGGGCCTGCAGGCCAAGCGTTTCGACATCATCGCGGCCGGCATGTACGTGACGCCCGAGCGCTGCGGCCAGGTGGCGTTCTCGAACCCGACCTATGGCGTGGGCCAGGCGTTCCTGGTCAAGCAGGGCAACCCGAAGAACCTGCATAGCTACGAGGACGTGGTCAAGAACCCGGACGCCAAGCTGGGCGTGGTGGTGGGCGCCATCGAAGCCGAATACGCGTCCAAGGTGAAAGTGCCGGCCGGCCAGATGGTGGTGTTCCCCGATGCCGTGAGCGCGCTGTCCGGCGTGCAGGCCGGGCGCGCCGACGCCTACGCGGCCACCGCGTTGACGGTCAACGACCTGATGGGCAAGACCGACGCCGGCAGCGGCCTGGAGAAGGCCGAGCCGTTCACCGATCCGGTGATCGATGGCAAGGGCGTGCGCGGCTACGGCGCCTATGCCTTCCGCACCGACGACAAGGCCTTCGCCGACGCCTTCAACGCCGAGCTGGCCAAGTTCATCGGCACCGACGAGCACAAGCAGCTGGTGGCGCCGTTCGGCTTCACGCCCGAGGAGCTGCCCAAGGACGTCACGGCCGCCAAGCTCTGCGCCGCGAAGTAGGGGGCGCCGATGCCGCTCATATCCGAACATATCGCCGAACTGGCGCCGCCGCTGCTGGAAGGCCTGGCGGTGACGCTGGAAATCATGGCGGGCGCCGTGGTGCTGGCGGTGCCGCTGGCGCTGGCGGCGGGCGTGGGGCGCCTGTCGACGCTGCGGCCGGTGCGCTGGCTGGCGTCGATCTATGTCGAGGTGTTCCGCGGCACCTCGGCGCTGGTGCAGCTGTTCTGGTTCTATTTCGTGCTGCCGCTGTTCGGCGTGCAGCTGCCGGCCATGCTGGTGGGCATCGTGGTGCTGGCGCTCAATGCCGGCGCCTATGGCGCCGAGGTGGTGCGCGGCGCGATCCGCGCGGTGCCGCCGGGCCAGCGCGAGGCCGGCGTGGCCCTGAACCTGACGCGCGGCCAGATCATGCGCCGCATCGTGGTGCCGCAGGCCATCCCGGCCATGCTGCCGCCGGCCGGCAACCTGCTGATCGAACTGCTCAAGAACACCGCGCTGGTGTCGCTCATCACCATCACCGACCTGACCTTCCGCGGCCAGCTGCTGCGCAGCGAGACCCTGCGCACCACCGAGATCTTCACGCTCATGCTGTTGCTGTATTTCGCGGTGGCGCTGCTGATCACCGCCGGCGTGCGGCTGCTTGAACGGAGGGTCCGCGTCCGATGAAACCGATATTCGACTGGTCCTTCGCGCTGGAGATCCTGCCCACCCTGGGCTCGGCGCTGGTCATCACCATCCAGGCCACGGTGCTGGGCATGCTGGTGGCCGTGACGCTCGGCCTGGCGCTGGCGTTGCTGCGGCGCTCGCGCCTGGCGCTGCTGCGGCTGCCCACGGCGTTCGTGATCGAGTTCGTGCGCAGCACGCCGCTGCTGGTGCAGATGTACTTCCTGTTCTACGTGCTGCCCCTGACCGGGGTGCGGATGTCGCCGCTGGCGACGGGCATCGTGGCGCTCGGCCTGCACTACGCCACCTATTGCGCCGAGGTCTACCGCGCCGGCATCGAGGCGGTGCCGCGCGGCCAGCTGGAAGCGGCGCGGGCGCTGAACATGTCGCCGTGGCGCACCGCCGTGGGCGTGGTGTTGCCGCAGGCGATCCCGCCGGTGGTGCCGGCGCTGGGCAACTACCTGGTGGCCATGTTCAAGGACACGCCGCTGTTGTCGGCGATCACGGTGGTCGAGCTGCTGCAGCAAAGCAAGATGATCGGCTCCACCACCTTCCGCTACACCGAGCCCCTGACGCTGGTCGGCGTGCTGTTCCTGGCGCTGAGCCTGATCGCGGCCTGGGGCGTGCGCGGCCTGGAGACCCGCCTGCAACGATATGGAGGAAAGCGATGAGTTCCAGCATCACCATCAAGAACCTGCACAAGCGCTATGGCGAGCTGGAGGTGCTCAAGGGCATCAACCTGGAGATCCCGGCCGGCCAGACGGTGGCCGTGATCGGGCCGTCAGGCTCGGGCAAGTCGACCCTGCTGCGCGTGCTGATGACGCTCGATCAGCCCAGCAGCGGCGAGATCGAGATCGACGGCGAGCCGATGTGGACCGACGCCCAGGGCCGCCCGGCCGGCGCCAATTCCGAGCACCTGCGCAAGGTGCGCGGCAAGATCGGCATGGTGTTCCAGCACTTCAACCTGTTCCCGCACATGACCGCGCTGGGCAACGCCATGGAGGCGCCGGTGCACGTGCTGGGCATGACGCGCGACCAGGCCCGCGAACGCGCGGTGGAATACCTGGAAATGGTCGGCCTGGGCGACAAGCTCGACGTCTATCCGGCGCAGCTGTCGGGCGGCCAGAAGCAGCGCGTCGGCATCGCCCGCGCGCTGGCGATGTGCCCGGAGATCATGCTGTTCGACGAGGTCACCTCGGCGCTCGATCCGGAGCTGGTGGGCGGCATCCTGCAGATCCTGCGCGACCTGTCGGCGCGCAAGAGCATGACCATGATCATCGTCACCCACCAGATGAAGTTCGCCGAGCGCAGTTCCGACCGCACGCTGTTCTTCGACCAGGGCAACATTGTCGAGGATGCCGCGTCGCAGACGCTGTTCAGCGATCCGAAGGAAGCGCGCACCCGGCAATTCCTGGACAGCGTGATCGAAGGTCAATAAGAATGGGTAATAAGGCCGGCGCCATCACGCCCTAAACCCCCACGCGGGCGTCGGAATTGGCGGCCCGGGCGGGTGTCGGCGCTATGCTGTGCATCCGCGTCCATCGCCCGGAGCCCTACGCATGAGTCATCTTTTCAGTCCCACGTCAGTCGGCAATGTCGAACTGGCCAACCGCATCGTCATCGCGCCCATGTGCGAGTACTCGGCCGACGAGGGCCGCGCCACCGATTGGCACATGATCCACCTGGGCCACCTGGCCCTGTCGGGCGCGGCGCTGCTGTTCACCGAGGCGACCGCGGTCGAGGCCGACGGCCGCATCTCCCCGGGCGACCTGGGACTCTGGTCCGACGAGACCGAAGCCGCGCTCGGTCGCGTGGTGCAGGCGGTGCGCCGCTATTCGCCGATCAAGCTCGGCATCCAGCTGGGCCACGCCGGCCGCAAGGCGTCGAGCCACGCGCCCTGGGAAGGCGGCCAGCTGGTGCCGCCGGAGCAGGGCGGATGGCAGGGCTGGGCGCCGTCGGCGTTGCCGCACAACGCCTCCGAGCCGGCGCCGCGCGCGCTCGACGCGGCAGGCCTGGCGCGGGTGCGCGACGCTTTCGTCGACAGCGCCCGCCGCGCCATCCGCCTGGGGTTTGACGCCATCGAGCTGCACGCGGCCCATGGCTATCTGCTGCATCAGTTCCTGTCGCCGCTGGCCAACCAGCGCGACGATGCGTACGGCGGTTCGCTGGAGAACCGCATGCGCTTTCCGCTGGAAGTGTTCCGCGCGGTGCGCGAGGTGACGCCGTCGTCGGTGGCGCTGGGCGTGCGGGTGTCGGCCACCGACTGGGTCGAGGGCGGCTGGGACCCGGCGCAGACCGAGGCGTTCGCGCTGCGGCTCAAGGAGCTGGGCTGTGAGTTCATCGACGTCTCCAGCGGCGGCGTGTCGTCGCTGCAGAAGATCCCGGTGGGGCCGAACTACCAGGTGCCGTTCGCCGACGCGATCAAGCGCGCGGTCGGCCTGCCCACCATCACGGTCGGCCTCATTACCGAGGCGCAGCAGGCCGAGGACATCGTGGCGCAAGGACAGGCCGACATGGTGGCGCTGGCCCGCGGCATGTTGTTCGATCCGCGCTGGCCCTGGCATGCCGCCGCGCAACTGGGCGGCCAGGTCAATGCGCCGCGCCAGTACTGGCGCTCGCAGCCGCGCGAGTTGAAGGATCTGTTCGGCGAGACCCGCTTCGGCCAGCGCTAGCGGCGCCAACTGCCGTCCCATGAAAAACGCCGCATGACGCGGCGTTTTTTTCGGGCGTGCGGGAGGCGCTTACAGGCGCGAATAGGCCGCTTCCAGCTCGCGGTGCAGGATGTCCGCGAAGTCGGCGCGGGCGGCGTCGTGCTGCGACAGCAGGCGCGCCAGCACCACGTTGTCCTCTTCGCCGTTCCAGATCTTGATGTAGGTGCCTTCCTTGTAGCCGTGCTGCTGGCGGAAGATGTTCAGCACGTTCTTGGAAACGTACTGGGTGTAGGCATCGTTCCAGCTCATCTCGCAGGCCGTCATGCTCTGCTCGAGCAGCTTGAAGCTGGCGCGGCCGCACACGGCCAGGCCGCCGATCAGTTCCAGCAGTTCGGGCACGTTCAGGCTGGCCAGCGCGTAGCTCTTGCCATCCAGCGTGATCGATGCGGGGCCTGCCAGGTCGGCCACCAGCGCGGCGGCGGCGGCGTTGACGTCGCCCTTGGCCTGCACGATGGTGTGCGACAGGTAGAAATGCAGGATGTCGACCAGTTCCATCTGCACCTGCGGCAGGTCGATGGTCTGCTTTTTCCACCACTTCCAGCCGTAGTGCTCCAGGGCCTCGGCCGATTCGACGAAGGCGGCGCGCAGGAAGCGGGCGCCACCGTTGATCCAGTCCGGATTGATCATGCTGTTCAAGTCGCCTTGCAGCTTCAGCATCGTGGCCGCCTGGGCCTGGTTCAATCCGACAACGTTATTCACTTTTACTCCGGTATTCGTGGGGTCTGTTCGACAGCGGCGGAAATGTTAGCACCAATGCCGCCGCGGCCGTGGCCGCTCACGCGTCCTTGCGGTACGACGAGGTCTTGAGCGGCGGCAGCTTTTCCAGCGGCCGCTTGCGCGGGTCGCGGGCGCCGCTGGCGGCCTTGAACAGCATCAGCGCGAAGAAGCCCAGGAACACCGCCGGCATGAAATCATCCAGGTCGAAGCGCGGCGCGTGCAGCGCCTTGAAGGCGACATTGACCGCGGCCCAGCCGGCCACCGCGCCGGCGATGGTCAGGAAGATGCCCTGCTTGCGCTGGCGCGCGCGCTTGGCCAGCGAGACCGCTTCGGCGTCGGTCTGGCCGGGGGCGACGGTGGGCGGCACGCTGTCGGCGCGGCGCGACTGCAGCGGCGGCGGGGCCGTCTTGCCCCAGGTCAGGTCGTTCAGGGAGCCCTGGCTCGGCACGGGCGCGGGCGTCGGCGCGGGCGTGGCCACCGGCGCGGCGGCCTGGCGCTTGGCCTCGGCCTTGCTCGGCACCCGTCCGGGCGTGGCGCCGCCGGCGCGCGACAGATTCTCGATGTAGCGCGCGAAGTCGCCGTTCTTCGGCTCCAGGTCGATGGCCATGCTGTTCTCCGCTAGTTGCCGCGACGGATGCGGGCCGGCTGCCGGCGCTTGCGCATCATCGCGACCAGAAGCCCGCATCCTAGCAGCACCGAGAAGCCCGCGCCGATCATCATGGCGATCTGCTGCGCGTTCTGGGCGGCGCCCAGGCTGCGCGCGGTGATGTAGCCCGGCGCCAGCATCAGCGGCATCCACAGCACGGCCGACAGCACGTTGGCCATCTGGAAGCGGCCATGGGCCATGCCCATGACGCCCGCCACGGTCGGGATGGTCGAGCGGATCGGGCCCAGGAAGCGGCCGATCAGCACCGAGGCGAAGCCATAGCGGTAGAAGAACAGCCGGGCGCGGGCGACGGCGGTGCGTTGCTGCTTGAGCGGCCAGCGGCGCAGCACGCTGGGGCCGGCCCAGCGGCCCAGCGCGTACGACAGGGCGTCGCCGACGATGGCGCCGGCAATGCCCCAGGCCAGGATGCTCCACGGGTCCAGCGTGCCCGCGCCGATCAGGCCGCCGGTCAGCAGCATCAGCGCGGTCGCGGGGATGAACAGGCCCAGCAGCACCATCGATTCCCCCAGCGTGAGCAGGAAGGTGATGGGGCCGGCCCAGGCCTGGTTGGTTTCGATCAGCACGCCGATCTTGTCGATGTATTGGTCCATGGGTCGAAACTTGAAAATTAGCTGAATGCAATCGGGTATCTTAACGCCTGCGTGATGGCCGGCAGGTGAAAATGGCGGTCCATCGAAGGCTTTCGTCGGAGTGTTATGGATTCGGTTACACAAGCCGTGCTGGGCGCGGGCATACAGGGGGCGCTGCTGGGGCGCGTGCAGGGGCGCCGGGCGCTGATCTACGGCGCCGCGCTGGCGACGGTGCCGGACCTGGACGTGCTGATGCGCTACCCGGATCCGGTGTCGCTGATGACCTACCATCGCGGCTTCTCGCACTCGATCTTCGTGCTGACCGGCCTGGCGCTGCTGCTGACCTGGCTGATACGCAAGTACTGGCCGCAGGCCCCCTATAGCGGCAGGCGATTGTTCCTGACGCTGTGGCTGGTATTGGTGACGCATCCATTGCTGGACGCCTTCACCGTCTATGGCACGCAGTTGTTCTGGCCGCTGCCATCGATCCCGGAAAGCTGGGCGGCGGTCTTCATCATCGACCCGGTCTACACCGTGCCGCTGCTGCTGGCGTCGGTCTACGCGATCATCGCGGGCATGACGCGCAACGCCCGGCGCTTCCTGGCCGGGGCGCTGATCTTCAGCACCGCCTATCTGGGGTTCGGCCTGGCCGGCCGCCTCGCCGCCGAGCACCGGGTGCGCGACGCGATGCAGGCGCAGGGCATTGCCGTCACCGAGCTGCGGGCAGTCCCCATGCCGCTCAACACGCTGCTGTGGCGCGTCATCGCCAAGACGCCCGACGGCCATTACTACGAGGCCGTCAGCAGCTGGTTCGATCGCGAGCCGCCGGAATGGCTGCGCCAGCCGCTGCATCCGGAACTGGGCCAGGCGCTGGCGGGCGTGCCGCTGCACCAGCGCCTGCGCTGGTTCACCGACGACTGGCTGCGCTATGACGCGATGGGCGATGCGCTGGTGGTGACCGATCTGCGCATGGGCATGGCGGGCCACTACAACTTCCGCTTCAAGATGGCCGAGCGCGGACCCGACGGCAACTGGCGGCCGGTGACCCCGTCCAGCTGGCCGGGCGAGCGGGGCGGCTGGGCCGAACTCAAGCTGGTGCTGGCGCGCATCCTGCATGCCCAGCCGCCGCTGCCGTTGGCGCAATGGGCGGACACCGCCACGCGCTAGACCGGCCTTCGAGCCCCGATACCCGCCGCGATCCGGCGGGTTTTTTCATGCCCCGCCGCGGCGCCGGGATGAGTCCGTATTGACCGTCCGTCCGGCCCTGCATTATTCTTGTTCGATATTAAGGAACAGTAGTTCCGTTTTGTGGAACATTGAATGAGTATTCTCGACGGCGTCCAACGCGTGCTGGCGCTTTATGCGGAAGGCGCGGCGGAGCTCAGCTTCACCGACGTGGCGCAGCGGCTGTCCATGCCCAAGAGCACGGCATCGCGCCTGCTCAACCAGATGCAGCACTACGGCATGCTGGACCAGGACGCGGCCTCGCGCCGCTACCGTCCCGGCCTGCTGCTGTCGCAGGCGGTGCGAGCCGGCCTGGCGGCGACGCCGCTGGATGAGGCCTGCCGCAAGGTGCTGGCGCGCCTGTCCGCCGACAGCGGCCTGACCGCCTATCTGTCCACCCTGAACCAGCGCGAAACCGTGGTGCTGCAGCGCCTGAATGGTTCGCACCCGGTGCAGGTGCTGTCGCCGCCCGGCTCGCGCCGCGCCGCCTCGGGCACGGCGATGGGGCGGGCGCTGCTGTCGCGCCTGAGCCAGGCCGAGTTCGACGCGCTCTATGGCGCCGATCCGGCGCAGTCGCTGCCGATGGAAGGCAAGGATTGTCCGGCCACCGTCGGCGAACTGGCCCAGCGCGTGGCGCAGACCCGCGCCGACCATTACGGCGTCGCCATCGACCAGGCGATGCCCGGCATCGGCGCCGTGGCGGCGGCCGTGCGCGATCCGTCCAGCGGCGAACTGCGCGGCCTGTGCCTGTCCTTCGTGTCGTTCCAGGTCGACGCGGTCCGCGTGGCCGCGTTGCGCGATGCCCTGACGCAGCAGGTCGCCGCGCTGGGGCGCGAACTGAACGATCCCTACTGGCTGGACTGACGCCCCGGCCCGATCCTTTTTACCGATTCCCGCTATCCGGCCGCGTTCGCGCGGCACTCCGACTTACCGAATCCACGGAACCTTGCACATGAACCTTCTGCTCCTCAGCAATTCCAGCAGCGACGCCGGCTACCTGGTGCACGCCTTGCCCGACATCCGCGAACTGATCGCCACGCTGCCGGCCGGCGCGCCGGCGGTGTTCGTGCCGTACGCCGGCGTCACCCGCGACTGGGACGACTACACCACGCTGGTGGTGTCGGCGCTGGCCGACACCGGGCTGGACATCCAGGGCCTGCACCGCGCCGCCGATCCGGCGGCCGCGCTGGAACAGGCCGCGGTCATCATCGTCGGCGGCGGCAACACCTTCAACCTGCTCGGCCAGCTGCGCCGCCAGGGCCTGCTGAGCGTGGTGGCGCGCCGCGTGCGCGAAGGCGCCGCCTACCTGGGCTGGAGCGCCGGCTCCAACCTGGCCTGCCCCAGCATCTGCACCACCAACGACATGCCGATCACCGATCCCGAAGGCTTCGACGCGCTCGGCCTGCTGTCCTTCCAGATCAATCCGCACTACACCAACGCCCATCCTCCCGGCCACCGCGGCGAAACCCGCGCGCAGCGCCTGGCCGAATTCTGCACGCTGAACCCAACCATGCCGGTCCTGGGCCTGCCCGAAGGCGCCGCGCTGCGCGTGCGCGATGCCGCCATCACGCTGGTCGGCCCGCACGACGCGACCCTGTTCCTGGGCGGCAACGAGCCGCGCGTGTTCCAGCCCGGCGTCCTGGAGATCCCGGCATGAAACAGGTCATCGATACCATCGAGCTGCTGTCCTCGGCCCATGTCACGGGCGAGGAGGTGGCGCAGGTCCTGCGCGAGGCCGGCCGCTGCGAGGTCGAGGTCACGCGCCTGGCGCGTGACGGCCTGGCCACCGACTTCCTCTCCATCGTCATTCCCGGTTCCGACGAGAATGCGCCGCAACTGGGCATCGTCGGCCGCCTGGGCGGCATCGGCGCGCGTCCGGCCGTCACCGGCCTGGTGTCCGACAGCGATGGCGCCGTGGTCGCCGTCGCCACCGCGCTCAAGCTGATGGCCATGGCGCGCCAGGGCGACGTGCTGCCCGGCACCGTGCGCATCCGCACCCACATCTGCCCGCGCGCCGGCACCCGGCCGCACCACCCGGTGCCGATGATGCGCTCGCCGTTCCCGATGCGCGAAATGATGTCGCACGAAGTCGATCCGCGCATGGACGCGATCCTGTCGGTCGACACCACCCGCGGCAACCGCCTGGTGAACCAGCGCGGCGTGGCGCTGACGCCCGTGGCCAAGCAGGGTTACCTGCTGCGCATTCCCGAGACCATGCTGGACGTGCTGGGCTGGGTCAGCGGCCAGCTGCCCCTGACGCTGCCGTTGACCACGCAGGACATCACGCCCTACGAGAACGGCCTGTGGCACGTCAATTCGCTGATGCAGCCGGCCATTGTCACCGACGCGCCGGTGGTGGGCGTGGCGCTGACCGCGCAGACCGCCGTGCCCGGCTGCGCCACCGGCGTGACCAACGCGGTCGACGCCGACGTCGCCATGCGCTTCTGCATCGAGATCGCCAAGCTGTTCGGTCAGGGCGCGATGACCTTCTTCGACGCTGCCGAATGGGGCGCGTTGCAGGCCCGCTACGGCTCGATGGCGCACCTGCAGACCACCGGCCAGGAACCCGGGGGCGCGCAATGAGCGCGCCCAAACCGCGCCGCGTGGCGTTCTTCACCATCGGCCAGTCGCCGCGCAGCGACGTGGTGCCCGAGATGGCGCCGTTGCTGGGCGCGCACGTGCGCATCGACGAATTCGGCGCGCTCGACGGCCTGGACGCCGCGGCGCTGGCCGCGCTGGCGCCGCGACCCGGCGAATACCGCTTCGCCACGCGCATGCGTGATGGCAGCCAGATCGAGCTGGACGCCGCCGCCGCCGAGGCCCGCCTGGCGCAGGTGATGCGCGAGGCCGACGCCGCCGGCTACGACCTGCTGGTGCCGCTGTGCACCGGCACCGCGATCGCGCCGATGCGCACGCTGGTGGTCGAGCCGCAGCAGGTGGTCGACCATCTGGTCGCCGGCCTGTCGCAGCACAGCCGCAAGGTCGGGCTGGTGGTGCCGCTGGAGGCGCAGGTCGACGCCTTCCACATGGCCGTGCCGCTGGAATGCCCGGCGGTGGTGGTGCATGCCTCGCCCTACGAAACGGACGCGGCGCGCGCGGCCGCCAATTTCACGCAGGCCGGCCGCGAATTGGCCGACTGCGATTTCATCGTCATGCATTGCATGGGTTACGCCGAACGCATGCGCCAGGCCGTGGCGCAGGCTTCGGGCCGCCCGGTCCTGCTGTCGAATCGTGTCGTCGCGCAGATGCTTGCGCAAATACTGGAATAAGGGAATCCATTTCATGTTCAGCCGTAGTTTGCAACGCGCCGCGGGCGCACTGTTCGTCGTCAGCACCCTGGCGGCCGCGCCGGCCATGGCCGCGGATGCCTGGAAGCCGACCAAGCCGGTGCGCCTGCTGGTCGGTTTCGCGCCCGGCGGCTCCGCCGACACGCTGGCGCGCCTGCTGGCCGAGCCGCTGTCGCAGCGCCTGGGCCAGACGGTCGTGGTCGAGAACCTGGCGGGCGCGGGCGGCAACATCATGGCGTACCGCCTGTCGCAATCACAGCCCGATGGCTACACCATCGGCATCGCCGCGGCCGGCTCCATGGCCATCACCCACGTGCTCAACGCCAAGGGCACCAGCTACAAGCCGACCGACTTCACGCCCATCACGCTGGCCGCGGTGCAGCCCAACGTGGTCATCGTCAACAAGGACGTGCCGGCCAACAACCTGGCCGAGCTGAAGGACTACTTCCAGAAGACGCCGACCGCCACCTACGGCACCGCCGGTGTGGGCATTTCCAACCACCTGATCGCCGAGACCATGCTGTATAAGCTGGGCGTGAAGGTGCCGCACGCGGCCTACCGTGGCGCGGCCCCGGTCATCACCGACCTGCTGGGCGGCCACATCGCGATGACGATGGACAACATCTCCACTGCCGCGCCGCTGGCGCTGCAGGGCAAGGTCAAGGCCATTGGCGTGGCCTCGCTCAAGCGCTCGCCGCAATTGCCCAACGTGCCCACGCTCGACGAGCAGGGCCTGAAGGGCTTCGACATGCCGACCTGGCAGGGCGTGTTCGCCCCGGCCGGCCTGCCGGCGGACGTGCTGGCCGCCTACTACGCGGCGCTGCAGGACGTGCTCAAGCAGCCGTCGGTGATCGAGAAGATGGCCGGCCTGGGTTCGGAACCGGTCAGCGGCATGACGCCCGAGAAGTTCGGCCAGTTCCTGGAGAACGACCGCAAGCAATGGGCCGACATCGTGCGCGCCGCCAACATCAGCCTGGAACAATAAGGCCACCGCGCGCGCCGGCCTTGGCGGGCGCCGCAAACAAAAACGCCAGACTCGCGTCTGGCGTTTTTTTTGGCCCGGACGAACGCGGGCGTGTCAGGCCGGCAGCCGGGCCGCGATCTCGGCGATCAGGCGGCGCGCGGCATCGAGCTTGTCGGCGGCCGGCAGCGGGTGCGCGCCCTGCGCGTCGAACAGCACCAGTTCGGTGGTGTCGGCGTCCATCACCTTGTGCGCCAGGTTGCCCACCAGGAGCGGGATGCCCTTGCGCTGGCGCTTGGCCTCGGCGTGCTCGGCCAGCTTCTCGGTCTCGGCGGCAAAGCCCACGCACCACGGGCCGTCCGGCAGCTTGGCCACTTCGGCCAGGATGTCGGGGTTGGGTTCGAATTCCATCTGCGGCGCGCCGCCGCCTTCGCTGGTCTTCTTCAGCTTCTGGTTGCTGACGTTCTTGACGCGCCAGTCGGCCACGGCCGCCACGGCGATGAAGATGTCGGCATCGGCGGCGCTGGCCATCACCGCGTCGTGCATCTGCCGCGCCGTCATCACCGACAGGGCGGTGACGCCGCGCGGCACGGGCAGGGCGGTGGCGCCGGTGATCAGCGTGACGCGGGCGCCGGCCTCGCGCGCGGCCCGCGCCAGGGCGTAGCCGGTCTTGCCCGACGAGCGGTTGCTCAGCACGCGCACCGGGTCGACCGGCTCGGACGTGGGGCCGGCGGTCAGCAGCACGTGGCGGCCGGCCAGCAGCTTGGGCTGGAAGAAGGCGATCAGGTCGGTCAGGATTTCATGGGCTTCGAGCATGCGCCCGTCGCCGGTCTCGCCACAGGCCTGTTCGCCGGCCGACGGGCCCAGGATGCTGATGCCGTCGGCGCGCAGTTGCGCCACGTTGCGCTGGGTGGCCGGGTTGGCCCACATCTCGCGGTTCATGGCGGGCGCCACCAGCAGCGGGCAGGCGCGCGCCACGCACAGCGTCGACAGCAGGTCGTCGGCCATGCCGTGGGCCAGCTTGGCCATGAAGTCGGTGCTGGCCGGCGCGATCAGCACGGCGTCGGCGCCGCGCGTCAGGTCGATGTGCGCCATGTTGTTGGGCACCCGCGGGTCCCAGGCATCGACGAACACCGGGCGGCCGGACAGGGCCTGCATCGTCACCGGCGTGATGAAGTGCGTGGCCGCTTCGGTCATCACCACGTCGACGACGGCGCCTTGTTCGGTCATGCGCCGCACCAGCTCGGCGATTTTGTAGCAGGCGATGCCGCCGGTCAGGCCGAGGACGATGCGTTTGCGGGCGAGGTCGAGCATGGGTGTCGGACGGCGGTTTGAATGCCGTCAAATCAGGGAACGGACAGTGATTTTATTCCGCATTGCCGCATCGCGCCGTTCGCCATGCATGCAGGGGGGCTCAAATAGACAAAAACCCGGCCGAGGGCCGGGTTTCGAAGGGGGCGGGGAGGGCGTCAGGCGCGCGGCTTGCGGGCCCGCAGCAGCTCGTCCAGCACCAGCAGCACGGCGCCGCAGCTGATGCCGACGTCCGCCAGGTTGAAGGCCGGGAAATACCAGTCGCGCCAGTAGAACAGCAGGAAGTCCACCACGTGGCCATACACCACCCGGTCGATCACGTTGCCGATGGCGCCGCCCAGGATCAGGGTCAGCGCCAGGCAGAAGCGCGGCTGGCCGCGGGTGCGGCGCAGGATCACGGTGATGACCACGGCGGCGACGATGCCCAGGCCGGTGAACAGCCAGCGCTGCCAGCCTTCCTCGGACGCCAGGAAGCTGAATGCCGCGCCGCGGTTGTACAGCAGCGTGAAGTCGAAGAACGGCAGCAGGTTCAGACGTTCGCCGTACTGGTACGAGGTGTTGAAGTACACCTTGGTCAGCTGGTCCAGGACGATGATGGCGAGGGCCAGCGCCAGCCAGCGTCCCACCCGTGCGGGCGGGGCGCTGGCGGGCGCCGCGGCGGCGTTGCCGTGGGGGCCCGCCATGCTCAGGCCTTGTCGCGGGCTTCGCCCGAGCCGAACAGGTTGGACACGCAGCGGCCGCAGATCTCGGGGTGATCCGGATCCTGGCCCACGTCCAGGCGCCAGTGCCAGCAGCGCTCGCACTTCTTGTGCTTGGACGGCGTCACCTCGATGCGGGTCTCGCCTTCGCCGGCGTGCACGGTGGCGCGCGAGACGATCAGCACGAAGCGCAGGTCGTCGCCCAGGCTGGCCAGCAGCTGCTGGTCTTCGCCGCTGGCGTACAGGTCGACCTCGGCCTGCAGCGACGAACCGATGTCGCCGGCCGTGCGCACTTCCTCCAGCTTGCGCTGGACCTCGGCGCGGATGGCGCGCAGGCGCGTCCACTTGGCCGACAGGGCCTCGGCATCGGCGAACGGCGGCAGCGCGTGGTAGACCTCGGTGAAGATGGTGACGCGGGCGGCGTCGGCCTGGTGCTTCAGGGCCGAGCCGACCAGTTCCTTCCAGGCCTCTTCGGCCGTGAACGACAGGATCGGCGCCATCAGCTTGAGCAGCGTCTGGGTGATGTCCAGCAGCGCGGTCTGAGCCGAGCGGCGGGCCACGCTGTCCACCTTCGAGGTGTACAGGCGGTCCTTCAGGATGTCCAGGTAGAACGCGCCCAGGTCTTCCGAGCAGAACGTCTGCAGGCGCGAGACCGCCGGGTGGAAGTCGTAGCGTTCGTAGTGGCCCTGCACCTCGGCCTGCATCTGCGCCGTCATGGCCAGCGCATAGCGGTCGATCTCGAACAGCTCGCCGTAGGGCACGGACTGCGACACGGCGTCGAAGTCGGCCAGGTTGGCCAGCAGGAAGCGCAGCGTGTTGCGGATGCGGCGGTAGCCTTCGACCACGCGCTTGAGGATCTCGTCGGAGATCGACAGCTCGCCCGAGTAGTCGGTGGAGGCGACCCACAGGCGCAGGATTTCGGCGCCCAGCGAATCGGACACCTTCTGCGGCGCGATCACGTTGCCGACCGACTTGCTCATCTTGCGGCCCTGGCCGTCCACCACGAAGCCGTGCGTCAGCAGGGCCTTGTAGGGCGGCTGGCCGTACAGCATGCAGCCGGTCAGCAGCGACGAATGGAACCAGCCGCGGTGCTGGTCGGAGCCTTCCAGGTAGAGGTCGGCGGGCCAGCCCAGTTCGGCGCCGTGCGAGCCGGCGAAATCGCCGTCCTTGCCGCCCAGCACGGTGGCGTGGGTGCTGCCCGAGTCGAACCACACGTCCAGCGTGTCGCGGTTCTTTTCGTATTGGTCGGCTTCATCGCCCAGCAGCTCGCGCGGGTCCAGCGTCTGCCAGGCCTCGATGCCGCCTTGCTCGACGCGTTGCGCGACCTGTTCCAGCAGCTCGGCCGTGCGCGGGTGCAGCGCGCCGGTTTCCTTGTGCACGAAGAAGGCCATCGGCGTGCCCCACTGGCGCTGGCGCGACAGGGTCCAGTCCGGACGGTTGGCGATCATCGCGTGCAGGCGGGCGCGGCCCCAGGCCGGGTAGAAGGCCGTGGCGTCGATGCCGGCCAGCGCCGATTCACGCAGGGTCGGGCCGCCGTCCTTGGGCCGCACGTCCATGCCGGCGAACCACTGGCTGGTGGCGCGGTAGATGATCGGCGTCTTGTGGCGCCAGCAGTGCATGTAGCTGTGCTTGTGCTTTTCGACGTGCATCAGCGCGCCGGCTTCCTTCAGGGCCTCGACGATCTTGGGGTTGGCGTCCCAGATCGACAGGCCGCCGAACAGCGCCAGGCTGTCGACGTACTTGCCGTCGCCCATGACCGGGCTGATGAAGTCGGTGTCCTTCATGCCGTGCTCTTTGCACGAGATGAAGTCTTCGATACCGTAGGCGGGGGCCGAGTGCACTACGCCGGTGCCCGAGTCGGCCGTGACGTAGTCGCCCAGGTAGACGGGGGCCTTGCGGTCGTAGGCGGCTTCGAACTGCGCCAGCGGATGGCGGAACTCGATACCCGACAGCGCCGCGCCCGGCGCGGTGGCGATGACTTCGCCTTCCAGGTTCCAGGCCTTCAGGCAGGCCTCGACGCGGTCGCGCGCGATCAGCAGCAGCGGGCCGAACTTGGGCGCGGGCGACACGCGCACCAGCGCGTATTCGATTTCGGGGTGCAGGTTCAGCGCCTGGTTGGACGGGATGGTCCAGGGCGTGGTGGTCCAGATGACGATGGCGCCGTCGTCGACCTTGTCCAGGCCGAAGGCCTTGGCCAGCTTGTCGTGCTCGGCGAACGGGAAGGCCACGTCCACCGCCGGGTCGACGCGGTCGGCGTACTCGACCTCGGCCTCGGCCAGCGCCGAACCACAGTCGAAACACCAGTTCACGGGCTTGAGGCCGCGGAACACGTAACCCTTGTCCAGGATGCGGCCCAGCACGCGGATCTCGTCGGCTTCATTGCTGAAGTTCATCGTCATGTAGGGACGATCCCACTCGCCCAGCACGCCCAGGCGCTTGAAGTCCTTGCGCTGGCGGTCGATCTGCTCGAGCGCGTAGGCGCGTGCCTTGGACTGCACTTCGGCCACGGGCAGGTGCTTGCCGTATTTCTTCTCGATCTGGATCTCGATCGGCATGCCGTGGCAATCCCAGCCCGGCACGTAGTGCGCGTCATAGCCGGCCATGTTGCGGCTCTTGACGATGATGTCCTTCAGGATCTTGTTGACCGCGTGGCCGATGTGGATGTCACCGTTGGCGTAGGGCGGACCGTCGTGCAGCACGAAGCGCGGACGGCTGCGGCTGGCGGCGCGGATCGCCTGGTAGACGTGGTTTTCCTCCCACTGCGCAATCCAGGCGGGCTCGCGCTTGGCGAGGTCGCCCCGCATGGGGAAGGGGGTATCGGGCAGGTTGAGGGTCTTTTTATAGTCCATGAACGGCAAAATAGGCGCGCGCGTTTCGCGCGTCTTCGGCGATGGCGGCAGTCAGGGAAGGGAGGTCAGGAAATTTTTCTTCGTCCCGCAGCTTTTGCAGGAATTCGATACGCACGAGTTTACCGTATGCGTTGACGGTCTCGTCGAGCAGGTGTGCTTCCAGCAGCACGCGTCCGCGGTCCTCGACCGTCGGGCGCACGCCCAGGCTGGCCACCGCCGGCAGGGCGCGCTCGGCCAGGCCATAGACCTGCACCACGTAGATGCCGGAACGGGCCGCGCAGCGCTCGGCCACCCGCAGGTTCATGGTCGGAAAGCCCAGGGTGCGGCCCAGCTTCTGGCCGTGGATCACGTGGCCGCTGATATGGAAGGGGTGGCCCAGCAGGTGGCGGGCCCGGTCCAGGTCGCCCACCGCCAGGGCGGTGCGCACCTCGGAACTGGAAATGCGGTGGCCGTGGCGGTCGGTGACGTCGGCCAGGGTCTGCACCTCGAAGCCGTGGCGCAGGCCGGCTTCGCGCAGCAGGTCGATGTCGCCGCTGCGCTTGTGGCCGAAGCGGAAGTCCTCGCCCACCAGCAGCCATTTGGTGTCCAGGCCGTGAACCAGCAGGTTCTCGATGAAGGCGTTGGCCGACATTTCGGCCAGGCGGGCGTTGAAGCGCTCGACCACCACCTGGGACACGCCGTAGCGCGCCAGCGCCGCCAGCTTGTCGCGCAGCCCGGAAATGCGGGTCGGCGCCAGCTCGGGGCGCTGGTTCAGCGTGGCGAAGTACTCGCGCGGGTGCGGCTCGAAGGTCATCACGGCCGGGGTCAGGCCCCGGTCGCGCGCGACCTGGCAGACCCGCGCCAGCATGGCCTGGTGTCCGCGGTGGACGCCGTCGAAATTGCCGATGGTCAGCGCGCTGGGAGCGCGCTGGGCGGGCGGCGGAAGGGATCGGTAGATGCGCAGCGGTGGTTTCACGAGCGAGAGTTTACAATTTTGGATTACGGGATTGTTCGTCATCCCCAATTTGGATCGCTCATCTTGCCGGAAACCTCTACTACAACGCGCCGCATCGTCATCCTGATCTCGGGACGCGGCAGCAACATGCAGGCCCTGGTCGAGGCCTGTCGCCAACAGGGCTGGCCGGCCAGCATCGCCGCCGTGATCGCCAGCCGCCCGGACGCCGCCGGCCTGGAATGGGCCGCCGCCCAGGGCATCGCCACCGCGGCGCTGTACCACAAGGACTATGCCAGCCGCGAAGCCTTCGACGCCGCGCTGGCCGCTGAAATCGACCTGCACGCGCCGGATTACGTCATCCTGGCCGGCTTCATGCGGGTGCTGACCCCCGGCTTCGTCAACCGCTACAGCGGCCGCCTGGTCAACATCCACCCGTCGCTGCTGCCGGCGTTCCCCGGCCTGCACACGCACGCCCAGGCGCTGGCCACCGGCGTGCGGGTGCATGGTTGCACCGTGCATTTCGTGACGCCGGTGCTGGACCACGGTCCCATCATCGCCCAGGGCTGCGTGCCGGTCCTGGCCGGCGACACGCCCGAAATGCTGGCCGAGCGCGTGCTGGAAGTCGAACACCAGGCTTTTCCGACCGCCGTGCGCTGGCTGGCCGAAGGCCGGGTTACCCTGACGAATGACCACCGGGTGGACGTGCAGGGCGATCCTGACCGCCTGTTCACCTGGTCCGCGGCGGCTTGAGCGCCGCCGTTGCGCACCGCGGGCCGCCTGACGGTCCCTGAATCGCTTTTATCGGGCGGCGCCTGGCCGCCCCACTGGAATACACCATGAGCAAACCCCAATCTCCGCGTTCCCGTCCGGCTGCCGAAGGCCGCGACGGCCGGTCCTTCTTCTCGCGCCCCAAGGGCGAGGCCCGCGGCGCGCAGGAACGCGCGCCCCGTGCCGAGCGCGCCGCCGGTGACCGCGAAGGCCGTCCGGACGAACGCCGCGACAGCCGTCCGACCCCGCGCCCGTCCTATGACGCGCCGCGCGGCGAAGGTCGCGGCGAACGCGCTTCCTTCGGCGACCGTCGCGAAGGCTCGGGGCGCCCGACGCCTCGTCCCTCCTACGAGGGCGGCCGCGGCGAGGGCCGTGGCGAGCGTGGCTCGTATGGTTCGGAGCGTCGTGAAGGCCAGGGCCGGGGCGGCGAACGCGGTTCCTTCAATTCGGACCGCCGCGAAGGCCAGGGCCGCCCGGATTCGCGGCCGTCCTACGGCTCCCCGCGCGGTGAAGGCCGTGGCGGCGAACGCGGTTCCTTCAATTCGGACCGCCGCGAAGGCCAGGGCCGCCCGG
>ERZ1739169.45-NODE-45-length-41966-cov-29.713703_pt1 | contig 41966 bp, 39 predicted proteins | sample MGYA00581756_ERZ1739169 | MGnify/ENA primary metagenome ERZ1739169 (study PRJEB40789, sample SAMEA7425667) | Salamandra salamandra | biome: salamander skin | place: Germany | collected 2020-03 | study: cvxcv | reverse complement strand
AGGGCTCGCTCCGCGAAAGCGGTGCGAGCCCCAACCGCACTTCGAAGTCCGTCGTGCAAAAGACAGAGCCGCCAACTTCCCAGTGAAGTCGGCGGTTTCTTTTTGCCGATTTGCCAGATCGCCTAATACAGTTCCGCCGTCATCGATGACTGCTGCCCGCCGCCGTCGTGTCGCGCGGGGTTTTGTCGGAACGAAGCACAGCGCCGCCGATGCCGATGACCAGCGTCGCGGTGAACAGGGCGCACACTATGGCGATCACCGCCAGCTTCACCGCATCCAAGATCTCGCGCCCCTGCGGCGTCACGGCAGCCCCGTTGAATCTCGCCCTCAATCCGCTCAAGCTGAACCGAGTTGGCCGGCGGGTGCAACCCGGTGACGAAGCGCCAACACCCAAAAGCCAAAAGAAAAAGGGCGGGACCCTGCGGCCCCGCCCTCCCTATCGCTCATACGTCCGTAATCAGCCGGTGAAGGGGCGGATCAGGATTTCGACGCGGCGGTTCTGCGCCTTGCCTTCCGGCGTCGCGTTCGTTGCAACCGGATTGCGTGAGCTGTTGCCCGCCACATAGAGGCGTTGCGCGATCACGCCGCGACGCACCAACTCCGAAGCCACGCTGCTGGCGCGGCGCTCGGACAGGGGCTGGTTGATGGCGTCGCCGCCCGACGAATCGGTGTGGCCGATGATGTCGATGGTCGAGCGGTCATATTCCTGCAGAACCCGCGCCACGTCATCGAGCACCGGCAGGAAGCGCGGGTCGATCGAGGACTGGTTGGTGGCGAAGGTCACGTCCGACGGCATGCGCAGGACCAGGTTGTCGCCCTGACGCGCGACGCCGACGCCCGAACCGGACAGCTGGGCCTCCATGGCGCGCTGCTGGCGGTCCATGTACTGGCCGACGGCTGCGCCGCCCAGGGCGCCGATGCCCGCGCCGATCAAGGCGTTCTTGCGGCCCTGCTCGCCATTCGAGGTGTTGGTCAGATAACCGAGCACCGCACCGCCCAGAGCGCCGGCGAGGACGCCCGTGCCGGTGTTGTTGCGTGTCGGGGTGGAGCTGTACGGATCGGTCGTGGTGCAGGCGGCGGCGCCCAGCAGGGCGGCGATGGAGACACCGACGACGATAATCTTGGCGCGCATGGATTGGTCCTTCCGATTGGCGGTCTGGCGCGGAAACGCACGCTTACTGTGGAGGTTCCAAGCTGTACCTTAGGTGAACAAGGACGACCATGGTTCATCGTCACGGCACGCGCCCATGAACTGACAAGGTTGCGGATTAGGCGTATGGGAACCGCCGCACACAGCTACAGTGAGGACGACGCCGATGAGCGCGACCCCGACCGAAACCCCGTCGACCGACGACCGCGCCATCAAGCCCGTGTCGATGACCGGCTATGACGCCGATTTTCAGGCTTTCAGCGACGCCCTGGGCGCCTCCTTCACCCGCTACGGCTTTGCGGTGATCGCCGATCACGGTCTGGACCAGCAGCGGATCGACGCCGCGATCAATGACGCCAAGGCCTTCTTCGCCCTGCCCGAAGACGTGAAGCGCCAGTACCACCAGCCGGGAACCGGCGGGGCGCGCGGCCTGACCCCCTTCGGCGTCGAAGCCGCCAAGGGCGCCGCGACCGTGGACCTGAAGGAGTTCTGGCACGTCGGCCGCGAACTGCCTGCCGACCACCCCTATCGCAAATACATGCGTGACAACCTGTGGCCGACCGAGGTCGAGGGCTTCCAACCCCATCTGTACGGCATGTTCGAGGACCTGGACGCTTTGGGCCGCAAGATCCTGCGCGCCATCGCCCGGTATCTGGAGCTGGGCGACGACTATTTCGAAGACAAGGTCGAGATGGGCAACAGCGTGCTGCGGATGCTGCACTATCCGCCGGTTCCCGCCGACGCCCCTGGCGTCCGCGCCGGCGCCCATGAGGACATCAATGTCATCACCCTGCTGCTGGGCGCCGAAGAAGCCGGTCTTCAGCTGAAGGAAAAGGACGGCAGCTGGCTGGACATCGCCCCGCCGCCCGGCGCCCTGGTCGTCAATATCGGCGACATGCTGCAGCGCCTGACCAACCACGTCCTGCCGTCGACCACGCACCGGGTGGTCAATCCGGCGCCGGAACGTCGCGGGTTCGCCCGCTATTCGACGCCCTTTTTCCTGCACTTCAACCCGGACTTCCCGATCGAGACCCTGCCCAGCGCCGTCACGCCGGACAATCCCGACCGCTATGCAGGCAAGACCATCCTGGCCGAGGACTATCTGACCGAACGTCTGCGCGAAATCCGCCTCCTCTGAGGCGGATCAGCGCGTGATGCGCAGGCGGGTGATATCGCGGCCGATGGCCTTGAAGGCTTCGCTCAGGTCAGTGCTGGACGTCGGCAGATAGGCGTAGTCCGGGCTGGTCGCGCAGTTCTTCATCAGATCCGCCGCCGCCCCGGTCGTGCCGACCTGGAAGCCCACGGTGTAGACCGTGATCCCCTGGGCCTTCATGGCCGTGCACAGTTTCAACGCCTGGCTGGTGGAGCTGCCGTTGGGGGCGTTCTGGTTGATGTGATCCGCTGTCGATCCCGAGCCGGTGCCGGCGTCCGAGGAAATGACGCCGTTCGAATAGGGGGTATTGAACTCGCCGTCCGTCATCAGGATCACCGACTTCAGCACATTCATGTCGCGGTACGGCCCGGCGCCGTTCGAAGGCCAGAGCGAGTTGAAGTTGGGCGACACAGTGTACCAGCCCCAGGCCGCCCCGATATGGCCAGCCGTCGATCCGCCGATCGTCAGGGCGTTGATTGCGGACTTAAGCCCCGGCTTGTCGCTGGACAGCGGGCGCAGCGGCGCATTGAGGCAGGGATTCAGCCCATTGTTCAGATTGTCGGCGGGATAGTTGAAGCCGAGGCGGGCCGAAGACGGAGACGCATCCGTATAGGCCTGATTGCCCGCCCGTTCACTGACGCAATCGCTGTTCTTCAGCGCACGCAATGAACCGGATGCACTGGTGAAGACCCGCCAGGCGCAGCCGTTCTCACCACAGGCCGTCGTGCCGCCTCCACTCCAGACTTCAGCGCCAACGGCGTTCACGATGAAGTCGTTTGCCGTGACCTCTGAAATTTCGAACGGCCGCTGGTTGTAAGATGTCATGCCGCGCAGATTCTCAAACACCACCGTCTTTGTGAGACGGTGATTGGCGGCAGTCACCTTCGGCCGACAGTCGGAACGCAGGCATTTAGCCACATAGGGCGTGCTCTGATTGGTATTCAAAGCTGTCGAACGCGAGGTGTTCAATCCCTTCAGCGAGAAGGTGGTTGAGTTGGGAACAGATCCAACCTCGTACACCACCCCATTGAGCTGCGTCATGCCGGACGCGCCCCAGAAGGCCACCTTATCGCCTGCGGCAAACCCGTGGGCTGCTGATGTTGTGATCTCGGCGGTCGCCGACCTGGTCGCGGCTGTGACCGTTTTTATGCTTCCCGTCGACCAGACGATATTGGTGACATTGGCCGTCGCCGTCGGCACGCCGCGCGCATTATTGGCGTAACCGCCCAGGTTCACGCCCATCGAATAGGGGACCAGGGACATCTTGGTGTAATAGGGCGTCTGGACATCCTGAACCACGATATCCACCAGTTGATTGGCGGCGCTCTTCAGGGATTCGATCTTGCCGTTGTTCATCGAGCCGGTGACATCGAGCACCAGGGCGACTTCGATGTTCTTGGACGAGCGCTGCACGTCCGAAGACGAGGCGACCGGAAGCGTGTCGTCCAGCAGCTTGCCATAGGGGGGCAGGATGATGTTGGCGACCAGGGTCTTGACCTGGATTTTCGCCGCCCCCTTCACGACCTGATTGGCGTCGACCGTAAAGCTGATGTCGCTGTCATTGAAGCTCACGCCGTCTGTAGCCCGCAGGTTCGCCTTCAGCGCCGTCAGGCCCACGGCGTTCAGCTCCTTGGTCTGATCGGAGGTGTAGGGCGAGCGCGCCGCGGCCAGGGTGGCGGCGTCCAGCGCATCCTGCAGATTGGCTTTCGCGGTCGAGACGCGGTTGATGTCGATGCCGCCGAAGACCAGCATCAACAGCACCGGCAGACTGAGGCCGAACATCATGGCGACATTGCCGCGCTGATCGGCGCCCAGCCGCGCCAGGAAGCGGTTCAGTTTGGGCCATGCCCCGATGTTCAGCCGTTGAGACGCCAAGATCGTGCTTCCGCGACCGGACGCAAACTCGCCCGCTGGTCGTCACCATGGCGCCCGCCGGTTAAGGGAAGGCCCAAACCTCAGGGTTAACCGCGATTAAGCTTCATACCATCCGCATCTGTGACCCTGGTTCTGTTGGGTCAGCCAGGTGTTCAAAGGAGCGAAATAGTCGGCGATGGCCGAGGCGTCATTGCCTTCGTCGCCGGTGAAGGCCTTCATCGCCTCCTGCCAGGGGCGGGACTGCCCCATTTCCAGCATGGCGTTGAAACGGGCGCCGACCGCCGTGTCTCCATAGGTGGAGCAGCGGTGCAGAGGCCCGGTCCATCCCACCTGGCGGCAGGCCGCGCGCTGGAACTGGAACTGATAGATGTGCGCCAGGAAGTAGCGGGTGTAGGGCGTGTTGCCGGGCACATGGTATTTCGCCCCGGGATCAAAGGCGTCAGCCGGGCGTGCGCCGGGCGGGACCAGCCCCTGATATTTCAGCATGTCGGCGGTCCACGCGGCGTTGTACTGGACCGGCGTCGTCTCGCCCGAGAACACGTCCCAGCGCCAGCGGTCCACCATCAGGCCGAAGGGCAGGAAGGCGATCTTGTCCAGCGCCATCTTCAGCAGGAAGGGAATGTCCTCGTCCTCGCCCGGCACCTGATCCAGAAGCCCGATCTGGTGCAGATAGGTCGGCGTCAGGGCCGACAGGCCGATGAAGTCGCCGATGGCCTCGTGGAAGCCGTCGTTGGCGCCATTGCGGAACAGCATCGGCTGGTCCTTGTAGGCCCGCTGATAATAGTTGTGCCCCAGTTCGTGGTGCACCGTATAGAAGTCGTCGGCGTTGACGTTGGTGCACATCTTGATGCGGATGTCGTCGGCGTTGTCCAAGTCCCAGGCCGAGGCGTGGCAGACCACCTCGCGGTCGCGCGGACGTACGATCTGGCTGCGCTCCCAGAAGGTCTGCGGCAGGGGCGCCAGACCCAGAGAGGTGTAGAAACCCTCGCCCGTTCGCACCATCCTGGTCGGGTCATGCCCCGCCTTCACCAGCAGGTCGGTCAGGTCATAGCTGGACTTGTCGCCCGTCGCCGGGGCGACGATGTCGTAGATATTGCCCCACTGCTGGGACCACATATTGCCCAGCAGGTCAGCGCGGATCGGACCGTGATCCGACTGGACCGCATCGCCGTATTTGGCGTTCAGCCGCGCGCGGACATAGCAGTGCAGGTTCTCATAGAAGGGTTTCACCTGGGCCCACAGCCGGTCCGTCTCGGCGGCGAAATCGTCGGCGGGCATGTCATAGCCCGAGCGCCACAGGGCGCCGGTGTCGGCGAAGCCCAACTCGCGCGAGCCTTCATTGGCGATCTCCACCATGCGCGCATAATCGGCCTTCATGGCCGGTGAGATCGTGCGCCAGCCCTCGTAAAGCGCCTTGGTCTCCTGCGGGTCGCGGCTGTCCGCCAGGATCAGCGACGCCTCGTCCAGCGTGATCTGGCGACCCTTGTAGTCGAACTTGCCGGTCGAATAGGCCGAGTCCAGACGGGTGGTGATCTGGGCCAGTTCGTCGGCCGCGCCCGGCCGGTTGGGCGCGGGCAGGACAAGGCCAAGACGCAGCAGATCCAGCTTGCGGCGCACGTCCGGGGCGACCGTCACCGTGTTGAACTTGGCCGCCTGATTGGCCAGCTGCACCTGAAGCTCGGTCACCTCGGCGTTGACCTTGGATTCCAGCCACATGGTGTCGAAGGTGATGTTCGTCGCCCGCGACCACTGCACGCGCGCGGCGTATTCGGTGATCTCGGCCCAGCGGGCCTCGGCGGCGGCGATGAAGGCGTTCGCGCCTGCAGTAGTGGCCGGATAGTCCGCCTTCAGCCCGGAACCGGCCTGGATCTGGACCTGCCCCTGGGTCGAGGCCGCTTGGGGATTATGGGCCGAAGTCGAGGCGCAGCCTGCGGTGAAGGCAAGCACGCAGACTGCAGCGGCGGTCATCAACTGACGCTTCATGATGGATCTCCTGAACAGCCCGCGCAGGAGAGGCGACGACCATCACCCCGTCAAGCGCTGCGGCTTCAGCGCAGAACGCAGGCGCTGAGCCCCTGCCCCCGCACCGTGCCCATGGCCGCCTGGACGCGGGCGCCCCTGCGGCGGACATAGGGACCGGGATCGGCGGCCTGATACCGGCGCGGCGCAGGCAGGATGGCCGCCAGACGCGCCGCCTCGCGCGGGGTCAGATCACGGGCGTTCTTGTTGAACCAGTGCTGCGACGCGGCCTGGGCGCCATAGACGCCCGGCGCCCATTCGACCACGTTCAGATAAACCTCCATGATCCGGCGCTTGCCCCAGAAGGTCTCGATCAGGACGGTGTAGCCCGCCTCCAGCCCCTTCCTGACCCAGTCGCGCGACGGCCACAGGAAGACGTTCTTGGCCGTCTGCTGGCTGATGGTCGAACCGCCCCGGACCCGACCGCCATCGGCGTTGTGGTCCAGCGCCTTCTGGATGGCGTCCATGTCGAAGCCGTTGTGGCTGCAGAACCGCGCGTCCTCAGAGGCGATGACGGCGTTGACCAGATTGGGCGATATGTCGTTCAGCCCGCGCCACTGGTAGTCCAGCCCCTCGCCCCGCACGACCTGACGCAGCATCAGGATGGTGGGCGTCGGCGGGACAATGGCGAACAGGGCCACGCCGACAAACGGAAACAGCGCCAGAACCAGTATCAGCGTCAGCCAGAACCGGCGCTTGCGGGGCTTCTTGGACTTGGTCATCGCGATATTCTGGTCAAGCTTGGGCGGGACGCAAGCGGCCTAGAGGATCAGGACGCCGGCGGCGCCGTCCTCGTCGGCCCAGGCCACCTTGTCGGCGGCAGGGCTCAGCGTCAGAGCGACGATGGACGCCCCCTTCTCGGCCTTGATGAAATTCAGGCCCTGCGCCGCCGGATGGGCGACCCAGACGCGGCCGTCGGCCAGACCGGCCGCCATCAGCCCGTGCTCAGGCCGCGCCGACACCAGATTGACCAGGGTCGTGTCGTCATAGCCGATCTCTGTCGCCTCGCGCCCCATCGGGCCGTTGGAGCCGATGAAGGGCCACAGCACCACGCCCTGCGCACCCGAGGTGGCCATCAGCTGACCATTGGCCAGGAAGGCCATGGACCGGACCTTGCCGGGATAGCCCCCCATGCGCAGGCTCTTGGAATCCTTCAGCCGCCAGCCGTGCAGCTGGTTGTCCTGCATGGTGGTGACGACAAATGCGCCGTCGGGCGAGAAGGCCACGCCGGTGTGCGACCCGGCCCAGGCCAGCTTGACCGGCTGCTGTTTTTCGATCCGGGCGTACCACAGGGCGGCGCCGCCATAGGTCGAGGTGGCGATGCGACGGCCCTTCGGCTCGAAGGCCACGCCCGAGACGGTGCGTTCATGCGCGTAGTCGCGGCGGAAGCCGATATCCTTGGGATCAATGACCGACAGGGTGCGGCCATAGGAGAAGGCGATCAGGCCCGAGGCGGGCGAGGCGTCGATGGCGTCGATCCACTGGCCCTTGGCGGTGGCCAGAACCACCGCATCCTCGTCGCGACGCGTCCAGACCACCTTGCCGTCGTCGCCGCCCGTGACCACGCCTTCGCCGGACGGATGGACCACCGCACACAGGATGGCGCCGTCGTGCGCCTCAACCCGCGTGCGATCCTCGAACCGCACCGAACCATCGCCCAGGGCGAAGACGGCGCCGGTGTTGTCAAACAGGGCTGCGGTGACCTGGGCGTCGAAATCGAAAGTCATAGAAGGGCGTCATCCGGTTGAAGGCGCCTGCATATAGGAAGCCGATGCGCGACGCACGGCCCTGTCTTCAGACCGGATCTGTCGGCCGTGGCGCGGGTTCTTCTGGAAGGGGAATGAACTCCAGGTCGTCTTCGCTGGGCAGCGTCATGCGTCCGGCCTTCCAGTCGGCCTTGGCCTGGTCGATTCGCGCCTGGCTGGAGGCGACGAAATTCCACCAGATCAGGCGCTGGCCCACGGGCTCGCCGCCCAGCACCATCACCGTGGCGGCGGTGATCGCCGTGATCGTCGGTTCCGCCGTCGGCTCCAGCACGATCATCTGGCCTTCGTGGAAGGTGCGGTCGCCGACCTCGATCGAGCCCTTGGCGACAAACAGCGCCCGCTCGCTCATGCCGCCCGCGCCTGCACCGGCGGGCGGCGTGGTGCGCACGCCGGGCTGAAGCTCCCAGTGCACATAGAAGAGCGGTGACGACACTGGCGCGCTGGCCCGGGCGCCGTAAGCTTCGCCCGCCACCAGACGCGCGAACAGGCCGCCGTTCTCATAGGCGGGCTGGGCGTCCTCGCCCAGGTGATGGAAGGACGGGTCGATATCCTCGGCCTCTTCCGGCAGGGCGACCCAGGCCTGCATCCCGTGCATCCTGCCGCCCAGGCTGCGTTTCAGCGGGTCGGTGCGTTCAGAATGGACGATGCCCTTGCCGGCCGTCATCCAGTTGACCTCGCCGGGGCGGATAACCTGATTATAGCCGAGGTTGTCGTGGTGCATGATCTCACCCTCGAACAGATAGGTCAGGGTCGACAGGCCGATGTGCGGATGCGGCCGCACATTGATGGCGTCGGCGCCCGGCGCGAACTCGGCCGGGCCCATCTGGTCCAGAAAGATGAAAGGCCCCACCATACGGTGCGAATGGAAGGGCAGGACGCGGCCGACCTCGAACCCGCCAAGGTCCTTGCGACGCGCGTCGATCACCAGTTCGATCATGGTCTTCTCGTCCTCGGGCGAAAATCCGCCGCCTGAACGAGTTTATCCGACGTGAGGCGTCACAATGCCAAGTGGCAAGGCGGTCACATTCTTCACGCCACGGGTCACGATATGGCTTTCGCAGTCCGAGACGATGCCCAGGGCCAGCAGTTTCTCGCGCAGGAAACGGTCGAAGGCGTGCATGTCCGAAGTGATGATGCGCAGCACATAGTCCTCGCGCCCCGTGATGGTGGCGCACTGGACCACTTCCGGCCACTTGGCGACGGCGGCCTCGAACAGATCGAGGTTCTCGGCCGAGGGCAGCGACAGCTTGACGATGGCGTAAACCTCGAAATCCAGCCCTAGAAGCTGTGCATTAAGAAGCGTGACGCGCTTGGTGATCAGGCCGGAATCTTCCAGCCGTTTGATCCGCCGCCAACAGGGCGAGGCCGAAAGACCGACGCGATCCGCGACTTCCGCGACCGACAACCCGGCGTCTTGTTGAAGGATATCCAGGATACGGGCGTCGATGGGATCGAGTTCGTCCGCCAATGCGTTTCTCCGATTGTGGTTATGGCGAAATAAAATACCCGAAATCGGGATTTAGCAAGGTCAAATTGAGCGAGCACCTGCTTAGGCGCCGTGATATCAAACGTCCAGAGGAAACACGGACGGACCCCCGAACGGACTTGGACGCCCGCATGAACGATAAAATCATGAAAAAGAACAGTCACGCCTTGTCATTACGCGTGCCGGAACCCTCTGGCCGACCGGGTGACGCGCCGGATTTCAGCCACCTGCAATTTGATGCTGCAGGCGCCGTCGAACGGCCTGAAGTCGGCGCGACGGCCTATGAAATGCGCGATCTGGCCTTCCGCCTGATTCGGGTGCTGGACGACGAGGGTCACGCCGTCGGGCCGTGGAACCCGCGCCTGGACCCTGAGACGCTGCGTCGCGGCCTCAAGGCCATGATCCTGACGCGCGCCTTCGACGACCGGATGCACCGCGCCCACCGCCAGGGCAAGACAAGCTTCTATATGAAGTGCACCGGCGAAGAGGCCATCGCCGTGGCTCAGGGCATGGTGCTCAGCCGCGAGGACATGGGCTTCCCCACCTATCGCCAGCAGGGGCTTCTGATCGCGCGCGGCTATCCGCTGGTCGAGATGATGAACCAGATCTATTCGAACGCGGCGGACCCGATCAAAGGTCGCCAGCTGCCGATCATGTACTCGTCCAAGGAGTACGGCTTCTTCACCATCAGCGGCAATCTGGGCACCCAGGTGCCGCAGGCGGTCGGCTGGGCCATGGCCAGCGCCTATAAGGGTGATGACAAGATCGCCATCAGCTGGATCGGCGACGGGGCGACGGCCGAAGGCGACTTCCACAACGCCCTGACCTTCGCCTCGGTCTATCGCGCCCCGGTCATCCTGAACGTGGTCAACAACCAGTGGGCCATTTCGTCTTTCATGGGCATCGCGGGGGGGCTTGAGACCACCTTCGCCTCCAAGGCCATAGGCTATGGTCTTCCAGCCCTGCGCGTGGACGGCAACGACTTCCTGGCGGTCTGGGCCGCGACCCAGTGGGCCGAGGAGCGCGCGCGCACCAACCAGGGCGCGACGGTGATCGAGCTGTTCACATATCGCGGTGCCCCGCATTCGACCTCCGACGACCCCAGCCGCTACCGCCCCGGCGACGAGCACGAGAAATGGCCGCTGGGCGATCCGCTGGATCGTCTGCGCCAGCACCTGACCGTCATCGGCGAATGGGACGACGCGCAACACGCCCAAGCCCTGAAGGACGCCGTCGAACAGGTTCGCGCCGCGGGCAAGGAATCCGAGGCCATCGGCACCCTGGGCCAGTCGCGTCCCAGCGTGAAGACCATGTTCGAAGAGGTCTATGCGACCGAGGACTGGCGCCTGGTCGAACAACGTCGCGAAGTCGGGGTCTGATCATGAGCGAGCAAACCACCTTCACCGAAGCCGACCTCAACGACGGCGTCGAACCCGACATGGTCGACCAGAACGCGGCGCCCGCCTCGCAGGCGAGCGGTTCGGGCGTCGTGCCGATGAACATGATCCAGGCCCTGAACTCGGCCATCGACGTCAAGATGAGCGAGGACGAGAACGTCCTGTCGTTCGGTGAGGACGCGGGCTATTTCGGCGGCGTCTTCCGCGTCACCGACAAGCTGCAGCAGAAGCACGGCCTGACCCGCAGCTTCGACGCTCCGATCAGCGAATGCGGCATCGTCGCCGCCGCCATCGGCATGGGCGCCTATGGCCTGCGCCCGGTCGTGGAGATCCAGTTCGCCGACTACATCTATCCGGCCTATGACCAGATCGTCTCCGAGGCGGCCAAGATGCGCTACCGCTCGGGCGGTCAGTTCACCAGCCCGATCACGATCCGCAGCCCCTACGGCGGCGGCATCTTCGGCGGCCAGACCCACAGCCAGTCGCCGGAAAGCCTGTTCACCCATATCGCAGGCCTGAAGGTCGTCATTCCGTCCAACCCCTATGACGCCAAGGGCCTGCTGATCGCCGCTATCGAGGACGACGATCCGGTGATCTTCTTCGAGCCGAAGCGCCTGTACAACGGCCCCTTCGACGGCTGGCACGAGAAGCCGGTCAGCCCGTGGAAGACGCAGGATCTGGCCCAGGTTCCGACCGGCAAGTACGTCGAACCGATCGGCAAGGCCCGCGTGATGCGCGAAGGCAATGACGTGACCATCCTGGCCTATGGCACCATGGTCTGGGTCGCGCTGGCGGGCGCTGAACATGCGGGCGTGGACGCCGAGGTCATCGACCTGCGCACCCTGGTCCCGCTGGACATCGAGACCATCGAGCCCAGCGTCAGGAAGACCGGCCGCTGCGTCATCGTACATGAGGCGCCGAAAACCTCGGGCTTCGGCGGCGAACTGTCGGCCCTGGTCCAGGAGCGCTGCTTCTATCATCTGGAGGCGCCGATCGCGCGGGTGACCGGCTGGGACACCCCCTACCCCCACGCCTTCGAGTGGGAATATTTCCCCGGACCGCAACGGGTTTCAGACGCCTTGAAGAGCGTCATGACTGGCCAAGCTCTAGGGAAGGGTCGTTAAGATGGGTCGTTTCGTCTTCAAACTGCCGGACGTGGGCGAAGGCACCGCCGAGGCCGAACTGGTCGGCTGGCACGTCAAGATCGGCGACATGGTCGAGGAAGACCAGATCGTCGCCGATGTCATGACCGACAAGGCCACGGTGGAGATCACCGCCCCCGTCTCGGGCAAGGTCGTGGCGCTGCACGGCGAACCCGGCCAGATGATCCCTGTGCGCGGCCCCCTGGTCGAGTTCGAGGTCGAGGGTGCGGGCAACGCCGCCGACGCGCCCGCAGAAGCCCCTGCGCCAAAACCCGCCGCAGAAGCCGCGCCCAAGCCATCGGTCAAGACAGCGCCTGCCGCCGCGCCCGCGCCTGTCGTCGAGGCGGCTGGCGGCAACTATGTCTTCAAACTGCCCGACGTCGGCGAAGGCACCGCCGAGGCCGAACTGGTCGGCTGGCACGTCAAGGTCGGGGATGCGGTCGAGGAAGACCAGATCATCGCCGACATCATGACCGACAAGGCCACGGTGGAGATCACCTCGCCCGTCGCTGGAACCGTCGTGGTCCTGCACGGCGAAGCGGGTCAGCAGGTGCCGGTCGGCGGCCCGCTGGTGTCGTTCAACGTCAAGGGCAAGGGCAATGTCGCCGCTGCGCCCACAAGCATACCCGCCGCCGCGCCCAAGGCCGATGCGCCCGCCCCGGCGCCGGTCGTCAAGAGCGCGCCTGTTGCAACGGCTCAGTCCGCAAAGCCCGTCCCCGCCCTGACCGGCCGTGCGCCGGGCGAACGCCCGTCCGCCTCGCCCGCCGTGCGCAACCGCGCGCGTGATCTGGGCGTCGATCTGACCTTCGTGCCGGGCTCCGGTCCTGCGGGACGCATCACCCACGAGGATCTGGACGGCTTCATCGCGCGCGGCGGATCGGTCCCCGCCTCCGCCCCCGCAGCAGGCGGCTCCGCCTACGTCAGGGCGGAAGGAACGACCGAGGTCCGCATCATCGGCCTGCGCCGCAAGATCGCGGAGAAGATGGCCGAGAGCGTGCGCCGCATCCCGCACATCACCTATGTCGAGGAAATCGACATGACGGCGGTGGAGGAGCTGCGCGCCCATTTGAACGCGACGAAGAAGAAGGACCAGCCCAAGCTGAACCTCCTGCCCTTCATCGCCCGCGCCATCGTCGTCGCCCTGCGCGACCAGCCGCAGATCAACGCCACATACGACGACGAGGCGGGCGTCCTGACCCAGCACGCCGCCGTGCACCTGGGCATCGCCGCCCAGACGCCGAACGGCCTGATGGTGCCGGTGGTCCGTCACGCCGAGGCGCTCGACCCTTACGCCACCGCGCTCGAGATCGCCCGCGTCTCCGGCGCGGCCAAGGACGGCTCTGCCAAGCGTGAGGAGTTGAGCGGCTCGACCATCACCATCACCTCGCTGGGAACCCTGGGCGGCGTGGTCCACACCCCGATCATCAACCATCCCGAGGTCGCCATCATCGGCCCCAACAAGATCGCCGAGCGCGTGGTGGTCAAGGACGGCCAGATGGTCGTGCGCAAGATGATGAACCTGTCCTCCAGCTTCGATCACCGCATCGTCGACGGCCACGACGCGGCGGTCTTTGTGCAACGGATCAAGGGTCTGCTGGAGAACCCGGCGACCTTGTGGATGGGGTGAACCGCTTCCTTCTACCGCCGGGAGAAGGTGGCTCGCGCAGCGAGACGGATGAGGGTTCGGTCTAAACGATCAGACACCGGCCCCTCACCCTTTCGCGCCAGAACGACGGCTGACGCCGCCGTGCGCTCAAGCCCTCTCCCGCCGGGAGAGGGAGACAAACGGAACGAACGATGCAGCAGATCAAAACCAAAGTCCTGATCATCGGCGCGGGCACCGGCGGCTATGTCGCGGGCATCCGCTGCGGCCAGCTCGGGCTGGAGACCGTGCTGGTGGATGGCGGAGACGGGCTGGGCGGCACCTGTCTGAACGTCGGCTGCATCCCGTCGAAGGCCATCATCCATGCGGCGGGCAAGTTCGAAACGGTGGCCAAGGCGGCCAGCGGCGGGACGCTGGGCATCACGGCGGCGGCGCCCGCCATCGACCTGAAGCAGACGGTGGAGTGGAAGGACGGCATCGTCCGTAAACTGAACGCCGGCGTCGCGGCCCTGCTGAAGAAGGCCAAGGTCAAGGTCATCAAGGGCTGGGCGAACTTCGAGGACGCCAAGACCTGCGTGGTCACGACCGACGACGGCGAGGTGAAGATCACCGCCGAACACGTCATCCTGGCGACGGGCTCCGAGCCGGTCGAACTGCCCTTCCTGCCCTTCGGCGGCGATGTCATCTCGTCCACCGAGGCGCTCAGCCTGCCCGAGGTTCCCAAGAAGCTGGTCGTGGTCGGCGGCGGCTATATCGGGTTGGAGCTGGGCATCGCCTTCCGCAAGCTGGGCGCCCAGGTGGCCATCGTCGAAATGGCCGACCGCCTGCTGCCCCTCTATGACAAGGCCCTGACCGATCCCGTCGCCAAATGGCTGACTAGCCACGGCGTCGAGCTGCATCTGGGCGCCCGTGCGGGCGGCTTCGGCCCTTCTGAGCAGGGAGGGGGCAAGCTGAACGTCACCACCAAGGACGGCGCGCCGCTGCGGTTGGACGCCGACAAGGTTCTGGTCACCGTGGGCCGCAAGCCCCGCACCCAGGGCTGGGGTCTGGAGAACATGGGCGTGGCCATGGCCGGGCCGTTCGTGAAGATCGACCAGCGCTGCGCCACCTCCATGAAGAACGTCTGGGCCGTCGGCGACCTGACTGGCGAACCCATGCTGGCGCACAAGGGCTCGGCCCAGGGCGAGGTCGTCGCCGAGATCATTGCGGGTCATGACCGCATCTTCGATCCCGTCACCATCGCCGCCGTCTGTTTCACCGAGCCGGAGATCGTCTCCGCAGGCGTGGGACCGCAGGACGTCGAGGGCCGCGACGACGTGATCCAGGCCGTCTTCCCCTTCGCCGCCATCGGCCGCGCCCTGGCCATCGAGGCAGGCGAGGACGGCGGCTTCGTGCGGGTCATCGCGTCCAGGGCCGATCACCGAATCCTGGGCATCCAGGCGGTGGGCCAGCATGTGTCGGAACTGTCGAACAGCTTCGCCCAGATGCTGGAGATGGGCGCGGTGCTGGAGGATGTGGCGGGCGTGATCCACGTCCATCCGACCCTGGGCGAAGCTTTCCACGAGGCGTCCCTGCGCGCCCTGGGCCACGCGATCCACATCTAGCCGCGGCTGACCTAAGACCAGATTTTCCGCACGGGCGTTGAAGTCGAGTTTCAACGCCCGTCGATCAAGATCAAAGCCCAGCTTGATATCGGCTGGATCAAAACGATCTGTCCGCCCCCGTCAGTCGCGGGCGCGGCCTTGGCTTGTCGTGACCAGTTTCGCGCACGTCGCCTCTGCCGACACATCACGAAGATGAACCTTTGTTCATGTTGATTACGCCACGTTGCCTAAGGAACAGGGGTCGCTAAGGTCGGGGTCACCTGAAATTTTAGGAGACGCCCATGCGTTTCGCCCCTCTCGTCGCCATCGCCGCCTTGACGGCCGTGGCCACTCCGGTTCTGGCCCTGACGCCTCCGACCGCATCCGCCCAGGCCGCCGCGCCCGCCCTGCGCGCCGCGCCGGTGTCGGAACTGGTCCGCGAAGTGGACATCCCCTACACCAAGTTCACCCTGCCCAACGGCCTGACCGTTCTGGTGCATGAGGATCACAAGGCCCCGGTGGTGGCGGTGTCGGTGTGGTACAACGTCGGCTCCAAGGACGAACCGGCCGGCAAGACCGGCTTCGCCCACCTGTTCGAGCATCTGATGTTCGGCGGCTCCGAGAATGCGCCCGGCAGCTATTTCACCCCGATGCGCAACATGGGCGCGACGGACATGAACGGCACGACCTGGTTCGACCGCACCAACTATTTCGAGACCGTCCCCACCCCGGCGCTGGAGCAGGCCCTGTTCCTGGAAAGCGACCGCATGGGCTACATGCTGGGCGCCATCAGCCAGGAGACGCTCGATCTGCAGCGCGGCGTCGTCCAGAACGAGAAACGCCAGGGCGACAACCAGCCCTACGGCCTGTTCGAATACGCCCAGCTGGAAGCCCTCTTCCCCGAAGGCCACCCCTATCGCCACTCGACCATCGGTTCGATGGCCGATCTGGACGCCGCCTCGATGCAGACAGTGCGCGACTGGTTCCGCTCCAACTACGGCCCCAACAACTCGATCCTGGTGCTGGCGGGCGACATCACGCCTGAAAAGGCGCGCGAGCTGACGCAGAAGTATTTCGGCCCCATTCCTGCGGGTCCGGTCAACAACCCGGCCCAGGCCGCCGTGCCGACCCTGCCCGCGCCGGTGCGCCAGACCATGCATGACCGGGTGTCCAACACCCGCATCAACATCAGCTGGGCCGTGCCCGGCCTGACCGACCCCGATCTGGTGCCGCTGAGCGTCGGCTCATCGGTCCTGGGCGGCCTGGCCAGCTCGCGTCTGGACAACGAACTGGTGCGCGGGGACCAGACCGCCGTCGCGGTCAGCTCCAGCGTCTCCGACTTCCAGCGCGTCAGCATCTTCGACATCCAGGCCGATGTGAAGCCGGGCGAAGACCCCGCCGCCGTCGAACAGCGCATCCTGGGCATCCTGAACGGCCTGATCGCCAACGGCCCGACCCAGGACGAGATCAACCGCGTCGCGACCCAGTATGTCGCGGCCCGCATCAAGGGCCTGGAGCAGGTCGGCGGCTTCGGCGGCAAGGCCGTCGCCCTGGCCGAAGGTCAGCTCTACGCAGGCGATCCAGAGTTCTACAAGAAGACCCTGGCGGCCTACGCCTCGGTCACCCCTGCCCAGGTCCAGGCCGCGCTGCAGAAATGGCTGACCCGTCCGTCCTTCACCGCCGTGACCCTGCCGGGCGAGCGTGAAGCCTATGTCGAGGCCGCCGCGGCGCCGTCGGGCGCCAACCACACGCCCGCCCCGCCCATCGAGCGGGTGGCGCGCATGGCCAAGCCTGAAATCGGCCAGGTCGCCAACATCGACTTCCCCGCCGTACAGCGCGCCGAATTGGTGAACGGCACGGAGGTGATCTACGCCCAGCGCGCCGCCGTGCCGGCGACCAAGATCGCCGTGGAGTTCGATGCGGGTCTGGCCGCCGACGCCCCCTCCAAGCTGGGCCTGCAAAGCCTGATGCTGGACCTGATGGACGAGGGCACGCGCACCCTGAACGCCACTCAGCTGGCCGAGGCCCAGGAAGCCCTGGGCGCCCGCATCTCGACCGGCGCCAGCATGGACCGTTCGGTGATCTCTCTGGACGCCCTGTCACCCAACCTGGACGCCTCGGTCGCCCTGCTGGCCGATGTGATCCGCCGCCCGGCCCTGGCCCCGGCGGAGCTGGAGCGGCTGCGCGCCACCCGTCTGGCCCAGATCGCGGCGGAACGCACCCAGCCCGCCGCCCTGGCCAACCGCGCCCTGCCCGAACTGATCTATGGCGCAGCCAGCCCCTATGGCCGTCCGTTCAGCGGCAATGGCGACGAGGCCAGCGTCCGCTCGATCACCGAGGCCGACATCCGCGCCGAATACGCCAAGTGGATCCGCCCGGACAGCGCCAAGATCTTCGTGGTTTCGGACAAGCCGCTGGCGGAGATCCTGCCGGTCCTGAACGCCCAGCTGGGCCAGTGGGTCCCGCCCGCATCGGCCAAGCCGGTCAAGGACTTCTCGGCCCCGATCCCGGCGACCACGGCGCGTATCGTGCTGATCGACCGTCCGCAGTCGCCCCAGTCCTATATCCTGGGCGGCGAGGTTCTTGCGGCGTCGGGCACCGACGACCTGCTGGTCCTGAACGCGGCCAACAATGTGCTGGGCAACGACTTCCTGTCCCGCATCAACACGGACCTGCGTGAGACCAAGAGCTGGTCGTACGGCGTTAACGCCTCGGTCGCAGGCTTCCGCGGCCGCGTGCCCTATCTGGTCACCGCCCCGGTGCAGGCCGACAAGACCGGGCCCGCCATTGAAGCCTTGAACCAGCAGTTCAACGACTTCCTGAAGGGCGGAAAGGGCGTCACCCCAGACGAACTGCAGCGCACGATCAACGGCAATACGCGTCGTCTGGCGGGCAGCTATGAGACCTCCGGCGCGGTGCTGAGCGCCCTGCGCTCCAACGACCTGCTGGGCCGCCCGGACAACTATCCGGAAACGGTGGCGGCGCGCACCAACGCCCTGACGACGGCCCAACTGGACGCCGCCGCCAAGGCCGCGATCGATCCGTCGCGCTTTGTCTGGGTGGTCGTGGGCGACGCCTCGGTGGTCAAGCCCCAGCTGGACGCCCTGGGCATCCCGGTCGAGGTGCGGGCTGCGGCGACGCAGTAAACCCCTCACACCGCCAGAACGACGAAGGCCCGGAGATCGCTCTCCGGGCCTTTTTCGTACTCCCGCCTGTCCTCTTCGGGACGACCCCGAGGATGACGAAATCAGTCCAGCGTCGCCCCGGTCGTGCGCATGATCTCGGCGCGCAGTTCGGGAAGGCCCAGGCCCTTTTCGGACGAGGTCAGGGCCACGACGGGGAAGGCCGCGGGGCGTTTAGAGATGGCCTTCAGCGTGGCCTCCTGAACCTTTTCGCCCTCGCCCTTCTTCAGCTTGTCGGCCTTGGTCAGGACGATCTGATAGCTGACGGCGGCCAGGTCCAGCGCGTCCAGCGCCTCGGCGTCGACACTCTTGAGGCCGTGGCGGCTGTCGATCAGCAGATAGACGCGCTTCAGCGTCACCCGCCCGCGCAGATAGTCGCGGCCCAGGTCCTGGAACTTCTTGACCGTGGTCTTGGACGCCTTGGCCCAGCCATAGCCGGGCAGGTCGACCAGACGGAGCCTTCCGTCCAGGTCGAAGAAGTTGACCTCGCGCGTACGGCCCGGCTCGTTGGAGGCGCGGGCCAGCTTGTGCATGCCCACCAGCCCGTTGATCAGGCTGGACTTGCCAACGTTGGAACGGCCCGCAAAGGCGATTTCCGGCAGGTCGGGATCAGGCAGCTGCTCGATCTTGGCCGCGCCCATGATGAAGGTCGCGGGCCGCGCGAACAGGATGCGCGCGGCCTCGATGTCCTCGGGCGTGAAGTCGGTTTCGTCGGTCACGCGGGCTTCGGTTTCTTGAACCGGGCGATGAAGCTGTCGATGGGGTTTTCTGCCTTGTAGCGGTGCATGATGACGTACTGCTGCAGGATGGTCAGGATGTTCGACCAGGCCCAATAGACCAGCAGGCCCGCCGCGAACGGCGCCATGATGAAGGTGAAGATCAGCGGCATGAACTGGAAGATCTGACGCTGGACCGGATCAGCGGCCGGCGGGTTCATCGCCGTCTGCAGCCACATGGTCAGACCATAGGCGATGGCCAGCAGGCCCAGGTGCAGCGGACCGGCCAGCAGGCCGCCGATCAGGGGTGCAGCCGCCGGATCCCACGGGATCAGGCCGAACAGGTTCCAGATCGACGACGGGTCACGCGCCGAAAGGTCGTGGATGAAGCCCAGGAACGGCTGGTGACGCATTTCGATGGTCACCGTCAGCACTTTGTACAGAGCGTAGAAGACCGGGATCTGCAGCAGGAGCGGAAGACAACCGGCGACCGGGTTGATCTTCTCGTTCTTGTACAGGGCCATCGTCTCCTGTTGCTGCTTCTGCGGATCGTCTTTGAAGCGCTTCTTGATCTCCTCCATCTTGGGCTGGAGGTTCCGCATCTTGGACATGCTGGCGTAGGCGTTGTTGGCCAGCGGGAACATGACCAGCTTGACGATGACGGTCAGGGCCAGAATCGCGATGCCGAAGCTGCCGACCACCGCATAGACGTTCTCCAGGATCCAGAAGATCGGACGCGTCAGGAACCAGAACATGCCCCAGTCGATCGCATAGACGAAGCGCGGCAGGTGCAGGCTGTCCTCATAGGTCTTCAAGACCTCGGCGCGCTTGACCCCGGCAAACAGGCGCTGGGTCTCGGTCGCGGTCGCGCCCGGCTGGATGGTGCGGGTCGCGCCCAGCACATTGGCTTCCAGCTGCTGGCCGCCATTGACGTCACGGACGCGGAATTCGGTTTCGACCGCCTCGTCCTGCTGGGGCAGCAGGGCCGCCAACCAGTATTTGTCGGTGATGCCCAGCCAGCCGCCCGTCGAGGCGTTGGCGATGCGCGGCTCTTTCAGCCAGTCCTTGTACTTCTTCTGCTCGGTGCGATAGGCGCCGGGCTTGCCGAAAGTGCCGATCGCGCCCTCGTGGACGATGTGCGACGAACCGGCTGCGGGCGGCACGCCCTGACGCTGGACGCTGCCGTACGGGGCGATGGTGATGGCCTGAGTTCCCAGGTTCTGAACCGTGTCCTGGATCGAGAAGACGTATTTGTCGTCGACCGACACCACGCGGGTGAAGCGCAGACCCTGCTCATTATCCCAGGTCAGGGTGACCGGCGTGGTCGGCGTCAGGGTGGCGCCATTGGTCAGACGCCAGACCGTGTTGGGGCCGGGGACGCCGCCCGCGACATTGGGGCCGGTCCAGCCGAACTGGGCGAAATAGGCGTTCTGCATCCCTTGCGGGCGGAACAGCTCGACCGGCTCGGGCTTGTCCTGGGTTTCCTTGTAGTCGGTCAGGAACAGGTCATCGATGCGCGCGCCCTGCAGCGACAGCGAACCCTTCAGGGTGCCCGACTGGATCGGCACGCGCGCCGCCGTCGCCAGGGCCTGGCCCCGGTCGGCGACATAGGTCGAGCCTGCGGGGCTCTGACTGGTCTGACCGGCGTTGATGTCGGTCTGCGTTTTCTGCTCGGCCTGCGCCTGCTGAATGACAGCGCGGCGTTCGGCCTGCGGGCGCAGGACGGTCAGCCAGTAGATCCCCAGGATCAATACCGAGCACACGATGAAGATGATCGTGTTGCGCGAATTCTCGTTTTTCATGGATTCTGGCGGTCCTGGCCGGAAGGGGCGCGGGCGTTGGAAGGCCGATCAGCCTTAGGTGTCGCCAGCCTTGTAAGCGTCGTTTTCACGTCGTCAAGCAAACGGTCCCACGCACGCTCCGTCGTGCCCATGCGGGCGATGAAGACATAGTCGCTTCCGGGCACGCCGTGGGCGGCGAGCATGGCGCGCGCAGCCTCGCGCAGACGGCGTTTGGCGCGGTTGCGAACAACAGCCCCGCCCACCTTGCGGGTGGCGGTGAACCCCAGGCCGATGTGCGACGAACCGTCGCCGCGCTCCAGCCTCTGGATCACCACGGCGCCGCGCGCCTCGGAAACGCCTTTGGCGGCCGCCAGGAACTGGGGCCGCCGCAACAGACGTTTGATCTGTAAAGGGTCGCTCATGCGTCCAGATGTGCGGACGCGGAGCCGCTTACGCCGTCAGGCGCTTGCGGCCCTTGGCGCGACGGCGCGCAACAATCTTCTGGCCGTTCTTGGTGGCCATCCGGCTGCGGAAGCCGTGACGGCGCTTGCGCACGAGTCGCGACGGCTGATAGGTCCGCTTCACGGTCGGCTCCTGACGTTAAAGGTTGGAGCGACGGGGCAAGAAGCGTCCGCCGCAGGAAGGGCGGGCGTATAAGTCGCCTGTCCGGATGAGTCAACGCTCTGTGGACAGGCATTTCGAGGATGACGGCCATATGGCGAAAAGAACGGCGAAGGAATGGGGCCTGCGGCTGGCGCCGCTTGTGGCCATCGCCGCGCTTGTGGTCCTGTTCTTCGCCATGGGCTGGAACCGCTACCTGTCGATGGAGATGATCCGCGAGCACGGCCTGGGCCTGCAGGCCTATGCGCGTGACCACTGGTGGATCGCCCTGATCGGCTTCATCGCCGTCTATGCCATCGCCACCGCCTCGACCATTCCCGGCCCCGTCTTCCTGACCCTGCTGGGCGGCATGATGTTCGGCCCCTATGTCGGGGCTCTGGCGCAATCGACGGGCGCCACCATCGGGTCGGTCGTCATCTACTGCATCTACCGCACCTCGATCGGAACCTGGCTGCGGGCCAAGTTTGCAGCGGACGCGGGCTTCATGGACCGGCTGGCCAAGGGCATCGACCGCAACGCCTTCACCACCCTGTTCACCCTGCGCGTCATTCCCAGCGTGCCCTTCGTGCTGGTCAACGCTACGGCGGGCATGATGGCGGTGCCGCTGCGCCCCTATGTCATCGCCACCTTCATCGGCCTGCTGCCGTCGACCTTCATCTACACCTGGATCGGATCGCAGCTGGGCGACCTGTTGCGCGCGGGCGTGCGTCCTGACCTGCCCATGCTGGTGCGGGAGTTCTTCTGGCCTTTGATGGGGGTGGTCTTCCTGTCCCTGCTGCTGCCCATCGGCATCAAACTGTTCCAGATGGCCCGCGCGCGCCGTGCGACAGACGCGGCGGCTGCATGAGCGCCCTGTTCGACAGGTTGGCGGCGCGGCTGAAGCTTTCGCCCGAGACGACCGAGGCCTGGCGCGAGCGGCTGCGCCCGCGCGCGCCCGACGGCCTGTCGGCGCGGCTGCTGCTGCTGACCGTGGCCTTCACCCTTGCGGTCGAGGGGCTGATCATGGCCCCCAATCTGGCGGCCTTCCACGAACGGTGGCTGCAGGACCGTCTGCAGGCCGCAGAACTGGCCTCGGTCGGGGTCGAGGCCCTGCCCTATTCTGCGGTCGAGGACGACACCGCCGCCGAGCTGATGCGGATCGGCGGAGTGCAGGCCGTGGCCCTGACGGAACAGGGGGTGCGGCGCCTGCTGCTGCAGGCCCCCAACCTGCCCCGCGCGCCCGAACTGATCGACCTGAGGCGAGAGAACACCTGGTCGCGCCTGATCGACCCGTGGCGCACCCTGTTCGGCCATCCTGACCGCTCGCTGCGGGTGCAGGCCAAGCCGCGCTATCGCTCCGGCGACTTCATCGAGATCGTGACCCCGGCCCAGCCGCTGAAACTGGAGCTGAAGGCCTTTCTGCTGAACAGTCTTCTGGTGTCCCTGCTGATTTCGGCGACGGCGGGCGCCCTGTTGTACGGCGGCCTGACCCTGCTGGTGCTGCGCCCCTTACGCCGCGTGACCCGGTCGATGGAGCGGTTCGCCGTCGATCCTGAAAGCGCGGGCGAAACCCCGTCCGACCGCCACGACGAGATCGGCCGGGTCGAACGCGAACTGGCGCGGATGCAGGAAGAGGTGCGCCAGTCCCTGCGCTCACGCGCCCGTCTGGTCGCCCTGGGCGAGGCGGTGGCCAAGATCAATCACGACCTGCGCAACATGCTGACCTCGGCCCAGATGGCGTCCGAGCGTCTGGCGACCTCCGCCGACCCGCAGGTGGCCAAGGCCCTGCCGCGTCTGGAGCGCGCCCTGAGCCGCGCCGCCAACCTGTCACGTAATGTGCTGGAATACGGCAAGAGCGAGGAGCCCCCGGCGCAGAAGACCCGCGTGCCCCTGAACGCCGCCCTGACCCTGGCCGCCGAGGATGCAGGCCTGGCTCCCGACGGGGTGAAGCTGGTCAAGCAACTGGCCCCGCGTTTCGCCGTCGAGGCCGATCCGGACCAGCTCTATCGCATTCTGGTCAATCTGATGCGCAACGCCCGTCAGGCCATTGAGGCCGATCCGGCGCGCGCGCCCGAGCAGCGCGGCAAGGGCGTCATCACCGTCAGCGCCTTCGCCGAGGACGGCTTCTGGGTGATCCGCATCGCCGATGACGGCCCCGGCATTCCGCCGCGGCTGGCGCAACGCCTGTTCGAGCCCTTCGTCAGCTCCAAGGCATCGGACGGCACCGGCCTGGGCCTGACCATCTCACGCGAGCTGGCGGCCCTGCACGGCGGCGATCTGCGGCTGGTGGACAGCGATGGGGCCGGCGCGGTCTTTGAGCTGCGCCTGCCCGCCTGAGGCCTATTCCAGGCCGTCTTCCGACACGACGAAGGGCACGCCGGTCTTCTTGGCCGCCGCCGCCAGTTCATCCTGCACCAGATGCCAGCGCCGCAGCCGCTCATAGTTGATGACGTGCTCCGGCGACGCGTCCAGCCAGTGGCGGAAATCTTCGATCTGCAGCCGGGCGTTCGGCGCATTCGGGTCCGGCATGGCAGGCACGTTCGGCAACTGGCGCGCGACATCGGCGGGGATCGGATAGTCGCCGGACGAGGTGGCAAGGATCATGGCTCTGCTCAGGTGCGGATGGCGTCAGGGGGCGACCATGCCGCGAACCTGGGCCGTGCGCCACCTTTTCGTCAGACAGACGTTGTTGCAGTCAAAGCGGCTTATGGCCAAGGTCGGCCAGCCTCGCCTCGATCCCCGGAGAGTCAGATGATGCTCAAGTTCCTGCCCGCCCTGACCTTGGCCGCCGCCCTGGCAGCCGGCCCGGCCCTGGCCCAGACCTCGCCCCAGACCACGTCACAGGCTCCACAACCTGCGCCCTATGTTTCGCCTGACGGCTATCGCGACCAGCGCCCCCTGCCGACGCTCGATCCCAATGATCCGAAATCGCGTGACGCCTGGCTGCAGGCGCGGGGAGAGGCCTATCGCCGGGCGCCGGATTCGGCCCAGACCGAGCAGGAGCTGCGCACCACCCAGGCCCTGAACGACGAGATCGCCGCCCAGAACGCCCTGGCCGACAAGGCGGATGAAGCCGCCCGTCTCGAACACGACGCCGCCGTCGCCCGCTATCAGGTCGAACTGCGCCAGACCCAGGAACGCGCCCGCGCCGAGGCCGAGGCCACCCGCGCGGCCCAGAACCAGTATGACCGCGACTACGCCGCCTGGCGGGATCAGGTTCAACGGTGCCAGTCCGGCGACCGCTCGGCCTGCGCAGCGCCTGCGCCTCGCCCGCGTTAGGCGCTTTCGGCCTTCATCTCCGCGATCAGGGCGTCATCGATCTCGCGCGCCCGGATGGCGGCGGGACGGCTGCTCAGGCGCGCGGCATAGGCCTGGAATGACGGGCGTTCCGGCAGGGTCTTGAACATCAGACCCCAGACGATCTGGCTGCCGACATAGACGTCTGCGGCTGTGAACTGCTCGCCCAGCAGCCACGGGCCTTCGCCCAAGGCCGTCTCCAGCCCGTCCACCATCTGATCGAAGGTGCCATAGCCCACGGCCCGCGCCTTCTCCTCGGGCGGCAAAAGCCCCATCGAACGCGCCGTCACCGCCGCCTCGACCGGACCGGCGGCGAAGAACATCCAGCGATAATAGGGGCCACGCAGAGGATCGGCGGGCGCAGGCGCCAGACCCGCTTCAGGAAAGGCGTCGGCCAGATAGGCGCAGACGGCGGCGCATTCGGTCACCGTCACGCCGCGATGGGTGAGGCTCGGCACCTTTCCCATCGGATTGAGCGCCAGATAGTCCGGCGCCTTCATCGTGGTGGCGAAGTCCAGCACCACCGTGCGGTAGGGTTGGCCCACCTCCTCCAGCATCCAGCGGGCGATGCGCCCGCGCGACATGGGGTTGGTGTAGAAGACGATCTCTTCGCTCATGGCGCGCTCTCCCTTTGCAGGGAGAGCTTACGCCTGAATGGAGATCAAGGTCAGCCCGCGACCAGGCTCATGTCGCGACGGGCCATCATGCGGTCGAACTCGGTCCAGACGCCGTCGGCGCCGTGCCAGCTGCCTTGCGTCGCCGCCTTGGAATATTCGGTGGCGCGGGCCTCGAAGAAGTTGGCGTGTTCGACGCCCGACAGCAGCGACTGCAGCCACGGCAGCGGGTTTTCGGTCACACCATAGACTTCCGGCAGCTTCAGCTGACGCAGGCGCCAGTCGGCGATGAAGCGGATGTATTGTTTGATGTCCTCGGGCGTCATGCCCTGGACCGAGCCCATCTCGAAGGCCAGGTCGATGAACTTGTCCTCCATGTTCACCACGGTCTTGCAGCAGTCGACGATGTCATCCGCCACCGAGGGGGTCACCGCGCCCGTCTCCTGATTGAAGGCATGATACAGCTTGATGATGCCCTCGCAGTGCAGGCTTTCGTCGCGCACCGACCAGGACACGATCTGGCCCATGCCCTTCATCTTGTTCTGACGCGGGAAGTTCATCAGCATGGCGAAGCTGGCGAACAGCTGAACCCCTTCCGAGAAGCCGCCGAACATGGCCAGGGTCCGGCAGATGTCGGCGTCGCTGTCGACCCCGAACTGGCCCATGTAGTCGTGCTTGTCCCGCATGGCCTCGTATTCCATGAAGGCGCCGAACTCGCTTTCCGGCATGCCGATGGTTTCCAGCAGCAGGGCGTAGGCCGCGATATGGATGGTCTCCATATTGCCGAAGGCGGCCAGCATCATCTTCACTTCGGTCGGTTTGAACACCCGGCCGTAGCGTTCCATGTAGTTGTCCTGAACCTCGATGTCCGCCTGGGTGAAGAAGCGGAAGATCTGAGTCAGCAGGTTGCGTTCGCCGTCGTTCAGGGTCGAGGCCCAGTCCTTGACGTCCTCGCCCAGCGGCACCTCTTCGGGCATCCAGTGGACCTGCTGCTGCTTCTTCCACATGTCGAACGCCCACGGATAGCGGAACGGCTTGTAGGCGGCGGACGGGGTCAGAAGACCGGCGCGTTCGGGAAGGATGATCGAGGAGGGAGCGTTCATCGGACGGGGACCTGAAAGCATTACCGGAGAGGCGCCAACAATGCGGCGCATCGTCCCCGGCGCCAAGCCGTAAATCACCTATGTTGCGATCACATTTTTCATGACCGCTATATGTAGTGGTTCCGCCTCAGGAAATTGGGGAGGGAGCTGGGGATGGATTTTCGTCCAAAAGCCAGGCTGGCCGCAGCTCGCCTCGTCATTCCGGGGCTGAGCGAAGCGAAGAACCCGGAACCCAGGACCACATTCACCCCGCTGAATGGATTCGACGCCGGATGCATGCCTCCTGGGCTCCGGGTTCGTCCTGCGGACGCCCCGGAATGACGACGCCGACTGAATGTCGATTGAACCTAGTCCAGATGCGCCCATGACCAGTCGCCGCGCTTCTCCACCGTCGTGGACATGCCGAACAGGTCCGACAGGACCGGGCCGGTCAGCAGGTCCGATTTCGGCCCGTCGCTCAGCACCTGTGCGTCGCGCAGCAGGACCAGATGGTCGATCTCGGGCAGGATCTCCTCGACGTGGTGGGTGACCAGCACCAGGGTCACGCCCGAGCGGGCCACGTCGCGCAGGGCCTCCAGGAACTGACGGCGGGTGGCGGGGTCCAGACCGGCGCAGGGCTCGTCCAGCAGCAGGGCGCGCGGACGGTGGACCAGGGCGCGGGCGATCAGGACGCGGCGCGCCTCGCCCGTCGACAGGGTCGCCATCTGGCGCCCGATCAGATGGGTGACGCCCATCCGCTCCAGCGCCTCGCGCGACGCCTGGCGCATGGCCTCGGTGACGGCGTGGTTCCAGACCCCCCGCGCGGCGAAGAAGCCGGACACCACCGCGTCGAACACCTCCAACGCCTCTTCGCCGGCATAGTCGGTCTGGATGGCGGGAGAGACGACGCCCAGCAGGCTGCGCAGCTCAAACACATTCCACTGGGTCTGGCCGAAAATGCGCACGGCGCCCTGCCCGCCCGTCGGATACAGCTGGCGCGTGATCAGCTTGACCAGCGTGGACTTGCCCGCGCCGTTGCGGCCCAGAATGGCGGTGTGACGCCCCTCGGGAATGGTCAGGCTGATGTCGTCCAGCATGGGACGACCGTCGCGCACGACGCTGACATGATCGATGGACAACAGGGGTTCGGTCATGACCTGAGCCCATATCCAAAAACCGTGCGGCATAAAACCGCAACGCTTCAAATCAAGGACAGACAATCAACATTCGGCCCCAGCCGCTCCGCTCGTCATTCTGCGGCGTCCGAAGGGCGAACCGGGAACCCAGGAGGCATGCATCTGGCATCCAATGTGCTCAGCGGCGTGAACCTGGTCCTGGGTTCCGGGTTCTTCGCTCCGCTCAGCCCCGGAATGACGATTTGAGGTGATGTCGGTTGAACCTAAATCAAACCCTGTTCGACGGCCGACCGGGTCAGCTCATCGCGGAACTGCGGCGCCGCCAGCCCGATCAGGGCGCGGGCGCGCTGGTCGGTGGACAGGCCTTTCAGGTTCACCCAGCCGTGTTCTGTGGCGACGATGTGGGTGTCGTTGCGCGGGGTGGTCACCGGCCCGTCCAGTCGGGCGACGATGCGTGAGGCCGCGCCCTTCGCCGCCGTCGAATGACAGGCGATGATCGACTTGCCCCCGTCAGAGGCATGGGCGCCGCGCACGAAATCCAGCTGGCCGCCCGCCGCCGTGAACTGTCGCCCGTTCAGGAACTCCGAACAGCAGGCGCCGGTCAGGTCGATCTGCAGGGTGGCGTTGACCGACACCATCTTGGCGTTGCGGGCGATCACCGCCGGGTCGTTCACATAGGAGACGGGATGCGCCTCCATGCCGCGATTGCCGTCCAGGAAGTCATAGGTGTTGCGGTCGCCCATGGCGAAGGTGAAGACCCCCACGCCGGGGTGCAGCGTCTTGCAGCTGTGGTCCGCCACACCCGCCTGCATCAGTTCGACCAGCCCCGGCGTCAGCATCTCGGTATGGACGCCCAGGTGTTTGTGGCCGCGCAGGGCGTCGCAAACGGCGTTGGGCAGGGCGCCGATGCCCATCTGCAATGTGGCGCCATCCTCGATCAGACCGGCGATGACGCCGCCGATGATCAGATCATTGGGCTGGGGCTCGGCCTTGGGAACCTCGACCAGAGGCGCCGCGTGTTCGACCACCGCTGCGACCTTCGAGACATGGATGGTGCAGTCGCCGAAGACGCGCGGCATGTTCGGATTGACCTCGACAATCACCGTGCGCGCCGTCTGCGACACCGGCTTGGCGTAGTCGGTGTTGGTGCCGAAGGAGAAGAAGCCGTCCTCATCCATCGGCGAAACGGTGCAGACCAGGGCGTCCATTCCGACCTCGTCGCACAACAGGCGCGGCGACTGCTGGAAGCCGGTGGGGATGAAACGGACCGGGTTCGGCCTGCCCTCCTCGAAGGCGCGCTGCTCCAGCTTTCGCTCGATGGCGCTGTGAAACAGGCTCCACGGACGGATGCGGTCCATCAGTTCGTAGCGCAGCACCGTGTCCGCCGCGATCCGGCACGACAGCAGGTAATACAGATTGACGTCCTCGACCTCGCCCCGCTCGGCCCGGTCGGCGATGGCCTTCAGCACTGCAGGCGGCTGGGACACGCCCAGCCCCATGGCCACCTTGGCGCCCGATCGGATCAGGGCGGCGGCCTCATCGGCGCGCTTCAGCCGTTCGGCATAGAGGGCGGCGTGGGTCATGGCGTGTCTCTCCCGTCTGCGCCTTTGCGGCGTCTGATGGCCGACTATCCCGCGTCAGAAGCCATGACGGGGCCTAGACATTGGTCGGAGCCGTGACGGTCACGGTCCGCTCGTCCTGCAGCGCCGCGCCGTGGCCGCTCTGCACCCGCTCGACCGCATAGGCGATCAGCCACAGGACCATGGCCCAGGCGGCGCCGACGGCCCAGCCGGCGAACACGTCCGATGCCCAGTGGGCCCCCAGATAGATGCGGGTCGCCCCAACCAGAAAAGCCATCAGAATACCCACCCCCATCACAAAGATCTTGAACCGGTGGCGTGGGAAGGCGCGCGTCAGCATGACGGCGACCGTCAGATAGAAGACGGTGGACAGCAGGGCGTGGCCGGAGGGGAAGCTGGCGTTGATCGTCTCCACCGCCTGCATGACCGCGGGCGGGCGTTCACGCTCGAACACCTTCTTGAGGCCTTCGCTCAGGCCCACGCCGCCCACCAGACCCAGCGGCAGCAGCACCGACGACAGCCATTTCTTCTGGATCAGCAGGAAGGCGATGACGATCAGGGCGAACAGGCCCAGCACCGATATGCCGCCCAGAGAGGTGATGTCGGCCGCCGCCTCCTTCAGCCACCACGGCCCCCAGGGACGGCCGGGATCATCGGCATAGGGCCGCATCAGCGACAGGACATGCTGATCGAACGCCTGGCCGCCAGGCTCGCGCACCTCGTCGGCGATCTGGATGAAGGCGAAGACGCCGACAGCCGCCACCAGAAAAGCGCTCAAGGCCGCCATCTCGGTGCGCGCCAATGTCAGTGCGCGTGTCAAAAAGGGACGTTGGGCGGGCGTGTTCATCGAGTTTCCAAACGGCTCCGTTTGCCGCGCGTTCCGATCACGCGTTCGTGATCGCGTGACTTGGAAGCGTCACAAGAGGTTCGCTGGCTTGCTGCCGGGCTTTGTCCCCAGTCGGCGATCATTTGTCCAAGTGATTCGCGCCCAAAGGCGGCGTCAAGTCGTTGACGGCTTATTAGGCATGTGCGCCCTATATGTGGGCTCAGGGAGCGCGACGGCCACAAGATGATGTGGTTCTGGCGCAAGTGGCTCTAGGCTCTTTTTGTTCAGGATGCAGATGACCATGGCTGGCGGCGAGGCTTTAAAGACGACCGAATTCCAAGGTGTTGCGGGGACGCAGGCGCCGGAGAAGCCGCATCTGACGGTCGTGAAATCGGTCCAGGTGGACCGTTCGCGCGACGCCCTGCTGACCGATTTCGGCAAGAAGACCCTGGAAGACCGCTACCTGCTGGCGGGCGAAAGCTATCAGGACATGTTTGCGCGGGTCTCGACCGCCTTCTCGGACGACGCCGAGCACGCCCAGCGCCTTTATGACTATATGAGCCGCCTGTGGTTCATGCCCGCGACCCCCGTCCTGTCGAACGGCGGGGCGGATCGCGGCCTGCCGATCTCCTGCTTCCTGAACGCCGTGGGCGACAGCCTGGATGGCATCCAGAACGTCTGGAACGAGAACGTGGCCCTGGCCTCGAACGGCGGCGGCATCGGCACCTACTGGGGCGGCGTCCGCTCCATCGGCGAAAAGGTCAAGGGCGCGGGCAAGACCTCGGGCATCATCCCCTTCATCCGCGTGATGGACTCACTGACCCTGGCGATTTCGCAGGGCTCGCTGCGTCGCGGTTCGGCCGCCGTCTATCTGGACATCCATCACCCGGAGATCGAGGAGTTCCTCGAGATCCGCAAACCCTCGGGCGACTTCAACCGCAAGTCCCTGAACCTGCACCACGGCATCAACATCACCGACGAGTTCATGGAGGCGGTCAAGATCGGCGCCACCTTCGACCTGAAGTCGCCCAAGGACGGCGAGGTCCTGAAGACCGTCGACGCCCGCTCGCTGTGGACCAAGCTGCTCGACATCCGCATGCAGACCGGCGAGCCCTATCTGATCTTCTCGGACACGGTGAACCGCCAGATGGCGCCGCACCAGCGCGACCTGGGCCTGAAGGTCAAACAGTCGAACCTGTGCGCCGAAATCATGCTGCACACCGGCAAGGACCACCTGGGCGTGGACCGCACCGCCGTCTGCTGCCTGTCGTCGGTCAACGCCGAGACCTTCCTGGAGTGGCGCGAGGAGCCCCGCTTCATCGAGGACCTGATGCGGTTCCTGGACAATGTGCTGCAGGACTTCATCAACCGCGCCCCGCCCGCCATGGCCGCCGCCGTCTATTCGGCCAAGCGCGAGCGTTCGGTGGGTCTGGGCCTGATGGGCTTCCACTCCTTCCTGCAGGGTCAGGGCGTGGCCTTCGAAAGCGCCATGGCCAAGTCGTGGAACATGCGCCTGTTCAAGCATCTGCGCCGCGAGGCCGACAAGGCCAGCCGCACCCTGGCCGAAGAGAAGGGCCCCTGCCTGGACGCCCAGGACCGCGGCGTCATGGAGCGGTTCAGCCACAAGCTGGCCATCGCCCCCACCGCCTCGATCTCGATCATCTGCGGCGGCACCTCTGCGGGCATCGAGCCGATCCCGGCCAACATCTATACGCACAAGACCCTGTCGGGCTCGTTCGCAGTCAAGAACCCCTATCTGGAGCGCCTGCTCGACGAGAAGGGCATCAACACCGAGGCCGTCTGGAACTCGATCCTGGAGCACGAAGGCTCGGTCCAGCACATCGACGCCCTGAACGAGGACGAGAAGGGCGTGTTCAAGACCGCCTTCGAACTGGACCAGCGCTGGGTGGTCGAACTGGCCGCCGACCGCGCGCCGGAAATCTGCCAGGCCCAGTCGCTGAACCTGTTCATCCCCGGCGACGTCAACAAGTGGGACCTGCACATGCTGCACTGGTCGGCGTGGGAGCGCGGCGTGAAGTCGCTGTATTATCTGCGCTCCAAGTCGGTCCAGCGCGCCGCCTTCGCGGGCGCCGAGGACAAGGCCGAGGAGGTGCTGGATCCGAACCAGCCGGACCTCTTCTCCATGCCCAAGACCGACTACGACGAGTGCCTGGCCTGCCAGTAAGGCCGACATTCAGACCCGGTTCAGGGGCCTCGCGAAAGCGGGGCCCTTTCTCTTTGGGGGAACCCTTGCCGTGCGGCGTCGTTCAAAAGTGACGAAACCGTGTCAAAATCTCCGTTGGACTCCCTGCCTATCTGGTGCAGGGTCAGGGTCAGCGGACGGTAGGGAGACCGAATGCGCATCGCGGCCTGGATATTCGGCGTGGGGGGCGTGCTGGCGGTGGCTGGCGCGGCTGACGCCCGCACCCAGCTCTGGGCCCCCAACAGCTTTGACGACGGCCCGGTCACGGATGTCGACGCCGCCGCGCCTGCGCGCCTGGCCGATCAGACCCGGTTCGACGTCCTGCCCGACGCCCGCTTCGGCCCTGTGGTCGAGTTTCCCACCGCCTTCCGTCCCGCCGAGGGCGATGGCCTGGCCGTCACCACGCGCCGCGACGTCTGGATCGACCGCAATGTCGCCGCCGACCGCCTGACGCTGGAGACCGCAGGCCGCCTGCGCCGCGCCGACGGCTCTCCCCTGCCCGTCACGCCGCGCGACGACGTCGAACTGGATCAGAGCGCCTATGATTTGCGCTATGTGCGCGGTTTCCGGGGCGCCAGGGGCCACACCCCGTCGGGCCTCGAAGTCAGCCTGACGCCTCACGCCGGTTTCGGCGTCGGCAGCGACGGCGGATCGGCCGAAGCCGGCGCCACCCTGAAGATCGGCGAGGGTCTGGATCGACTGGCCCCCAGCGGTCAGCAAAGGTTCGGCGAACGCGCCCGCTGGTTCATCTACGCCGCCGGGTCGGGCCGAGCGGTCGGCTACAATTTCGCCCGCACGCGTGACGGCGATTATGCCCGTTCAGGCGTGGCGCAGGACCGCGATCGCGGCTCCTTCCTGGGCGACGCCTCGGTCGGCGTGGCCTATCGGCGTGGAGACATCCAGACCTCGTTCGGGGTGGTCTATCGCGAGATCGACGCCGGCAAGGGCCTGCGCGGCATGAACGGCCTGGACACCGACGTCAGCGAAGGCCTGATCGCCTTCCAGCTGTCGATCAGACCCCGCCGCTAAGTCCGCTTACTTCGTCAGCACCACGCCTTCGCGACGCGGATCGGCGCCCGCGTCCCAGGCGCCGTTGCGCCAGATCATGCCGTGCAGACCGGACGTCTCCGTCGCATTGGGCCGCAGCGGCATGCCCGCCTCGGCCAGCGCGGCCTGGATCTCGGGCGACATCTGTTCGGTGTCGGCCCCGACCATGGCGCCGCGCACCACCAGGTTCGGCAGGGCGATGGCCTCCTGCATCGGCAGGTTCCAGTCGATGGCCCCGACCAGGGCCTTAGCCACATAGGCCAGGATGCTGGAGCCGCCCGGCGATCCGATGGCGCCGACCAGGTTCCCCTGCCGATCCAGGATCAGCGTCGGCGTCATGGACGAACGCGGCCGCTTGCCCGCCGCCACCGCATTGGCCGCCGGATGACCGTCTTCGCTGGGCGTGAACGAGAAGTCGGTGAGCTGATTGTTCAGGAAGAAGCCATCGACCAGCCGCCCATTGCCGAACAGGCTCTCAACCGTCGTGGTCATGCTGACCGCATTGCCCCAGGCGTCCACGACGACGAAATGGGTGGTGCCTCCCGGCTCAGCCGTCGCATCCACGCCGACCGGCGGCGCCCCCGTCGGATGCCCCGCCGGGACTGGTCCGTTCACCTCGGGAACCAGAGCCGCGCGGCTGGCGACATAGTCCGGGTCCAGCAGGCCCGCCAACGGCACGCCGACAAAGTCGTTGTCGCCGATATAGCGGTCACGATCCGCATACATCAGACGCTGCAGCCGCCCCAGCGCGACCCAGGCCTCCGGGCTGTTCGCCCCCTTGTCGATGTCGGGCGTATTCTCGGCCATGGCCAGAAGCTGCAGCACGGCCACGCCGCTGGACGGCGGCGGCGGCACGCAGATCACATAGGCCCGGTACGGACGGCACAGGGCGTCACGACGCAGCGGCCGATAGGCGGCGATGTCTGCTGCGGTCAGGCCACCCGGACGCGGCCCCGCGGCTACAGCCGCTGCAATGTCACGACCGATCTCGCCGCCGTAAAAGACGCCCGGCCCCTGCTCGGCCAACAGCGACACGGTGCGGGCGTAGGCGGGGTTCTTCAGCAGATCGCCCGCCTGATAACGCGTGCCATCCGGCTTGGTGAAATAGGCCGTCGCCGTCGGCGTCCTGGCCTGGGGCGCATTGCTGTTGATCATCCCGGCCAGACGCGCGCTGACCACAAAGCCATCACGGGCCAGACGCTCGGAATCGCCGAACAGATCACGCCACGCCAGCTTGCCGTGATCCTTCTGCGCCATGGCCAGCATGGCCACCGCCCCCGGCGCCCCGGTCGAACGGCCCGACAGGACGCCGTCGACAAAGCTCAGCGGCTTGCCATCCTCATAGAACAGCTCCGGCGCCGCCGAAGAGGGCGCCGTCTCGCGCCCGTCATAAGAGGTGATCTCGCCCGTCGCCGCGTCATAGGCCATCAGGAAGGCGCCACCGCCCAGGCCCGACGACTGCGGCTCGACCAAACCCAGCACGGCCTGCACCGCCACCGCCGCATCCACCGCCGACCCGCCGCGCCGCAGCACTGCCATGCCCGCCTCCGCCGCCAACGGATTGGCCGCCGCCACCAACGGCCCCCGCGCCTGCACGGCGCGGGCTTGGATCGGCTGAACCTGCGCCGAACGCGCTTGCACAGCGCTCTGGGCTACGGCGGAGACAGGCGCCGCCTGCCAGGCGGTCAGCATCGCCGGAACCAGCAAGGCGGCGGCAAAACGACGGTCGAGACGCATGAAAATCCTTACGGCTGCACGGCTTTCAACCGACCTAAGCCTTACGACCGCACACGCCAACCCGCCCGAACCAGATAAAATCTAAACAGCGGCTTGCGCTTCCCAAACCAGACGCTAAAGACACCCCTTCGCTGCAAGGCGAATGCGCACCCGTAGCTCAGCTGGATAGAGCACCAGACTACGAATCTGGGGGTCAGGAGTTCGAATCTCTTCGGGTGCGCCACTTGTTTTCTTCTTTGAAAGCAATCTCTTGGCCTCAAGGCAAGCTCCCTGAAACCGTGAAGCGCACGGCTATTTTTACAGTGGTTTTACAGGCTTTTTTACAGGGCGATCGCAACGTCGTTTTCTGATGCGCTAGGCGTCTTTTTTCGACATTGCGCGTAAAGACTGATCGATCCGGTCTTGAGCTGCATCCGCGAGGCGGCGACGGCTGGCTTGACGACGATAGATTCGCGCCGCCCGATCAGTCGCGTGTTCCAGGTGGCTCATGATTTCGGCGTCGGAGCCGCCCGACTCTGCGATCTCGTTGCCGCGCGCATGGCGTAGGCCGTGGATGTCCAGGGGGCAGGTGATCTCGCCTTTGGCGTTGACGCCGGCTCGGACCTTCCCCGCTTTGGCCAGACTCACCAGAACCCGATCCAGCGATTGGTTTAGCCCCCGTTCGCGGAAAGGTTGCCCCCGATCGTTGTAGGCGACTGTAGAAGCGCGATTCGCCGTGGTGTGGATAAGGGCTGTAAGGCGGGCATCCTCCCGCTTGTCGCAAGCCACCTTTCGCTTCTCCGTGACCCATAGAAGGCGGATGTGCTCAGAGCCGTCCGCAGCACGTGTAGGCACGCGAGCAGACAGGGGAAGAGCGCAGATCGTCTGGCGTCTGAATCCGGCATACCGACCAAGGGCGACCGCCCGGGCCAGCCCGGGAAGGCCGCGCCTGAGGCACTCTTCGAGGACTGCGGACACTTCTTCGTCCATCCAGGACGGGTGAGGCTCGCCGAGGGCGTGCGGACGTTTGACCTTTGCGAGTTTTAGAAAAGGGTCACCGGAGATGCGGTCATCGGTCTGATCGTCGATCGCGGGCGCCAGGGCGTTCTTCAGCACCTGCATTCGATTGTTCGCCGCCCGATGTCCCCGCGTCGCCCAAGCGTCTCTCAGACTTCGTAGCCAGGCCTGCGTCACCTCGAAGAGCATGACGTCGCCGAAGTCCGAGATCATCTCATCGATGTAGTCCTGGTACGCGCGTTGGGTGGACCGGGCTTTTGAGAGGAATTCGGCCGACTTGTTGTAGGTGGACAGCATGCCGCCGATCGTATTGGGGCGTGGATTCTTCGCGGCAGTCTCCGCTGTCGCCAGACGGCGCAGGATGATGGCAACCTCGGCGCGCAACGCCTCGGAGCCATCGGGTGACAGAAGGGGGCCTTCACGGTAGGCGCCTTTGCGAAAGTACAGGTAGGTCTGGCCGTTGCGACGGTTGCGTTGGACGTACCGAATAGGCGGACTGGCCTCGTCCGTCACGGCTTACGCCCGGCGGCCCGAGCTATGACTCGCGCGAGGCCGTCTTCTGTGCGGCTTCCACTCTGCGGGCTGTCCTGCGAGCCCAATAGTGACGCCGACGCAGGGACTGTGCCGCGTTGGGGGAGAGTCTCCAGCCACGCGTCTATGTCTGTACGCCTGTAACGTAGGCATCGCGCTCCAAGGTCCAGCGGATGGACGGTAAGGATGCCTCCGAGCTTCTCTTTGCTCATCCCCGTATAGGCCGACAGCAGATCTTGGCTGAGGAGAGCCGGCCAGGCTTCCGGTATGTATTTGGGGTCGCCCGCGGACCGGCGCTGGGTGCTTCGTTCGGTGGCGCCGTGCCTGAAACTATCGGGAAGCCAGGGGCTGGCGGCTTTAAGCCGTCCGTCCGTCTGCCGTTCAATTCTGACCAAGCGGGTGGCCAGGGCGTGAAAGCGGTCGTTCTCCGCACTTCTGGAACACGGCTGCGTGGGAATTCTGATGGGCGAGCCCATGACGATCTGCCTCGTGTTGACGGCGTCGAGTCGCCGAACGGGGTAGTGACTTATTGCTCATAGATCGCTTCCTCAAGCACGAAATTTGTCATGAGTTGCCCGCAGTAAGAGCGCGCGATCCAACTGTCATCATTCTCCCGACTACAAGACTAGCCGTATGCTTATGGGTTTGCTTAGGAATTTCGACTGCAGAGGATGGTGAGTGTCAAGTTCTATTTTGGACAATGAAATCAAACAATTAATTCATTGCATCTGGAGCGATATCGCTCATGCTTAGGAAGTCCACGCATATGGAGATGCAATGATGGAGTCGAGAACTGCCAAGCCGAGCGCCTACAAAGCGCTCGATCGCGGGGAGATCGCAAGAGGTGAAATCTTGCTAAAAGGGGCTGCGCGGCTCGTTGGGTCTGAACCCTTTCAGCCAATCGACCTGATCCGAGAGATCGTCGATGCTGAGCCATTTGCACTCAACGAGGCGGTCGTGGAGCGTGTGCTCCACCTCTTGGTGGAAGTGGTCGTGGGGGCTGGCGTCGCCGGCGTGAGCGTTAAGGTGCCCGAGCTAGGAACTTTCGACGCCACCGGCGTCGACGGAAAACTCGTGTTCCGATTTTACGAGAGCGATCAATGAACGGAGAGCGACCTATGAGGCGACAACTGTTCGATCTGTGTGCTCAGCTCCGCGACGGCACCATTGAACGCCGCAGCCCGTGGATCAGCAACGAATGGCTGCGTGCTGAGCTGGCGAAGGATCCGCGCCTGCATCGGTTCGTCGACCTCCCAGACGAGTTCGTTAAGCACGGCGTCACCTACCCACTGCCGTATGAGGAGGATCAGAGGTCGAATTATCGGGGCAGTAATGATTAGGCACGTGGGGTTACCTCATGGGGTCAAGCGCGGGGCCTTCAATCTTACGCAGAGGGCTCACCCGACGACCGATTCACTCCACTGATCGCGCGGCTTCAGCCCGACTGTAGAAAATTTGATGATCCGCCGCTCTGATAAGGTCGGAAAGTCGATGCTGAGGGAGGTCGATCCGACCAGTGTGGGGGCAAGATCCTCGGCGTCTAAAATGAAGACCAGGCTGCGGTCGCGTTCGGACTGTTCGCATTCATAAGTCTTCGCTTGACCGCCATCGATCGAGACCCTCAGTTCGTCAAACGCGCAGTAAATCGTGCCGCCATTGCTGATTCGAAGGTAAGCTCCTCCGGAGGCGCTCAGGGTGAAGTCGAAATACGACCCTAAAACATTGCCAGGCATTCTGATCGTTTCGGGCGCCTGGGTGCTTGCGATCCAACCGTGCGGCGTGCCGGTGTAGTGCCAGTCCGAATCCGGCTCTTGCGTTTCGGCTGCTTCAGCGGTGGCCACCGAGGGATTGTGCATCATCTCCAAGCCCTGACCGATGTAGTGGATGGTCCCCCAGATCAAGGCGCCGACCGCCAAGACCCCCATACAGCCGAAAACGTTCTTCTCTTGATCGGTCATCTACCGCGCCCCCTCAGATTTAATTTGTAGGCTATAGCCCGTGGTTTAACGTGAGCTGAATCTGGCGCTTGGCGTCATGAACGGACGCGCGCTGGTCGCACTCAATTTGCGGCGACTTCGAATCGAGCGGGGGATCTCTCAGGAGCGCCTAGCAGCGGACGCGGCCGTCGACCGCGCCTATGTGAGCGAGCTGGAGCGGCAGCTAGGCAACGCGAGCGTCGACATGCTCGACAAACTGGCCACTGTGTTGGGCGTGGACCTGGGCCAGTTCTTCATAAAGCCCAGCCCGAACGATCCCGAGATTGTGTCTTTGCCGGTCGGGCGCAAAGCGCGTGGAGCCGGCCAGGATCGTTGAAACCGGCACTCTGTTCGCAGGGCGCGGGGTCAGTAGGTCGCGGATTTGTTACGCTTAAGCCTATGTAAAACACAGAGGTCAAGCGTCCTAAATTAAGGGCTTTGATGTCGGGGCCGGTCACGAATTGGCTCCGCATAAAGTAACGTGTCACCGAACCAATTTGTGACGATGAAACAAGAAAGAGAAAGCTACTTCACGATCCACGTGCGCGTATTAACGTCAAATATTCGGCTTGACAGGATAATCGTCGAGATGATTTTTTCACTCAAGGAGACTGAAAGCTAATTGACTTGGCGGTGGATTTGCTCTAGAGCTTCTCCTTATCGGAGAGCTACCTCTGATGCAGACTTAATCGTTTGAGGAGGTAGCAGTGAATAATTTCAGATCTCGCCGTGCATTAAATCGGGCTGACTTATCGTCAGCGCGAGGGGAGGCTCACGCGCCCCCTGACGGCACTGAGCTTGGCCCATTTCAACTCGGAGGAAAACGGCTAGAACTCGATGGCCTTGAATGGGGCGTGTTTGGGATTCTGGACGGCACCGCAAAGGTTTATGCGAGCACGAAGTCAGAATCGCTGGCGAAGTTGATCCTCGCAGCGTCAGGGCAATTTCCTCCCGCGCGCAGATCGGCAGCGACCGTGACAGCAGCCTATATTCTAAGCAGTGATCTGCAAGGACTTGTAGCTTCTCGAGGTAGGATCGCCGCTTACCTTAGTCAAAAGGGTGGGCAGATCGATTTGGGTTATTACGATCTCAAATCAAAGATTAATCGCCAAGATTCGCTTGTGTCTCTAATGATTTCAGCTCAGGCAGGAGATTTTACCAAGTTAGTCATTGAGAGCAGTTGTAGATTGTCTCGCAGACCGCGAGAATTGCATCGAATTCTGCAGTTTCTAGATTCGTGCGGTGTAGAGGTCGTGACGGTCTCTGAGTCCGCCCCTCTATTCGCGCCACATCCTACGGTGAGTGAAGCCTCTGCCATCCAAAGGCAAAGTGCTGACTGCCTGCTGGGGAGGATGTGATGGCTGGAGGTAGCCTCGCCTGTGGTGGGTATTTTTCGTTGCCACATCGACAGTCGGCTTGTCTTGAGGAGCAGGCGCTCGTTGGGGGCGGTTTATGCTCTGAAGTGCGTCGGCTTGAAAGAGCGCATCTGAGCTCAAGCGGATTGGATGATGAGCTTTGGTCTCGCCGCCAAGACCTGCAAGATTTTAGCGTAGCAGCAAGTGCAGGCCCTGAAGGCGCACCGATGGTGCCGCTTATTCTAGCGCTGTCAAGATTGGCTGCTCAGCGTGATGCGCAGATCGCTGCGAATGGGGTGCCCGTTGGCCAAGAGGGGGCCGTTGGCCAAATGGAGCGATTGGGATGACAAGTGGTATCCCCGGCAAAGGCGCGAGAGTCGCGATCTTGGCTCGCTATTCGTCGAATATGCAAAATCCGAAAAGCGCCGACGACCAAATCCGAGAGGCTGACGCCTATGCGCTCAGAAACGGGTGGAACGTCGTTATGCGCGAGAAGGACGAAGCCAAATCGGGCCGCACCACGGCTGGTCGAACTGGATTTTTCAACGTCATGGGGGCGGCGGAAGCCCGCAAAATCGACGTCATCTTAGTTGAAGATATTACCCGCTTCGCGCGAGACGCAGCTGTCATCATGAATGCCAAGCGGCGACTGCAAGATTTGAACGTTTCGATCTGCACATATCATGGCGGCATGCTGACTGGCCTTGAGTTGGCCATCCGCGCACAGATGGCTGAGGAGCAGGCCATCGAAATTGGCCGACGAGTTCAGCGCGGCAAGAAGAGCGGCGCATTGCGCGGTAATGCCATGGGGTCGTTAGCCTTCGGCCACGAGTTTTGCGAAGCTCGCGACGGTGGGCCAAACCGACGCGTCGATGAATCGAAGCGCTCAATCATAGTAAGGATATTCGAAGACCTTGCCGCCGGTGTGAGCACGACCGATCTGTGCCGCCAACTGAATTCCGAGGGTGTTCCATCTCCAGATGGTAAGGCCTGGCGGCCTAAAACCCTTACGGGTGATCCTGGCCGCCAGAACGGCATTGCTCGAAATCCGATCTACATCGGCAAGCTAATCTACGGAAAATCCAAGTCGACCTTTAAATCCTCGGAAGGCCGACGAGAGGTGCAGAATGGTGCGGTCTCGGAACAGGTGATCAACGACGTGCCGTCGCTTCGCATGATCGATGACACCTTATGGCAGACCGTGCAGGAGCTTCTAGATGGGCGAGGGCGCCGGGTGAAGGGCGATGACGGCCGACTTGTTGCCAACCGTGCCCGTGGCCCCAAACATCCGCTCTCTGGTTTGATCAAATGTGGCGAGTGCAGTCATACCTATGTTGCCGCAGATCGCGGTCGCCTCATCTGCGATGGCAGAAAAATGGGGGTGTGTAGCAACTCACGCGGGGTGCAGCGACTCAATGTGCAGGCTGCAGTCTTTGAAGCCCTCAGAGGCCGCCTTCTGTTGCCATCTATAATGCCTCTGCTGCTGACAGAATATCGAAGAGAATATCTGAGGGCGGTTGAGTGCCAAAAGGGCCGAGCGGAGACCCTTGCAGCACGACAAAAAGAGGTGGCGCGCGAGATTGAAAAGTTCATGAAGCTTGTTCGCGATGCGCCACCGGGCGCCGCCAGTCTATATAATGACGAGCTCGAAAGGCTCGCAAGGGAGCGTAAGCAGCTCGATCAAGAGGGTGCCAGCCCGCCTCTAACCCAACCGCTGCCCATGGACGATGACGCGATCATCGCGCGTGTGGGCGAAATGCTGGACAACCTGTCGGCTGCATTGGAGGGCGGGCAGCGCGATGCAGCTAGGGCGCGTGACATCTTACGCAGCTTCATTACCCGAGTTGTAATCACCCCGCTCGACGGGGAGAGTGTCGACGGGCGTGGTAGTGGACCGGTCCGAGTGACGGTCGAAGGTAGGCTTGCTGGGCTCCTCGGAGTCTCTCATCTCGATTACAAGGTTCAGCGAGGCGAAAGGACTTTCCTTGCGCTGAACCTTGTAAGTCTCACGTTCAGTGTCTACCTGGATTTACCGGCCAAACCGCACAGCCTCACGCTCACGCGGACACTAGAGGATGCTGACGTGACCCCCTGAAACTCCTCCAGGAATAGCTAGAGTCCGCCCCTCGAAAG